>FTCT01000307.1_pt1 | contig 11598 bp, 15 predicted proteins | sample 1658881 | NCBI WGS metagenome assembly FTCT01 (sample SAMEA3914864, study PRJEB12502) | metagenome | biome: forest; material: soil | place: USA | collected 2012-03-12 | depth 0.3 m | reverse complement strand
GTCCTCGACGTTCGGGCCGATCGTGACCTGCGTGCCGGGGAACAGCTCCTGCACGGCCTCGGCCAGCACGTGGGCCGTGTCGTGGCGGATGGTGTCGAGGGCCTCAGGCGCTTCGCGCGTCAGGATCTCGAACTTGCGCTCGCCCTGCAGAAGGTCGGGCGTCAGGGCGCGGTCCAGGTCGAGAACCTGGCCGTCCAGCTTGATCAGCAGGGCCTTCTTTTCCAGGGACTTGGAGATCGCAGCGGCGACGTCGCGGCCCGTCGAACCGTCAGGGTACTGACGCGAGGAGCCGTCGGGGAAAACCAGATCGATCATTCTTCACATATCCACTTGCGTGGCTGAAGTCGCGGCGGCGGCGGGTCATAGCCCGAACCACCAAACGGATTGCAGCGGCAAATCCGTCTCAACGTCAGCCAGGAGCCCTTGAGCGGGCCATGATCCTTAAGGACGGCGGCCGCATACTCCGAACAGGTCGGCGCGAAGCGGCACTGACGCCCGATGAGAGGCGAGAGCGTCAACTTGTAGGCCCGGAGGCTGAGGTCGACGGTGCGTTCGTAGAGAGACATGCCGGCGCGCGACTGTGTTAGTCCAGGCTAGGTCCTAACCCCTTGTGCGGGGCGATCAAGCCGCGCCGGCGGTGCTAGTTCGCGTTTGCGTCCCGGCTGTGGCCTGGCGGACAGCCTCCACCGTCGCCTCGAACGCCAGCAGCGTCGAGGCGTGACGGGCGGGATAGTCCTTGACCGGCTCCAGCACGGCGAGCTCCGCAAACCGGCCCGCGGGAGGCGAACCGTTCGCCTTCAGCATAGCGGCAAGAGAGTCCCGCGCCAACTCGATGTCGGAAAGTTCCGCGCCGACCACGTTGGCGCCCAGGATCGCGGCGGCGGCCTGGCCCAGGGCGCAGGCCGAAACGTCCTGCGCGAAGTCGACGACCTTGCCGTCCTCGACCACGACGTCGACGACGATCCGGCTGCCGCACAGCTTGGCGGTCTTCTCGGCGCTGGCGTCCGGCGCAGGCAGGCGCCCGGCCCGCGGCATGTTGGCCACGAGCGTCAGGATCCGGGCGCTGTAGAGGTCGTCGATCATCGGATCCCTAAGATGGGGTCTTGCGGCGCTCGGACCAGAGGACCTCGGCGCGATCGCGCACGGCCTCGCCCATCTCGGTAAAGGCGGCCCGCATGCGGCGGCGCTCGTCGCGGCTGATGAAGCGCAGCAGCATGCCGATGAAGAGCTCGCCGTTCGAGAAGGTCGCGTTCTCGGGGCCCATGTTCTCGATCTCGAGATAGCGGATCGCGGTGACCAGACCGCCCACCCGCGTCGAGCGCCAGTGTAGCTGCTCGTAGGGCACCCAGTCCTGGACGATCGGCGTGATCACCTTGGCCGGCTCGCCGGGCAGGTGCTGCTCCAGCGTCAGGGTGGTGCCGATCTTCATCTGGCCTTCGGCCTTGCGATAGAGCGGGTTCCAGTCCTTCCAGGAGTCGAAGTCGGACACGACTTCCCAGACGATCTCGGCGGGGGCCTGGACGCCCAGGCGGAATTCGACGGCGCGTTTCATGAGTGTAATTTCTAGTCTCGAACCAGGCCGCCGTCGACCACCAGGTTCTGGCCGGTCACGGCCCGGCTCCAGGGCGAGGCAAAGAACAGCACCGCATCGGCGAACTCGGCCGGCGTGGTCACGCGACGCAGCGGCGTGCTGCCGGCGATCAGGTCGAAGATGGCGTCCGGCGTCGCGGCGCTGGCGTCCGTCGTGCGCAGCAGGCCGCCCGAGACCATGTTCACGGTGATCCCGTGCGGCCCCAGGTCCCCGGCCGCCGTGCGGGTCAGCGACAGCAGCGCGGCCTTGGCGGCGGTGTAGTCGTGATAGGGCACCACCGGGTTCTGAAAGAGGTTGGTGCCGACATTGATCACCCGGCCGTAGCCCGCCGCCTGCATGGCGGGCGCGGCGGCCTGGATCAGGTTCAGCGAACCGCGCAAAGCCACGTCCATCTGGCCCAGGAAGTCGGACCATTCGATGGTCTCGATCTTGGCCCGCGCGTCGCCGTTGAAGCTGAAGTCGCCCAGGGCGTTGTTGACCACCGTCGTGACGTGGTCGCTGAACGCCTCGGCCGCGTCATTGACCAGGCGACGCGCCTCGGTCGGATCCGAGACGTCGGCCTGGATGGCCACGGCGCGCTGGCCCAGCTCTTCGACCAGCGCCCTGGCCTGGGCCTCGCTGCGGCGATAGTTGACCACCACCCGCGCGCCATTTTCGACAAAGGCCCGCGCGATGGCGGCGCCCAGGCCCCGGCCAGCGCCGGAGACCAGGACGACCTGCTTTTCGAACGTCATCGCGCCTTAGTCCTTCATGCGCCAGGTAGCGCCCGAAGGCCCGTCCATGACCACTACGCCCAGGGCGTCCAGCTCGCCACGGATGGCGTCGGCGGCGGTCCAGTCTTTGGCGGCGCGCGCGGCGACGCGCTGGGCCAGCAGGTCCTCGACCTTGGCCTTCAGCTCGTCGGAGGCGTCGCCTTCGAACCAGCTGTCGGGGTCGGCCTGCAAGAAGCCCAGCAGAGCGCCGGCCTCGAGCAGGCGGGCCTTGTTGGCGGCGATGGCGACGGTGTCGCCGGCCGTCACGGCCTTCTCGATCAGGCTGGAGACCTCGAAGAAGCTCGAAACCGCCAGCGGGGTGTTGAGATCGTCCATCAGCGCGGCGACGGTCTCGGCCGGGGCCTCCATGGCCTGGTCGGGCGCGACGTCCTTGGCGCGACGCAGGGCGCCGTACAGGCGGTCCAGCGACTTCTTGGACTGCTCCAGAAGCTCCGGCGTCCAGTCCAGCGGCTGGCGGTAGTGGGCCGACAGCAGCGCCCAGCGCACGACCTCACCCGGCACGTTCTTCAGCAGTTCGTGCGGGATGATCACATTGCCCAGGCTCTTGGACATCTTCTCCCCGCCCATGTCGAGGAAGCCGTTGTGCAGCCAGTAGTTGGCCAGCACCGGGGTGTCGTGGGCGCAGCGGCTCTGGGCCACTTCGTTCTCGTGGTGCGGGAAGGTCAGGTCGATGCCGCCGGCATGGATGTCGATGGTCTTGCCCAACGCCTTGTCGATCATGGCCGAGCACTCGATGTGCCAGCCCGGGCGGCCCGCGCCCCAAGGGCTTTCCCACTCGGGCTCGTTTTCCTTCGAAGGCTTCCACAGCACGAAATCGGCCGGGTGGCGCTTATAGGGCGCGACCTCGACGCGGGCGCCGGCGATCATCTCGTCCAGATCACGACCCGACAGCTGGCCGTAATCGGCGAAGCTCTGGGTGTCGAACAGCACGTGGCCTTCGGCGGCGTAGGCCTTGCCGTTGTCGACCAGCTGGCCGATCATCTCGACGATCGCGCCGATGTGGTCGGTGGCCTTGGGCTCCAGATCCGGACGCAGCGCGCCCAGCGCATCGGCGTCCTGGTGGTAGGCGGCGAGATAGCGGTCGGTGATGACCTTGATCGCCACGCCCTCGTCGGCGGCCTTCTTGTTGATCTTGTCGTCCACGTCCGTGACGTTGCGCGCATAGACCACCGCGTCCTCGCCGTAGATATGGCGCAGCACGCGATAGAGGACGTCGAAGGCGACCACGGGCCGGAAATTGCCGATGTGGGCGTAGTTGTAGACCGTCGGCCCGCAGACATACATCGTCACGCGCTTGGGGTCGGCGGGAACGAAGTCGCGCTTCTCGCGCGTCAAGGTGTCGTGGAGCTTGAGGGTCATTGGGTCGCGGCAGCCTAACGTAACGGAGGTGTTGCCCCGCGAAGGGGCCGGCCCCATATAGCTAGGACGCACGCTCTCCACCACTTGTTTGGTCCTGAAGCGCGCGACGGGTGGCACGCGTAATTCCGGAGCGACAGGCGCTTCGGCGCAACTCAGCCCGGGAAGAACCCCTTCACAACATGGACGCACTGACCCGCGAGCGAACCCTGACCGGTGTTGACGACAACGGTCTTGATCTTGAACCCGCCCAGCGCCCCACCCGTGACGAGGCCATGGCCGCGGTGCGGACCCTGCTGGCCTGGGCCGGCGACAATCCCGATCGCGAAGGCCTACTCGACACGCCCCAGCGCGTGGTCGACGCCTATGGCGAGTGGTTCGCCGGCTATCACGGCGATCCGGCCAAGGAGCTGTCGCGCACCTTCGAGGACGTGCAGGGCTATGACGACATGGTCATGCTGCGCGGCATTGACGTGCAGAGTCACTGCGAGCACCACATGGCGCCGTTCCTGGGCAAGGCCTGGGTGGCGTACATGCCGACCGGCAAGGTCGTGGGCCTGTCCAAGCTGGCCCGCCTGGTCGAGATCTTCGCCAAGCGCCTGCAGACCCAAGAGACGATGACCATGCAGGTCGCCGACGCCATCGAGGATCACCTCAGCGCCGCCGGCGTCGCCGTGCTGATCGACGCCGAGCACCAGTGCATGAGCACCCGCGGCGTTCACCACCACGACGTCTCGACCATCACCACCCAGTTCCGCGGCGTCTTCAAGACCGACAAGGTCCTGCAGCAGCGGTTCATGGATCTGGTGACGCGGAAGTAGCTTTCAAATCCTCCCCCTAGCGGGGGAGGTGTCCGCGAAGCGGGGGGAAGTGCTGCTGAACCGGCCACGCCCCTCTCCGTCGCGTGCGGCGACACCTCTCCCACGGGGAGAGGATTTATACGCGGCCTAAGCCGCCGCCCGGATCCCCTCGCGGATTCGCGCCACGCATGCGTCCACCGGCCGGTGGACCAGCGTCACCAGCACGAAGCTGATCAGCATCAAGAGATACCACGCGCCCATCTTCTCGATCGGCACCATCGTCCAGCCGTCCGCCTGGCTGGGATAGATCCAAGCCCCGGCGAAGGTGCCCAGGTTCTCGGCGAACCAGATGAACAGCGAGACCAGGACCAGGCCCATCAGCATCGGCATGCGCCGCGCCGTGTGGTCCGGCGTGAACACGAACCAGGTCCGCCCGAACAGCCCTGCCGACAGGGCGAACAGCCCCACCCGGAAGTCGACGATGTAGTGGTGGGAAAAGAAATTGGCGTAGATCAGCACCGCCAGGATGTGGGTGCTCCAGAACGGCGGGTAGCGCACGAAGGTGATGTCGAACAGCCGCCAGATCCGCGCGATATAGCTGCCGACGCAGGCGTACATGAAGCCGGTGAACAGCGGCACGCCGCCGATCCGCAGGAGGCTGGGCTCGGGATAGATCCACGAGCCGTGGGCGGTCTTGAACAGTTCCATCACCGTGCCGACGACATGGAACATGAAGATGACCAGCGCCTCGTCCCAGCGCTCCAGCTTCAGGGCCAACAGGGCGGCCTGGATGCCGACGGCGGCGATGACCAGGAAATCGTAGCGCGCCAGCGGCGCGTGGGCGGGCCAGAACAGGTGCGTGCCGACCATCAGCGTCAGCATCAGGGCGCCGAACAGACTGGCCCAGGCCTGCTTCAGGCCAAACAGCAGGAACTCGTAGGCATAGCCGTTCCAGCGCGAGCGCCGCGCCCACGGCCGCGCTCGCACATCCAGCTCGGCCACGACGGCCTTGATGCGATCCTTGAGATTCATCCCGTCCCCGTGAGATCGGCGCGGAAGCTAGCGCAGGCCTTTTCCGTGCGCCATATGTGGCGCCATGAGCACCGATCTGTTCCCCAAAGCCCACAGCAAGCACGACCTGGAGCGCGGCGACGCGCTCTCTCCGCGCTTCAACGCCGACGGTCTGGTCGTGGCGGTGGCCCAGCACGCCGACACCGGCGAGATCCTGATGCTGGCCTGGATGAACGACGAGGCCTTGAAGCTGACGCTGGAAACCCGCATCGCTCACTACTTCAGCCGTTCGCGCAACGAACTCTGGAAGAAGGGCGACACCAGCGGCCAGCTGCAGGACGTGGTCGAGCTGCGGGTCGACTGCGACCAGGACGCGGTGCTGATGAAGGTGCGCCCGCGCGGCGACGGCGGCGCCTGCCACGTCGGCTTCCGCTCGTGCTTCTACCGGGTCTGGGAAGACGGCAAGCTGGTCGAGAAGCCCTGACGCCCGGATCGCGTCCGCAGCAGGTTCGCCGTCCACGGCTCGAACCACCGGTGCGCGGCCCAGGCGATCGCCAAGGCCAGCGGGATCGTCGACAGATTGACGCTCCAGCGCGCGACGCCGTCCGGCAGCTGGCGGGCGACATGGGCCATGGCCAGCACGATCGGAATGTGCAGCGCATAGAGGGCGTAGGAGACGCCGGCCAGGCCGTCCCACAGCGGCTGCATCCGTCCGACGGGCGCGCGCGCCGCCGAGGCGACGACCAGGGGAAAGACCACCAGCGCCGCCACGAGGTCGAACACGGCTCGCCCGATCCCCGCCGGCAGCGGCGGCGACAGCATCAGAACGACCACCGCCAGGATCACGGCGATCGGCGGGGTCGGCAGACGCAACCGGCCCTCGCCGTCCAGCCTGGCCAGCAGCACGCCGACGAAGAAGCCGAAAAGCACGCGCGGCGCCCCGGCCTCCCAGCCGTGGGCGAACGGACCCAGGGAGCCCGTGCCCGACGCCAGGGTCAGCAAGGCGTGGACCCCGCCCGAGATCACGACCAGGACGACCAGCCGGCGCGTGGTCAGCCACGGCGCGACGACGGCATAGGCGAGGTTGGCCAAGAGCTCCCACATCAGCGACCACTGCGGGCCGTTCAGCGGGAAGACGTCGGTCAGGCGCGTGAACGGGATGAACAGCAGCGCCATGGGAACCAGCAACAGCAGGCTGGCGGGCGCATCGCCCCGCGCCAGCCAGGACGCCGCGCCCAGCGCCAGGCCCAGCAGCATCATCGGATAGAGCCGCGCCAGCCGTCGCCCCAGAAAGCGCGCGCCCTCGCCGGCCGCCAGCCGCGCGTCCCAGGCTCGCGCCAGCACGAAGCCGCTGATCACGAAGAACAGGTCCACCGCCAGATAGCCATGGCTGAGGACAGCGTCCGGCAAGGCCAGGCCGCGCAGGTGGTAGGCCAGCACCAGAAGGGCGGCCAGGCCTCGCAGAGCGTCGAGGCCCGGAATGCGGCTTGCGGTCATGATCCCATCGGACCATGGATTGGTTGAGAAACGCTGTCCCGGAAGCCGCCGTCCATGACTTCGTCCGAGGCCCTGATCGCCTTCACCCTGGCCGCAGGCCTTCTGACCCTGACGCCGGGCCTGGACACCGCCCTGGTGATCCGCACCGCCGCCGCCGAAGGTCCACGCCGGGCGGCCGGATCGGCGATCGGCATCGGCCTGGGCTGCCTGGTCTGGGGCGCGGCCGCTTCGTTCGGCGTTGGGGCGCTGCTGACGGCGTCGGCGCTGGCCTACACGGTCCTGAAGTGGGCCGGCGCGCTGTACCTGGCCTGGACAGGGATCCGGATGATCCTCAAGCCTCGCGACGCTTTCGAGCCCGGCGAGATGAAGGCCGTCGACGCGGGTCCCATCGCGGCCATGCGTCGAGGTCTGCTGACCAACCTGCTCAATCCCAAGGTCGGCATCTTCTACGTCTCGTTCCTGCCCCAGTTCATTCCGGCCGGCGTCGATCCGGCGCGCTTTGGCCTGCTGCTGACTAGCATCCACGTGGTCGAGGGTCTGGCTTGGTTCGCCGCCCTGATCGCCGCCACCGTGCCGATCGCCGGCCTGCTGCGCGTGCCTGTCGTGGTGCGCTGGCTGGACCGCATCACGGGCGGCGTCTTCGTCGCGTTCGGCCTGCGCCTGGCGCTGGAGCGGCGATAGCCAGGTTTCCATGGCGCCGCTTACGCCGCTCGCGCGTTAGCTCCCGGAACCAACCCCTAGGAGCCGCCCCGAGGAGCCCCGATGTCGAGCGAAGAGCTGCATGTTCCCCGCGAGAAGCTGAGCAAGAAGACCCTGAACCAGCATTACGCCATCACCTCGCTGATCGAGGAGATGGAGGCGGTCGACTGGTACCGCCAGCGCGCCGACGACTGCGACGATCCCGAGCTGAAGAAGATCCTGCTGCACAACGCCCGCGAGGAGCTGGAGCACGCGGCCATGGTGCTGGAATGGCTGCGGCGCAGCGATCCGGAGACCAACGAACAGCTGCGCGAGTACCTATTCACTGAAGGCTCGATCACCGGGCGCGAGGAAGAGAGCAAATCCTAAGAGAGTGGCGCGGCCCGGTCGCTTGGACTATCGCTCCGACGTGAACGATCTCGAAGACAGGCTGGACGACGACGTCCTGGACGACGCCGCGCCGGAAGGCGAAGACGGCGGTGAAGGCGAGGTCCTGACCGCGGATCTCCCCGAAAAGCTGGCCGGCCAGCGCCTGGACAAGGTGCTGGCCCCGCTGTTCCCTGACCTGTCGCGCGCGCGCCTGCAGGCCCTGATCGGCGAAGGTCGGCTGACGTTCGACGGCCAGCCGGTGAGCGACGCCTCCCGCAAGGCCAAGGTCGGGACCTATACGCTCCTGGTCCCGCCGCCCGCCCCGGCCGATCCGGAACCCGAAGCCATCCCACTGACCGTCCTCTACGAGGACGACCACCTGATCGTGGTCGACAAGCCGGCCGGCATGGCCGTGCACCCCGCGCCCGGCACGCCGAACGGCACCCTGGTCAACGCCCTGCTGCACCACTGCGGCGACAGCCTGTCCGGGATCGGCGGCGTGGCGCGGCCGGGCATCGTCCATCGGCTGGACAAGGACACCTCGGGCGTCATGGTCGCGGCCAAGAGCGACGTGGCGCACCAGGGCCTGTCGAAGCTGTTCTCGACCCACGACATCGACCGCCTGTACGTGGCCCTGACCCGCGGCGCGCCCTCGCCGCCGTCCGCCACGATCCAGACCCGCATCGGCCGTTCGCCCGGCGATCGCAAGAAGATGGCCGTGCTGCGCGCCGGCGGTCGCGAGGCGATCACCCACTACCGCGTCGAGGCCGCGTTCGGTCCGCAGGACAAGCCGCTGGCCGCCCGCGTCGCCTGCCGGCTCGAAACCGGCCGCACCCACCAGATCCGCGTGCACCTGGCCAGCAAGGGCAGCCCCTGCCTGGCCGATCCCGTCTATGGCGCCAGCCCGCCGGCCACGGCGGTGCGCGAGATGGTCCGCGAGGCCGGCCTTTCCCGACAGGCGCTGCACGCGGCCGTGCTGGGCTTCGTCCACCCGGTGACCGGAGAGACCTTGCGCTTCGAGACGCCTCTCCCACCTGACATGGCGGCGCTGCAGGCCAAGCTCGAAACGCTCTGAACCCGGTCGATCGGCCGGCCGGAAAACCCGCAATGGGCAGAGCTTGCGCCCACGCAATAAAAGCGCCCTAATTAAGCTGGCTTGGCGGGACACTGTATCGGTCCTGTCGTCGTGGAGCGTAGTCATGCGGCCTCATCTCGCGATCATCGCTCTCGCCGCCGCAGCCGCCCTGTCCGGCGCCGCGCACGCCGCTGAAGGCGACGACGAGGTCATCGCCACGGCGCAGGCCAAGCCCTCGGCCCAGGCCCTGGCCGCGACCGCCCCGGCGACGCCGGCGCCGGCCGCTGCGCCGACCAGGCCGATGACCACCCAGGAACAGATCGCCGCCTTCATCACCGCCAACCCGCCACCGGCGACCGAGGACGGCCAGCGCGGCATCGTGCCGGCCGGTTCGGACGACGATCGCGGTCCCGACGGCAAGCGCCAGATCCACGGCTCGGCCGGCTTCTCGGTCGGCTCGGGCGGCTATCGCAGCGCCTATGCCAGCGCCATCATGCCCGTCGGTGAGAACACCACCGTCGGCGTCGCGGTCTCCAAGACCAACTACGGCAAGCGCGGCGGCTTCGTTGATCCCGAATATGGGTACGGCGGTTATGGTTACGGCGCCGGTCCGTGGCGGCGCGGCGGCGAAAGCCAGTCGCTGGCTTTGTCGGTCATGACCGGTCCAGGACGCGGCCACAGCGACGTTCCGGACGGTTGCGCCCCCGGATTCCGCGACGGAGGCCGCTATGTCGAGCCCCTTTGGGTGCAGGGCATGCGCGATGGCGCCAGCACGTGCTCGGCCAACGATCCCTCGCACTGACGTCACAAGCGTCGCTGGAACAGCGGCGCCGTTCGCTGATGTTTAACGGCTTGGCCTTCATGGTGCCCGCCTGGGCGTCTGGGGCTTGTTGATGCAGCCTGAAATAACCGCATACCGTCATCCCGCGACCGGGACGATGACCTACGTCATCGTGGATCCCGCGACCTTCCTCTGCGCCATCGTCGACCCCGTGCTGGACTTCGATGTGGCCACCGAAGCGGTCGACACCCGCTTCATCGACGCCATCATCGCCGACATCCGCGCCAAGGACCTGGGCCCGACCTGGATCCTGGAGACCGGCCTGCACACCGGCCACGTCTCGGCCGCCGGCCACCTGAAGTACGAGACCGGCGCCTCGGTCTGCATCGGCGCCAACGCCGTCGAAAGCCTCAAGCGCCTGGCCCCGCTGTTCGGCGAGACCATGGTCGACCTGGACGGCTGGGACTTCGACAAGCTGGCCCAGGACGGCGACACCTTCCCGATGGGCGGGCTGGAGATCACCCCGATCGCCCTCACCGGCCGCCTGCCCGGCGCGGTCGCCTACCGCATGGCCGACGTCGTCTTCACCGGCGACCTGGTGCTGTCGCCCGCCGACGGCGCGGGCCGCTGCGACGTCCCTGGCGCCGACGCCGGCAAGGCCTGGGACGACGCCCGCAAGCTGCTGGGCCTGCCGCCCCAGACCCGTGTCCTGCCGGGCGTCAGCGCCGCCGAACCGCACGAGGCCACCGTGGCCGAGGAAAAGGCCGGCAACATCCAGCTGAACGACAGGATCGACCGCCTGGACTTCATCGCCCTGCGCACCGCCGCCGACGCCATCCTGCCCGATCCGGTGCTGGCCCCGGCCGCCCTGCGCGTGGCCATTCGCTCGGGCAAGCTGCCGTCTGAGCCCGAGAGCGGCCCGCGCTTCCCGGCCGTGGATCTCAGCAAGCTCTAAGGTCTCGATTCCGGATCGACCTTGCGTCGGGCCGGCTCGACAGCCATATGGTTCGCACGCGAAGCATATGGAGCAACCCGCATGGCCGAGGATTTCAGCGCCGCCCTGACGGCCGGCCAGGCCGGAACCCTGCCCGACCTGCTGGGCCTGCAGTGGCTCGAGGCCAAGCCCGGCTTCGTGAAGGGCCGCTTCGACGTCGAAAAACGCCACATGGCCCCCAACGGCTTCCTGCACGCCGCCAGCGTGGTCGCCCTGGCCGACTCGGCCAGCGGCTATGGCTGCCTGATCTCTCTGCCCGAAGGCGCCAGCGGGTTCACCACCATCGAGCTGAAGTCGAACTTCCTGGGCACCGCCCGCGACGGCGGCGTAGCGGTCGAGGCCAAGCTGACCCATGGCGGCGGCAGCACCCAGGTCTGGGACGCCGTGGTGACCAACGAAACCACCGGAAAGACCATCGCCCTTTTCCGCTGCACCCAGATGATCCTGCGACCAAAAGCCTGATCGCGAAAAAGCTTCGTCGAGGGGGTTGCGTCCCGACGGCGACGCCGCTAGGTATCGCGCCCTCGACCTCGGGCGGTTCAAAAACCGCCCCGAACGGCGGCCTGGAGAGGTGGCAGAGTGGTCGAATGTACCGCACTCGAAATGCGGCGTGCCTGGAAGGGCACCGTGGGTTCGAATCCCACCCTCTCCG
>FTCT01000897.1_pt1 | contig 11655 bp, 11 predicted proteins | sample 1658881 | NCBI WGS metagenome assembly FTCT01 (sample SAMEA3914864, study PRJEB12502) | metagenome | biome: forest; material: soil | place: USA | collected 2012-03-12 | depth 0.3 m | reverse complement strand
GGCGTGGCCCTGCCGGTCGACGGCGGCTTCGTCGGCGCGGTGGCCACCGGCGCCATCGACCTGGCCAAGCTGTTCAGCGCCAACCCCAAGGTCAGCTGAACCGTCCCGGTCGTCATCTCACTTGAATTGGAGCCCGCCATGACTTCCCAGGAACTGGCCGATCGCTACTACGCCCGCATGGGCGACCATGACCTGGAAGGCATGGCCTCGCTGTTCACCGAAACCGCCGTCGTCGTTCTGCCGGACGGCCGTGAGCTGGCCGGCCTGACCGCGATCCGCGGCATGTACACCCAGATCTGGAGCGCGGCTCCCGCGCCCGCGCCCCACGCCTTCATCCCCGGGGCGAACGGCGTGGCGGTCGAGATCGAGACCCACCTGCCCGACGGCACCAGCCGCCAGACGGCCAATTTCTTCCACCTCGACGCCCAGGGCCGGATCGAGCGGCTCAGCATCTATCGGCGCGGCTGATGAGCTTCCAACCGCTCGCGGGCGTTCGCGTCCTGGACTTCACGGCCATGCCGCCAGGAGGCTTCTGCACCGTCTCCCTGGCCGACCAGGGCGCGGAGGTCATCCGCGTCGAGGCGCCGGCCGACAAGGGCAAGCCCAGCCTGGTGGTGCGCCAGTTCGCGCTCAGCCGGGGCAAGCGCTCCATCACCCTGGACCAGCGCAACCCGGCCTCCATCGAGATCCTGCGCCGCCTGGCGCGCTCGGTGGACGTGGTGGTCGAGACGGCCAAGCCCGGCGCCATGGAGGCTCGCGGCTTCGGCTACAGCCAGGCCCGCGCCGAGAATCCTCGGCTGATATGGTGCTCGATCACCGGTTTCGGCCAGACCGGCCCCTACGCCGAGCGTCCGGGCCACGACCTCTCCTACCTGGCCCACTCGGGCCTGCTGGGCGCGCTGAAGTCCGACCTGCCCTGGCAGCCGGACATCTCGCTGTCGCTGCAGGCCGGCGCTCTGGCCGCCGTGATCGGCATCCAGGGCGCGCTGCTGCAGCGGGAACGCACGGGCGAAGGCTGCCATCTGGACATCAGCCTCTCCGAAGCGGCGACCTGGCTTCTGACCTGCGGGATCAATCCGCTGTCGGATCGCCCCTACGCCATCCCCGCCAGCCCGGACCGCCGGCTCTACGAATGCGCCGATGGTCGCTTCGTCGCTGTCGCCTCGGCCGAACGCCGGACCTGGGACGGGCTGTGCGACGGGATGGGGCTGACCGACCTGAAGCCCGCCCTGCACCAGGTCGAGCAGGCCGCCCACGCGGCGCAAGCCCTCGCCGGCGCTTTCCGCACGCGCCCGGCGGCCGAATGGGTCGAGCGCCTGTCGGCGGCCGGCGCGGCGGTGACCCTGGTCAACCACGCCAGCCAACTTCTGGACGATCCGCAGGTCCAGGCGCGTGGCTCGGTCGTCCGGTGCGCCGACACGCCCGCGCCCGCCAACCCGGTGCGCCTGATGGGTCCGGACGGCAGCCGTAGCCAGACCAACGTCACGCCGCCGGTCCTGGTGGGCGACGACACCGCCGCCGTGCTGACCTCGGCCGGCTTCACCGACAGCGAGATCGCCGATCTCGGCGCCGCCGGCCTGATCTGAACCTGGAGGGGTCCATGCCCGCCTATCTGATCGTCATCCGCGAAGAGCCCGTGCGCGATCCCGATGAGCTGGCGCTCTACAACGCCAAGGCTCGCCAATTGCCGCGCGGCGAGCAGCCGATGATCCCGCGCGTCTTCGAAGGCGCCGTCACCACGCTCGAAGGTCCGGCCCCGAACGCCGTGGTCGTGCTGGAGTTCGAGTCCGTCGAGGCCGCCAAGGCCTGGTACGAGCGCTCCGACTACCAGGCCGTCCTGACCCATCGAAAGAAGGGCGCCGACCACCGCGTCATCATCGCCGAGGGCTTCGCCCCTCCCAAGGCATCCTAGGAAGCGCCCGATGCTGGAAGGCCATCACTACCAGAACGCCTATGTCACCCGCGACATCGACAAGTGGGTGGCGACCTTCGAGCGGCAGGCCAAGATCGACCGCCTGCTGCGCTACGAGGGCACGACCTCGGTGACGACGCCGCAAGGCCCGGCCACCCAGACCAACAAGCTGGCCTTCATCTGGGTCGGCGACCTGCAGTACGAGCTGATCCAGCCGGTCAGCGGCACGGTCGACCTCTACGACCGCGACCTGCCCGAGGGCGACGGCCTGCATTTCCACCACATCTGCATGCGCGTTGCGGACTGGACGTCGTTCCGAGCCCGCGTCGACCAGCAGCCCTATCCCGTGGTCCTGGAGGGCGGCGGAGACGCGCTGCGGTTCGTCTATCTCGATGCCCGGCCGTTCCTGGGCCACTACCTGGAATACACCTGGATGACCGACGAGCGCTGGACCCAGATGGGCGGCCCGACCGCCGCCGGCGCGCGCTGATCGGCGCAACACACACCACACGCGAGCAGGAAATTTCGATGCAGGTTCAAGACATCATCGCCAAGGCGCAATCGGCCACGGGGCTGAGCGACCTGGGCGATCCGACCATGCGCGAGGGCCTGGACCGCCTGGTCGCCGCTTCCAACGCCGAGGCGCGGCTGTCGGCCGGCGGCGCGGAACGCTGGGAAGCCAACCTGGTCGGCACGCTGTCCAACCGCCTGCGCGTGGTGGACTACGTGGCGCGCCATCCCGAAGTCACCGAACAAAAGGTCGACCGGCCTCTGTTCGTCTTCGGCCTGCCGCGCACCGGCACGACCCTGACCATCAACCTGCTGAGCGCCGACCCGGCGCGTCGCTGCCTGATGCGTTGGGAGGCGTTGAATTCGGCGCCGCCGGCCAAGGCGGGCGAGCAGCGCACCGATCCGCGCTGCGTGGCCGAGCGCGAAAAGCTGGCCATGAGCATCAAGTACATGCCCCACATCGCGGCCATCCACTACGAGGACGCCGACGGCCCCACCGAGTGCCAGTATCCGATGTCGCTGTCGTTCTGCTCGCAGATCTTCGAGTCCACGGTGAACGTCCCCAGCTACCGCGACTGGTTCATGGGCGCCGACTACCTGCCCGCCTTCAAGTTCCACAAGCAGGTGCTGCAGGTCCTGCAGTCCCAGAACGGCGGGCGCTGGGTGCTCAAGAACCCCTGGCATCCGCTGTTCCTGGACGCCCTGACCAGCGTCTATCCCGACGCCCAACTGGTGATGACCCATCGCGATCCGGTCGAGGTGGTGGGATCGGCCTGCAGCCTGCTGCGCCACGTGCGTCCGATCTTCAGCGACACGGTCGACCTGCGCGAGATCGCCGCCCAGACGATCGACACCTTCGACCACATGATCGCGCGCCAGAACGCCTTCCGCGACAAGCACGGCCAGGACGCGATCTACGACATCCAGTACAGCGACCAGCTCCGCGACCCGATCGGCCAGATGCGCAAGCTCTACGCCCGCTTCGACGAGCCGTTCACGCCCGAGGCCGAAGCCGCGATGACGCGCCTGCTGGCCGACAATCCGCAGGGCAAGCACGGCAAGCACGAGTACAGCCTGGAAGAATTCGGGCTGACCGCCGAGGGCGTGCGCCGCCACTTCAAGGACTATTACGACCGCTATCTGCCGTCTCTGCGGTCGTAGGCGTCGGCCTAGGGCGTATCGATATTCAGCATCTGAGCGAAAACCTCGTCCTTCGACGAGCTCAGGATGAGGTTTTCCAGCCACCGAGCCTGCAGATGGTCCTCATCCTGAGCTTGTCGAAGGACGAGGACCACGTACAGAGCTTGAGGCCTAGAGCCCCAGCCGCGCCCTCACCTGAGGCTCGACCTGCAGCACCCAGAAGCCGCTCTCGCCGCCGGCGTAGATGAGACCGCGCTTGGCGTCGTAGTAGCCGACCTCGCCGTGCACCAGCGGTCCATGGTTGAAATAGGCCACCTCGGTCGGCTTCTGCGGATCGCGGATATCGTAGATGCGCAGTCCGGCGCTGCCGAAATTCACGGCCGCGAAATGCGCGTTCATCGGATCGTCGATCAGGTGATAGGCGATCGTGGGGTCCAGCCCCGACGCCTTGCGCGCTTCGCAATATTCCGGATCGTTGATCGCGATCCGCAGCATCGAGATGTTCCGGGCCTGATCGCCCGTGACATCGCTGATGAACGCCTCGAAACCCCAACCGTCGGCGCTCGGCCGCGGATAGGGCCGGCAGGTATCGCCCGGGATGCCCGGCGACCGCGCCTCGGCGCCCATAGAGCTCCCCAGCTCGTTGGAGTGCAGCAGATATTCGCGGCCGCCGGCGCGGAACCAATCCAGCCCGTGGCCCGGTCCGTCGGTCTGTCCGACGATCTGCACCGGTCGCTTGGTCACGTCGACGATGCGGATCTTCGGCGTCTCGCCAATGTTGCGGGGCCCTTCGATCTTCTGATCGCCGAGATAGACGCGTGTCCCGTCGCTGTTCACGTCCAGGGAATGGGAAAGCGTCGGCCAGATCAGCGCATATTGCATGCGGCTGACCCCCACGCGGTAGTTGGCGCCGTAGGGACTGGCGACGTCGGCGCAGAGATTGATACCGGCCTTCTGCCCCTGCCGATGGGTTTCCTGCCACGGGCCGGGCACCTGGGGCGCCAGGTCGCAGCGATAGTCCGTGACCTTCCAGCTCTCCGGATCCTTCAGATTGGAGATGTCGGCTTCCCACAGGCCCAGCGACGCATACACCTTGGTGCCCGCGTGATTGATCCGCAGATCATGCGGCAACAGCCCCGGCCCTCCGCCGCCGCCCGAGGGCGGGTCGTCGCCGATCCTCAGCGGCGGCCATTTGATCTCGCCCAGCAGCACCGGGCGCAGACAATCGCTGATGTCATAGACGCTGCTGCCCGAGACCAGCACCGCACGCTCGGGCGTGACCATCACGCGCATCGTCTCCGACGCCATCTTGACGGGGACGCTTCGCACCTCGATCGGCTTTGCCGGGTTGCTCACGTCGATGACGTGCACATCACCGTTCTTGTTGTTCCCCATGTCGCTGCCCGTGCGGACATAGGCGCACTTGCCCACGCCCTGGACGACGCCGACGATCGGGAGCTGGCCGACCAGCTTGACCCCGCAACTATAGGCGGCCGTCTGTCCCTTGGGCACATCCCCCTGGATGCCGGGTTCGCGCACGTCGCCCGCGCCGCACACGGCGGGGGAAGCCCCCTTTTCGGGTGTGCGTGGCGCGGCTTGCGCCTGCGCGCCGCCCCCCGCCAGCACGCCCGCCAAAGCCGTACCGATCATCAGTCGCTTCACAACGTCTCTCCTGAATCTGTTCGTGTCTGGAATCGGACGGCGGCCGACGGCGCGGGGGGCCGTCGGCCTGGCCCGCTGGCCTAGATCCCGAGCTGCTTGCGGACCTGGGGTTCGATCTGAACCACTTGCAGGCTGGAGGCCCCGGCGACGTAGATCAGCCCTCGGGCGGCGTCGTAGTAGCCGATCCCACCATGGTCCAACGGTCCGTGGTTGAAGTAGGCGACCTCGGTCGGCTTCAGCGGATCGCGGATGTCGAAGATCCGCAGCCCGGCGTCGCCGAAGTTCACCGCCGCGAAATGAGCGTTCATCGGGTCGTCGATCAGGTGATAGGCGATCCAAGGGTCGCGACCGGAAGCCTTGCGGGCCTCGCAGAACTCCGGCTCGTTGATCGCGATCGTCAGCATCGAGACATTCCGCGCCTGATCGCCCGTGACGTCGCTGACGAAGGCCTCGAAACCCCAGCCCAGGGCGCTGGGTCGCGGATGCGGCTGGCAGGTGTCGCCGGGGCTTCCGTAGACCTGCTTTTCGCTGGTTCCCCATTCGTTGGAGCCCAGCACGTAGTCGCGGCCGCCGGCGTGGAACCAGTCCAGACCGTGACCCGGGCCATCGACGACGCCGACGATCCGCACCGGGCGTTGCGTCATGTCGATGACGCGCGTCTTGGGGGTTTCGCCGAGATTCCTTTTGCCCACGACCTTCTGGTCGCCGACATAGACGCGCGTTCCATCGGGGTTGATGTCCAGCGAATGGGCGATCGAGGGCCACAACAGGCCCGACTGCATCCGGCTGCCCCCGATCCGGTGATCGGCGCCCTTGGGATTGGCCAGGTCGTCACAGAGATTATAGCCCGACGCGAGCGCCTGGCGGTGCAGTTCCTGCCAGGGCCCCGGGATCTGGGGCGCCAGGTCACAGCGATAGTCGGTGATCTTCCAGCTGTCCGGGTCGGCGAGATTGGAGATGTCGGCCGCCCACAGGCCGGGGGACGCGTAGATCTTGGTGGCCGTCCGATCGATCCGCAGATCGTGCGGAAGCTGGCCGTAGCCGGCGCCCGTGCCCTCCGCCGCGGCCGCGCCGATGTTGAGCGGCGGCCATTTGACCTCGCCCAGATGCACCGGGTTCAGACAGTCGCGAATGTCATAGACCGAGTTGCCCGTGACCAGGATGGCGCGATCCTTGGTGACCATCACGCGCATGGTCTCCGAGAGGCCTTGCGCCGGCACGGTCCTGGCCTGGACCGGCTTGGCCGGGTTGCTGACATCGATCACGGAGATGTCGCCGCCGTCATCCGGGCGAACATAGGCGCACTTGCCGAAGCCCTGGACTTTCCCGCCTTTCGGAAACTGGCCCACGAGCCTTACGCCGCAACTATAGTTCGGCGTTTGCCCGGCCGGGACGTCGCCCTGGATGCCGGGTTCACGCACATCACCCGCACCGCATCGGGCCGGGGAAACGCCGGCGACGGGATTGCGCTGCGCCGCCTGCGCCGGCGCGATCCCGCTGGCGACCGTGCCGGCCAGCAGCAGGACGAGGGCCGAAGCCGAAGAGACTGTGGTCCTGACGACCATGATATCCGCTCCTTTTCAGTAGGGTCTCGCCGATCCTTCGGCGTCTTTGGGATTCCGGTCGCCTAGAGCCCCAGACGCGCCCGGACCTGCGGCTCGACCTGCAGCACCCAGAAGGTGCTGGCGCTGGCGGCGTAGATCAGTCCCCGCTGGGCGTCGTAGTAGCCAACCCCCGCATGCGTCGGCATGCCGTGGTTGAAATAGGCCACTTCCACCGGCTTCTCCGGGTGGCGGATGTCGAATATCCGCAGGCCGGCGTCGCCGAAGTTCACCATCGCGAACTTCGCATCCAGCGGGTTGTCGATCAGGTGATAGGCGATCGAGGTGTCGCGCCCCGAAGCCTTGCTGGCGGCGCAGAACGCCGGGTCGTTGATCGCCAGCTGAAGCGTCGACACCCGTCGGGCCTTGCTCGGAACGGTGACGTCGCTGACGAAGGCCTCGAACGCCCAGCCCAGCCTGTAGGGGCGCGGATACGGGTGGCAGCTGTCGGCGACGACGTTGTCCACCGCCTGGGCCTGCCCGCGCTCGTTGGAATGCAGGACGTATTCCCGGCCCCCGGTCCGGAACCAGTCCAGGCCGTGGCCGCCGCCGTCGACCTCGCCGAGGATCTTCACCGGGGCCTGGGTCAGGTCGACGATGCGCACTTTGGGCGTCGGCGCCCACAGCCCGCTGTTGCCGCCGGCCTGGTCGCCGACATAGAGCCGGGTGTCGTCGGCGTTGAGGTCGGGCGAATGCGACACCTGCGGCCACAGCAGCGACGCCTGCAGCGGACTGCCGCCCATCGAATAGTTGGCGCCCCGAGGCGCGGGCTTGGTCGCGTCGTCGCAAAGACTGCGCCCAGCCTTGATCGCCTCGCGATGCAGGTCCTGCCACGGCCCGGGGATCTGGGCCGCCAGTTCGCAGCGATGGTCGGTGATCTTCCAGCTTTCGGGATCGTCGAGATTGCTGAGGTCGGCTTCCCACAGGCCGAACGAGGCGTAGACCTTGGTTCCCTCGCGATTGATCCGGATGTCGTGCGGCAGGTTCCTGGCCGTGACGCCGGGCAAGGTGGTGTTGGGCCATTTGATCTGGCCCTTCAGCTTGGGATGCAGGCAGTCGCTGACGTCGAAGACGGTGCTGCCCGAGACCATGATCGCCCGCGTCTTGGTGACGACGACGCGCAGGGTTTCCGAGCCGCTCTGCACCGGCAGCGGACTGCCGACCACAACCGGCTTGGTCGGGTCGCTGACGTCGACAACGGTGATCTGGACCTCGGCCGGCGGGCGTGACCGCACATAGGCGCAGTTGCCAAAGCCCTGGACATTGCCGCCCACCGGCGCCTGCCCCATCAGCCTGACGCCGCAGTTGTAGCTCGCCGTCTGCCCGGCCGGCGTTTCGCCTTGGATTCCGGGCTCCTTGACGTCGCCCGCGCCACATAGCGCTGGCGACACACCCGCCTCACGAGGCTGGACCCGCGCCTGAGCCGGCGCGCCCATCCCGACAAACAGCAGCGCGCTCAGCAGCGACGCCAAGGCCTTGACCTTAAAACGCATGAAAACCTCCCGGAATTTTGTGAAGCCGGCTTCGTTGCGAGACGGCGATGCGGCCAGGCCGGACCTGGTCGCCGCCTTAGGTCACGCGCGGGTCGCCCAGAACGCGCGGATGGCCCCGTCCGGATCGCTGACGACGTGGCTGCGCGGCGCGAACAGCATGGTGTCGCGTCGGCCCGGCTCGTAGCGAGGCCAGGCCAGGCCGCGCGTCGACGGATCACCGGTGTGGGCGAACGCGGTCCAGGCGTCGACCATCGCCGCGGAGACCGTTTCGGGGTCTGGCCCCGCGCCCAGCATATTGGCGAATTCCTTGGGGTGGGCGAACACCATCGGGGTGTCCAGGCCATGGGGCGCGCGCAACTGGCCGCCGAACAGCGGGGTCTCGTAGTCGAGCCGGTACATGAACACCGGCGCGCCGTTCTGCGCGGCCTTGCGCTCGGCGATCCGGATCGAATTGATCCACACCCCGCTTTCGGTGACCATCGAGGTGAACAGCCAGGTCCCGGCCTCGTTCGGCCTCTGCTGCCGATAGAAGGCGAAGGCCTCGTCGCCCTTGTCCTTCAAGGTGGACCGGAACCGTCCCTGCGCCTCGTCCAGCGTCATCTTGCCGAACTGGGGATCGACGATGTTGAACAACGTCGCCTCGTCCTTGGTGGTGCCGACGATCAGGGGGATCGTGGGCGAGACGGTCGGCGCGGCCACGGGATCGAATGGATCGACCGGCAGGGCCACGCCGTCGGTGACGGGTCCCAGGCCGCGAGCCCCCCGGCCCAACTGGCCTTGCACGGTCGCGGCGGCCTTCATCAGGTCGGCGACCGGAACGGCCTGAGCCTTTCGGATCTCGCCCGGCGCGATCTGCAGCACCTTGAGCAGCCGGTCGCTGAAGTCGGCCGCGTCGGCCTTGGGAACGCCACGGATCTGTCCCGCGCCGCTCTGGATGATCGCCTTGTGGAACAGGCCCTGGGCCGCAGGCATGGCCAGCAGGGTCTGGACCTTGCCGCCTCCGCCGCTCTCCCCGAAGATCGTGACGTTGCCAGGATCGCCGCCGAAGGCCGCGATATTGTCGCGCACCCACTGCAGGGCCAGGATTTGGTCCAGCTGCCCGTTGTTGCCCGATCGCGCGAAATCCGGGTCCAGGTGGCCCAGATAGAGATAGCCGGGCGCGGCGAGGCGGTGGTTGATCGTCACCACCACCACATCGCCTCGCTGCGCCAAGGCGCCGCCCTCGTAGACCGCCTCGTTGGCCGAGCCGATCACATAGCCGCCCCCGTGCAGCCAGAACATCACCGGCCGCTTCTTCCCGGAGGCGGCGTTGGGCGCGAAGACGTTGAGGACCAGGCAGTCCTCGCCCTCGAAGCCGCTGGCCATCTGCCCCTTCATGAAGTTTTGCACCGCGCCGATCACGGCCGGATCCACGCCCGGCGGAATGCCGCCGCCGATGCTGCCCTGCGGGGCGCGGTGGCCGTAGGCGAAGCAGTCGCGCACCCCGGTCCAGCTGGACGCGGCCGTCGGCGGCAGAAACCGTCGCGCCCCGCCCGTATCGGCGCCGTAGGGAATGCCGCGATAGGCGTCCACCGCGCCTTCGCGATAGCCGCGGACCTTGCCCAGGGTCGTGTCGACGACCGCGCTGGGCTCGGCCTCCCGCGCCCAAGCCGTTCCGCTCGCCAGGCCCGCGATCGCCGCCGCGCCCACAAGCCGCCCCACGCCTCGCCGCGTCACGCCCATCGTGTCCATCCCTGCCTGTGCGCCGGACGATCACAACGCCGCCCGTTCACCGCGATAGTGCGCGTGGGTTGGCCGATTGGCAAACTTTTTAATTAAAGTTTTTGTTTCAATTATCCTGCCGCTTAGACGGGTGCGGCCGCACCATGATTTGATCAGGCCGAAGCTCTGATATTTTCATGGATATCAAAAGCTTGAACGGCCATCGAAATTCGGGGCGCGCCGCGGCCCGCGCAAATCCACCACCCGGCGGACGCGACGAGGCAAACTTCCAAAGCAAATCAATACTTGTGGAAATGGCGGAGACGGAGTTCGCTCAAAGGTGCCTATTTGTGATTAAGTTACAATGGCTTAGATTACAATCTATTTCATAGGTACGTTCATACGTACAGTTCCCCCTCCTGCCCGACGGAGCATCCAACCGCGTCCAAAGTTGCGGTCGCAGGACAGCTCCGCTCTCCATACCGCGCCAGGAACGGACCTTGGATTCGAGCCGAAGGTCCGACGTTGGCCGCCCGGGCGTCTAGAAGGCCTTGCCGGGCGACGCGGCGGGCGTTGGCCCCGGCTCAAGCCCGATCGACAGGCGTATGGGCAGCAACATGGCCTTGGGCGGGGCTTGCGGCAGACGATGGCCGACCAGCAGGGCTTGCAAGTCGGCGTTGGGCTCCGGATGGGCGAAGGGCGTGAAATCGATCTTGGTGATCACGCCCTGACCATTGACCCAGACCCGGACCGGCAGTTGCAGGTGACCGTCAGCCAGCGGTCCGGGGATTTGTCCCAGATAATTGCGCAACCGCACGGCGGCCGGATCAGGACCGCCGAGCTGACTGGTGATCGCCTGATTGACCTGGCCGGCATAGGCGACCCAGGCGGCTGGAGCCGCCTGGGTCGACACCGCGGCCGGCGTCGCGGCGCCGGCCGCCAAAGGCGAAAAGCCGACCACCGCGGCCAACGTGCTGAAGAGCTTACGCACTGGAATGTCCTTTCAGATCGAGCCCGCGAACCGCGCGGCGCGGCCCGCGATGGGGGTAGGTCGGGCTGGGGGGCGCCAAGCCCCCGCCGGCGTGCGCTTCCTCCCACATCAGACCTCGCCGCCAGGAACGGGGCCTCAAATGTCGGAATGATAGCGGACGCCGAACGTATCCGGCCGCGGTGGGTCGCCCCCGATCCCGCCACCGGGAAACCATGCGTGGTCTGACGGCCTGGGCAGGTACATCGACGCGGACGGCGTCGGCGCGGGAGGCACGGGCTGGGCCCCAGCCTCTACCGCTTGGAGCCTCCCATCGCCTTCCAGCCCCACCACCAGGGCCAGCAGCGCGACCTCGGCCAGGACGACGAAGATCACGCCGCCTCCGAAACCGGCCATAAGCAACAGGATCGTCGGCGACATGGCAGGCTCCTGACAGGGTCTGGCGGCTAGTGGCCGGGCGTGGGCGCGGGCAGGGTCTCGCGCTCGAAGCTGATCGTGGTGAGGCGCGCGTCCAGGCCCTTGATCACGTCGGCGGTCAGGTCGTTGGCCAGGTTCCCGCCCAGCACCGAGCCGCGGTCGATCACCAGGCCGCAGGCCTTGGCCTTGTAGACCTGGGCGATCACCGGCTGGGCCTCGGTGGAGATGCGC
>FTCT01005577.1_pt1 | contig 11664 bp, 11 predicted proteins | sample 1658881 | NCBI WGS metagenome assembly FTCT01 (sample SAMEA3914864, study PRJEB12502) | metagenome | biome: forest; material: soil | place: USA | collected 2012-03-12 | depth 0.3 m | reverse complement strand
ATATGCATCGCCACCATTGACCTGAAACAAGGTCGAGCAGAAAAATGAACTGTCAGGTATGTCTCCGAACACCTGTCAGGCATGTCTCCGGTCCATACAGCCTTGGCGAAGGGTGACGGAAGGGGGTACTGTCGTTGCCGCGCGCAATCCTGCTTCAAGCAAAATTCATAACGATCTAAAACCTCATCCTCAAAATTTCGGCACTGCACGCCAACGAGGGATGACCCGAGGTCACTTCTGTGGTACCGTCCCTCTTTAGTAGGCGCGCCGGGACAGGATGGTCCATGGGCCGCGTCGCCGCATAAGGAACCCTGACCCTGTCTCTGCAACCCGCGCAAGGCGCGCCCAAACCCGCTCCTCACCTCGAGGACACCGCCCCTGAAACGCTTCAGGGCAGCCCAATGGCCGAAGGGGAGGCCGAAGGGCACACCGATATGGCGCTGGAAACCATGATCGTCGACAAGCTCGACGACGACAAGGCCCAGGACATCGTCTGCATCGATCTTAAAGGCAAATCGTCGGTCGCCGACACCCTGATCATCGCATCGGGGCGCTCGCATCGTCACGTCGGCGCACTGGCCGACCACGTGCTGCGCACGCTGAAGGACGCCGGCTACGGCAAGGTCAAGGTCGAAGGCCTGCCGGCCTGCGACTGGGTCCTGATCGACGTCGGCGACGTCGTCGTGCACATCTTCCGCCCGGAAGTCCGTACCTTCTACAATATCGAGAAGATCTGGTCGCTGTCGCCCTCGGGCCACGCGGTGTCGTAACGACGAAGGGCGCTCAACCCGAGCGCCCTTTTCCTTTATATCTGCCATGAAACTGACCCTTTGCGCCGTCGGCCGGCTCGGCAATACGACCGAAAACGCCATGACGCGCGACTATCTTGCCCGCGCCACCCAGACGGGCCGGTCTTTGGGCGTGGGCCCGGCCGACCTGATCGAGGTCGAGGCAAAAAAGGCCAAGTCGCTCACCTCCGAACAGCTCAAGGCTGCCGAGGCCGAGGCCATCCGGGCATCGCTCGACGGCGGCCTTCTCATCGCCTGCGACGAGCGTGGCGAGCAACTGGCGTCGCGCGCTATCGCGCGCAGGCTGGAAACCTACAAGGACCGTGGCGAACGCCGCGTCACCTTCCTGATCGGCGGGGCCGACGGACTGGATCCGGCCTTAAGGGAACAGGCGACATTTGCCCTGGCCTTCGGACCGCAGACCTGGCCGCACGCCTTGGTGCGCGTGATGCTGGCCGAGCAGATGTACCGGGCAGTGACGATCCTCGCCGGCCTGCCCTATCACCGCGACTGAACGAGCAAAAGATCATCGGCCGTCCGGTTTTGCAGCAGTTTCGCCAGATGCGAATCCGCGCGCTGGCTGACCAGCATTTGCACCGTGCAGCCATAATGGTCCTCGGCCCGGATCGACGCGCCGCGTTCGAGCAGCAATGTCACCGCGGCGTACTTCTGCCGCCGCGCCGCAATGAGCAGCGGTGTTTCTCCGTCGATGTTGCGCGCCTCGATATCGGCACCGTGGTCGAGCAGGACGCGGATGCCGTGAACGAAGCCTTCCTGCGCCGCCGTGTGCAGCGGACGCTCTTCGTCCGGCCCCGCCGCCAGATCGGCTTCGGCGCCGGCCTTGAGCAGCAGGTCGGTCATGTCGTTGTCTTCGTACAGCACCGCCAGGCGCAGGGCCGCCGAGGACTCCGCCGACACATCGGCATGGTGCGCGACGAAGACGGCGGCGATCGGGATATTGCCGGCCGCCGCCGCCGCCACCAGCGGCGTATAGCCGCGATTGTCGACCTGGGTCAGGTCCGCCCCCGCCCGGATCAGGGCGTCGGCCAGGCGCAGATGCGCCGGCGTCATCTCGACGCCCGGCTTTTCGGCCAGGATGTGCAGGCCCGAGAAGCCGACACCGTTGATCGCCTTCGGGTCGGCCCCGCTCGACAGGATATCGCGCGCGATCAGGTCGCGCCCTTCGGCCGCCGCAACGTGCAGAGGCGTATCGCCGCCGGCGTCGGCGACGTCGCCGTCACCACCGGCCAGCAGCAGCAACGATACCATTTCGCCCGCGCCCGCTTCGACGGCGTAGTGCAGGGCCGTGCGGCCGTGACCATCGACGACATTGACGTCGGCCCCGGCCGCGATCAGCACGCGCGCATCGCGCAAGGCGCGCTCGGCCATGGCCGGATCGCTGTCTTCCAGCGCCGGCAACTGCGCCGAGCGCATCAGGGCCGTTTCGCCGTCGTGCGTCTGGGCGTCGACGTTCAGCCCTTCGGACAACAGCCATTCCAGTACGCGTGCGTCCGGCAGGGCGACCGCCATATGGAGCGCCGAGGCGCCTTCGCGCGCATCGATGGTGGCGGGATCGGCGCCGGCCTGTTCCAGAGTCTGGAGAACGGAAACATCGACATGCGCGCCGGACAGCGCCGCGTGGAAGACGGGCATGGGATCGCCGGCCTCGTAGGCCAGTGAGACTCCCAGGCTCAAGGCGCTACGCAGCATGGGCAGATGCGATTTGGAAAGGGCGCGGAACAGCGCCTTGCGCAGGCTATCCATGACAAACACTTTCGCTACACTCCGGACGGGCAACCCACCCGGGAAGACATTCGAGAAAACGCCTAAACGTGATTCCTGGCAAGCGCAACTTCGTTGTCGCTCATGGCAAAGCGGGCTAAGGTTGAAGATCCATGCTGCGCCGCATTCCGACCTTCCTGACCGCGCTTTGCCTTGTCCTGCTTGCTACCGGCGGGCACGGCGACGCGCAACAACGTACGCGGTCGCTGACCCAGGCGGAACAGGACGATCTCGACAATGTGTCCGCCCAGCGCCGCGCCAACGAGCGCAAGAGCGAGACGACACGCCAGACGGCCCGCCAGATCGGCCAGGAGATCGAAGAGCTGCGCAACCGCATCATCGACATCTCGAAAAAGCAGGGCACGTCCGAAACGCGCGCCGCCATCTATCGCGCCAAGCTGGAAACGCTGAACCTCCAGGAGGCCGACATCACGCGCCGGCTGACCCTGATGCGCGCCAAGGAGTCGCGCCTGCTGTCAGCCCTGCAGATCTATACCCGCAATCCACCGCCGGCCCTGTTCATCTCGACGCGCCGCGCCAATGACGCCGTGGTCGCCGCCATCATCATGCGCCAGATTACGCCCGAGCTGCAAAAGCGCACCAAGGTGCTTTACGACCAGAACGCCCAGCTGGTGGCGATCCGGCGGCAAGCGGCGCTGCAGAACGAGGCCTTGTTCATCTCCGAGAGCGATGTGTCGAAACAGCGCGGCGAGATCGAGGACCTGATCCGCCAGAAGATGGGGTTGGAGGACCAGCTGCTCAGCCAGGCCGACCAGCTGGAAGCGCAGGGCATCGAGCTGAAGGCGCGTGAGGACCATCTGCGCGGGGGCCTTCCTCTCAAGGGCTTGCTGGGCCTGGGCGGCGACAGCGGGCACCTGCTGGCGCCGATCGTGGGCGACAAGGTCTCGGACTTCGGCAATGGCCAGCGCGGCGTGACCTATGCCGCCCAGCCCGGCGCCCAGGTGACGGCGCCGGCCGAGGGCGAGGTCGAGTTCGTCGGCCCCATCGACTCGTACGGCCAGGTGGTCATTCTCAATATCGGCCACGATTTTCGCGTCGTGCTGACCGGAATCGGGCGCGTCTATGTCGAGAGGGGCCAGACGCTTGGCCGCCACGAACCCGTCGGCCGCATGCCAAACCTTTCGGACAAGAAGGTCAATCTCTATATGGAATTACGCCGCTCCGACACGCCCGTCAGCCCGGCCACTTCGATAGTGGTGGCGGGGAACTAACCGTTCTCAAGAGGCAACGGTCGGAACAAAAACAAGCTTTCCAGGCGCGAGCACAAAAAACCACTGGCGCCTTTAGCCCCGAATACGCCATACTCAACCGGTTATATGAGGCTACTTTGAGTATCCCGTCCCCAGAGGAACGCATGAAGAATTACGTACTGGGCGGCGTCGCCGCCCTGGCGCTTGGCTTGGGCGCTGTCGCCTACGCCAACCAGCCGGTGTTTTCGCCGCGCTCGGACACCTATCAGCAGCTTGAGCTGTTCGGTAACGTTCTGGCCATCGTCCAGCAGGACTATGTGGTCAAGACCGACTCCAAGAAGCTGATCAAGGCGTCGCTGGAGGGGATGCTGTCCAGCCTCGACCCGCATTCCAACTACCTCGACCCCGACGACTACAAGGACCTTCAGGAAAAGACGCGCGGCAGTTACGGCGGCATCGGCCTGGAAGTCACCAGCGAAGACGGTGCCGTCAAGATCCAGACGCCGATCGACGACACGCCGGCGCAGCGCGCGGGCCTGCAATCGGGTGACTACATCACCGCCATCGACGGCAATTCGATCCTGGGCATGCGCCTGAACGACGCCGTGTCCAAGATGAAGGGCACGCCCAACACCAAGCTGACGCTTACCGTGGTGCGCGCCGGCAAGGACGAGCCGTTCGACGTCACCCTGACGCGCGAAGTCATCACCGTGAAGTCGGTCAAGACGCGCATGGAAGGCGACTACGGCTATCTGCGCATCGCCAGCTTCTCCGAAACCACCGGTCAGGACGCCAAGAACGCCCTCACCGACCTGATGGCCAAGAACCCCAAGATGAAGGGCCTGGTCCTCGACCTGCGCAACAATCCGGGCGGTCTGCTCGATCAGTCCGTCCAGGTCGCCGACCTGTTCATCGACGGCGGCGAGATCGTGTCGCAGCGTGGCCGCGATCCCAACGACATCATCCGCTACCAGGCCAAGAAGGGCGACCTGCTGCACGGCCTGCCCCTGGTCGTCCTGACCAACCCGGGCACGGCCTCGGCCGCGGAAATCGTCTCCGGAGCGCTCCAGGATCAACACCGCGCCGAAATCGTCGGCCTGACGACCTTCGGCAAGGGCAGCGTCCAGAGCGTCATCCCCCTGGGCGAAGGCCGCGCGGTCAAGCTGACCACGGCGCGCTACTATACGCCGTCCGGCCGTTCGATCCAGAAGACGGGTATCGAGCCCGACCTGGAAGTCGCGCAGTCCAAGGAACAGGCGAAATACATCGCCACGTCCGCCCTGCAATATTCGGAAGCCGCCTATTCGAACGCGCTCGACGCTGACGAAGGCAAGACCCGCCGGTCCCCGCACGCCGTTCAGGAAGTGCCGCCGGAAGCCTTCGACACCAAGGGCGGCGACTTCCAGCTGACCCGCGCACTCGACGTGCTGGGCTATGGCGGCGACGTCAAGCTGGCCGCCGCCCATCCGCGCGGCCAGGCCATGGCGGATGCGCAGCTGGTCGACGAGCCCGGCAAGCGCTTCCAGACCAAGACCAAGGCGGGCGTCCCCGCCAAGGACGGCGCCGCGTCGTCGTCGAGCAGCTCGGCTTCGTCGTCCTCGAGCAGCGCCTCGAAGTAGGACGTTCACACCAAGGTTGGAAGGCCCCGGCGACCCTGTTGCCGGGGCCTTTTCATTAACTCAGCACCTCCAACGGCGATCACTTCGCCGTTGGCAAGGGCGACCGCCCGCCGCACGTTCGCGCGAGCCATCGGGGCCAGCCGTGCGGCGGCGTCTGAGCTAAAAAGCTAATGCTGACGGTCATCCTTAATGACCGTCAGCATTAGCCTTTATTAACCATAGGGCGGCATAACTGAATCAAGGATTCCGTTCATGTTCGCCAAGCCCAAGTCGTCATCGCCCAAGCCCGCCCCGCGACCGAAGGTGAAGTTCACCTTCGATCCACGCGCGCTTGCCGACAAGACCGTCGCGCTGTTCAAGAAACCCTATGTGGCGCCGGTCTCGGCTATGGCCGCATTCGCCGTCTGCCTGATGGTTTTCTTGAACCTGGCCGGCGATCCGGATGCCGGATCGCCGTCGATTCGCATCCTGCTGCCACGGCAAAAGGAAGCCCCGCGCACCCTCAATACCCCCGACGCCAACCGCAACGGCCAGCCGGCCTTCACGCTCGACGGCATGGGCATGTTCCAGGACGCCTCGGCCACGGGCATGGACATGTCGGCCGACGCGTCGCAGCAGGGCGCCGTCATCACCTTGCCGAACGACGACGGCACCGCCGTGGCCGTCAAGGCGGGCCCCAAGGCCGCCCCCTCGCCTCTGGCGCCGGCGCCGGTCGCGACCCTGGTCCAGCAGACGCCGAACGGCCCCTTGCCCGTCGTCGCCGCCAACGGCATGTCTTCTGCGTCTGCGTATGCCCGCCCGTTCAAGAGCGACGGCCGCCCGATGGTCGCGCTGATCGTCGGGGGCCTGGGGATCAATCCGGGCGCCACCAAGGAAGCCATCGACACCCTGCCGCCGCAGGTCACGCTCAGCTTCGTGCCCTATACCCAGAACCTGCAAACCTGGATCGACCTGGCGCGCGCCGCCGGCCACGAGGTCATCATCGAAGTGCCGATGCAACCCACCAACTATCCCGACAACGATCCGGGCCCACAGACCCTTTTGGCCAACATGCGCAACGAAGACCTGATGGCGCGCATGAACTGGGTCATGACACGCTGCACCGGCTATTTCGCAATGTCCAACTACCAGGGCGGCGCCTTCTTCAAGGACAAGGCCGGCATGGCGACCTTCATGCAGACGCTGAAGGCGCGCGGCGTCGCCTTCGTCGACGACGGCCAGGCGCGCGGCCTGCCGGGCGCCTGGGCGCGCCTGTCGGCCGACCGCGTCGTCGACAGCCAGATCAACGCCCAGGCCATCACGCAGCAGCTGGCGGGTCTGGAGACCCAGGCCAAGTCGAGGGGCCAGGCGCTGGGTACGGGCTTTGCCTATCCGGTGACGCTGGCCGTGGCGATCCGCTGGACCCAGACGCTCGAGTCCAAGGGCTTGCAACTGGCGCCCGCCTCTGCTTTGACTCGATAATGACTCCGGAGACACCAAAGGGCTATCGCCCCAATGTCGGCATCATCGTCTTCAATGCGGACGGCAAGGTCTGGCTCGGCCACCGCTACGGCATGACCGGCGACCACAGCTGGCAGTTCCCGCAAGGCGGCGTCGATGAAGGCGAGGACCTCGAGGCCGCCGCCCTGCGTGAGCTGCTGGAGGAGACCGGCATCCGCTCGGTCGAGATCATAGCGCGCACCGCCGACTGGATCTATTACGACTTCCCGCCTGAAGTGCTGGCGCAAGGCAAGATCGGCAAGAACTTCCTCGGCCAGAAGCAGGTCTGGTACGCCATGCGTTTCACCGGGCGTGACGATGAAATCGATCTCAATGCCCACCATGAGCAGGAGTTCTCGCGCTGGGAATGGTGCGATCTCGACCGCGTCACCGACCGCGTCGTCCACTTCAAGCGCGACTCCTACCGCAAGGTGATCGCCGAGTTCCAGCACATCATCAAAGCGTGATCGAAAGCGCAATCCGAAAAGTGTTCAGCACTTTTCGGATAAATTGCGCGGCAAAGCAAAGACGGGAGCGCCGATTTGGTTCACCAAATCGAACAGCGCTGCAGCTACTGACAAGACCTGGCGCCCAAAGTCCGGCATAATCGCGGCGCCCAACAATGGAGGCGCACATGCCCTATATCGATGGTTTTGTAATCCCCGTCCCAAACGACAAGAAGGACGCCTATATCGAAGCGTCAAAAAGCTACAGCGCCATAGCCAGGGAGTTCGGCGCCATCGGCGTCCGCGAATTCTGGGGCGACGACGTTCCCGACGGCGCGACGACGTCCTTCCCCATGGCCGTCAAGCTCGAACCCGGCGAAACCGTCGTCTTCTCGTTCTGTGAATGGCCCGACAAGGCGACCCGCGACGCCGGCGGTGCCAAAATGCGCGAAGACCCGCGCATGGCCAATATGAGCATGCCGTTCGACGGCAAGCGGCTGATCTTCGGCGGGTTCAACCTGCTGACGGAAAGCTGATGCGGAGGCCGGAACCTCCGGCTTCGGGTCAATAAAAAAGCCTCACCGCAAGGTGAGGCTTTTTTATCGATTCAGAAGTCGTGGGGGCACCGCCCCCACACCCCATTCGTCTTCAGTGGACGCTCTCGCCGTATTCGTTGGCGTGCTCGGCCAGGATCGTCATGCCCTGCTCGTTCACGTCGGCAAAGCCGCCGCGCACCTGGAAGACGCGCGTCTTGCCGTCGTTCATCACCACCACGTCGCCCTCGGCGAGGATCGTCATGAACGGGGCATGGTGCGCCAGGACGCCGAACTGGCCTTCGACACCCGGAGCCACGACCTGATCGACGTCACCGGCGAACAGTTCGGCCTCGGGAGTCACCAGCGACACATGCAGCTTGTCGGCCATGATTACTTGCCTTCCGAAGCGAGACGCTCGGCCTTGGCAATGGCGTCTTCGATCGTGCCGACCATGTAGAAGGCGGCTTCCGGCAGGTGATCGTAGTCGCCGTTGCAGATGCCCTTGAAGCCCTTGATCGTGTCTTCGATCGACATCAGCACGCCCGGCGTGCCGGTGAAGACTTCGGCCACGTGGAAGGGCTGCGACATGAAGCGCTGGATCTTGCGGGCGCGGGCGACGGTCGCCTTGTCTTCTTCCGACAGTTCGTCCATGCCGAGGATGGCGATGATGTCCTTCAGCGCCTTGTACTGCTGCAGGATTTCCTGGACGCGCGTGGCGGTCTCATAGTGCTCCTGGCCGACGACGCGCGGGTCGAGGATACGCGAGGTCGAGTCGAGCGGGTCGACGGCCGGATAGATGCCCTGTTCGGCGATCGAACGCGACAGAACGGTCGTGGCGTCGAGGTGGGCGAACGAGGTGGCGGGCGCCGGGTCGGTCAGGTCGTCGGCCGGGACGTACACGGCCTGAACCGAGGTGATCGAGCCCTTGTTGGTCGAGGTGATGCGTTCCTGCAGACGGCCCATTTCGGTCGCCAGGGTCGGTTGATAACCCACGGCCGAAGGAATACGGCCGAGAAGCGCCGACACTTCCGAACCCGCCTGGGTGAAGCGGAAGATGTTGTCGACGAAGAACAAAACGTCCTTGCCTTCGACGTCGCGGAAATATTCGGCCTGGGCCAGGCCCGTCAGGGCAACGCGGGCGCGGGCACCGGGGGGCTCGTTCATCTGACCGTAGACCAGCGTACAGCGCGAGGTGCCGCCACCGCCTTGTTCGTTCACCTTCGACTCGATCATTTCGTGATACAGGTCGTTGCCTTCGCGGGTGCGCTCGCCGACGCCGGCGAACACCGAATAGCCGCCGTAAGCCTTGGCGATGTTGTTGATCAGTTCCTGGATCGTCACGGTCTTGCCGACGCCGGCGCCGCCGAACAGGCCGATCTTGCCGCCCTTGGCGTACGGGCAGATCAGGTCGACGACCTTGATGCCGGTGACGAGGATTTCCGCCGAGGTCGCCTGGTCGGCAAAGGCCGGGGCGTCGGCGTGGATCGGGTTGTAGAAGCTGGTTTCGATCGGGCCGGCTTCGTCGATCGGCTCGCCGATGACGTTCATGATGCGGCCCAGCGTCGCCGGACCGACCGGAACGGTGATCGGGGCGCCGGTGTCGCCGACGGGCTGGCCGCGGACCAGGCCTTCGGTGGCGTCCATGGCGATGGTGCGGACGGTGTTTTCACCGAGGTGCTGGGCGACTTCGAGCACCAGGCGGGTGCCCGACGCGGTGTTGGTCGTTTCCAGCGCGTTGAGGATGGCCGGCAGCGAACCGTCGAACTCGACGTCGACGACGGCGCCGATGACTTGCGAGATGCGGCCCTTGGCGGCCGTGATCGTCTGATGGGCGGTCATGTTCTATTCCTAGAGGGCTTCGGCACCGGAGATGATTTCGATCAGCTCCTTGGTGATTTGGGCCTGGCGTGAGCGGTTATATTTCAGGGTCAGCGCGTTGATCATCTCGCCCGCGTTGCGCGTGGCGTTGTCCATCGCGCTCATCTGCGAGGCATAGAAGCCGGCATTGTTCTCGAACAGGGCGGACAGGATCTGAACCGACAGGTTTCGGGGCAGCAGGACTTCGAGGATTTCCTCTTCGCCCGGCTCGTATTCGTAGACGGCCTTGCCCGCCGGAGCTGCCACCGACGTATCGACCTCGGCCGGGATCAGGCGCTTGGCTTCGGGCACCTGGCTGATGACCGACTTGTAGTGCGAGTAGAAGAGCGTGACCACGTCGGCGCGGCCGTGCTCGAATTCCTCGGTGACCAGCTGCGAGATCGGGGTCACGACGTCGAGCGTCAGCACCTTGGTCGCCGACAGGTCATACGATTCGATGACGCGGTCGCCGAACATGCGCTTCAGCTGGTCGCGGCCCTTGCGGCCGACCGCGATGATGCGGACGTTGCGGCCCTGAGAGATCTGGCCGTTGATGAAGTCGCGGGCGGCACGCACGATATTGGTGTTGAAGCCGCCGGCCAGACCGCGGTCCGCGGTCGCCACGACCACCAGCTGGTTGTGCTGCGAACCCGTGCCTGAGAGCATCTTCGGCGCGGAATCGCCGGAAATGCCCTTGGCCAGGTTGGCGATGACCGCAGCCATGCGCTTGGCGTAAGGACGGGCGTTTTCCGCCGCGTCCTGTGCGCGCTTGAGCTTGGCCGCCGCCACCATTTGCATCGCTTTCGTGATCTTCTGCGTGGCTTTCACGCTTCCGATCTGATTGCGCATGTCCTTCAAGCTGGGCATTGCGGACCCTTAGGCGAAGTTCGAGGTGAAGTCGGCGACGATCGTCTTCAGCTTGTCTTCCAGCTCGGCCGACAGGGCCTTCTGCTCGCGGATCGCGGTCAGGAGGTCGACATGGCGGGTGCGCAGGAGCGACAGCAGTTCACGTTCGTAACGGCCGACGTCGCCGACGGCCACCTTGTCGAGGTAACCACGGGTACCGGCGTAGATCACGCAGACCTGCTCTTCGACCTTCAGCGGCGAATATTGCGGCTGCTTCAGGAGTTCGGTCAGGCGCGCGCCGCGGGCCAGCAGGCGCTGGGTGGCGGCGTCGAGGTCCGAACCGAACTTGGCGAAGGCGGCCATTTCGCGATACTGGGCCAGGTCGCCCTTGATGGCGCCGGCAACCTGCTTCATTGCCTTGATCTGCGCCGACGAGCCGACGCGCGACACCGACAGGCCGACGTTCACGGCCGGACGGATGCCCTGGTAGAACAGGTCGGTTTCGAGGAAGATCTGGCCGTCGGTGATCGAGATCACGTTGGTCGGGATGTAGGCCGACACGTCGTTCGCCTGGGTTTCGATGACCGGCAGGGCGGTCATGGAGCCGGCGCCGTTGTCTTCGTTCAGCTTGGCGGCGCGTTCCAGCAGGCGTGAGTGCAGGTAGAAGACGTCGCCCGGATAGGCTTCGCGGCCGGGCGGACGGCGCAGAAGCAGCGACATCTGACGGTAGGCGACGGCCTGCTTCGACAGGTCGTCATAGATGATCAGGGCGTGCATGCCGTTGTCGCGGAACCATTCGCCCATGGCGCAGCCGGCGAACGGGGCCAGGTATTGCAGCGGGGCCGGTTCCGACGCCGTGGCCGACACGACGATCGTGTAGTCGAGCGCGCCGTTTTCTTCCAGCGACTTGACGATCTGCGCGACGGTCGAGCGCTTCTGGCCGATGGCGACGTAGATGCAGTACAGCTTGGCCTTCTCGTCCGTACCGGCGTTGACCGCCTTCTGGTTCAGGATGGCGTCGATGGCGACGGCGGTCTTGCCGGTCTGGCGGTCACCGATGATCAGTTCGCGCTGGCCGCGGCCGACGGGGATCAGGGTGT
>FTCT01003524.1_pt1 | contig 11679 bp, 14 predicted proteins | sample 1658881 | NCBI WGS metagenome assembly FTCT01 (sample SAMEA3914864, study PRJEB12502) | metagenome | biome: forest; material: soil | place: USA | collected 2012-03-12 | depth 0.3 m | reverse complement strand
GATCCACGAGGCCATCGGCGACCAGCTGACCTGCGTCTTCGTCGACACCGGCCTGCTGCGCAAGGACGAGGCCAGCCAGGTCACGACCCTGTTCAGGGAGCACTACAACATCCCCCTGATCCACGTTGATGCGTCGAAGGAATTCCTCGGCGAGCTGGCGGGTGAGTCGGATCCCGAGACCAAGCGCAAGACCATCGGCCGGGTCTTCATCGAGATCTTCGACCGCGAGGCCTCGAAGATCGAGGGCGCCGAGTTCCTGGCCCAGGGCACCCTCTATCCGGACGTCATCGAGAGCGTGTCGTCGTCCAGCGGCAAGGCTCATGTGATCAAGAGCCACCACAACGTCGGCGGCCTGCCGGACTATATGAAGCTCAAGCTGGTCGAGCCGCTGCGGGAACTGTTCAAGGACGAGGTCCGGGCCCTGGGCCGCGAACTGGGCCTGACCGACGCCTTCGTCGGACGCCATCCGTTCCCCGGACCGGGTCTGGCCATCCGCATCCCCGGCGAGATCACGCCCGAGGCCGTGGCGACGCTGCAGGAAGCCGACGCCATCTATCTGGACGAGATCCGCAAGGCCGGTCTCTACGACAAGATCTGGCAGGCCTTCGCCGTCCTGCTGCCGGTCAAGACGGTCGGCGTCATGGGCGACGCCCGCACCTATGAGAAGGTGCTGGCCCTGCGCGCGGTCTCTTCCACCGACGGCATGACCGCGGACTTCTTCGAGTTCCCGTGGGACGTCCTCGGCAAATGCGCGACCCGCATCGTCAACGAGGTCCGCGGCGTGAACCGCGTCGTCTACGACGTCACCTCCAAGCCCCCCGGCACCATCGAGTGGGAATAATTCAGGGCTCTCGCAGCCTTTCGATATCGCTTCCGAGTTGGGCGGGAAGCACTTGAAATTAAACAAAAATGCTTTCGATCGCTTTCGCTACTTCTTCGGAGGCTGCGAGAGGGTTTGTCGGTAGCTGGGACGGCATTGGCGCCATTGTGGCGGCCGGCGATGGCTCATACCGTCATGGCCAAGGCGCCCGCGTGACGGTATGGAAACGGCAGAAGTCTCTGACTTTCCTGTTTAAATCGTTCGCGAAAGGTGCCGAAAGTCGCTGACGGTATTTCAGGGTCGCTCGAGCATGCTAACCGATACAGAACTCCGGAATCTCCGGCCAAAATCAAAGCTCTACAAACTTACCGACAGAGACGGGCTGTACGTCGCCGTGTCCCCAGGCGGGAGCATTGCGTTCAGGTACGACTACCGCTTCAACGGCAGGCGCGAGACGCTCACCCTCGGCAAATATGGGCCTGCGGGACTCTCGCTGGCCAAAGCTCGCGAGAAGTTGGCCGACGCCAAGCGGCGCGTGGCTGAAGGGGTGTCGCCGGCCCTCGAGAAGCAACGGGACAAACGACGGGTTCTGGAGGCCCGAAGTTTCGGCTCAGTGGGCCAGCGCTGGATCGACACCGCGCCGATGGCGGACAGCACCCGTGGGATGCGGCGCGCGATCTTGGAACGCGACGTCCTTCCGCAGTGGCGCAACCGCTTGCTGACGGAGCTGACTGCGGAGGACCTGAGGGCGCACTGTATGACGATCGTGGACCGCGGAGCGCCGGCCACAGCCATTCACGTGCGGGACATCGTCAAACAGATCTACGCGCACGCCATCTTGCACGGCGAGCGGGTCGCCAACCCGGCCGATGACGTCGGTCCGTCGTCGATCGCCACCTTCCGGCCCCGCGACCGCAGCCTGTCGCCTGCCGAAATCCGGATTGCCCTGGGCCTGCTCGGGGACATCGCGACACTTCCAACCATCCGGTTGGGACTGAAGTTCATCCTTCTCAGCATGGTGCGAAAAAGCGAGCTTCAGGACGGCACCTGGGACGAGGTGGATTTCGCCAACGCCGTCTGGTCGATCCCCAAGGAGCGCATGAAGCGCTCGCGACCCCACAACGTCTATCTGTCGACCCAGATGCTGGACATCCTGATCGCGCTGAAGACCTGCGCCGGAAATTCCCGTTATATCCTGCCGTCGCGCTACGACGCAGATGCGCCGATGTCCCGGGCCACGTTCAACCGGATCACCAGCGCCATAGCGGAGAGGGCGGTCGATCACGGTTTGCCGCTCAATCCCTTCACCGTTCACGACCTTCGTCGGACCGCGTCGACACTGCTGCACGAAATGGGCTTCAACTCCGACTGGATCGAGAAGGGCTTGGCGCACGAAGAGCGGTCCTCTCGAGGCGTCTACAACAAGGCGGAGTTCGAGGCGCAGCGCAGGCACATGGCGCAGGAATGGTCGAACGCTGTCGACGCCTGGGAGGCGGGTCGCCCGTATACGCCTGTGCTTACGGCGCCGGAGCCGTCGGTCCCGCGTTTCGACCCTCGCGTCTGACCGGGCGCGAGCGCCGCAGACGCACGTCCGGCCCGGCAGCGCGCGGGATGGGCCGGTCCCGGCGGAGCTTGAGCCATGCCTCGATCTCGGCAAGGTCCCAGACGACGCAGCGGGGCGTTAGCAGGAAGCGTCTGGGAAACTGCCCCTTCTGCTCCATCTCCCAGATGGTGCTGTCCGCAAGCGGCACCATTTGACGCAGTTCGGGCTTCTTGATCGTTCGCCGAAGGGGCGGGGTGGAGGACGCCATCGAGATCTCCTGCAAATACGACTCGATGCAATCCGAAAGCCCGCGGTCGGTCGATCCGCTAGATCACGACCGGGGAATTACGGGGGAGGGGCCCCGTGTCAGGCGGTGCCGCTGTCGATGATGATCCATTCCGCCGCGATTGCCGTGAGGTCTTTGAAGGTCAGCTCATCAGGCTCCAGCCGTTTTGCGGCGGCGATCTGGGGCAGATCGACCGCGAAGCGCGCGAACTCGCCCGAGATTGCGCGCCCCCCCGGCACATCCGGATCTCGCGCCTGATCGCGAAGCCAGGTCGCTGTCTCTTCGATCAGGCGCGGAACCTCACCACCGTGAGAATGGATGTCCTGGCCCGCGATGTCCGAGATGAAGGACTGATAGCGGTGGGCCTCGCGATCCAGGATCAAGGTGCGCTTGGCCGATTGGCCGCGCCCCCACCGCCGTGCGCCGAGATAGAGGCCCAGTTCGAGGGGCATGTTGAACCGCGGGAGCCCCGAACCCGGGTCCGGTTCGGTCTTGGAGATGTCGTGGATCCCGTATCGGCTCTCGGCGATGATCCGGCAGATCTTGTCGATTCGTACCTCGCCGCTGTCGTCGGTCTCCCGCGCGCATCGCGGCGTAAACCCCGAACGGATGACGGCGAAGACGAGAGCCTGGAAGTGGGGGTGGTAGTCTGGCGAGAACGGGCAGTTAATGAAGACGTCGCGGTCGTTCATTACGCCAGCTTGGCGCTTCTCACCGACAGGATGGTGTCGCGCAGTTCTTTCTGGGTGAAATGCGTCGACCGGCCGCGAGGCTTGAGGATGTTCACCCCGTCCTTGGTCGTGCCGAGCACCCGGGTCGTTCCGACGAACTTGCCCGACTTGCCGTCTCGCCCGATCTTGGTGGTTGCCTTGGCCATGGGTCCAAGATCGTACCGAATGCCCTTTTTGACAAGCCGGGAGTCTACGGTGTGAGACTTACGGGGTGCAATCAACCGCCGTCGATGACCTTGTCGGCCTTCTTGTCGATACTGCCTTCTTCGGCCTTCGACATCCGGCCCGCCTTCACCGCCTGGCTCGCGCGCGCCTTGGCGTTACGGGCGTGAGCCTTGTCTTCGATCGGATAGGCCCGCTTGTCGGGTTCGGCGAAATCCTTGGCCGGGAGCTTGTCGCGGGCCTTGGGCGTGAGTTCTGCCATTCGATCCTCCATCGTCGCTCGACCAACGAAGCGCGGCGGGAACGGTTCACGGGATCGGCAGGGGCCAGAAAAAAGGCCGCGCTGATCCAGCGCGGCCATGAAGTCGATAGGGAGGAAACGCCCGGGAAGGGCAGACCCAACCTAGGCAGAGAGGGCGGCTTCGCAAGGCGCGCAGTGGAAGTCGACAGCCAGCCCCGCCGATCGGTAGCGCTTCGCGTACAACCGAATATAGTCGCCTGACACCACAGGGGATGACGATGGCGGAACAACAGACGGACCGGTTGCTGGAGATGACGGTGGGGATCGTCGCCAACTATGTGGCCGGCAATCGGGTCGAGGCCTCGAGCCTGGCCGGACTAATCCAGTCGGTACATGCGAGCCTGGCCGGCGTCGGCGATGCCGTCGAGGAACCCGAGACTCAACCGGAACGCCTGACGTCGGCCCAGATCCGCAAGCTGGTCACGCCGGCCGGCATCATCAGCCTGATCAACAACAAGCCGTTCAAGTCGATGAAGCGGCATCTTTCACTGCACGGCTTCACGCCGGAATCCTATCGTGCCCACTTCGGGCTGCCCGACACCTTCCCGATGGTGCACCCCGACTATGCGGCCGCCCGGTCAGCCCTGGCAAAGTCGATGGGCCTGGGGCAGGGCGGCCGCAGACCCAAGGCCGCCGCCCCGAGGCGGTCCCGGAAAGTGAAGACCTGACACCGGCCTCAGTGGACCGCCGCGCCGACGTCTCCGGCCAGCGGCACGTCTATGATCAGGCTGTCGATCATGGCGTCGATCTCCACGACGAGCTCGACGATATCCATCTCCGGAAAACGTTCGCGCGCGGCCTGCTGCCAGGCGGCGCGCAAGACCTCGCGTGACGTATCGGGATCCAGGTCCTCGAGATAGATCAAGCCCCGCTCGGCTAACAGTCGCTTGGCGATGACGCCCGCCCGCTCCGCGAGATCAGCGTAGGCCGCCGCTTCGTTCCGGGCTGCACGGCTCAACGATGCTCTCTGAACTCGCCTCACGTCAATGCCTCCGAGAAAACCCGCAGGGGTTGAAGCGCCAGTATACTCTCCGTGCTAGGGTCGCCAAGATGCGTGTCTGCGCAGCCCGTTCGATCTCAGCTCAAGCCGCAGCTCGCGCGATCCACAGCCCCTGCACCGCCTCCCGCCCCGCCGGGGCCATCGCCATCACAGCCGCGAGCGCGGCGAAGTCGACAGGCTTGTCGACATAGGCGTCGGCTCCCGCCTCATAACCGAGGGCATGATCTTCCGGTCGCGCCGAAGCTGAAAGAACGGCCACGGGCGTGGACTGGTTGGGGCCCGCGTGCTTTCGGAGCTCGCGGGTGGCGGTCAGACCGTCCATGATCGGCATGTTGACGTCCATCACGACCAGGTCGAACGCCTGGTTCTCGGCAAGCTCAAGCGCGACCAATCCGTTCTCGGCCATCACGCAACTGTGGCCCATCGACTGCATCCACGCCTCCAGCACGACGCGGTTTACGGGGTGATCCTCGACGATGAGCACGTGGAGGGGGCCCGTTTCCTCAGCCCCCGTTGCGTCTGAAGTCAGGATGCTCTCGTCGGCGTCAGTCCAGCTGATCACCTCCGCTTCGATCTCGAGCGTGAAGGTCGAGCCGTCCCCTGGCGTCGAGACGACGGTGACGTCTCCGCCCATCAGGTGGGCCAGACGGCGACAGATGCTCAAACCCAGACCGGTGCCCCCGAACCGGCGCGTGGAGGAAGCGTCGACCTGGGTGAAGGGCTGGAAGAGCTGTTTCAGGTCTTCGGCGCCGATGCCCGCGCCGCTGTCGGTCACGGAGAAGCGCAGGTTCACGCGATCGTCGGCGAGCTTGCGCCGGGCGATCGCGAAGACGATCTCACCCGTGTCGGTGAATTTGACGGCGTTGCTCAGCAGGTTGTGGGTGATCTGGGCCAGGCGGAGCGGGTCGATGCGAACGACAGCGGGCCGTTCTCCCGAGGTCTCGAAACGGAACCCCAGACCCTTGGCTTCCGCCTGGGCCTGGAAGGGCCCGATCATCCGGTCGACCATGTCGGCGGTTTCGGTGGGGACCAGATCCAGTTCCAGCCGTCCGGCCTCGATCTTGGTCAGGTCGAGGATGTCGTTGAGCTGGACCAGCAGGCTCTCGCCCGATCGCCGGATGATCGACACATAGGTCTGTTGCGCAGGCTGAAGGTCAGTGGTCTCCAGAAGCTGGGCCGCGCCCAGCACGCCGTTCATCGGCGTGCGCAACTCGTGGGAGATGACCGCCAGGAAGTTGGACTTGGCGTCGTTGGCGGCATTGGCCTTGTCGCGCGCCGTTCCAAGATCCTCGATGAGGCCAGCTTGGCGGGCGTTCACGGAAGCCAGCTCGCCATCCTTCATCTGGGTAATGACGACCTTGATGAGCAGCGCCAGGCCGAGCACCGGCGTCATGGCCAGGACGGTCAGGGCGTTCCGCGTTCCCCAGAGATCGAAGAGCAGGATTAGAACGACGACCGTATAGGGAAGCGAGACGATCAGCGCTTCGCGAGGGGCCGACCGCATCTGGGTGAAGACCAGCATATAGCCGGCCATCAACAGGGCGATGGCCATGGCCAGACCGTGCTGATGGCCCCCGAAATAGGACAGATAGGGCGCCACGGCCCAGGCGATGCAGGACAGGGTGGCGACGGCCAGTTTGAGACGGCTGTAGAGCCGGGTCTCGATACCGGTTGCGCGGGTTTCCAGAAAGGTCCGGACGAGGCCCAGCATGGTGGTGACCCAAAACCAGGTCAGCGCCGTTTTCCATGGCGCGGTTGTGGCCAGGGCGAGGGCCCAACTGCCGATGACCCAGTATCGCATGTGACCCGAAGCGACGACCCGGTGCAGGAAGGGCTGGACGGTCGGCGGTGACGAAGGGGCGGGCACGGCAGTGGTCATCGGAATCTCCCGCAACCACCTTAAGTCGACACTGCTAAGACGATGTAAAATCGTCGGAAAACCTTCCGGCGACATCGTTCCCCGCGGACCGCAGGCGCGGGTGTTTCAAGTCCTAGAAGATTCAGTCGCTTATGCGTCTTGAGGTTGTCGATTGCTGGAGGCGGTGTAGGGTGAGGTCTCCCCTAAACCTTCAGCCGCGCCGTCCGGCGCGGCTTTTCTTTTCCTGGGGATAGCCCTCGACGGTCCTTGGCGGAAGCACCGCCGCTAGCGGTGAAGCTCTGCCGTTTCGACCCAGAGCGAATCCTGTCACTCCGACCGCGGTGTCGTCCCTTCCGGCCACGGCCCCCGGCGATCCGATCGACCCGCGTCCCGCAAACCGTGAGCGAGATCGGATCGCCACCCCGAGGGCGCGGGCCGGGGCATTCAGGCGGCTTCGGCGGTGACCGTGTCGGCGCCTTCGACCATTTCGCGGACGAGATCGAGCGCGAGCTTCTGCTGCCGGGTCGACAGTTGCGGCGCCAGACGCGAGATCTCGATCGAGCGCCGGGTCGCGGGGAAGTTGTGATCGTAAAGGGGGGCGTCCCCTTCGGCCACGCTGGTCGGGCCGACGCTGAGGCCTTCGAAGAAATATCCGATCTCCACCTGGAAGAACCGGGCGATATCCCAGAGCTTGGAGGCCGAGATGCGGTTGGCGCCCTTCTCGTACTTCTGGATCTGCTGGAAGGTCAGGCCAAGGGCGCGTCCGAGGTCGCTCTGATTGTAGCCGAGAGCGATACGTTTCTCGCAGACCCGTCGACCGACGTGCCGATCCACCGGGTGGGGGCCGTCGCCTTCACTGCCACGCGCCATCGCATGTCTCTCCTGGGGGCCGTCGCCAACGTTGGGAAAAATGGCGGACCGGCGTCCGCCGCCATCCCTTTTGGACGATCCTCCCGTCAGGTCAAATCCACGCTCGCGTTGGGGGAGTCTTAACCTCAAAATGCAATTGAGGATTGCATGACCCATCCCGCCCTGGATCCCAGAGACGCCGACCCGGATGGCATTCCGAACGCGGCCGGCCGCGCTGAGGAGCCGCGCACCGAACGATCCGAGTCCCTGTCCGCCGAGCCGTCTCCCGCGCCTTCAGGCTTCGACTACGGGTCGGACGGCGCCTGGGTGTGAACGCTCATGGCTGCGGACCCTCAGACGCCGAACCCAAGGCTACAGGGCGGAAATGCAGCCCTCTTCTCTCGTTGCGTGGGTCAGGGATCGGCCGTGCGGAATCCATCCCGGTGACAGGGTTTCGCCTCGGCCGCCGTCTCTTTCGACACCGGCGCCTGTTGCGGGACCTGTCCCTCCTCCTGCTTGGATTGGCGGTGGCGGTGTACTGCGCCTATGGGTTCGACATCTTCAAGACCGAAGGCGATCTGACCCTGCATGGCGCCGAGATCGAGCTCGACGAGGTTCTGCTGATCGGCACAGGCCTGGGCGTCGTTCTTCTCGCCTACGCCGCGCGCCAGTTCCTGCTCCAGCGTCGCGAAGTGGCCCGGCGCATCGCCGCCGAGCGACAAGCGCGCGAGCTCGCCTACCGCGATGGCCTTACCGGTCTGCCGAACCGGCGGCAGTACGACGACGCCCTCAAGGCCGCCCTGATGGCGCCGCCACGGGCCGGGGCGGCGCACGGGGTCTTTTTACTGGATCTGAACGGCTTCAAACAGGTCAACGACGTTCATGGCCATGGCGTCGGAGACCAGGTCCTTGTCGTCGTCTCCCAGAGGCTGGCCGCGGCGATGCGCACGGAGGATCTGGTCGCCCGCTTTGGGGGCGACGAGTTCGCCATTCTGGCTCCGCACCTGACCGGACCGGAGGCGGCGACAGGGATCGCGCTTCGCGTGATGCAGGCGCTGGAGACGCCGGTCGAAGCCGGCGGCGCCCTGCACCGCATCGGGGTTGGGATCGGCATCGCCCTGACGCCTGCGGACGCGATCACCACGGACGAGGCCTTGCGCAAGGCCGATGTCGCCCTCTACCGCGCCAAGGCGGAGCGCCGCTCGGCCGTCCGGTTCTACGAACCGGCAATGGACGCGCGGGTTCTGGAGCGGGCGACGATGGAGGCCGCCTTGCGCGAAGCCCTGTCGGAGGACCGAATCCAGGCCGTCTACCAGCCGATCGTCAATCTGAAGTCCCGCGCCGTCGTCGGCTTCGAAGTCCGGCCGCAATGGATCGACGTCGGCGGAGCGGAGATTCCGTCGGAACGCTTCCTCGCCATCGCCGAGGAAACCGGCCTGATCCACGAGCTCGCGGATCGGGTGCTGCGTCAGGCCTGCACGGCCGCCGCCAACTGGCCGACCGAGGCGACCCTGTCGATCGACCTCTATTCCAGCCAGCTCAGGGACGATCGTCTCGTCGCCCGCATCGTCGGCGTCCTGGCGGAGCATGGTCTGGCGTCCGACCGGCTCGAGGTTGAGATCACCGAAAGCGCTCTGGTCGCCGACATGGAGAGCGCCCATGCTCTGGTCGGGGCCCTGCACGAGGCCGGGGTCCGTGTCGCGCTGGACAATTTCGGCACCGGCTATTCGAGCCTCTATCATTTGCGGAATCTCAAGATCGACAAGATCAAGATCGACCGGAGCTTCGTCCACGCCATGGCCTCGGAGCGGGAGAGCGCCGGGATCGTCAACGCCCTGGTCGGGTTGGGCCACGGTCTCGGGTTCACCATCGCCGCCGACGGCATCGACGCCGCCAATCAGGAGACCTCGCTCATCATCAGCGGCTGCGAGCAGGGGCAGGGCGGGCTCTTCGAGACGGCCCTGACGGCCGCGCAAGCCGCCGACGCCATGATCTGAACGCGTCCGGAACCGGTCCGGCGCGGCCCTCACGCCACAATGTGTGAGGGGGCGTTTGCCGCTGGTAGCGTCGTGGGACTCAACTTCACTGGAGCGAACGATCATGTCCGAGTCCCATCCCGAACTGACCAAGGCCTCGCACCGGTGGTTCGGCAAGTCGCCCAAAGCCCTGTCTTCGCGCGAGCGTCATGTCCTGAGACGCCAACGTCGCCTTCGACGACGGACTGACGTTCGGTAAGCGACTGGCTGACCATGTCGCATCGTTCGGCGGCTCCTGGACCTTCATCATCGCCTTCGGCGTCTTCCTCGCGATCTGGGTGGCGCTGAACCTGCTGCTCGCGCGCGCGGCCTTCGATCCCTATCCCTTCACTTCCTCAACCTGATGCTGTCCATGCTGGCCGCCATCCAGGCGCCGGTGATCATGATGAGCCAGAACCGCCAAGGGGTGAAGGATCGCCTCGACGCGGCAACGACTACGAGGTCAACCTCAAGGCCGAGATCGAGATCATGGCGCTGCATGACAAGCTCGACCAGATGCGTACCCGGCAGCTCGAAGCCCTGGTCGCCCGTCAGGAGGAGCAGATCGCCCTGTTGACCCGTCCGTGCGCGCAGCTGCCGCCTGAGACAGCCTGATCCTTATCCAGGTCGGGTCGAACTTAGGCGATAGAAGACGATCGGCCCCGCCAGCGGTGGATCCCGTAGGCGGCGCCGGCGACGATCACGATCACCGCGGCGATCATCGCCAGGTGAGGCCCGGAGGGCAGGTGACCGAAGAGGTGTTCGACGGTCTTGCCGAAGCCGTAGCCCAGGCCGGTGAAAACCCCCGACCAGATCGCCGCGGCGATCGCGTTCAGCAGGCTGAAGCGCAGGGCGGAGATTCGCGTGCCGCCGAGAACGAGAGGCGTCAGGGTGCGGACCCCGAACACAAAGCGGTAGATCAGGATGTAACCGATGGGACGGCGTTCGAGCGCGCTCAGCACCGTTGCAGAGATCGGCCGGGCTGCCTGTTTGCGGATCCATGGCATGTCGCGAAACCGGCGGCCCGCCAGGAAAAGGCCCTCACCGGCCAACAAGGACCCGGCATATACGGCCGCCCCGACCTGCCAGAGCGGGATCAACTGGCGATGCGCGACGATGCCGCCGGCGACGGCCGCCGCCTCGCCTTCGGTCCCTGCGCCGAGAAAGATCGCGGCGAGACCGTAATGGGCGATGAGGTTGTCGATGGTCATACGGGCTCCTCGAGCACGCGAGGAGAGGGGGCGGGCCAGGAACTTCTGTGTGGAAGCCCGGCGTTTCACCGTCAACCGCCGCCGACGCTCTGGCGTCCCCCGGCTCTCGGTTGGCGCCTATCGTCCCGGAGCCCGCCGTTGCTCAGTCTACCCCTAAAGGACGGGTGCGCTCAACGTCGAACGTCGGCGCCCGCGCGGCCGGGGAAACGAGACGGCCGACGGGCTGCAGCCGTATTGCAACGCGACCGCATTATTGGGCCGTCAGGCTGCGGCCCGGGGGCCGAACAGGATGACACTTGCCCCGACGATGCAGATCGCGGCGCCGAGCAGGTCCCAGCGGTCTGGCTGTACGCCTTCCGCCAACCAGAGCCAGATGACCGCAGCAACGATATAGCCCCCGCCGTAAGTCGCGTAGCTTCGCCCGGCATGGTCCGCATCGATGAGCGTGAGGAAATAGGCGAAGAGCCCAAGGGACAGCATCCCCGGCACGGTCCACCAGATCGACCTGCCCAGCTTGAGCCAGGCCCAGAACGCGTAGCACCCGGCGATCTCGGCGATCGCCGCGCCCACAAACGCGAGTATCCACGTCTTGCCCATGAGGAGCTCCTGTCGCGCTCCAAGCGGAGCGTTTCCCAGCATAGCGAGCAAAGCGGTCGCCCCGGAAACGAACGAACGGCTGAGTTCAATGAGGTGTCGCGGGCGCTAGGGCGTTTCGAGCGATGAACTCGACCACGGCGTCGCCGTTGGGCGTGCCAGGGGTGACCACGTCGAAATGGTTGGCATGCTCGGGCGCGAGGACGTCGATCGGGTCGCCCTGGCTGCGGACGGCCGCAATATAGGGCTGCATCAGGTCGCCGAGATCGGCGGTGACGGCGAGCTGGCGGATGCCGAGCGGAAGATGAT
>FTCT01003900.1_pt1 | contig 11692 bp, 8 predicted proteins | sample 1658881 | NCBI WGS metagenome assembly FTCT01 (sample SAMEA3914864, study PRJEB12502) | metagenome | biome: forest; material: soil | place: USA | collected 2012-03-12 | depth 0.3 m | reverse complement strand
TGCAGTCCTACTTGCCCGTCCAGGCGAAGACGACGGACGGTGGTATCTATCTCAGCGCTCGCGCTGACGCTCGCGGCAACTAATCCGGCGCACGCCGCCGAAACCCAATACCGCCTCGATATTCCCGCCAAGCCATTGCCGCAGCAATTGGCTGATTTGGCGTTTGCAACCGATATCTCGATCGGCGGGTTCGATCCGGCGCGTTGTAGCGGCCTGCCGACCGCCCTGCGCGGCCGCTTTACCGCGCAAGACGCGCTCGACCGTCTGCTCAGCCACAGCAATTGCCAGGCGACGACGATCAACGCCACCACCTATCGCCTGGCGGCGCGCGCGGTGGCGCCTGCCCGCGCCGCACCCGCGCCTCGCCCGGTGGCCGTGCGGGCGGCGCCGCCCGAAGATACCCAGGAAGTCACCGTCCTGATCAATCGCCGCCCCCAATCGGTCAACTCCGCCGCCTCGGCGATCACCGTGGTCCCGGCGACGCTCATCCAGAACGGCGCCTACGACATCGCACAACTGGCTTCGCAGGTGCCGGGCATGGCCGTGACCAATCTCGGCCCCGGCCGCGACAAGATCCTGCTGCGCGGCCTGTCCGACAGCGTGCTGACCGGCCGGACCCAGTCCCTGGTCGGGCTGTACCTCGACGACACGCCCCTCACCTACAACGCCCCCGACCCGGATCTGCTGCTGGTCGACGTGACGCGGGTCGAAGTGCTGAAAGGGCCCCAGGGCGCCCTGTATGGCCAAGGCTCGATGGCGGGCGTGGTGCGTCTGGTCACCAACAAGCCGCAACTGGATGCCTATGCGGCGCAGGTCGACGCCGCCGTGGGCCTGAGCCAGCGCGGCCAGCCCTCCGAACGCGCCTCGGGCATGCTCAACGTGCCGCTCCTGCGCAACTGGCTGGCGGTGCGCGCCGTCGCCTATGCCGAGGATTCCGGCGGCTATATCAAGGATCCGGCGGCCGGCAGCAAGGCGACCAATACCACGACCCGCGCCGGCGGGCGGCTGTCGGCGCAGTTGCGCCTGCCGCTCGACTTCACCCTGAACGCCATGGTGACGGAACAGGCGTTGCGCTCCAACAACAGCCAGTATGTCACGGGCACGCGCGGCCCGTTCATGCGCTCGACCCCGGTAGCCGAGCCGCACGACAACAATCTGCGCGACACGTCGCTGGACCTGCAGGGCCCGACGCCGCTGGGCACGCTCAAGGTCGCGCTCAACCGTGTCCACCACCACCTGCTCAGCGGCTATGACGCCCAGCCCCTGGCCCAGGTCGTTACCGTGCCCAATTCCGGCCAGGTCTTTTACGACGAGGAACAGGATATCGCGCTGAATACCGGCGAAATCAGCCTGATCTCGCCCTCCGAAGGCCGATGGCGCTGGCTGACCGGCCTGTTCATGGCCTCGTCCGAAGAACATTTCATGCCGCACCTGGTCGATCTCTACACCAAGCGCGTGCTGTATAACGAAACCCGCGTCGACTGGCTGCACGACACCGCCCTGTTCGGCGGGATGTCGTACGATATCACCCCCAAGTGGACCCTGTCGGGCGGGCTGCGCTACGCTCAGGACCGCCACGTCACGGAAAGCCAGATCAACCATGTGAGGTTAAGCGGCTACAAGGGCAGCGGCGACGTCACCGGCGACATCAATGACAACCGGGCCGCCTATACCCTGAGCCTGCGCTACCGCCCCAATCCCTACGTGCTGTGGTACATTCAGGCCGGCGACGGCTATCGCACCGGCGGCTTCAACACCACCACCCTGTCGGTGACGGCGATCCCCACCGCCTATCACGGCGACGGCCTGGACAGCCTCGAGACCGGCTGGCACCTGCGCTCGCCCTACAACCGCATGCGGCTGAGCCTGGCCGTGTTTCATGTCCGCTGGCACGACATCGAGAGCGATCAATTGCGGTCCACGGGCCTGCCGGTCACCGTCAATATCGGCAATGGCGTTAATACCGGCATCGAACTGGAGGGCGACTGGAAGGTTTTGTCGCAGGTCGACCTGCACGCCGTGGCCCAGGTTAACGACCCACGCCTCGACCGGCCCAACCCCCTCTTTGCCAAGGACCTGGATTCCGGCATGCCCTATATCGCCCGGCGCAGCGCCTCGCTGACCGGCACCTGGGACAAGCCTCTGGGCGGCAACACGCTGGAAAGCGCCGCCACGCTGTCGTATCGCAGCCAGTCGCCGCTGAACTACGGCTCACTGCGCGACATCCGCATGAACGGCTATGCGACACTGGACCTGTCGTCGGCGCTGATCGCCGGCAAGCTGCGTTACGAGGCGCGCGTCGACAACGCCACCGACATCAAGAGCAACTCGTTCGCCTACGGCAATCCCTTCACGCTGGGCGGTTCGACCCAGGTGACGCCGCTGCGCCCGCGCACCCTGTGGCTGTCGGTGGGCATAGGGTTTTAAAAGTTACTCTTTTTCGTCCAATAGATCGCCCAGGCGATCCAGCGCCTTGTCGAGCGCCGGCCGCCGGCTTTCGATCCAGCGCATCAGTACCTCCAGCCCTTCGGTCGCCAGGGCGCAGGTGCGTACCCGCCCCACCTTCTGGCTGCGTGCCAGGCCGCAGGCCTCCAGCACGGCGATGTGCTGGGCGACCGCAGTCACGGTGACGCCCAGCGGCTCGGCCAGCCCCGAAATCGAGGCCGGCCCTTGGGCCAGGCGGTCGAAGATCGCGCGCCGGGTCGGATCGCCCAGCGCCTGAAGCACCCGGTCACCGTCGGTCATTGCGCCAGTTCGCGGTCGAGCCGGCCCAGCAGCACCTCCCAGCCCTGCTTGCGCATCTGCGTCCCACCCGAGCCTTCGTAAAAGGCCCCCTGGTGTGTGCACAGCAAGGTCGTGCCATCACCCTCCGCCAGCAGCTCAAAGGTGATCAGCGCGCTGGTGATCATGCGCCCATCCAGGCTCATCGTCTGGACCAGCACGACGCGCCGCCCCGGCACGATGTGCTGGTAGACGCAGTCGCTGACCAGGGGCGCGCCCGGAAACGGCGTTTCGGGCCCCAGGTGCGACAGGGTGTATTCGCGCCCGCCCTCGCGGAAATCCATGTCGAAGGTCTCGGCGGTTTCAGCGTACCAGCGCCGCTTAAGCACCGGATCGCTGAGCAGGGCGAAGACGCGGCCGGGCGCCTTGGCATACCGGCGCTCGAGGATAAAGGTATCGTGGATGATGGTGGGTTCGGTCATGGCGGCCTCCATAGTGAAGTTACAGCTTCACTATTGATCCCACGCGCCTCAACAGTCAAGTAAAAACTTCAGTGTTATAGTCAAATCCGGCCGACTCGTAACAATGTTGTCCGAATGTCACAGGCCGGTAACAAAGCGGTCTTCCGCCACGGTTTGGGGGCAGGATGTCTTCTCATCGTCACAACTACGGATATGGTTAGTGACGCCGTCATTCGTTCCTCGCGCGAACATGCGCGAATGGTATCGTCCGGGAGATCTCCATGAGCACGACATCCATGACCAGTGGTGCCAGTGGAGACACATCCCTTACCACGGGAAGCGACGGCGCCGCTTTCACCGGCGTCACCACGCTGGATACCAGCGACTTCCATTTCAAGGCCGTCCACGGATGACGACGGGAGACCTTCATCACACTGGATGGTGGCGACCTCATGGCGTTTAGCGACGACGATTTCGACCAGGCCCGCGCCGCCCTCCTGGCGGCCGCCTTCGATCCCGACCGCTGGGCCGGCGCCATGCACTGGCTGACCGTCGCCGGCGGCGGCTGGGCGTCGCAACTGGTCGGCTGGTCGCCGCAGCGCGGCCTGGTGCTGCACAAGACCGATGGCCTGTCAGACGATCTGCTCGACGGCTGGCTGGCCTATGACGGCCTGGACGTCACCAAGAATCCGCGCTCGCGCCTGACCTTCGCGCCGAATTCGTTCCGCGTATACGACGAAAACGACTTCAGCAGCGAGGAAGAGCGCCGCAAGAGCGCAATCTACAACGAATTCTATACCCCCACCGACAGTCCCTATGTCGCCGCGGCCAAGTTCGACGCCATCGGCGACATCCTGATCGCCACCTATGGCGTCCGCTCGGCGCATCAGGGCATGGCCGACGCGGCGGCCAAGCAGGCCGTGGGCGCCTTGCTGCCCCACCTCAAGGCGGCGATCCGGGTCCAGGAGACGCTGGAAAACCGGGCGGCCGAGCTTGTGGCCGGCGCCTTGGAAAATCTCGAGGTTAGCGCGGTACTATGCCGGGCCGACGGCCAGGTCGTCGCCGCCACCGCCCAGGCCGAGGCGGATCTCAGAACGGGCGACTATCTGCAGGTGCGTGACCGCGTGCTGTGCGCCGGCGTCCGCGCCGACGATACGGCGCTGCACGCCGCCATCGCCCGGGCCGGCCAGGTGATCCGTCCGGCCCAGGCATCGACCGTTGTGCTGAACAGCCGCGACCTGCCGCCGCGGCTGGCCGAAGTCGCGCCGATGCCCCGGCCGAACTGGGCGATGAACCTGGGTGCGGCTGTCGTGGTCGCCCTGCCGCGGCCCCGCGGGACGGATCCAGCGACCCTTATCCAGGCCGCCTTCGGCCTGAGCGCCGCCGAAAGCGAAATCGCGGCGGCCCTGGCGATGGGCCACGGCGTCAATGACATCGCCGCACAGCGCAAGACTTCGATCGCCACGGTACGGACCCAGCTCAAGACCATTTTCGCCAAGACCCACACCGCCTCGCAGAGCGAGTTGATCGCCCGGATCGCTCGCTTCATCGGCCGGCCCTTGTAGAGCCAAACCCAAACCCCGCCTCGGAAAAACGCAGACCATACCCCAAATGGGGGATGCGCCCCCCGCCGTCATGGATAATGTTTGGTTTAGATCGCTTCAGGCCTGCGTGATGCAGGCTGGCCGGGGCATTTGAGCGGCGATCAAGCGTGGGGACATATCGTGGCGGCAGACATCAATTTCAGCGAAACCCAGGTCAATACCTATACAATAGGGGATCAAAAGAACCCAGAGATCGCCACGCTGGCCGACGGAAGTTATGTCATAATTTGGGACGATTATCAGGCCTACGATTACACTACAGGAACCTATTCCGGGAAATCCGGCATTTTCGCGCAGCATTTCGACGCCGGTGGCCATCCTGTCGGCAGTGAGTTCCAAGTCAGCACGCAGACCGTTTGGACCGGGCATCAGATCGCGGCTCTGACGGACGGTGGCTATGAGATCGTCTGGACGTCAACCAACAGCGCGACCAACCTCTACACACAGCGGTTTGATTCAGCCGATCAGAAGGTCGGTGGCATCACAACGACGGTCACCACGAGTAACGGCAACGCCGAGGCCCCACAAATCGTCGGGCTTTCCAATGGCGGCTACGTCTTGACGTGGGAGGGTAACGACCCCAGCAACAAATTTGTCGAGCTCTATGCGCAAACCTATGATGCGACCGGAGCGAAGGTTGGAGGGCAGATTGCCAACCCGGACTACGGTTACGGCCAAGGCGGCTATAGTGTGGCTGGCCTGGCCTCCGGAGGCTTTGTCCTTGTTTACCAAGGCGCAAACCGCGGACAGGATTATGTTCAGACATACAACAATGTTGGGACCGCCGTCGGAAACCCGATACAGGTCACCACCGGCACCAACCACTTTTCGACAAGCGTGACCGAACTGACCGGCGGCCAGGCCGCCTACGCCGTAAGCTGGACAGCCTACGGCCAGAACAATGAAACCAGTAAGGTCGTCCAGACGTACGACACGGCCGGTAACACCGTTGGCACCGCGCAAACTTACAAGATTTCCGCGACCTTTATTGATGACGACACGCAGGCCGCCCAGGTCACCGATGACGGGAATGGCGGATACATCTTGACCTATTCGGTCGCGGGCGCCTCCGGAGACGGCAGCACGGACGTCTACGCGCTGCACGTCAATGCCTCGGGCGTCGCCGATCCGACACCCATGCTTGTCAACACCACCCTGGCCGGCACCCAGGCGCTCCCCGCAACCGCGGCTATTCATACCAGCGGGTCACCGGCGACAAACTATGTGGTCGCGTGGACCAGCGGAGGATCCGGATACTCCATTACAGGGGCACAGGACGGCTCAGGCGCGGGCGTCTACTCCAGGATTGTCCCGGAAACGAGCGGCAACCACGCCCCGGTCCTGTCCGGCACTCAATTCGTCCCCGCCACGGTTGTCGATGGGCACACCTATACGATAACGACAGCGCAACTCCTGACGGGCTTCACGGATCAGGATGGCGATACACTGTCGCTTGGCGACGTCTATATTGCCGCGGTTCTGGTGAAGCCCGATGCGGATGGAAACTACACCTTCACCGCAGGGGACGACTTTTATAACAATCTGACCTACACCGTCAGCGATGGAAAGGGCGGGCTGGTCAAGACCAGCGAGACCCTGACGTTTGTCGCCGACAAGGCCCCCGTCTTGACCGGGACTCAGGCGGTGCTGGCTCATGCAACCGAGAACCAGCCCCTTATCCTTACAGCCTCACAACTGACGACCGGATTCACCGACCCTGACGGCGACACACTTTCCGTCAGCTATGGGGGCTCCGACCATGGCACGCTGACCGACAATCACGACGGTACTTTCAGTTTTACGCCGGAAGCCAACTATTCAGGCAGCGTTGCTCTGTACTACTTCATCGACGACGGCTACGGCGGCGAAATACGCGCACAGGAAACGATCACCGTCGATCCCCCCGTCATCGCCGGCCAGGTTGTCACCGGCACGCCGGGCGACGACAGCATCGTCGGGACGACGGACAACGACACCCTGTCGGGCGAAGCGGGCAATGACACGATTTCCGGCGGAGCGGGCGACGATGTGGTCAATGGCGGCCCGGGCCACGACCAGTTGTTCGGCGGCGACGGCAATGATCGCCTGACCGCCGGCGACGACGGCAGCTATCTCGACGGCGGCAATGGCGCGGACACCCTGACGGGTGGTGCCGGCAACGACTATGTCTACGACATCTATGATGGCCACGCCAACCTGCTGAACGGCAATGGCGGCAATGACTATCTGGCCGGCGACGGCACGCTGAACGGTGGCGATGGCAATGATACGATCGGTTATTTCGCCCCCCATAGCGACACCGGCATCTATAGCGGCGCGGTGGTCAATGGCGGCGCCGGCGACGACTCGATCTTCGCCTATTTCGATGCACCCGGTGGCCTGTCTACCCCCAACCTGATCAATGGCGGCGACGGTGACGACACGATCAAGGCCGGCGCCGACAGCGACCTGATCCATGGCGGCAATGGCGACGACCTGATCTATGGCGGCGCGGGCGACGACACCCTCGTTGGCGATACCGGTGCGGATACGATGTACGGCGGCGCCGGCAACGATACCTACTATGTCGACAATTCCGGCGATGTCGTTTCTGAGGACTCCAGGGGCGCGGGTGTCGATGACGGCGGCACCGACACGGTCTACGCCTCAATCAGCTTTGCCCTGCCCGATTTCGTTGAAAACCTGTGGCTGACCGCCGCGGCCGGCAGATCGAACGGCACCGGCAACGACCTCGATAACATCATCCACGGTAATAGTTTCAACAATGCGCTGAGCGGCGGCGGCGGCAATGATCACCTGCTGGGTGACGGGGGCGACGATACCCTGAACGGCGGAGCCGGCAACGACTATCTCGACGGGGGCACGGGATACAATACCCTGATCGGCGGGACCGGCGATGACACCCTGATGGGCGCGGGCGTCGATGTGATGCACGGCGGCGCCGGCAATGACACCTACTACGTCAATGACGTCGCCGATGCCGTCTCCGAACAGTCGGTCCCGGGAACCGACGACGGCGGCCACGATATCGTCTATTCGTCGATAGGTTATACCTTGCCGACCTTCGTCGAGGACCTGACCCTGCTGGCATCGGCGGGCAATGCCAACGCCACCGGCAATGATCTTGCCAACGTCATTCACGGCAATAACGGCGATAACGTCATTACCGGGCTCGGCGGCAGCGACACCCTGCTGGGTGGTGGTGGCAATGACAGCCTCGACGGGGGCGCCGGCGCGGACTATCTCGACGGCGGCACGGGCAACGACACCCTCAATGGCGGAGCCGGCAACGATACCCTGATGGGCGGGGCCGGCGCCGACAGCTTCGTCTTTGCGGCAGCCGGCGCGGCCAATGGGGTCGACCAGATCTACGACTTCGTTCACGGCACCGACCAGCTCGTCCTTGGTGGCGTGGATTATGGTTTTGCCGTCGGCCACGGCCTGACCGCGGCCGAATTCACCGCGGGCGCCGCGGCGGCCGGAACCGCAGCCCAGTTCATCTGGAACAGCGCGACGCATACGCTGTACTGGGACGACGACGGTACCGGCCAGGATGCGGCCGTGGCCATCGCCGTCTTCCATGGCGCCGTCACCCTGACTGCCGCCGACATGCACTTCATTTAAAGCGCGGCGGTTGCCGTTTTTGCGGCGACCGCTATGCTAAGCCGATTGCAGTCAGTGGGGACGGCGGATTTTGTCCGAGACCGGTTCAGGCGTCGAAAAACTCAGCCAGCGCCAGATCGAGGTGCTGCGCGAAATCGGCCGTCATCATCGCGCCAAGGCGGCGGCCCGTGTGCTGAACATAAGCGTCGAAACCGTCAAGACCCACACCGACGAAGCCCGCCGGCGCCTGGGCGTGGCCTCGACCATCGACGCCGTCAAGCTGGTCATGGCCTATGAGGGGGCCCTCCCCGAAAAAGGGGGAGCCCGCAAAATCGGGATACCCGGCGACGATGCGGCCATGCCACCGTCGACGCATGAAAAAGACCTTCGACACGACCTCACCCGCCCATCCCTTCCTGATGATCGACTGGGACGACCTGGAGACGGCCCTCAATCTGCTGGCGACGCCGGACAAGGTGGAGCGCGTCCTGGAAACCGTGGGCGCCATCCAGACCCTGAGCCGCAGCAATCCCAAGCGCGCCATCTACACCCTGGTCGGCGCGGTGGCGTGGCTGACGGACGAGCGAACCTGCTCGATGCCTGGCTGTCCCAACTCTCCCTTCGGCGCTGGTTCGGACTGATCGGCGTCACCACAGTCGTCGTCATCCTGCTGGTCGTCGGCCTGCTGGTCGCGATTGTCGGCGCGCTCGACACCGTCCACGACCTGCTGCGCCATGCGGGGCACGGATGAACCTGGCCGTCGCGCATTTTATCTGGGTGTGGTCGTCGACGGCGGCGGCCATCGTCTGCATCCTGGCCGGACTGATCCGCGGTGGCACGGCCGAGCGCTGGGGCGCCATCATCCTGTGCCTGTCGTGGTTCTCGGTGCCGTTCATCGACAATCACCACGGCTTTCGCCCGGGCATCTTCATCGACGACGTCCTGACGCTGATCGCCTATGGCGCCCTGTCGGCGTGGTCGCGCAAGGCGTGGACCTTCTTCGTCACCGTGTTCCAGCTGGCGACCGTCATCACCCATATCGGCACGCTTTTGGCGTGGAACGGCGACTGGGTCTACATGACGGTCAGCCAGATCTTCGGCGCCTGGGGGATCGTCATCGCCCAGGGCTGGGGTGTTATCGTCGCCCGGCCGCGACACAAGCGCATGGCCGGCCCCGCCCCGGCCGGCGACACCATCGAATCCGCCTGATCAGAAGCCGCCCGGAGGCGGGCCTCCCGGCGGCGGGCCACCGTCGCCGCCGGGTCCGCCGGGGCCGAAGTGATTGTTGCCGTCGCGCGGCGGTCCGGGGAAGTCGTTATTGCGGGCGATCGGCTGGCCGAAGATATAGCGCAGGCTGATCATGAAGGTCGGGCCCTGGTCGTAGGGCATGGAATAGCCGCGCGTGGCGCTCGACACCGTATAGGTCTTGCTGACCGGGCCGATGATGATGTTCGACGCATTGGTCACCACCATCATCTTGTTCGGAATGATCTGGTGGATCCAGCCGAAGTCGGTCGTCGTCTGCGCCGTGCGGTAATTCTCGACGCCGACCGTCTTGCCGCGATAGCGCACGCCGAAGACGAAGCTTTCGGTCGTGGTCGGCTTGAAGAAGGCGTGAGCCATGACGCTGGAGTTCGGTCCCTTGGCCTGCTTGGCCAGATGGGTCGTCGCGTCGATATAGCGGGTAACCGTGTAGCCGAAGTTCGGGCTGAACATCAGGTTGAACCTGTGGTCGGCCGAATGGATACCGACCATTCCCGAAAAGCCGATGTTCCGCGTCGAGCCGCTGTTCTGATAGCTGGTCAGCAGGACATCCGAACCGCTGGCCAGGAGGCTGGTCACCTGCTCGATATTGTCGGTCGTTTGGTTGTAATAGAGGCTGCCCTGCCAGTCGAAGCTCTGGTCGCTGTGGATATAGTCGAGGTCGTACTTGTCGGTGCGGGCGTCGCGCAAGGCCGCATTGCCGGTGCTGGCGGTCAGGCCGTCGGCGCTGTAGACGACCGTCGGATCCAACTGCTTGCCGGTCGGGCGCTGGATCTTGCGCGAATAGATCGCCTTGATCTGGTCCTTGTCATTGACCTTGTAGGTGACGAACAGGCTGGGGCTATAGGCCATGCGATCGCGCGTGCCGCTTTCGGACGTATTGGCCACCGTGGGGTTGGAAACGTCGTAGGTTTCGTGCAGATCCTCGACGCGCAGCCCGGCCTGGACGCCCAGCCGCCCCATCTGGCGCTGATAGGTGGCGTAGACGGCGCTCAGCATCTGGGTGTCGTTGAACTGTTCGACCGCCGAGGTGTCCGGCGAGGCCGGCGGCGATACCGGGGCGCTCAGCGCCAGGGACTGGAAGTTATAGTTGTCGCTCTGCGTGCGCTGAAAGCTCCAGCCCATCTGAAGCTGCTGCTGCGTCTTGTCGTCTTCGCCCAGCGGATGCGACCAGTCGCCGGTGAATTCGTCGATCGTATCGCGCGACTTGCTGGCCCGCGTCGTCCAGCTGTCGGCGACGGACGGATCGTGGGAAATCGCGTCGGTCACGGTCAGGCCATGGGCCAGGTTGCCGCTGTGCGACAGCGACATCTTGAAGTCCTCGGTCGAGCCGACCTGACCACGATGATCGTAGGTCAGCCGCGCCTCGAGGCTGTCGCTGGGCGCCGACGACTGGCTGACGCGTGAGACGTCGCCAAGCAGATTGTGATTGCCATCGTAGCTTAGGGTCTCGGTCGTGCCCTTGCTGGTGCTGCGCCGGTTCGAATAGTTGAGGTCGGCGGTCAGGTCGCTGGTGTCCGACAGGTCGTATTCGGCGCTCAGATTGGCAGCCAGCGTGTTGTTTTCCGTCTTGCTGACCGAACGGGTCTGGTCGTCGCGCGTCACCGCGCCCGTCGTCGGATCCAGTGTTTCGCGGTCACTGATCGACTTGACCTTGGGGCTGGAGCCGCCCGGCGGGCCGCCGTCGCCGCCGCGCCCGTTGCCGCCATTGCCGTGATTGAGATTGAGGCTGCCATTGACCTTCAGCTTGCCGAAATTCTGGTTGGTGCGGATGCCAAACCCCGCCTTGCCCTGGTCGCCGGCAATGAGGTTGAACGAGGTCTGCGGCTTCAGCGACTTGCCGCGCTTCATGACGATATTGATGATGCCGCCGGCCGTGTCGGCGCCGAAGGCCGCGCCCGGATTGGGGATGACCTCGATACTGTCGATATCGTCCGCCGCCAGGCTTTGCAGGGTGAAGGCGCGGTTGTCGCCTTGCATCTGGGCCGACTTCTTGCCGTTGACATAGACCTGGGCGTTCGAATTGCCGCGCAACGACAC
>FTCT01002064.1_pt1 | contig 11784 bp, 9 predicted proteins | sample 1658881 | NCBI WGS metagenome assembly FTCT01 (sample SAMEA3914864, study PRJEB12502) | metagenome | biome: forest; material: soil | place: USA | collected 2012-03-12 | depth 0.3 m | reverse complement strand
CTTCATACTCTTCGGCGACCGAACGGCCGGCCAGTTCGGAAATGTCGGCACCGGCGCAGAAGGCCTTGTCGCCGGCCCCGGTGATGACGAGGCAGCGTGCGTCGCTTCGCTCGACCTCGTCGAGCGTTCGCAGCAGGTCGTGCAGGGTTTCACGGCTGAGCGCGTTCAACGCGTCCGGCCGGTCGAGCGTGACGACCACGAACTCCTCGTGGCGGATCCTGGCGATGGACATCTTCTGCTTCCTTCGGACCTCGGCAAAAGGAACGCGGGCCGAGGTCATGGATCATTGGGAACTTGCGCGCACCCGTTCATCGGCGTGAAGCCGGGATGTTCAATCCCGTCAAGCCCGGTGCTGGAGACAAAATATATCGATATTTGCGTATCGGTTTATTTTTGAACTGTTAGTGCATTGTAGAGATTATATGATAATCAGTCCATATATTCATGATCACATAAAACACTGTGATGAATATTTTCTATTATCAGGCGGAGAGAAAGGTGGTTTTCACATCGTCGTTCGCGCGGAAGTCCTCCACGCTGCCGGTATAGACGACGGCGCCTTTGCTGATGACCGACACGTCGGTCGCGACCTTCAAGCAGAAATGCATGTTCTGTTCGGCCAGCAGCACGGTCAATCCCTGGCGCCGGAAGGTCTGGATCACCGCGGCGATCTGCGCGACGATGATGGGTGCCAGCCCTTCCGACGGCTCGTCGAGCAGCAGAATCTCCGGATTGCCCATCAGCGTGCGGCCGATGGCGAGCATCTGCTGTTCGCCGCCGGACAGTCGGGCGGCCGCGCCGTGGCGGCGTTCCTTGAGGACGGGAAACAGATCATAGACCCGGCCGACGGTCCAGAGCGTCTGGCCGGACGGCCCGCGCTTTTCGGCGATCTCCAGGTTTTCCTCGACCGAATGCTGCGGGAAGATCTGGCGGTCCTCCGGCACGTAGCCGAGGCCGGCACGGGCGATCCGATGGGGCGGCATCGCCTGGATCGGCGTCCCGGCCAGCCGGACGGCCCCGGACCGGGCGGGCAGAACCCCCATCAGCGTGCGGAAGGTCGTCGTCTTGCCCGCGCCGTTCCGGCCCAGCAGCGCCATGACCTGACCGCGGCGCACCGTGAGATCGAAGCCGAACAGGGCTTGGCTGGTCCCGTAGAAGGCATCCACGCCTTCCACGGAAAGCAGGGGGGAAAGCAGGGGGGAGGATAGGGGATCGCCGATCATGACTCGCTCCCGAGATAGGCTTCGATCACTTGGCTGTGGGTGCGGATCTCCTGCGGTGTTCCTTCCGCAAGCACCGCGCCGTAGCGCAGGACGCGCACCGATTGGGCAATGCTGAAGACGATGTCCATGTCATGCTCGATGAAGATCAGGGTGATGCGCGCGCGCTGCCAGAGCCGGTGGATGCGGTCGATCATCCGGCGGCTTTCCTCCCGGCCCATGCCGGCCGTCGGTTCGTCCAGCAGCAGGACCTTCGGCTGCAGCGCCAGCGCCATGGCGATGTCGAGGAGCTTGCGGTCGCCGTGCGACAGCGTGCTGCAGAGACGCCCGGCCGCCGGGACCAGGCCGGTCGCCTCCATCACCTGGCTGGCGCCGTCGCGCGCCTCGGCCGTCGGGAAGGGGCGCCACAGGTCGAACAGGGCGCGTTTGCGGGACAGGATGGCGGCGGCCAGCGCCTCGGCCACGGTGAAGGTCGGGAACAGGCTCGCCACCTGGAAGGCGCGGCCGACGCCCAGCCGGACGATGTCCGTCGGCTTCCGGCCGACCAGCGCCGTCTCGCCCAGCGTGATGGTCCCGCCGTCGGGCCGGACATGGCCGGTGACGATGTTGAACAGCGTGGTCTTGCCGGCGCCGTTCGGGCCGATCACCGCCGACAGGGAACCGGCGTCGAAACGCAGGGTGACGTCGCGGATCGCGTGCAGGCCGCCGAAGGATTTGGAGACATGCTCGATGCTCAGGGATGCGCTCATGCCCGGCCCTCGCTTTTCAGGCTGTGGGAGTCCGTGCCGTCGGCGGCGCCGGCATTTTTCGTCGCCCTGGTCTTCGGCTTGTTCCAGCGCGGCGCTTTCCAACCCGGCCGTTTCCAATGGTCCAGCGCAAAGTCGAGCACGCCGCGCCGCAGGCCGAGCGCGGTCGCCAGGATCGCCAGGCCAAGCACCAGGCCGTGATGGCTGGTGTGCATGTTGACCAGCGTTTCGAGAATGATCAGGAGGAAGGCGCCGACCGCCGGCCCGAGAAAGCTGCCGGTGCCGCCGAGCATGATCATGAACAGCCCTTCCCCCGACATCGTCCAGTAGGCGAAGTTCGGGTAGGCGCCCGACACATAGAGTGCCATCAGCATGCCCGCGACCGCGGAGAACAGCGAGGCGACGACGAAGGCGGTCAGCTTCACCCGTGGAACGTCGATGCCGAGCGCCACGGCGCGCTGCGTGTTGTCGCGGATCATGCGCAGGGCGGCGCCGAAGGGCGACCGGACGATCCGGTGCAGGATCAGCAGGGACAGCACGAAGACGGCGATGTTGGCCAGGTAGGAATGCGTCGGGTCCTTCAGGTCGACGCCGAGAAAGACCGGGACGGGGATGCCGCCGATCAGCCCCTGCTCCCCGCCCGTGAAACCGCTCCAGGCGATCAGCAGCGAGTGGAACAGCATCTGGATCGACAGGGTCAGGAAGGCGAAATAGACATGATTCAGGCGGATGCAGACTAGGCCGACGGGCAGGGAGGTCAGCAGCGCGACCGCGATGGTCGCGGCGAAGGCCGCCGGAACGCCGAACTGGCCGCTCTGCAGCAGCATGGTGAAGCCGTAGGCGCCAAGCCCGAAGAAGGTGGCATGCCCGAAGGACAGCAGGCCCGTATAGCCGACCAGGAGGTTGAGCGACACGGCGAACAGGCCGAGCGAGCAGAGCCGGAGGACGGCGGCCTTGACGGAACCGCCCCCCGGGACCATCGCTTCGAGGGCCACGGCCGACAGGATGGCCAGGGCCGCGATCGCGAGGTCTTTCATGAGATCCTTCATGAGATCGTTGGCCAATTCAAATCTCCCGCTCACGGCGTCCCAGCAACCCTTGCGGGCGAAGCAGCAGAATGACGATCATCATCGCGAAGACGAGGCCTTCGGTGAACAGGGGGAAGCCGACGCTTCCGAAGGAGCGGATCAGCCCGATCAGCAGGGCGGCGATCAAGGCGCCCGGAATGGATCCCATGCCGCCGATGACGGTGACGATGAAGGATTCGATCAGGATGCCGAACCCCATGCCGTTGGTCAGCGAGCGCACCGGGGCGGCCAGGGCGCCGGCGCCGCCGGCGAGAAGCGCGCCCAGCGCGAAGACGCAGACATAGACGGCCCGCACCGGAATGCCGAGCGTCGACACGGTGACGGGGTTGTGCGCCAGCGCCCGGACGATCTTGCCGTAGCGGGTCCGGTGCATCGTCACCGCCAATCCGGCGGCGACGGCCAGGGCCATGGCCATCAGAAAGCCGTAGAAGGGGGGAACGACGCCGCCGAAGACCAGGAAGGGCGGAAGCTGGAAGGCCTCGGGCATGCCCATCGAGACGAATTCGGGACCCCATCCGATGCGCACCAGATCGTCGAAGATCAGGATGAAGGCATAGCAGACCAGGATCTGCAGCAGGGCCTCTTCCCGGTAGATGCGCCGGACGATCGTCATTTCGAAGACCGCCCCGACCAGGGCCACGCCGAGCAGGCTGACCAGAATGCCGGCCAGATAGCTGCCGGTGACGGTGTAGGCCGTGTAGGCGAAATAGGCGCCCAGCATGTAGAAGGCGCCGTGGACGAAGTTGACGAAGCCGAGGACGCCGAAGATCAGCGTCAGTCCGGCGGCGACCAGGAAAAGCAGGAAGCCGGAGATCAGGCCCGCGGCCCCCTGGGTGACGAGGCAGGACGGCGCCGCCAGGCAGCCGGCCAGATACGAGAGATCCATGAGGTCTCTCCCTGTGAAGGATGGGATTGGGCGGGTTTGGCAGGGCGATTTTGGTCGGCGCGCCCCGCACGGATGGGGGACGCCGTTGCGGGACGGCGTCAGATGAAGCCCTTGTTCGCCTTCCACTCCTCTTCCTGGACCAGGATCGCCGACCAGTCGGCCGCCTCGACATCGACCAGATAGGGTTCCCGGGGAACGATGCGGCCCCAGCCGAGCGCGTAGTTGATGATGGTCTGGTCTTCGGCGCGCATGAACAGCTTGCCGTCCGGGCCGCCGACCGGGCTGTCGATCTTCATGCCGCGCATCGCGGCCGCCAGCCTGACCGGGTCGGCGCCGTCCGTCTTGCGCATCGCCTCCAGCACGAAGCGGGTTCCGGCCGCCGCCTCCCAGGACCAGTTGGTCGGCCGGGAATGGAAACGCTTGAAATAGGCATCGGACCAGGCGGCGTTCGCCGGCGTGTCCGGGAAGCCCGACACGTAGCGGTTCGACGAATACACGCCGCTTTTCGGAAGAATCTTCGTCGCGGTCAGCGTGGTGTAGTCCGCCATGTGGATGGCGAAGACCTCGACCTTGTCGAACAGGTTGAAGAGATTGCCCTGGTCGATGAAGGCCACCAGATCGCCGCCCCACAGGCCGCAGAACAGCGCTTCCGGGCGTGCCTGCAGGATTTTCGTGATGTTCTCGGTATAGTCGGGCTGGTACAGCTTCGGCCAGGCTTCCGCCACCAGTTGGACCTTGGCGCCGCCGCCCTGCACGTAGCCCATGAATTCGGGCGTCGCCTCGCGGCCATAGGCGTAGTCGGCGGCGATGGTCGCCCAGCGCGTGATCCCCTTCCGGTTGGCGATCTGCGCGGCGAAGAGGCCGCCGACGATGGAATCGTGCAGGGCCTGGCGGGCCGTGCGGAAGCTGTTCCAGCTCCGCAGCTTCGGATCGGCGGTCAATTGGGACGTCTCGGAAATGCAGTGCATGCAAAGCGCCTGCGAATTGCGCACCACCTCATGCACCGCGAAGGAGCCGCCGGAACCCTCGCAGTCCAGGATCACGTCGCACCCTTCGGATTCGATCAACTCCCGGGTCAGCCGGGCGGCCTCGTCGGGTTTGCCTTTCGAATCACGGTCGACCAGTTCGACCATGCGGCCATTGAGGCCGCCGGCCTTGTTGAACGCCTCGATCTCCAGCACGATGGCGTTGCGCGACGTGATGCCGAGCTGGGCGACGCGTCCGGACGAAACCGTCACCTGGCCGAATTTGATCGGCCGGTTCTCCGCCCGCAAAACCGCCGGCATGGCGGGCAGCATTGCCGCGGTTGCGGCCCCACCCAGCGCCGCCCGCAGGATCGTCCGGCGCGAGACCGCGCCTTGTCCCTGGTCGGTCATTTCCTCCTCCTTTTGTTGTTGGTGTTGGCCCGAGGCTGCGTTGCCCGCAGCGACCCGGTCGATCAAATTTTCAAATCGAATGCATTGGCGATAAAGCGATCGAAGCCGTAAAGACGTCCGGAGCGTAAAGGGCATCACGAAGAAGTGTCTGACTTGATCGGCAAGGGACCGACGTGCCTTCAGTCCTGCCGGTGGTTCGGCGGCGGCAAGCCTCCGACGAGTTCCATCAGTTTTCCGGCGTCGTCCAGCTCGGCCAAGCAATCCACCGCCTGCTCCAGGGCTGCTGTCCGGTCGGGACCGATCCGTTCCGCCGCGGCTTCCCGGAAGCGCCGGCGGACCCGGGATTCGTCGGCGGGCACGATGTCCGCCAAACGGCAGGATCGTTCCCGGCCGTCTTGCAGCGTCACGGTGACTTCGGCCCCCTGCCGCTGCGGGAAGGCCGCCGTCAAGCGGTCGTCGGCCTGCAAGACCATCTTCGCGGTCAAAGCCAGCAGGCGCGGATCCGCCAGGTTGCGGTATCCGGCCTCGTCGACGGTGCCGTGCAGCAGGGCGCTGGCCACGGCATAGGGGATGCTCATCTTCGCCTGAAGGACATGGGCGAACGGCCCGGCGTGGTCGCATCCCGGATAGTCCTTTGCCGCCCTGGGCATGTGCAGCTCGATCCGCGACACCTCTTCCGGATCGATGCTCTCCGCAAGAACCAGTTCCAGCATCGCCAGGCAGGGGGTCTGGGCAAAATTGCAGGCCGGCACCGGTTTGCAATAGACCGCCAGGATTTCCGGCTCCCCGTCGAACAGGGTGAGGTCGGGGACGGTCGGAGCGGAGCCGAATGTGGGGAGAAGACCGGCCTCTCCGTCCAAGGCCCGTTCGGACCCCAGCGCGCCGCATTCGGCCAACCGCACGGCGGTCGTGGCGTTGCGCGCCGCCAATCCGGCGTGGAAAAACATCTCCTCGCCACCTTGATACGGCCATTGGTTCAGGCCGCCGACCATGTTCGCAGCCAGGGCGATGGCGCTGGCGGTCCGTCGTTCGTCCAGCCCGATCAGATGCGCGCAGGCCGCCGCCGCGGCGACCGGCCCGGTGAAGCCGGTCGGGCGGAACCGGCGGGCGAAGTCCGGGCCGGCCAGCGCCCGCCCCAGCTTTGCCCCGACTTCGTAGCCGATCACCCCGGCGGCGATGAGGCGGCGGCCGTCCACCCGCGTCTGCTGGGCGAAAGCGAGCAGGGCCGGCCACACCACCGTGCCGAGATGGCTGAGGCTGGGCGCGTGCATGTCGTCGCGCACCAGGCCGTGGCCGGACACCGCGTTGGCGAAGGCCGCATCGGCCTGCGAAACGCGGTCGGCCCCGCCGATGATGGTGGCGTTTCCACCGGATGCGGCGATCGCCGCCGCCTGCCGGCTCCAGGGCAGGCGGCAGGCTTCGAGGGCACCGCCCAGGAAATCGAGCAGGCAGATCCGGGCTTTCGCCCCGACATCGGATGGGAAGCCGCCGATTTCCCACCCGACGATCGAACGGGCAAGGCGGAGCGCCAGGGGAGCCTTCTCTTGGTCGGATGGGATGAGGTCGAACATGGGCGATGCCGGAACGCTGGAGTTGCAGGTTGACCGGAGGTCGATCCGTAAGCTGACCGGAGGTCGATCTATAAGCTGACCGGAGGTCAGTGCGCGAAGGAATGCATGCCGCCGTCGATCGGAATGACGGCACCGGTGACATAGCGCGCCAGCGGGGACGTCAGGAAGGCGACCATCTGCCCGATGTCTTCCGGGTCGCCGAAATAGCCGATCGGGATGTGCCGGGCGATGAAGGCACGCCGGGACTCGTCGGTCGGGTGGAGCCGTTCGAGGGTCTGTTCGCTGCTGATGCGTCCGGGGGCGATCGAATTGACCGTGATGCCTTCGGCGGCCACGTCGCAGGACAGCCCCTTGGCCCAGAGATGCAGCGACGCCTTGGCGGCGGTCGAGGCGTTCAGGGCGCGCGGCTCCATGGAGCCGCTGAGATTGACGATGCGTCCCCAGCCCCGCGCCCGCATCCCCGGCAGCAAGGCTTCGGTCATGCGGCGCGCCGCCGTGAAGTTGAGGGCGAAGGCCTCTTCCCACACCTGCTCGGCCTCGTCGGGCCGGGCGGGGCGCGAGCCGCCCGCATTGTTGACCAGGATGCCGATGGGGCCGAGCGCCGTCTCGGCCTCTGCCACGATGCGCGTCACATCCTCCGTCCTGGTGATATCCCCGGGCACGACGACCGGCCGCAGCCCATGCCGGACCTCGATCTCGTCGGCGAGCCGGTTCAGAAGCGCAGTCCGCCGTGCCGTGATGGCGACGCGGGCCCCTTCCTTGGCGAGGATCCGCGTTATGCCCATACCGATGCCGGTGCTGGCGCCGGTGACGAGACAGGCTCGGCCGGTCAACTCCAGGTCCATTTTCCGTGCTCCCGAATTCCTGAGGCCGTTCTTTTAAAACCACCGGCAGGCCGTCTTCCTCTTTCCGCACGCCGTGGGATGGTGTGCCGGGCCCGTCCGTTGGATGAAGTATGAATTCCAAGGCATAGTTCGATAAACTGCTATTTTATCCGATCACTTCGAACTTTGGGTTGGGAATGGATACGTTGCGAGCGATGGCGGTGTTCGTGCGGGTGATCGATACCGGCAGTTTCACGGCGGCGGCGGCCACCTGTGGCATGTCGTCGACGATGGTCGGAAAGTATCTGCAAACGCTGGAGGATCATCTTGGTGCGAAACTTCTGATCCGGACCACCCGTCGCCAGAACCTGACCGAATTCGGCAAGACCTATTACGACCGGTGCGTGGAAATACTGTCGTTGGTGTCGGACGCCGAGGCTCTGGCACAGAATGCCCTGCTGACTCCGCGCGGCCGGCTGCGGGTCACGGCGCCGGTCACCTTCGGCACCGAACGCCTGATGCCGGCGATCGGCGATTATCTGGCCCGCTACCCGACGGTCCAGTTGGAGGTGGCGCTGAGCGACGTGGTCATCGATCTGGTGAAAGGGGAGTTCGAGGCGGCGATCCGCCTGGGAGCCCTTCCCGATTCCGGACTGATCGCCCGGGCGCTGGCTCCCTACCATATGATGATCGCGGCCGCCCCCGGCTATCTGGAGCGGAAGGGCACGCCGCGCCGGCCGGAGGATCTGGCGGAGCATGAATGCCTGGCCTACAGCTATCCCATGCAGTCGGAGTGGCGGGAGGCCCGCTTCGACTGGCAGATGACCGGGCCGGACGGCCCGAAGGCCATTCGGGTTTCCGGCCATCTTCAGGTCGACAACGCACCGGCCCTGCGCCGGGCGGCGCTGCGGGGCATCGGCGTCGTCATGCTTCCCGTTCTGCTGCTTGAAAACGACGTTGCCGAGGGACGGTTGGTCCGGCTGCTGCCGGATTGCGAACTGCCGAGCCGGCCGATGCACATCGTCTATCTGCCGGACCGGCGCATGTCGCCGAAATTGCGCAGTTTCATCGAGTTCGTGATCGAAAGGTTCGGCCCGAGATGACGGCTTGATGGGATTGGGAAAGTGGAACGGCAGCCGGATGATGGCCTCGTCCAGTGTTCCGGATATCCGGCTCCAGTTCACTGTGTGATTATCGCGTCGGCTCACGCTGCAGGCTTCGGAATTTCAGCCTCGGCCAACCGCAAGAATCGTTGGTTGCGTGCCCGCGCAACCAAGAAAAAAGCTCGCTAGATCAAGCATCTGGAGGGCTTTTCCTTGTCTGCAATTTCGCCTCCGGAACGGCTCCGTGGCAGCGTCGCGGAAGCGCCAGGACGGAAACTCCCGGATAGATTTGGCGGGGTGGAATGTATGAATCGATTGGTAGTAGATCGTGTCCCTTGCCGTGGTGTAGGAGTTGGGGTGGCTCCGATAGTTTTCGGCTGGTCTGGCCGGTTATCTCAGGCTGCCACGGCAGGCAGGCTGACGAGGGGATCATCGCCGAGAGGAGCGATGGTTTCCAGGGTCATGTAGCGGGCCCTTTGAACGGCCCATTCGTCGTTCTGCTCCAAGAGGATCGCGCCGATCAGGCGAATGATCGCCTCCTCGTTGGGGAATATCCCTACAACCTCTGTGCGTCGTTTGATCTGGCCGTTCAGCCGCTCGATGGGATTGGTGGAATGGATTTTGGCGCGATGCTCCTTGGGAAAAGTCATGTAGGCCAGAACGTCTTCCTCGGCTTCGTCCATCAGGGCCGCCAGCTTTGGCAGCTTGGCCCGGAGTTGGTCGGCGACTTGCCGCCATTGCGTGCGAGCGGACGCGGCATCATCCTGAGCGAAGGCGGTGGCGATGAAGGCGGCGACGACGCGCCGGCCGCTCTTGCCGGCGTAGGCGAGCGCGGTGCGGGAGAAATGCACGATCCGAACGCAATCGACCGAATCCACTTCATGGCCACGCTGGCGTTTGCGTGGCCGCACTTGGCCAAACTGCGACGCCGTCGCCGGTGACTTCAGTGGCGGCCTGTTGGGCGGATACCTCCACCACCGAGGCGTCCGCCCATGTCGCGCCGTCAACAAACCTCGATCCCAGTGGTCTGGACCATCCGCTCCGTCTTTATCCGGACCCGCGACGGGCCGGACCGGCTGGTCAACAGCTACCGTCGCCTTCTCGCACCCGTTGCCCAATCACGACCAGCGACGATAGTCGGGCTGGCCGAGGGAGAACCATCATGCGCGCCGCTGTCTATGCCCGGGTCTCCACCGAGCGCCAGGAACGCCAGCAGACCATCGACAGCCAGCTCACCGCCTTGCGCGCCTGGGCCGACGCCAACGGTCATGGCTTGAACGACCGCCACGTCTTTCGCGATGAAGGTTACAGCGGTTCCCGCCTCGACCGGCCGGGGTTGGATGCTCTGCGCGACGCGGTTCGCGACAGTGAAGTGGAGATCGTTGGCGTCCTTGCCCCGGATCGTCTGGCCCGGCGGTATGTCTACCAAGCGCTGCTTCTGGAGGAATTCCGCCGGGCCAGCTGCGCGGTGGCCTTTCTCAACCATGCCATTTCCGACGATCCCGGCGACCAACTCCTCCTGCAGATCCAGGGCGCCGTTGCCGAATATGAACGCGCCTTGCTGGGCGAACGGTTCCGCCGCGGTAAGCTCCAGAAGGCACGGGCCGGTCAGTTCATCGGAGTTCACGCCCCCTACGGCTACCGCTATCTGCCGCGTCACGAGGGGGCGCCCGGGCGTCTCGTCATTGACGACGCTGAAGCGGACCTTGTCCGCCTGCTCTATGGCTGGCTGATCGAGGAGCGGATGAGCCTGCGCCAGATCCTCAAACGCCTGAATTTCGGCCCCTGGTTTCCGCGCTGTGGTCGGCGGCCGTGGTCGCATTCGACCGTTCATCACATTCTGTCCGACCCGGTCTACACAGGCACCGCCTACTCGAACCGGTACGAGTACGTTCCGGCCAAGAAGCCCCGTGCGCGTAAGCCCAGCTACCAGGGCGTGGGGTGCCGCCGATTGCGGCCGAAGGAGGACTGGATTCCAATCGCCGTGCCGGTCATCATCGACCAGGAAACCTGGGACCGGGCGCAGGCGCAGTTGGCTCGCAATGCCGCTCTGTCGTTTCGCAACAATACCAAGCATGTTTACCTTCTCCGCTGTCTGCTGACATGCGGTGCCTGCGGCCTCACCATGTTCGGCACCGTCCGTCCCGGGGGACACCGCTATTACCGGTGCGCTGGCAAGGATTGCGTGGAAACCGCCCGTGCACAGCCCTGTCCGCGCGCCAACGTCAATGGCGATGACCTCGAACACGCGGTGTGGGAGCATGTTCGCGGCCTGCTCGAGGCACCGGACCAGTTGGTGGCCCAGTTCCAGCAGTTTGCCGGCGATGCCGACCGCCATGCGGCCCAGGAGCAACAGGCCGAGCAACGGATCGCGGCGCGCCTTGGTGGGCTGGCCCGCGCCGACCAACGCCTGCTTGACGCTTATCAGGCTGAGTTGATCAGCTTGGGCGAGCTGGCCGAGCGGCGCCAGCAGGTTGCCGAACAACGGCGCGCGCTGGAACGTCAGCAACAGCATCAGCAAGTTCTACGCGGCCAACGTGCCAAAGCCCAAGAGGTCGTGGGAGAACTGACGGCCTTTTGCGCCCGTGTTCGGGACCGGCTGAACGACGCCTCTCTCGCTGACAAGCAGGCCATCTTGCAACTCGTCATCGAGCGCATCATCGTCCATGAGGACAGCTTGGAGATCCGCCATGTCATCCCGCTGCACAGTCCTCCGCCGGGCCGCGACGACGCGACCGAGCCGATTCGTGCCATTGGTGGATTGCGTTCGGATCGTGTGCACCCGGCAGCGTTGCCACGTCGCCTGGAAGACCCGGGTGACGGCCGCCTTGATGCCGCTGTGGGCGTCGGAGATGACCAGCTTGACGCCGTTCAAGCCCCGGCGCTTGAGCTTGCGCAGGAACTCCGTCCAGAAGGTTTCCGCTTCCGACGGGCCGATGTCCATGCCCAGCACCTCACGCCGGCCATCGG
>FTCT01005673.1_pt1 | contig 11815 bp, 8 predicted proteins | sample 1658881 | NCBI WGS metagenome assembly FTCT01 (sample SAMEA3914864, study PRJEB12502) | metagenome | biome: forest; material: soil | place: USA | collected 2012-03-12 | depth 0.3 m | reverse complement strand
TCGAGCCGCAGATCTGACAACGCCGGGTAGAGCGCGTGCCGACAATAACGGTGGGATCGAGGATATCGTGGACGCTTTCGGAGGACACGACCTTCCAGACGTGGGGGCATGTCCTCTGGAACCAGTTACGCTCTGAGGAGCTAGACATGACAATTGACCTGATTTTGCTGCACCGCAACAATGGGCGCGAATTGCGGCCGGATCGTGGCGCGGCCCCAAGAAAACCAAGCCTTCCGCGGAAAAGCATAACGACATTTTTTTGACCTGGGAGTCAGAATCAAGTTAGTCGGTTTGGTAACGAAAAGGGAAAGCGTAGGAGTAGCGTATGTCAGGCCCCACACCGGACGGCGTCGTCTTTCATCTGAAGTTCCAGGCCGAGATTCTCGACCAGGTCGCGCGCATTGCCGCTACCCAGGACGGGCGGGACAAGGCGCGCCGCCAGGCCGCCGAGTTGCGTGCCCAGGCCTTGCGTGTCCAGATCGGGCAAGCCGACCGGGATCTGGACCTGGCCGGTTGACCCAGGCCTGCCATGGCGGTGCCCATAGGTTGCATTGCAATAAAAATGTAGTGCAACGCCGTACATCCTCTTGAGACTCGGCGCGAATCTGTCCTCCCTCGATGCAATTGAAACCTTCCAGGTTTTCCGGGGGATGAATGCCAGCTCAGGTTTTCTACGTCGACTTCAGCGCCGATAACAGCGTGCGCATGGCCTTGGGCGCGCGCGGCCAGCGTCCACCGGCGCCAAGCGTGTCCACCTGCATGAGCCTGGACGACCTCGACCGCGAGATCGGCGCCTTCCTTGCGGCGCATGACGATCCCGAGCTGATGGGCGCGGCCCTGTCGATCTGCGGCTGGGAGCGCGACGGCGTCTTCGAGATGCCCAACCACTCGTACAGCATCGAGCGTGAATGGATCAGAACGCGCCTCAACGTGACGCGCGTCCACCTGGTCAACGACATCGTCGCCGCGGCCCTGGCCATCGACCTGCTGGACGCGTCGGAACTGTCGATCGTGTCGCCCGGCAAGCCCGACCCCAACCGGCCCAAGGCCTTGATCGCCCTGGGCCGCAGTCTCGGCACGACCACGGTCACCACCGACGAGTTCGGCGGCGCCGTGGCCCAGCCGTGCGTCGGCGGCCATTGCGACCTGCCGGCGACCAATGCGCGCGAAATCGACGTCCTGCGCTATCTGATCAAGGCTTTCGGCCACGTCTCGCGCGTTCGCGCCGTGTCGACCACGGGCATCGTCAATGTCTACCGCGCGCTCTACGACGCCGACGGTATGGTCGCCGCCGAGCACAGCGCAAAAGATATCGTCGCCCTGGCGCGGCAAGGCGATGCCTATGCCCGGGAAGCGATCGGCCTGGTCCAGGGCTGGCTGGCGGCGACGGCGTCCGACACCCTTCTGGCGGTCGGGGCGCGCGGCGGCATCTTCCTGGCCGGCAGCTTCTTCACCCTGATGGGCGACCTGTTCGACGAGGCGGCCTTCATGGCGCGCTTTACCGAAAAGGGCCGGCTCAGCGACATGCTGAAGGCGACGCCGGTCTATGTTGTCACCGCGGCCGAGCCGGAAATGATCGGGCTCAGCACCCTCTTCAACTGAAGGCGTTTGGCGGCTAAGAGAGTGACCATGGCCTCCCCTTTCCTGTCCGCCGCCGATTTTTCGACCGTCATCCGCTCGACGCCCCTGGTCTCGATCGACCTGATCCTGGCACGGCCGGACGGTTCGGTCCTGGTCGGCCGACGGCAAAACGAGCCGGCAAAGGACGTCTGGTTCGTGCCGGGCGGCCGCATCCGCAAGGACGAGCGCCTGGATGACGCCTTTCGCCGCCTGATCAGGGCCGAGACCGGGCTTGAGGGTGAGCGCGCCGACGCCCGGCTATTGGGCGTCTACGAGCACCTCTACGAGACCAATGCACTGAACGAAGCGGGTTTCGGCACCCACTATGTCGTGCTGGGCTACCGGGTCGAGGTGCCCGCCGATGTGGCGATCAGCGGAGACGACCAGCACGCGGCCTTTGCCTGGCGCCAGCCGGCCGACCTGCTGGCGGATTCAAACGTCCACGCCAACACCAAGGCTTATTTTATTTAGGCATTCACATTTGACGGGCCTGCCGACGCCAACTGGATAGCGCCGGCACCAAAACTGGATCCGCGTCGACGTGCTCCCCCCACCTGCGGATTGGCGACGTGTCGGCGGCTTTTGCCCACAAGCGGCCATTGCGGTTAGACCTATACGGCCCGAAGCGGAAGCGGCGGCCGGAAATGACTCTGACACCTTTTTCGCAGACACCTTTTTCGCATCAGGTCTCAAAGCAAATCGCTAGCTTGACTTTCCTGAGCAAACTTCGACAAAGCCACGAGATGTAAACGCGAAGTATTGAGCATAGTCTTTCGAAGGGCCACCATTGCGGACGCGGGCGGGTGATGCGGTATAGTCCCATGCCACGTAAAAGTGGCCGCTCAGCCGCTCAACGTACATGAAGCCCTCTTCCAGCTCGTAATGGTGACCATCACCACGGTCGAACGTTAAGAAACAGATTTGCGCCTCACCCGAGCCGCATTTGGAAACGGCTTTATCGACTTTGCCATCGCCATCAAAATCAGCCGGTTGAAATGTGTAGGTAGACTCTCCAGGCGTACCGCCCGAAGTCATAGGCCATTGTACCTTGTCTATCGATTTGCTGGCGCTTTCGTAGATGTGACGATAATCCTTGGCGCTTCTGCGATTTCCGTTGATCCGATCAATCGCGTTTTTGATAATAGTCGAATTGTGCCTAAGCCGAGCGCAAGGCGCGAACACCGCGTCGGCAGCATTTGACGCTGTCGGGGTTAGACTTGTGCCCAAAAGAATCGCAATTGCAGCCACTGCGAGGCGGACTTCGAAGCGCACCTTTTGATTGGCTCCCTAAACCTTCAAGTTTGTGATCCTCCGAGCACCGAGTGTAACAGGGCTGAGACCGGGAACAAACGTAAAGCTCCGGATTATCTTGCCACAGCGAGTGAGCAAAAGTCCGCAAAGGGCGCAAAGGAGACTCAGCAGCCCGTTTTGGCTCCGGCGCTGTCCAGTTTGCACCGCCAGGCCTGCCTGCTTGGAATGCCGATGCTATTGCGAGCGTGCCGCGTTAAGACAGAAAAGCAAATGGACACAAATAAACGCAAAGGCATTGCGGCTTCAATTCGCGTTCATTTGCGTCCATTTGTGTTTTGATACTGTCCCTCGGGCAGGCAACGCGGGTAGGCGCTTCGTGTTGTTTCCATCAGAACGGAACCCGTTCCAGCCTCCGGTTACTTTGCACCCAACATACTGAAATGCTGGGTCAGGGCGACATAGAAGGTCGGCGCGGCGCGGCTCGACACCGAGACGCTGTGGATCAGCGGCGTCGCGGTGACGTTTTCGGTCTTGCTCGTCCGCAGCAGGTCGTTGACCGCGACGACCAGGTCGAGCTTGGGCAGGACGGCGTGGCGGTATTGCAGGTTCGTTGAGCTGTAGCCTTCGCCATAGCCCTGCCCGTAAAAGGATTTTCCGGTCAGTTTGAAATTGACGTAGACTTGGTCCTTGTTGGCGAACTCATAGGTCAGGGCCGTGCTGCCGCCCAGCGAGGTCCCCTTCTGGGCGCCGGTGATCGCCGGATTGTGGGTGGCGCTCAGGGTCAGGGTGGCGTCGCCGCTCAGCGTCAGCTTGCCGCCGATCTTGTTGTTGTAGTTCACGGTCAGGCCGTCGGCCGTCTGGTGGCTGAAATTCTCGCGCGTCGTTTCCAGGACCTGGTTGCCGGCGTTCTGCGGATCGGGAATGAAGTGGCTGACCGAGGCGAGCAGGCGATTATCGAAGCGGTAGAAGCCGCGCACCGCATAGCTCAGCTTGTCGTCCTGGTATTCGTAGCCGCCCTCGAAGGTGTCGTTTTCCTGCGGCTTGAGGTTCGGATTGCCGAGATTGACCGAGGTTGCCGAGTTGAAGACCAGGTGCGGATTGAGATCGCCGGCGTCCGGCCGGTGCTGGCGGTGGACATAGCTGAAGCGCAACTTTTGCGTCGGCGACAGCACATCGGTGGCGAACAGGCTGGGATTGACCCGCGTCAGCGCCACATGGCCGCGCGTGCCGGCATTGACATCAAATGTGGCCAGGTCCCAGGCCTCGGCGCGCAAGCCGCCCAGCACCGTCCACTTGGGGGTGATTTCGCGCTGCCAGGTGCCGTAGAGCGCGGTGACCGTCTGGTGATAGCGGAAATCGTCATCCAGCAAGGGTTGCGGCGTCTGGGGCGAGCCCAGGTCGTCGGGCCCGAAGGCCAGGCCCTGCGCGCGGTTGTCGTCATGGGTGATTTCGCCACCGATCGCCGCCTGGTCGTCACCGACCGGCGTATTGTAGTCGGCGCTTAGGCGCATATTGTGGGCGCCGCCGTCGTGCGATTTCGTATCGACGCGCGTGCCGACATTGGTGACGATCGGCGACATGACATAGGTGACGTCGTTGACCGAGCCGCTGCGGTTCCTTTGCGTCGACAGGCTGCCGTCGATCTTCAGGGTCTCGTCGGGCTTTTGGCCGTAATGGGTATAGCCGAAGGTCAGGCCTTCGTTCTCGTAGGCATATTGGCCGAGATAGGCCGAGGAATGGATGTCGGTCGCCGCGCCCGTCGCGCCATAGATGACCGCCCGGCCCTGGCCGGCATAGACGCCGGTGCCATGATTGTAGGTGGCGCCGCCCGTCAGCACATCATTGGCGCCGAGGTCGTCTTCCAGGTTGACGCCGATGAAGACGCCGCGGTCGTGCGAGATCGAGGCGCCGTTCGACTGGGTCTCGGTCGTTTTCGCGCCGGTCGAATCGAAGGCCTGTACGTCCGAGCCGCGACGGCCCGGCGTCACGCTGCCGTACGAACTGCCATAGGCGCTCATATTGAAGTCGCCATTGGTATAGCTGGTCCAGCTCGAGACCTGGCCGCGGCCGGTCGAGTTGTCGCGCACGGTCACGCTGCCGAACATGCCGGGCGGCGCCTTACGCTTGGTGACGATGTTGATGATCGGATCGGAGCTGCCCGAAGCATATTGCGAGCCAGGGTTGGAAATCACCTCGACCGAGGACAGGTAGGCCGAGGGCATGGCCTGCAGGGCCTGGGCGCGGTTATCGCCCGACAGCATCAGGGACGGCCGGCCGTTCAGATAGATACGCACATTCTGGCCGCGCAGGGTGACATTGCCGGTCGGATCGACATTGACGCCCGGCACCTTGCCCAGGGCATCGGCCGCCGAGCCGGTCTGGCTGTCGACATTTTTGGAGACGTCATAGACTTGGCGATCGACCTTGCTCTGGGTCTTCTTGCCGGTCACGGTGACCGTGGTCGTCGTGTCCTTGGAGTCGTTGGTGCTCGCCGCCTGTTGCGCAGCGGCGGGCATGACAAAAAAGAGCCCGCCACAGGCGAGCGCGAGGGCCGACAGCGCGGCCGATCGATAAGCAGAAACCACAGCCCCCTCAATTCCCCCGGAATCGTTAGACAACGCTGAATCGTTAGACAACGCTATTGTTAGACAATTTCGGAAGGATTTAGCGGGTCATTATGACGGACGCAATCCTATGCGCCGATAAACAGCGCGTGATGCCCGTCGGTCAGCCCCGTTCGGGGCGCCGAATAAAAAAGAAAAGACTCTTGCCCGACGCGAAAATGTCGGCTACTATGTTAGCGCTATCATGCACCTGACCTTCGGGCCAGGTCCTCCGTCCTTTCTTGAGCCGGGCCCTTGGGTCCGGCTTCTTTTTGTCTGCCGAGCGCCCCGTCAGGTTCGCGAAAGCCTTCTGCGTTAGTGGCCGTCGTCATTTACGGCGATGCATCCGGGGCATTGGCATGATTATTTTGTTGGGAATAGCGATCGTTTTGATTGCGGCGGCAGCGGCGGCGATTTTCGGCGCGTCGCGCATGACGATGCAGAGTCGCGTCAAGCATTGGAACGGCGACACGATTTCAGCGTCCGAGAGCCAGAAGCGGCACGCCCGGATTCGCTGGCTGCGCCTGGGCGCCGGCCTGTGCATCGCTCTGCTGGCCGTCGACGGCGTGGCCATCTACACCTACGCCAATTACGCGGCCAATCACTAACCGCTTGCATCGTGCCCAGCCCGATATAGTCTCGGCGGAGACAATATGGAGGGCGAGATGATGTTACGCAGTGTAGGCCTGCTGGTTTTGGCCGCGGGCCTGATGGGTATGGCGCCGGCGCCCGATAAGGCGCCTGTAAAGGCCAGCCCCTCGCCGCAGGAGGTGATCGACGGCTCGCCCGGCCAGGCGTGGCAGACCGTTGCGCCCGACGACATCGTGGTGATGAAGCTGGCCGACGGCAATACGGTCACCTATCAGTTGGCGCCCGCCTTCGCGCCCGTCCATGTCGCCAACATCCGCGCCCTGGTGCGCCAGGGCTATTTCGACGGCGCCTCGATCCTGCGCGTGCAGGACGACTATGTCGTGCAGTGGGGCCGTCCGGACGAGGATCCGACCAAGCCAACCGGCATCATCGCCAATCCGCCGGCGGAATATGAGTTTTCGTTGAAAGCGATCGGCCACGCCTTCCATCCCCTGCCCTATCGCGATGCCTATGCGTCCAGGGCCGGCGCCATCGACGGCTGGCCCGCGGCGGCCGACGGCGATACCGGCTGGCTGGTCCACTGCTACGGCATGATCGGCGTGGCGCGCGATAATCCGCCGTCGACGGGTGATTCGACCCAGCTCTATACGGTATCGGGCCATGCGCCACGCCACCTCGACCGCAACCTGGCCGTGGTCGGCCGCATCCTGACCGGCATGGAATTCCTTACGGCGGAAAAACGCGGCACCGGCGACCTCGGCTTTTACAAGACCGATCCCGAGCGGTTGAAGATCGTCTCGACAAAGATGGCCAGCGACCTGCCCATCGCCGACCGGCCCGCCATCCAGGTCATGGATTCGGGCTCGGCGACCTATACGGCCTGGGTCAAGGCGCGCGCCAATCGCGACCAGGCCTTCTTCGTCCGCCCGGCGGGCGCGGTTGACGTCTGTAACGCCATGCCGCCGGTCCGCAAGGCGCCTTAGGACACCTTTGGACCGCGGGGAAATCAAGTTACCTGCCGGCGCTTACCGGCTGCGGCTTGTCGCCGCTATTCGGCTTCGCTGAGGTTGCGCCACCCCAATGGTAACCGTCTTCGTAAGGCAGCCCCTTAAATTCAAGGGCATAGATACTATTGTAGCCAAACCCGAACATGCCGTTGTCGCCACACGGCCCCTGAGTTCCGTTGATGTACACGGCCGGGCGCATAGCGGTAGAGGCTGATTGGCCCGCCAACCAGGCCTTGGGTTTGTCGAGCGACAAATCCGGCTCGATATCTGGGCCACCCAGATCGAAGGAGCCTGCGTACACAACCTCGCCTCGCCCGACGTCAAACGAAGGTGAACCAAGACAAAATCCCAAATTCGGAAACGAGCCAATCGAGGCTATGCGCCAACGGCCAGGGGGGACCTCAATAGCAAGAAACTTTCCGTCCTTTGGCGAGCCATTGAAACTCATAAACAGCACATGATCAGGTGCGTGGTCAGCCATGGACGGAAACTTATCCTTGTCTGCCCCGACGCGTGCGAAGGTGAACCCCGCGCCATTCTTCATGCTCCAGCCGGTTAGGCGAACGACAATAACGGCCACCTCCGGAGAAACGTCAGCAAATTGATTTGGCTTTAGTTCACGCATCGACCAACTTTGATCGAACTTGGGGAATTTGATCTTCGGCTGGTCTGGCAATTCGAGGCTCCCCAATGGCTCGCCAGTAGCCGCCTTTAAGCTCAAAAACCCGTCATTCGTGTGATCGGTTCGCGTCGCAAACCGGATCACGGCAGAGTTAGACGCTTCATTGCCCCAGATGCGAACGATCTCCCCCGGAGGGACGTCAGCTCCGACCCAGGGCGCCAAGCGACTCGCAAGATCCGGCGCCCCGAGCTTGGACAAATCTTCGCCTTGGGCGTCTGGAAGTCGGACCACACGCCATCCGCGCACGACCATGCAATTCTCCAGGCTAGCGGCAAAAGCACTACGGTCATATGCAGAAGCCATAAAGCCCGCGACAATTCCGCTGATATGGGTTTGCGTATCGACCGATCGTACGTTCTTGGCCTCTGCTGCGCAGGCAACAACCGCGGCGTCGTGTTCAGCGGGTGTGGCACTCGGACGATTGTAGTAAGTATAACCCAATGTCGCTCGAACGAGACTGGGCGGGTCGGCGCGAGAATGAGGCGCCGCCATCAACGCCAACGAAACGACAGCGACGGATGGCGCAAACCTCGTCCTAAAATTTTTGGTGAAACCGCTCATCTCCCCTCCCCGGACAATAAGTGCGAGTTCATACCTAACGGTTGCTGAAAGGCAATACAATCGAAGCGGCGTTGCCCCTAGGCTTCGAGAAGTATCGGCGAAGCTATGTCATCCCACGAACTGGACTCTAAATAGGCTGGGTGTTTGGGTGGGTTTCCGCCCCGAACTGCTCGCGCAGGGCCACCTTCAGCACCTTGCCGGTGGCGCCGTGCGGCAGGTCCTGGACGATGACGAAGTCCTCGGGGATCCACCACTTGGCGACGCGTGGCTCCAGGAAAGCCCGCAGCTCGGCGCCGGTCAGGCCGGCGCCGTCCTTTAAAGCCACGATCAGGCGCGGCCGCTCGCTCCACCGCGAGCTGGCGCGCGCGATGACGGCGGCTTCCTTGACGGCCGGGTGCGACATGACGACGTTTTCCAGGTCGATCGACGAGATCCATTCGCCCCCCGACTTGATGACATCCTTGGCGCGGTCGACGATGTTCATGAAACCGTCGGCATCGATCGTCGAAATATCGCCGGTTTTGAACCAGCCGTCGGCGGTGAAGCGCTCGGGCTCGTCGACGTTGAAATAGCCCGAAGCGATCCACGGCCCGCGCACTTCCAACTCGCCGCGCGCTACACCGTCCCACGGCAGAACCGTTCCGTCCGCCCCGCTGATGCGCATCTCGACACCGAAGGGGGCGGCGCCCTGCTTGAGTTTGAGCGCCATCTGCCGGTCCTCGGGCAGGGCCTTCTGATCGGTCGAGAGCGAGGCGACCGATCCCAGGGGCGAGGTTTCGGTCATCCCCCAGGCGTGCAACGCTAGGCAGCCATGCGCCGCGAAGCGCTCGATCAGGGCCTGCGGACAGGCGGCCCCGCCGACCACGGCCTGCTTCATCGGCGCCACCGTCTGGCCCTGGGCGTCGGCATAGGCCAGGAGGTTGAACCAGATGGTCGGCACGCCGGCCGAAATGGTGATTTGTTCGCTCTTGATGACTTCGAGCAGGCCGGCGCCGTCCAGCCGCGGTCCGGGCAGCACGACACGCGCGCCGACCAGGGCGGCGGCATAGGGCATGCACCAGGCATTGACGTGGAACATCGGCACCACCGGCATGACGGTCTCGTCCGGCGTGATGCCGAACATGCCCGGCGCATTGACCGTCATGGCGTGCAGCACGGTGGAACGATGCGAATAGAGGACGCCCTTGGGGTTGCCGGTGGTGCCCGAAGTGTAGCACAGGCCCGACGCCGTGCGCTCATCGAGATGCGGCCAGTCGAATCGGGTGGGCTGGTCGCGGATCAGTTCCTCGTAGCAGATGGCCTTTGGCAAGGCGGCCGGCATCTGTTCGCGCGTGCCCATGACCACCACGCCGCGCAGGTTCGGCGCCTGGGGCAGGATGGCGGCGACCAGGGGGGCAAAGCACGGATCGACGAAGAGGTAGCGGTCATCGGCATCGTTGACGATGAATTCGATCTGTTCGCGGAACAGCCGCGGATTGATGGTGTGCAGGACAAAGCCGGCGCCCGGCACGGCGAAATAGAGCTCGAAATGGCGGTGGTTGTTCCAGGCCAGGCTGGCGACGCGATCGCCCGCCCGCAGTCCCAGCCGCGACAGGGCATGGGCCAGTTGATGCACCCGCGCCGCGCAGTCGGCATAGGTATAACGATGAAGGCTCGAATCCTCGTTGCGCGAGACGATCGCCTTGGCGCCGTGATAACGGGCGGCATAGTCGAGGATATTGGGGATGAGCAGAGGCGCATCCATCATCAGGCCCAGCATGTGGCGTATTCCCTGTGTCCGAGTCGTTTTGTGAGTCGTTGGCGCCCGGCTCAAGTTTCCGTTCGCGGAAACTTTTTAGGCCTATAATAATCGTTATGTCAACTCTTGTAGAGGTTGCGACGCATCCGCCAGCCCCTTCACCCCAAAGAGGCGAATTTATTTTGCGGCAACGCCTTGAGCTGCCGTTACGGTAAGCAGGGGCATCGACAGATGGGGCAAACCCCTGCCAAAACGGGCCCAACCGCCTCCTTCTCAGTCTGTTTTTGCCGCTTTTCGCCCGGCGCCGCCATTACGCGTCAGTCGTCGACAGCTACGCCGTTAACTCTTTGTTAGCCACACTTGTTAATCTTTCGGTTGTATCTTCGCTTACCACCGAGGCCGAGCCATGTTGCTTTCGTTCCGTGCCACTCAGGACGACAAGGCGATCATCGCCGCCCTGAACACGTCGCTGGCCGTCATCGAATTCACGCCCAAGGGCGATATCATCACGGCGAACAGCAACTTCCTTGCCTGTACCGGCTATACCCTGCCCGACATTCAGGGCCGGCACCACAGCCTGTTCTGCGAGCCCGAATATGCCGCTAGCGAAGCCTATCGCCGCTTTTGGAGCGATCTCGAACGCGGCCTTTTCAATTCCGGCACCTACAAGCGCGTCGCCAGGAACGGTGCGCCGCTGTACCTGCAAGCAACCTACAATCCGATCCGCGACGGCAAGGGCCGCGTCAGCAAGGTCATCAAGTTCGCCACCGACATCACCGCCGCCCACCTGCGCGAACTGGACGAAGGCGGCAAGATCAACGCCATCAACCGCGCCCAGGCGGTCATCGAGTTTTCGCCGACCGGCGAGATCCTGACGGCCAATGACAACTTCCTGCAGGCGCTGGGCTACCAGCTCGACGAGGTCAAGGGCCGCCATCATCGCCTGTTCTGCGAAGACGCCTATGCCAGTTCCGAAGCCTATCGCGTCTTCTGGGACCGCCTGGGCCGCGGCGAATACCAGGCCGGCGAGTATAAGCGCCTCGGCAAGGGCGGCCGCGAAGTCTATATCCAGGCGACCTATAACCCGATCTTCGACGACGCCGGCCGCGTCATCAAGGTGGTCAAGTTCGCCACCGATGTTACCGGCACCGTCATGCGCCGCCTGCGCAACGACCGCGCGAACGCCAATCTCGGTTCGGTGATCACCCAGATCTTCGACGCCGCGGAAAAAGCGACCTCGGCCTCGTCGGCATCAGAGGAAACCGGCGCCATCATCAATTCGGTGGCCGCCGCCTCCGAAGAGCTGAGCCAGAGCGTGCGCGACATCTCCGCCAGCATGAGCTTTGCCCGGACCAGTGTCGAAGGCGTCTTCCGCCACGCCGAAAACGCCAATATCTCGGCCAGCACGCTGAACGCCTCGGCGGTGGCCATGAACAATGTCGTCAAGCTGATCAACGACATTGCCGGCCAGATCAACCTGCTGGCGCTGAACGCTACCATCGAGTCGGCCCGTGCCGGCGAGGCCGGCCGCGGCTTTGCCGTCGTCGCTTCGGAGGTGAAGAACCTCGCCAAGCAGGCAGCGCACTCGACCCAGACCATCGCCAGCGAAATCACCAATATGCAGACCGTGACCACCGAGGTGGTGTCAGCCCTGGGCCTGATCTCCAATTCGATGAACGACGTGCTGTCCAATGTCACCTCGATCGCCGGCGCCATCGAGGAACAGCACGCCGTCACCGGCGAGATCACCCACAACATGCAG
>FTCT01004561.1_pt1 | contig 11840 bp, 9 predicted proteins | sample 1658881 | NCBI WGS metagenome assembly FTCT01 (sample SAMEA3914864, study PRJEB12502) | metagenome | biome: forest; material: soil | place: USA | collected 2012-03-12 | depth 0.3 m | reverse complement strand
GGATACGTTCGACTTCACCGCCGAAGTCGGCGTGACCCGGCGTGTCGATGATGTTGATGCGGGTCTCGCCGGCCTTGCCGTGCCACAGCACCGAGGTGCACTTGGCCAGGATGGTGATGCCGCGTTCACGTTCCTGGTCGTTGGAGTCCATGGCGCGCTCGACCGTCGCCTCGTTGGCGCGGAAGACGCCCGACTGGGCCAGGAGCGCGTCGACGAGGGTGGTCTTACCGTGGTCGACGTGGGCGATAATGGCAATATTACGCAGGTTCATAAGGGCCTTTGCATACGACAAAAGCGCCTCAATTGCGTGTCGCGAGGCGCCGGGACATAGGGATAAGTGCTTTGATTTGCGGCGCATATAGCCGATTCAGCGGCAAAAAGCCAGAGCACCCGCGAAAATAGTTTCGCGGGTGCGAGAATGGCTAACGCCGAATGGGTTCAAACTATCAGGGAATTTTGCTTTACAGATCCACCCAGAGCTGCATGATGCGAGCCAACGTTAACGATGCTAACGGACAGAAGTCTTGATCGAAAAAAGCATAAACAACATTGGCGATTTCCTGAACACGTGGCGTATTGATCGTGAACTTGGCGAAGGCGCCGCCTGGTTTAGAGGCCATGCTGACTCAAAATGGCCCTTGCTACCAAGTTTCCTTAGGACAAATCCGAGTATTTCCGAGAACACCCTGCTTAGCCGATTTAAGCAAAGCGCTGCCATGCTCGCAGATAATCGACCGCAAAACTCCTTCGACTGGACTTTTTTAATGCAGCATTATGGCGTTCCCACACGCCTTTTGGATTGGAGCGAAAGTCCGCTTGTTGGCCTTTATTTTGCTGTGGAGGGGTATGAAAAACACCCCGCGACAGACGCGGCGCTATGGTGCCTTTGGCCGACAAGGCTAAACAAACAAGCAAATATTATGGACAAATCGGAGAGCGATTACATTCCATCATTCGACGATGACGAAATGAATGGATACTCGATAGAGAGTTTAAGAAATTCCAGATTTGACCTTCTCCCCGCTGCGACAATAGCGACCAGAAACAATCCACGAATTCAAGCGCAACTCGGAACATTTACAATACACCATAACAAAAAAGTTGCCATAGAGGAAATAGGCAGCCAGGACCACGTCATAAAATACAACATTCCAAATGAAAATCGATCAGATATATTTAATGACTTAAAATTATTAGGCGTAAATAAATTTAGCCTATTCCCAGAATTGGCAAGCGTTGGAGCAATACTCAAGGAAATGGTGAAATGAGTTACGTAGAAACAGCGGTAATGAAAAATAGCACCATTATGATGCTGTACGCGGAACGTGACGAAATTAACATGAATCCCGACTACCAGCGTATGGGCGGCGTATGGACTCTGGAAAAGAAGCAACTTCTTATAGATTCTATATTAAATGATTACGACATACCAAAAATATATTTCCACCAACTTAGCAACGAAGAAGCTGTCAAAGCCGGCTACAAGTATGCTGTGATTGATGGAAGGCAACGGCTTGAGGCCATATGGTCTTTTATGGATGGAGATTTCACTCTCTCTAAGGAATTCGAGTATCAGCGCGACCCTAGCCTTCAACTCTCGGATCTTAGCTACGAAAATATTGCAAAAACGCATCCAAAGATTCGTATAAAATTCGACTCGTTCATATTGCCGGTGATCACAGTTGGCGTTGATGGGGACGAAGTCGACCTTATAGAGGATATGTTTTCACGGCTAAATGAAGCCGTCCCTCTAAACGCAGCTGAAAAGCGAAACGCAATCGGAGGCGATCTAGTCCGAGCCATCACAGATATTTCTGGCCACGTTTTTTTCTCCGAGAAGGTAAAGTTTCGGAACAATCGCTACCAACATAAAGAAGCCGCTGCAAAATTCCTTCTACTCGAAGACAGCTTAAATCTATCCGGTCAAATAATAGACACAAAGAAGGTCTACCTTGACAATCTTGCCAGGAAATACAAATCCTCTCACGCACCCATAGTTGAAGAACTCAAATCTAGAGTCTCCTCAACAATCGAAGCGATGGCAAAAGAATTTTCCACAAAAGATGACCTACTTATGTCTCAAGGCATCGCACCAGTCTACTACTTGATATTCCGCCAAGCGACACTTCTCAACAAACTGAACGAAGTGTCTAGAAGAAAACTTATTAACTTTAGACTTGAGACCGCCGAAAATAGGAATAAAGCGGCGAGAAATTACGAGGAAGCGTCGTTTGACCTCCTTGAGTTTGACCGACTGAATCAACAAGGCACCAACGACGCAAGCAGCATAAAAGAAAGATGCCGGATACTCGGCGACTACTTAGGCATTCCCATGGATCCCATATTGTCAGACGCCCATCGCGGAAACAGTCTCTTTACATAAACCAGGCCCCAACGTTGGTTTGCTACGTTAACTCAGGATCAAGCGACTTGAGCAATCTTCGCTTTAATATCTTCGGCGTCGTCACGAAGGCGCACCTCGCATTCTGGCAGAACCTCCTCTCTATCTGTGATTCCCCCCCCCCTCTGGAAAAACAGAGAATTTCTGCTATGCCTGAACCCTAGGGAAATCAGGTAGTTCCTGGTTTCATCGGTAAGCTTTTGCGTAGCGTGGGGGGAGTAGCCGTTGGACAAGACGATCGCGGTGGAGACACTGTCGGAGCGCCAGAAAGAGATCCTGCGGCTGATCGCCCAGCATCTCCAGGCCAAGGAAATCGCCCGCGTCCTGAAGATCAGCGAAAGCACCGTCAAGACCCATACCGATACGGCGCGCAAGCGGTTGGGCGTGGCCAGCAGCCGCGACGCCGCCCGGTTGTTGATCGAGCACGAAATCGCTTCGGGCCTTACGGTCAAAGGGCCGATGGGGGTCCCCATCCCCCTTGAAGGAGGATGGCCGCGACGCCCGATGGCGGAGGCTCCAGGGGATGGGGCATCGTTGGGGCATGAACAAGCCCCTGACCCCGAACTCACCCTATCTGCTGGTCCACTGGAGCGATCTGGAGACCGCGTGGCGGATGCTGGCCTCGCCCGAAAAGCAGGACCAGATCAGACAAACCCTGGACACGGTCCAGGCCTTGAATACCAAGGTCGGCCCGGAGAAGGCGGTGTTCACGATGATCGCCGCGACGGCCTGGCTGACGGACGACACGCCGGATCAACCGCTCTCGAGCGAGGGCTTTCCCGGCTGAAGACCTGGCAGTGGCTGGGCCTGGTCCTGATCGTGGCCGTCCTGCTGCCCCTGCTGGCCGGGGTGCTGCTCGAGGCGGTCTTCACGACGATGCAGGCCATCCACCAGTTCCGCAAATGATGCAGGCGGTCACGGAATGACGATCGAATTTCTGTGGGCGTGGGGCGGGTTTACGGCGGCGACGATCGTTTGCGCGCTTGCGGCCTGGCGTGGGGGCTGGGCCGAACGGACGGTCGGCGCCACCCTATGGGTCGCCTGGGTGGCCAGTCTGCTGATCGAGTCGCACGGCCCCGATCGCCCGGGGCTGCAGGTGATCCTGATCGACTGGTTCGTTCTCTTCGTCTTCGTTGCCGTATCGCTGAAGGAACGGCGCATCTGGACGCTGCTGCTGGTGGCCAGCCAGGTCGACGACGTCGCCTCGCACGCCACGGCGCACCTGCTGCACTACGGGCTCTATAGCTATATTACCGCCACCGGCATCTGGGGCGGGCAATTCCTCATCGGCTGCCTGGCCGCCGGCCTGATCGGATACCGGCGGCGCAGCAGGTCGGTGAAGATGGCGCCGGCCTAGACCTTTTCGGATTCGCGGTCGCTGACGATCGCCCTGACGACGGCGGCGATGCTCTTGCGCGTCGCCATCGGCAGCTTGGGGAAATAGGTCGCGATCTCGGCGCCTTCCGGCGAGGCCAGCAGCGACAGGGCGGAGGTTTCGGTGTCACCATCACCATCGGCGGGCTGGATCAGCCCGTCGAAAAAGAAGCTGACGGGAACGCCAAGGGCGCGGGCGATTTCGAACAGCTTCGAGGCGGAGACGCGGTTTAATCCGCGCTCGTATTTCTGAATCTGCTGAAAGGTCAACCCGACGGCCTGGGCAAGGGTAATCTGACTCATGCCGATCGCCTTGCGGCGGGTCCGGATGTTCATACCGACGTGGCGATCGGTAGGGTGAGCTTCACCTGGGGTCAATCTAAGTGGTCCTTAAACTATACTCGCGGAAACGGGCACGGCGGGCGTAAATACGTCGGACCACAGCATACGCTGGCGGCAGTCCCCGGTATAGATGCGTCCCTCCATAACTGTATCCGTCCGTTTCTAATCCCCCGCCCCGCGAAAGATTGATCATATCCTTATGACAACAAAGGACAAGCCCCCGGAGCCATCGTTTTAACGGGTTGCCGCAAGGGTAATGCATCTGTTCGCGCCAATGGTTCAACGCCTCGTTGAAGAATTTCCGTCGCATACGACGTCACCGCCCGGCGTCAAAATTCCATATGAGGTTTTAATGGCTACGGCCTGACCTCGGTATTGTCGTGCCGTAGTCCCGACGCAATCATGGCGCCCAATCGTCGCCGTCGGTGCGCAGAACAAGACTATATGAGGAACAATCGAATGCCCCATCCCCTGGCTGCCCGCACGCTTTCGTGGATCGCCCTGATCGGCGCCGCCGGCCTGGCCGGCTGCAATCCGGCGACCACGACCAGCTCGACCTCGACCAGCACCTCGAGCTCGGTCGCCCTGGCCATGCCCCTGACGACCGGCGCCGAAACCCCGGTCGCGCCGGCGCCGGCGGCCACCGCCCTGCCCGCCGCAGCGCCGGTGCGCGTCGTCCACGTTACCCGCCCGCGCGACAATTATGCCTATGTCGAACGCGCCTACGCCATGAGCAACGCGTTTGGCGAGGCCCCGCCCGACTATGGCTATGATTACGGCCCGACCCACGTCTGGGCCTGGCGCGGCCACAACAATTCGGTCCGCCTGGTCGAGCCGGTCTCCGGCGGCGACCGCTATTATTACTATCAACCCGGCGCCAAAGAGCCTTATCTCGTCCGCGACGCCGACTATAGCTATGGCTATGACGACACCGGCGAACTGGTCGTCGTCTATGACCGCGAGGGCCGGCCGCTGCCGCCGGACGAGCAGGACCGCTATGCCGACCGCGCCGCGCGGGAACTGGCCCGCGCCCGCGACCTCTATGCCGCTTCGCTGAACAACGACCGCCGCGAGGTCCGCGCCGCCAACTGGGCCGCGCGCCGCGCGCAGATCGACGCCGCCCGTGCCGATTGGCAGGCCCAGCAGAGCCGCGAGGCCGAATGGCAGGCCTATCACGACGAACACGCCGCCGAGCAGGCCGCCTACTGGCAGGGCGAACAGGATCGCCGCGCCCAGGAAGCCCATGCCTTCAACGACTGGCAACAGGACAACTACCAAGGTCCGCCGCCGGCCGCCATCGGCGACCATCGCGGCACCGACCTCGCCGTGACCGCTGCGGTGGCGGGCGTCGCCGGCGCACTGATCGCCCACAATATCGACCAGCAGCACCAGCACCACGAACAACAGCAAGCCGCGCAACAGGCGCAGCAGGCCCAGCAACAACAGGCTCAGCAGCAGGCCCACGACCAGCAGGCTTTGGCGCAACAACGCCAGCAGGACCAGATCGCCACCCAGGCGCGCCTGGACCAGCAGCGCGCCGACTTGCAAGCACAGCAGCATCAGCAGCAGGTCCAGCAACAGCAGGCGCATCAGCAGGCTGAACTGCACGCACAGCAGCAGCAAGCGCACGAAGAACAGGTGCGTCAACAGCAGGTCCATGACCAGCAGGTGCATGACCAACAGGCCCATCAACTGCAGATCCACGACCAGCAGGTGCATGACCAACAGGCTCGCCAACAGCAGATCCACGACCAGCAGGTGCACGACCAACAGGCTCGCCAACAGCAGATCCATGACCAGCAAGTGCACGACCAACAGGCTCGCCAACAGCAGATCCACGATCAGCAGGTGCACGATCAACAGGCCCACCAGCAGCAGATCCATGACCAGCAAGTGCACGACCAACAGGTGCACGCACAGCAGGTGGCGGCCCAGCAGCAGGCCCAAAAGGCCCATGAGCATCCGCTGGTCCAGCAGGCGGCGCAGCACAATCCCCCGCCCGCCCCGCAAAACGCCAATGGGCAAAACCAGGCCGACGCCCACCATCACCATCACCCGGGCGACCATCACGATCGCAACGACCAGCAGTCCTGAACGGCATTTTGACTGGAGCTGTGCGCCCTCATTTCGTAATGAGGGCGCATGACGTCAGAGATCGAACCGTTTTACGCCATCGAGATCAATCGGCTGGCCCACGCCCTCAAGGCCCAGGGCCGGCACATTATCCATATGGAGTATGGACAGCCTTCCACGGGCGCGCCTGCCGCCGCGATCGCCGCCGCCCATGCGGTGCTGGATCGGGAACCCGGCGGTTACTGGAGCTCGACGCCCCTGGTGACGCGGCTGGCCCGGCACTATCGCGACACCTATGGCGTCACGGTCGATCCGGACCAGTTTATCCTGACCTGCGGCGCCTCGCCGGCCCTGGTGCTGGCGCTGATCTCCAGCTTCAATCCCGGTGACCGCATTGCCCTGGCCCGACCGGGCTATGTCGCCTATCGCAATAGCCTAAAGGCGCTGAACCTGGCGCCGGTGGAAATCCCGTGCGGCGCCGAGGTCCGTTTCCAGTTGACGGCGAAAGCCCTGGAGGCGCTCGATCCGGCGCCCGCCGGCGTGATCATCGCCAGCCCGGCCAATCCGACCGGCACGATCATCGAGGCCGCCGAACTGAAAGCGATCGCCGAGGTCGCCCGGGCGCGCGGCATCCGCATCGTCTCCGACGAGATCTATCACGGCCTGTCCTATGTCGAGCCGGCGCGGTCCATGCTGGAATTCGCGCCCGACGCCCTGGTGATCAACAGTTTCTCGAAATATTTCAGCATGGTCGGCTGGCGCCTGGGCTGGTTGCTGTCGCCGCCGGAGCATGTGGCGCGGGCCCGCGCCTATGTCGGCAACCTGTTCCTGACGGCGCCGTGGCTGAGCCAGCACGCCGGCATGGTGGCGCTGGATTGCCATGACGAACTGCAGGGCCACGTCGCGGTCTATGCGACCAACCGGCAAAAGCTGCTCGACGCCCTGCCTGCGCTCGGACTGACGACCATCGCCCCGCCCGACGGCGCCTTTTACGTCTATGCCAGCATCGCCCACCTGACCGACGACAGCCTGTCGTTCTGCCGCGACCTGTTGACCGACACGGGCGTGGCGACCGCGCCGGGCATCGACTTCGATCCGGTCGAGGGTAAGCGATTCATTCGGATGAGTTTTGCGGTATCGACGGCCGAGATAGACGATGCGATCGGCCGGATGGTGCCCTGGTTCAAGTCCAGAGCCCGCCTTAATAACACGTAAACATGACGCGAAACTGAAATCCGCCCCTGTCGCTGAAAATAAATGTGTTGGCAAAAACCTTAATGATGCCAATATGTTACACATGACACTCTGATAAAAAAGTGTCACGATACCGTCGCCAAGGTGTCACGAACCACGGACTATAGGCCGTCCCGAGCACCGGGGCCGTCAACTATCCCCGGATCAGTCCAAGGGGATATAAAACATGTCGCATTTCACCGGCCGCAAGCGTGCGGGCCTTTTGTGGCTCTCGACCACGGCGCTGCTGAGCGTCGTCTCGGGCCACGCCATGGCGCAGGACAAGTCGGCCCAGGCCCAAGACAACACCGACGTTTCGGACAACACGATCAAGGAAGTCATCATCCGCGCCGAGCGTTCGAAGGCCGCCGCCACGGCGCCGTCGAAGGCTTCGCTGGACCAGGCCGAACCGCAATCGATCGTCACGCGGTCTTTCATCGAACTGTCGACGCCGGAAACCGCCGACTATAACGCCATCGCCAATGTCACCCCGTCGGCCTCGTCGGCCGGCGCGCCGAACGGCGCGGGCTGGGGCGAAGGCAAGCTGGTGCTGCGCAGCTTCCAGGACGGCCAGTACAACATTACCTATGACGGCATCTCGTTCGGCGACACCAACGATCCCACCCACCACTCGAACTCGTTCTTCCCGGCTTCGACCATCGGCGCCATGATCGTCGATCGCGGTCCGGGCTCGGTGGGCGACCTGGGCCAGGCGAACTTCGGCGGCAACGTCAAGATGTTCTCCAACAAGGTCACCGACGATTTCGGCGTCACCCTGCGTGAAACCGCCGGCAGCTGGGGCGGCTGGCAATCGGTTGCCGTCGTGCAAACCGGCAAGATCGACGAACTGGGCGGCCTCGCCGGCTTCATCAACGTCCAGGCCAACGGCGCCAACGGCCAGCAAACCTATTCGAACCTGCACGCCAACAACGTCACCGCAAAGTTCACCCTGCCGGTCGGCCAGACCTGGTCGGTCACGGCGTTTGCCACCAAGAACTACAACTTCGCCCACCAGACCGACAACGGCGGCGCCACCCTGGCTCAGGTCGCGATGTACGGCAAGGACTTCAACCTGTCGAACGACCCGACCAAGACGACCTACTGGGGCTACAACTACATCACCAAGGACACCAACTTCGAATACCTGAAGGAACAAGGTGACCTGCCGCTGGGCTTCAAACTCGACAACACGACCTACGGCTATTTCTACAAGAACAACACCTTCACCGCCAACGACGTGACCTCGGCCGACGGCGTCACCAATTCGCCGAGCGGTATCGGCACCTATGTCAGCAACTCGGTTGCCGGCGGCGCCAAGAATCCGGACCATCCCAACGACATTCGCGGCTATAACAAGCTGAACGAATACCACGTCATGGGCGACATCACCCGCCTCAACCGCGACTTCGGCTTCGGCGAACTGCACCTGGGCTCGTGGCTGGAAGCGGCGACGACCAATCGCCATACCTACGATTACGACGCCACCCTGGGCACCGCCCTGGCCGTGCCGGACAACCGTGAAAAGGCGATCTGCGAAAGCTACACCTATGCCGCCAACCCGGACGGCACCTACACGGCGACCTGCGTCACCAAGGACACCAAGAACTACAATTCGACCTCGTACGAAGAGCGTTCGACCTGGTGGCAGACCCAGTTCTTCGCCGACTTCGCGTGGCACCTGTTCGACAACCGCCTGACCATCACGCCGGGTGTCAAGGAAGTCATGATGAAGCGTACGGTGGCCTCGCCGGTCATCAAGAAGCCGCGCCAGTCGGCCTACTACTACGACAAGTACACCAAGACCCTGAGCAACCTGGAAATCAACTACAAGCTGCTCAAGAACTGGTCGGTGTACGGTCAGTACGCCAACGGCATGCTGATGCCGCCTCTGTCGAGCCTGTATGTCACCGAACCGGGCCTGAACACGGCTCAACCGGAAACCACCACCAACTATCAGGTCGGTACGGTCTTCCAATCGAAGCACATCGCCATCGACGCCGACCTGTACCGCATCGACGTCAACAACCTGTACCAGGCCGACGCTACCGGCAACACCTTCATCAACGCCGGCCGCGCCCACTATCGCGGCGTTGAAGGGCAAGTCTCGTACGCCTTCGACATGGGCCTGACCGCCTTCGTCAACGGCTCGATCAACAAGTCCCGCGACGGCCTGGGCTATGAGCTGAAGTCGGCGCCGAAGAATACCTTCGGCAGCGGCCTGCTGTATCACTCGGGCATCGTCGACGCCTCGCTGCTCTACAAGCGCGTCGGCTCGCAGTTGATGGCCACCGATCCGGCCGCCTGGCGGATCAAGGGCTACGATACCACGGACGCGGCGGTCGCCGTAGCCATGGGCAAGCGCGTGAAGCTGAAGCTGCAGGTCAGCAACCTGTTCGACCACCGCTCGATCACCAAGATCGGCCCGGTCAGCGGCACCAGTGTTTCGCCGTTCGACCAGTACTACTATCAGGCCGGCCGCAATGTGCAGCTGACCCTGGTCGCCAAGTACTAAGCCTAAGAAAACGGGGCGGAGCTGAAAAGCTCCGCCCTTCCTCTATCTGGATACCGACATGATACGCCCCCTGATCCTGACCTCCGCCCTGGTCCTCGTGCTCGGCGCCGCCGTGCCGGCCACCGCCCAGATGGCTTCCGAAAAGGCCGCCCCCGCCCTGCTGGCGCCCGACGCCCTGCGTCCCGAATGGCTGCTGCCGCCGCCGCCGGCCGACGATTCGGTCCAGGGCAAGGCCGAGCTGGCCGAGGTCAAGCGCATCAGCAGCGAGGCCAGCCTGGATGTGAAGGCTGCCGCCGACCATGACGGCGCCACCGAAAACGTGACGGTCTTTGCCGATACCGTGCCCGGTTTCGACGTCGCCAAGCTGCCGGCGACGAAGAAGCTGTTCGACGAGGTCGCCAATGAAGAAGAACAGCGCACCAAGCTCTTCAAATCCTATTTCGCGCGCAAGCGCCCCTACCAGCTCGACAACTCGATCGCGCTGTGCCCGTCCGAAGGCAAGGGTACGACCAAGCCGACCAGCTATCCGTCGGGCCACACCACGCTCGGCTTCTCGATGGGCGTTGTCCTGGCCAACCTGATCCCGGAAAAGAACCAGGCCATCCTGGCGCGCGCCAAGCTCTATGCCGAACACCGCATGGTGTGCGGCGTGCACTTCCGGTCCGACACGGTTGCCGGCCAGACGCTGGGCACGGCGCTGGCGCTGAAGCTGATGGACGTCCCGTCGTTCAAGGCCGACTTCGACGCCGCGAAGGCGGAGTTGATCAAGGCTGGACTGACGAAGTAAGCGCCCGTTCCAATGGGTCCTGAAAAAAGATCGGCCGAGGTCCCCGGGGACCTCGGCCGATTGATTTTTCAAGGGGTTTCTTGCTTGCTTTACGCCTTCTCGGCCAAAAACCGTTTGCGGGCTTCGACGGCGACGTCGGAGAAGTCGGTGAAGACCCCATCGACGCCCATGCGGTAGAAGTCGAGATATTCGGCGATGGCGTCGCCCTTGTAATAGGGATCCAGGTACGGCGCATCCGAGCGCATGGTCCAGATGTGGACCTTCAGACCGCGGGCATGGGCGCCGGCGACGATCTCCGGACGGGCCACCGGAATGTGCTCGCCGTTCGGTCCGGTCTTGAAGGCCAGCAGATGCCGCTTGTACGGCGCCAGTACCGTGGCATAGGTCGCGACCTCATCGAGGCCGGCCGGCGTCAACAGGTCACCATAGGTGCCGGCGCGGCCCGACAGCACCCAGTCATAGGGCTTGTCGTCGGGTGCCGCATAGGTCATGGCGCCCGTCTTGGGATCGGGCGCCGAGCCGTCGACCAGTTGCATCAGCTTGATGTCGGTCTTTTTCTTCAAGGCCTTGAGATTGGCGGTCTCGAACGACTGGATATAGACCGGCTCCGAAGCGCGGTTCAAACCGGCCTTGGTCAGGATATCGAGCAGCTTGTCCTCGATCGGCAGACCCAGCGCTGCGTGATAGCTCGAGAACTTGACCTCGGGATAGACGCCGATCGGGCGGCCGGCGCGCTTACTGCCCGCCTGCGCCACATCGATCATTTCCTGCAGGGTCAGGATTTCGTACTGGCCGTCGCGGCTGTGGTCGCGCTGGGGCATGACCTGTTTGGCGCGCAGGGTCTTGATCTCGGCCAGGGTAAAGTCGGCGACGAACCAGTCGGTGATCTCGAAGCCAGGGAACTTTTGCGTACGGCGGCGGCTGGCGAATTCGGGATGAGCCGAGACATCGGTCGAATCCCCCAGCACCGGATCGTGGCGCACCACCAGATGACCGTCCTTGGTCGAGACGACATCGGGCTCGATGAAGTCGGCGCCGAGCCGGATCGCCGTCTCATAGCTGCCGATCGTGTGTTCGGGCATATAGCCCGGCGCGCCGCGGTGGCCGATGACCAGGGG
>FTCT01005427.1_pt1 | contig 11883 bp, 6 predicted proteins | sample 1658881 | NCBI WGS metagenome assembly FTCT01 (sample SAMEA3914864, study PRJEB12502) | metagenome | biome: forest; material: soil | place: USA | collected 2012-03-12 | depth 0.3 m | reverse complement strand
GCTATGCCCTGGTCGGCGAGGAGGGACCGGAGCTGGTCCGGCTGGCCGGTGGGGAGCGCATCTGGAACGCGCGGGAGTCCGCCCGCCTGCTGGCCGGCCTGGGCCAGGGTCGCGACGACACGCTGATCCATCTGCGGGGCACGGACGAGTTGGCGGCGGTCCGGCGGGCGCTCGGCACGGCGGGCACGGTCAATTCGGCCACCGGCCTGCTGGGCTTCGAATATGGCGGTGGCGACCACGGCTCGCCTGGCTCCGGCGGGTCGGCGGGCAGCGGTGGCGGTGGCAACAGCAGTGGCGGCGCCGGTTCCGGTGGCGGCGAGAGCGGCGAAGGCAGCACGTCCGGCCGCAGCGGCCGCAGCGACGACGACAGCATCGGCGGGTTCTTCGACCGGATCGGCGGGTTCTTCGATCGTGTCGGGAACACGATCAGCAACACCTTCTCCGATGTCAGGGCCTCGGTTCTGGGCGGGGTGGCGGACGTCGCCGGCTGGAGGGCCGACACGCCCGAGAACACGGTCGGCCAGACTTCGGCGGTGCCTGGCCTGCTGGGGATCGGCGGCACGGTCGCCGCCGCGTCGTTGTCGGCGGCCGCTTCGGTTCTTGGGCCGGGTATGACCGGCCTGATCGAGGGACTGTCCGGCACCCGCGGCACCGCCCCTGCGGTCAGCCACGATTACGGCGAGCATACATCCAACGTGGGTGCCGCCGCCGGTCCGGGGAATGCCGGTCCCGGGAATTCCGGTTCGGGAGACGGCGGCGGCGGCACCATTGGCGAGCGCGCGGTGGACTCCCTGGGTTCCGGTGGCACCTATCGCGGCGCCACCGCGGAAGAGATCGACAGTGCCCTGACCTCGCTGGCCGACGCCATCCGCGCCAACCCCAACGGCCAGATCAGCAACGACCTGCTCGGCTCCGCACGCGTCGGCGATCTGTCGCAAGGTGGCGTTACCGTCTCGGAAATCGCTGCTCATCGTGAGGTGGTGACGGAGCAGCGTGCCGGCGACCTCAGCGCGACGCTGACGGATCTGGACGGTGCCGCGCAGCAACTGTTGACTGCCACCGGAGCGGTGCCCGACGTGCTTCAGCACGCGCTCGACAACGCCAATTCCATCGCCGCCCAGTTCGGTATCCCCACGGCCACCGGCGTGAACAATCTGCGAAGTCAGCTTTCCGAACAGAGCCCGGAGTTCCGCGGACATCTCAGCGACTCCGGCTTGACTCTGGATCGCTACGACGAGCTGCAGGGCATCGCGAACACGCTGCAGGCCGGCACCTTCGATCCGATCGGCAAGGATTTCCAGGCGCTCGCCGACGACATGACGAAGGCGATGAACGCGCTGACCGCCGCCGGCAAGAAGGTGCCGGACGCGCTGACCGCCGCCGAACGGCAGTTGGAGGTGCTGGCCGCCGCCCGCACCCGGCTGGAGGACCAGGTCGCCGGCAAGCGAGACACCAGCACCGACATCGAGAAGCAGGTTGCCCAGCTTCAGGGCTACTGGAGCACCGGGTCGCAAACCCTGGTCGACGCCTTCAAGGAGGTCGGCATCGTCGGCGACGCGCTGAACGCCAAGCTGGCCACCGGCAAGTCGAACGCTCTCGCGAATGCCCGGTCCGACTATCTCTACGGCGCCCCCGACGCCGTCGGCCAGAACGGCATGATCGGCACGTTGAACGAGTTGCGCGGCGACGGCTACCGGAACAGCCTGACCGACATCACCAAGCAGCACGACAACGAACAGCGTGATCAGGTGGCGCTGAACGGCGGCTTGGACTTTGCCGAGGGCGGCACCCCGCTGGCGGAGGAAGCCTACAGCCTGCGCCTGCGCACCCTGCTGGCCGGCATGGACCAGTACCAGCGGGACCGGGTCGTCCGGGAGAACCCGCAGAACGCCGACCTGGGGACCGCCGCCTCGGCCTTGGCCCGCGGCCACAGCGACTACGAGCAGCGCCAGGCCACGGCCCGGGCCGGCCACGACCTCGCCCTGCAGCGCCAGGCGGAGGACATGGCGCGGGTCACTAAGCAGGCCGACGAGTTGAACAGGGCCTACGACGATTCGACCAAGGCCATCATCCGGCAGACGCAGGAGTTGGAGGACCAGGCGGTCGCCAGCCAGCGGGCCGAGCAGGATCTGCAGCGCCGCGAGGGGCTGGACGACCGGTTCAACGCCGCCCGCGCCGCCCTCGGCCAGATCCCCGATTCCCTGGCCGAGACCTTCCGGACGGCCAACGAGCGGGCCCGGGAGTTGCGCGCGGCGGAGAGCGCCGTCGTCAAGGGCCGGCTGGAGGAAATCTACGCGCTGGAGGACCAGGCGGTCGCCTTCCAGAAGGTCGGCAAGGCGATGGGCGAGGCGGCCGGCGTCGCCGCGCGCGGGCTGACCCTGAAGGGCAACACCACGGCGGCGGCCCTGATGCGGTTCGACATCGGCGCCCAGCAGCAGATCTTCGAGACGACGCGCAGCGGCGGCGATGTCAACGGCCTGCGCGCCACGCTGGCGGCCGAGCGGCGGCAGACCGAGGCCGAGGGGCTGCGCAGCGACTATTTCACCGCCATCGACCGCCAGACCCAGACGATCCAGGAACAGATCGAGGCGACGACCAGGAACACCGGCTGGCTGGCCACGGTCAGCGAGACGCTGCACGGCGCCTCGACCAGCGCGCGGCTGTCGGACAGCAGCAACCTGAGCCTGGAAGCCCGGCTGAACGAGGCCCGCCGGCTGTTCGACGAGACCCGGGCGAAGTTCGACGACACCAGCCTGCCGACGGCGGAGCGCCAGCGGCTGGCCGGCCTGCTGCAGAGCTACGGCCAGAGCGAGATCGACCTTGCCCACCAATATTACGGCAGCAGCAGCTCCAGCGATTTCGAACGGGTCACCAGCGTCTGGGACAACATCAGCGGCATGACCGAGGCGCAGATCGACGCCACCCGCATCGGCCTGGAGCGCCAGCAGGAGCAGATCGACCAACTGCGGCTGGCCCGCACCGAGGCGGCACATTGGGGCGAGCGCCAAATCGGCTCGATCGACGACCTGAAGGCGCAGTCGGTCGCCGCCTTCGGCCGGCTGGCGACCGCGATCGGCGGGCTGAACCCCCGCGGCAGCGCCAGCGACCTGTTCGGGACGATGCTGGGGACGGCGACCGACAAGCCGGCCCTCGACAGCCTCCTGCAATATGCACGGACCAGCAACGACAACGGCATGGTGACCTCGGTCTACCGGCGCGCCGCCGACCTCAACATGTATTACGGGAACTACAGCTACGCCGCGCCCAGCGACCGCGGCTTCTACGACCGCTGGGACGATCAGGCGACGGCCGCCGCGCTCGGCTGGCTGTCGTCGAAGGGCTACACGGGCGGCTACGACGCCAACGCCAACATCTTCATCCAGGCCCATGGCCTGGGCGGAGACTTCTCGGCCTGGCTCGGCAGCTACGGCAGCGCGCGCGGCTGGATGCGGAATGGCGGCATCGTCGGCGCCTATGCCGGCGGCGGCCTGATCGGCAACGGCGTGTGGGACGTCGACAGCGTGCTGGCGCGCTACGCCGGTGGCGGGTCGATCGCGCTCGCGGGCGGTGAATATGTCATGCCGGCCGCGCGCACTGCCGAACACCTGCCGGCGCTGGAGGCGATGCGGGCCGGAAACTACGCACCACCGGGCAGCGACGCGAACGGCGGCGCCCTGGCCGACCGGATCGAGCATCTGACCAGCCTGGTCGACCGGCTGCTGACTAGCCTGCTGACGCTGACCGCGGCGGCGGCCGAGGACAACCACGACGGCCATGCGCAGACGGCCGAGGCCCTGCGCGCCCGCAAAATCCAGGAGATGGCGGCATGAGCCAGATCTGGCTGGTCACGGCGAACTGCTATCTGGGCGGCACCAGTGCCACGACCAACACGGTCGGGACCGGGACCTTGACCTGGACGCTGGCCGCGGGATCGCCCCGGCCGAGCTGGGGGATGAAGCTGCGGGCGATCAAGACCGGCGATCCCGCCACCTATGTCGAGGGCCGGGTGGTCGACAACAGCGCCGGCCTGGTCAGCCTTGCCGTGACGGCGACCGCCGGCGGCGGATCGGTGGCGGCCTGGACCTTCACCGACGGCACGGTCGGCTTTGCGACCGGCGCCTACAACGACCCGGCGGCACCGGTCTATTTCGACCCGGCCGTCGTCACCACCGCGTTGGGCTCCACCAGCCTGTTCGGCGATGGCCGGACCTTCGGCGCCGCGGCGGTCGGCGGCGCGGCGGTGACGGTCGGCAACGCCGGCGGCGTGCGGGACCACCTGCGGAGCTACGGCTGGTACAAGCGCCAGTGCCGGATCCTGGTCGGCGACGACGGGGCGGCCTTTGGCAGCTTCCAGCCCTTCCTGACCGGCACCATCGAACAGGCCGTTGCCAACGACACGCTGGTGGTCCTGCGCTTTCGCGACCGGCTGGCCGAGCTGCGCAAGCCGCTGATCGCCGACCGCTTCCTCGGCAACAACGCCGGACCGGTCGGGGTGGAGGGCGGTGACGAGATCAAGGGCCGCTTCAAGCCGCTGCTGCGTGGGTTCCGCAGCAATTTCCAGCCGGTGCTGGTGAATGAGGCCAAGAACATCTGGCTGGTCAGCGCCCGGCAGGGGCATGGGTTGAACTGGGTGAAGGACGGCGGCGTGCCGATCACCCTGGGGTCCCAGAAATCCTCGCTCGGCGTCCTCGCCGGGGTGGCCCAGGCCTTCACGGTGGCCGGCCCGCCGACCACGATCGCGACTTGTGCCGGCCACGGCTATGCCACCGGCCAGGTGGTGTCGCTGTCGACCACCGGCGTGCCGCCGACCGGGTTGGTGACCTATGCCACCTATTACCTGCGGGCGGTCTCCAGCGGCACCTTCAGCTTCCACCCGACGGCGGCCGACGCCACGGCGAACACGGCGGCCGTCACCATGACCACGGCGGGCAGCGGCACCCACAGCGTCTACGCCATGCCGACCCCCAGCACGGTGGACTATTATTTCGGCAACGACGCCACCGGCGAGGGTTTCTACGTCCGTCCCGGCAGCCGGCCGGCGAAGGCGCTGACCGTCGAGGCCTGGGAGGGGGCGACCGCCACTGACCGCTATGTCGGCAACCTGTTCAAGCGCGTCCTGGTCCAGGACGCCGGCTACACCACCGGCGACCTCGTCCAGGCCGACATCGATGCCCTGAACACGGCGGCGCCCTATGAATCCGGCTTCCTGGCGGTCGGCGGCGGGACGGAGGAGGACATGGCCCAGCCCACCGCACCCGACGAATGGGGCGCGGTGCAGGGCGCGGTCGCCGTGAAGGACCTGCTGGATTCCCTGATGCCGGACGCCCTGGCCTGGTACGGCAACGATCCGCTCGGCCGCTTCCGCATCGGTCCGGTCAAGGTGCCGACCGGGACGGCCGCCATCATCTTCCGGCGGTTCGACGGCGGCACCGCGGCGCTGGGCGGCGATGCCAACGTCGTCGCCCTCGACCTGGTGGCGAGCAACGACGGCGCCCGCGGCGTGCCGCTGTGCCGGGTGGCGGTGAAATACGCCCCGAACGGCATGGTGCAGACGGAAGGCGACCTGCTGGGCGACAAGACCAGCGCCGGCGATCCGGTCGGCGGGCTGGTCCAGCGCGAGAAGCTGCGGCGGCAGTACCAGATGACCTCCTATCCGACCACCGGCCAATCCGCGGCTGTTATCGTCAAGTGGGGCCTCGCGCTGGAGGCGACCTGGGTCACCAACCTGCGCAGCACCGCCGACGCCGATGCCCTCGCCACGGCGCTGTTCGCGATCTATTCCGTCCAGCGCGACCGTTTCAAGCTGACCACCCGCCTGTCCACCGCCTTGCTCGGCATCCTGCAGTTGGGCGCCACGGTCGGCCTGACCCTGCCCCGCTATGGGCTGGACGGCGGCAAGCTGGCGATGGTCATGGGGTTCGAGTTCGACACCGACCGCGGCACCGTCACCTTCGACCTGTGGGGGGCTCCGACATGACCAGCTTCCAGGCCGTCAAGGGCGTGAGGCGCATTACCCCCAGGATGAGCTGGGATTCCGCCTACGGCGTCTACGACGCGAATTATCCCGTCGGCAACCTCGCCAGCGACGAGCTGGCCCGCATCTGCCGCACCGGGACGGCGACGTTGCGGGCCAACCGCTTCAAGGCCACCGGCGACCGTGAACGCGCGGTCCGGCTGATGGGCTTCGTCCACCACAATTGCGGCATCGGCGACCGTTTCCGCGTCCGCCTCTATGGTGGTGCCGGCCTGGCCTTCACGGCAAACGCCACAACGAACCAGCTCACCGCGACCGCCCATGGCTTGAACACCGGGGCCACGGCGACGGTCTGGAACCGAGACGCCCTGTCCGGCGTGCTGCCAGGCGGGTTGACGGACGGCGCGATCTACTATGTGCGGGCGGTGGACGCCAACACGCTGACCCTGCACGGCAGCGCTGCCGACGCCCTGTCCGGCGCCAACGTCATCGACCTGACCGGCACCGGCACCGGCACGCACGAGCTGCTGCCCGACCTGCGCTATGACGGCGGCTGGCAGGATGTCTGGCCGGTGGTCTATGGCGACACGCCGGAGTGGGAGGACGACAATTGGTGGACCGGCAAATACACCGACGAGGATCTGGCCAACTGGAAGGTCAAGACCCGGCCCTACCTGCTCGACCAAGTCTATCTGATGCGGGTGGCGACCCTGGAGTTCGATTCGACCACGACGCTCGACCTCGGCCTGTGGGAGATGAGCAAGGGCTGGCAGTTCGAGACCAACTTCACGCCGGGTGCCCAGTTCCATTTCCGCATCCGGTCCAAGAGCATCGAATACTGGGGCGGCGGCAAGGGGTTCGAGCGGCTGAACAAGCCCCGCAACTTCCGCGGCCAGATCGGCATGGCCTCGATGACCGAGGCGATGGAGCAGGGCTTCGAGGACGTCTTCAGCAACGACGTCACCGAACCCTTCCTGTGGATGCCCCACCCCGACGATCCCGCGCAATGGCTGCGCAACAGCTATTTCGCGCGGAACACCGATCCCGGTCCCTTCTCCTACCACCAGGCGCCCGACCGGGCGACCATCCCGCTGGCCCATGAAGAGGTGCTGCCGTGACCACAACCATCGTTGCCAACGGCAACACCTACACCGACGACAGCAACGCGACCACCGGCATGGGCAACGGCGGCTGGCGGCTGCGGCTGCTGCGCATGCTGTCCGACGTGATCGTCGAGGTCGGGCTGAAGCTGGCGGCGGCGGGGTCCGCCCTGTCCGCCTCCTCGACCACCAACAACGTGGCGATCGGCAGCGGGACGAAGACGCTGATCATTTCCAATCCCACAACGAAGGGCTTCGCCACCGGCATCTACGTCGTAGCGGTCGACAGCGCCAATTCCGCCAACGCGATGACCGGGCTGGTGACCTCCTACAACGCCACCACCGGCGCGCTGGTGCTGTCCGTGGCATCGGGAGACGTGGCGGGCAGCGGCACGCCGGCTGGGTGGACGATCGGGTTGAGCGGCAAGACAGGACCGGCGGGCGGGGTGAATACGTTCAACGGCCGCTCTGGCGCCGTAACCGCGCAGACAGGCGACTACACGGCAGCGCAGGTCGGTGCTGTGGGTCAGGGATTGCACACCATCTCAATCCCGGCAGCGGCGATGTACGCCCGAACCACCAACGGCGCAGCCAACGGCGTCATAGAGACCTCGACCAATAAGGTCATGCGCAAGACTTTCGATTTCGACACCGCAACCCAGGAGTATGTGCAATTCACCATCGCCATGCCGAAAAGCTGGGATGAAGGCACCGTGACCTTCATTGTCTACTGGACGGCGGCCAGCGGGTCGGGCGGCGTGGCCTGGGCCCTCCAAGGACTATCGCTCAGCGACGACGACGCCACCGACACGGCCTTCGGTACAGCCGTCACTGTGACAGACACCTTTATCACAGCCGGCGATGTCCATGTGACGGCTACCAGTTCCGCGATGACGCTTGCCGGCACACCGGCTGTCGGGGATTTGAGTTTTTTTCAACTCAGCCGCGCCGTCGCGAATGGCTCGGATACGCTGGGTGTGGACGCCTCGTTGCTTGGCGTCAAAGTCATCTACACCATCAATGCCGCCGACGACACGTAAGGATCACGACATGCTGACGGTCAACAACTTGATCGGGTTTGGGGCGGGCGGGCTACCTCCCGACCCAAATGCCGCCTTTTTATCCGCCTTGCTGCTCGGCCGCGGTGCCGACAGCACTACGCAATCTTTGACCGATGCTGGCGGCGTCGCATTGACATTCATCGGAGCCACGATCAGCACTGCCCAGAGCCGGACGTATGGCAGCAGTGTTAAAATTACGAGTGCTCAGTTTGTACGCTACGCATCAAACACGGCTTTGGCGCTAGGGACTAGCAATTTCAGCGCTATGGCTTGGTTTTATGCTACAGCAGCCACGAGCTTTACATTGTTCCAGCAGTCGGGTTTCCGTTTCGAGATGGGCGTTACCTCTGGAAAGCTGTCACTCAAATGCATCGACAGTGGCGCCAGCAGCTACAGTGTAAACATCACATCATCCGGTTCTTATTCATTAAATTCCTGGAATTTGGCCGAATACTCACGTAGCGGGAATAACTTCACGATCCGCCTCAATGGCGTCGCGGATGGAACGGCGACCAACGCTGGAACGCTTGGCACATCGGCAAGCAACATGGATCAGGGCGACCCAGGAAGCGCCATGACCGGCACTGTCTATGTCAGTGACGTCTTGCTCTACAAAGGCGTGTGTGTCAACGCCGCCGATTTTGCCCCGCCCGCCCTCGGCTACGCAGACACGTATTCTTTCTGAGGTGGACCATGCATGCTCTCGTGAACACGCAGAACGATATCGTGCGTTACCAAGAGTTCTCGGATACGCCCCCAGTCCTGGCTGCCGCGAAAGGGCTGCGGTGGCTGCCGGTGGTCGATGAGCAGCCAACCCCTGGCGACGGTAAAGTCCTAACCGCCCCCACCCAAACGGTGCACGGCGATCGGGTGGCACGGGTCTGGGGAGTAACCGCCGCGCCGCCGCCTCTGGTGCCGACCGAGGTGACGAACTTTCAGGCGCGCGCCGCGCTGATGAGAAGCCACAAGTTCGAAGCCATCAATGCAGCACTCCAGGCAATGGGCGGCGAAGCTTGGGCGGCTTGGGAATATGCTAACATGGTCACGCGCAATGGTGCCCTCGTGAATGCGCTGGGCGACCAGATCGGCTTGCCCGCCAGCGAACTGGACGACCTGTTCCGCGCGGCTGCACAGATTGAGGCCTGACGATGCTGAGTAAGGCCCTGTCTGTTGTTCTGCCTGCTGAATGTCCTGGCCGACGGGCAGCGCGGGATGACGTTCAGCGCCGCGTCTTGGGAGTTGGCGACCTACCGCGCGACACCGACCGCCAGCCGGCTGGGGTGCGCGGCGCGTATCGTCCGTCGACTTCATCAACCACAGGGCCAGTCACTACCACGAGGCCTGGGAGGCTCACATTGCGTTCTGGCGCCCACGGGTCAGCGAGGGGCCGATGTCCTGATCGCGCGAAATGATGCAGCAGTCCAACTGTCGTCGCACACCAACTTGCATCATTCTCTTTCACTGTTTCGCCCAACCAGTACAGCGATTTCCTTGGCGACATCACGAAATACGTCGTCCCAACGCCATAGGTGTTTCGCCCGGAAGATCCGCATAGTCGGATACCAAGGGGTTGAAGCGCCCGTTTCACCCCAGCGCCAATCTGGACTCTTCCCAACGCAGAGCCAAACCGGCGCACCCATCGCGCCAGCAAGATGCGCGACGCTTGTGTCGTTCGTGAGCACCAAGTCAAGGTTGTCGATAATTGCAGCGGTATCCATGAAGGCGTGGTCGCCTTCGTCCATCTCCGGGAAGATCGTGAGGGAAGCTTCCCAATCCAGTGAGGCTGCCTCTGCCAGGGCGGCCCCTTTTTGCAAAGCCACGAGGGAAACGCCGGGAACAGAAGCGACCGGGCTTAGGGAGGACAGCGGAAAGCGCCTCGTGGGGTCGGTATCCGTGTGCCAAGAAACACCGACACGGAACCCGCGGACGTACTGCATACGCTCGCCCCACTGCGCCGATAAAATTTTGTCGGCGAATATATATGGGATGTTCGATGGGATAGTTTCTATTTCTGTACCAAATACAAAAGGCAGGCTCAGAAAAGAAACAACCCTGCTAATGTCAGATCGATCGTCTGGGTTGATTTCAACGCGACCATACCCGATAGATCCAGACACTATCTTGGAAATCTTCGGGTCACAATGGATTATAACCCTAACGCAGCGCCTGGAGATTGCAGGGAGATAACGGAGCATTTGAAAGACATCACCAAACCCGCCCTCCTTCCAAATAAACAAGCTTCCATATTTTATGGAACAACCATTCCAGATATAATCTGCAAGCCCGAGTACGGTACATTTCGGGTGACTCAATCTTTCCTCGAATAAATATAAGCCGGACCTGTAGTCCAGTCTACTCATCATGGCATAGGAAAGCGCCTCTTTGAGGTTTCTGTCGCTTGGATCAATTAACAAGCCGCGTCGAATAACCCTCTCGGACGAGGAGAAATCGCCTAAATTCCTTAAAAATACGCCCAACGCATGGTAAAATGATGATTTTGACGGATTCAATGTGAGTGCTATTTCAGTTTGAATGGCTGATTTCTCGTATATAACTGCATCGTTTTCTGTATAATATTCGTTATCAGAAAAATTCTCTTTAATAGAAGCAAAGACAGCGCAATTTATAAGATCAGACTCATCATGATCTATTGAGAATGCTCGTCTCATGGCTGAGGCAGCGCTATTGGTGCTACCTTCTCTGCTAAGCAGATGACCAAGCCCCCTCCATCCATCAACGCTATTGGGATGGAGGGCGATATATTTTCTGTAGTTTGCTACGTTTATCGGAATATTCATCTACGCCCATAGTGCAGTTTGCCGGGAGCCGTTGAGAAGGCTTTTGGTTGAGTGCATCCCGAGAAAGGAGCGGTACATTACGAATGCAACCGGGTTGTGTCGAGTATGGAAATGGTCAGGACTACGCCGCTTGTCTCTGTAACAGAGCGCCTGGCCCCGCTTCGGCTCTCTGACCCGCACCTCGGTTTCCAGGCGTGAGCCAAGCCCAGCTTCTCTCGCAGATGCTCTCGAAAATGGTCTGTGGTATGACGGCGAGGACAAGTTCCGTTCGGCGCTCAACCTGATGATCGACGCCATCAAGAATGGGGTGTGACCCGCTTCTCCTCCCCCGCCACCAAAGTCCAACCAACCATTCAGGCCCGCCCCTCCGGCGGGCCTTTTTCATGGAGCACCCCATGCCCACGCCCGCCGGCGCGGCGATCCCGCGCGACCCCACCGAAGCCGTCATCAACACCATCCTCCGCCGGGAGGGCTGGCCGCGCTACACCAACCGCCCCAGCGACCGGGGCGGTCCGACCAAGGGCGGCATCACGCTCGATACGCTGGCCGGCTGGCGCAAGCGGGGCGTGACCGCCACCGATGTCGAGGCGCTGGACGAGGACGAGGTTCGTGCCATCTACCGCGCCCGCTACATCGACGGGCCAAGCTATGCCGGCATCGCCGATCCGGCCCTGCGCAACCTCGTCATCGACAGCGGGGTCAACCATGGCCCGGGCCGCGCGTCGACCTGGCTGCAGGACGCGGTCAACAATGTCACCGGGCGGCTGATTGTCAAGGTGGACGGCACCGTCGGGCCAGCAACGCTGGCCGCCGTCAACGGCGCCGACGCCGCACAGCTCTGGCGGACCTTCTTCGCCATCCGGATGCGGTTCTACGGCCAGATCATCACCGGCGACGCCCGCAAGCGCGGCCGGACGGAGGATGACGCGCTCAACGCCGCCGGCTGGCTG
>FTCT01004683.1_pt1 | contig 11905 bp, 8 predicted proteins | sample 1658881 | NCBI WGS metagenome assembly FTCT01 (sample SAMEA3914864, study PRJEB12502) | metagenome | biome: forest; material: soil | place: USA | collected 2012-03-12 | depth 0.3 m | reverse complement strand
GCCTTGCTCTGCGGTTCCAGGACGAAGATCTGATACAGGATCAGGATCACCACGGTGCAGATCACGAAGATCACCGTGTTGCGGGCATTATCGAATTTCATTCGGTCAGCGGTCCTGGGAGTTTTTTGTCGCGGGCAGCGGATGGCGTATCGCCAGAAGTCCCTGCCGGAGGCGCCGGCGCGGTCGCGAGCCTTGTAAGCGCCGATTTCACGTCGTCAAGCAAACGCGGCCACTCGCGGGCCGCCGTGCCCATGCGGGCGATCAACACATAGTCGCTGCCCGCCACGCCATGATCGGAAACGAGGGCGCGGGCGGCTTCGCGAAGGCGGCGTTTGGCGCGGTTCCGGACCACCGCCCCGCCCACCTTGCGGGTGGCCGTGAAGCCGATGCGCACGACAGGATCGCCGTCGGCCCGGTCCAGCCGCTGGACGACCACGGCGCCGCGGGCCTGCGAAACGCCTTTCGCGGCCGCCAGAAACTGGGGCCGCGAGGTCAGGCGTTCGATTTTCAGAACATCCGTCATGGTTCCTCCCCCAAGGTAAGGAATTGGGGGGAAGAAAACAGGCCGCTTAAGCCGTCAGCTTCTTGCGGCCCTTGGCGCGACGGCGCGCAACAATCTTTTGCCCGTTCTTGGTGGCCATCCGCGAACGGAAGCCGTGACGGCGCTTGCGCACGAGTCGCGACGGCTGATAGGTCCGCTTCACGGTCGGCTCCTCGGGTTGAATGTTTGTGCCACGGACAGAAAAGCGTCCGCTGCAGGAGGGCGGGCGTATAAGGGGCCTATCGGCATGAGTCAACGCCGGAACGCGCCCAAAAGCCCTTATCGCACGCAGCCGCGTGTCGGAGTTTGAATGAATCGTCTGAGGCGTTTCGCGCCCCTCATCCTTCTGGCCGGTGTGGCGGCCCTGATCTTCGGCATGGGCTGGAACCGCTATCTGTCGCTGGAAACCCTGCGCGTGCATGGCGCGGAGTTGCGCGCCTTCACCGCCGACCACTGGATCCTGAGCCTTCTGACCCTGATGGCGATCTTCACCATCGCTACCGCCAGCGTGGTGCCGGGTGTCTTCTTCGTAACCATCACCGCCGGCTATCTGTTCGGCCCGTGGGTCGGCGGGGTTTCGACTTCCATCGCCGCCACCCTGGGCGCCCTGATCGTCTATGGCGTCGCGCGTTCGGCGCTGGGCCGGTCGATGCGCGAGCGGGCCGAACAGAACGCCGGCCTGATGCAGAAGGTCTGCGTCGCCATCGACAAGGAGACGTTCTGGTATGTGCTGGCCTCACGGCTGGCCGTGGTCGTGCCCTTCCACATGATCAATATCGCCGCCGGGGTCATGGGAGTGCGGCTCCTGCCCTATGTGATCGCAACCGTGATTGGCCTGCTGCCCGCCCACATCATCTATTGCTGGATCGGGGCGCGGTTGAACGCCCTGCTGGCCAGTGACCCCAATCCCGACTTCCAGGCCCTGTTCGGCCAGTTCTGGGCCCCGATGCTGGGCGTCTTCATCCTGGCCGTCGTTCTGCCTTTCGCCCTGAAGGGGGTGCAGACCCGATTCACAGCGAGGTCGCAAACGCCCAAGGTCGCCCCATGAAGCGTCACAGCGGCGCGATCCTTGCAGGACCGGACGCATGAGTCTGGGTGACGATCTGGCCAGCAAGGTGCGCGAGCGCCTCAGGATTCCCGCCGACTGGCGCGAACGGCTGACGCCGCATGCGCCAGACGGCCTGTCGTCGCGCCTGCTGCTGCTGACCGTCGCCTTCACCCTGGCGGTCGAGGCCCTGATCATCGCTCCCAGCGCCGCCTCCTTCCACGAGCGCTGGCTCTCGGACCGGCTACAGGCCGCCGAACTGGCCTCCGTCGGGGTCGAGGCCCTGCCGTACAACGCCGTGGACGACAACACCGCCGAGAGCATGCTGCGCATCGGCGGCGTCTCGGCCGTGGCCATTTCGGATCAGGGGGTGATGCGCCAGCTCCTGCAGGCGCCACAGCTGACTCGGGCGCCCGACTTCATCGACCTGCGTCGCCGGGGCCTAGCCGCGCGGCTGTGGGACCCGGTCGTGACCCTGAGCGGCAAGCCTGATCGCTCGATCCGGGTCCGGGCCAAGCCGCGCTATCGTTCGGGCGACTTCATCGACGTGGTGGCCCCGGCCCAGCCGCTCAAGCTGGAGCTGCGCGCCTTCCTGCTGAACAGCCTTCTGGTGTCGATGCTGATCTCGATCGTCGCGGGCGCCCTGCTCTACGCCGGTCTGGCCTTCCTGGTGCTGCAGCCGCTGCGCCGGGTGACCCGGTCGATCGAAGGCTTCGCCGCCGACGTGGAGACCATCGCCCCCACCCCCTCGGACCGTCACGACGAGATCGGCCGGGTTGAGCGCGAACTGGCGCGGATGCAGGACGAGGTGCGCCAGTCCCTGCGCGCCCGCTCACGCCTCGTGGCGCTGGGCGAGGCGGTGGCCAAGATCAACCACGACCTACGCAACATGCTGACCTCGGCCCAGATGGCGTCCGAACGTCTGGCCTCGTCCGCCGACCCGCAGGTGGCCAAGGCCATGCCGCGTCTGGAGCGGGCCCTGGGCCGCGCCGCCGCCCTGACCCGCAATGTCCTCGACTACGGCAAGTCCGAGGAACCGGCGCCGGTCCTGATCCGCATCCCGCTGGCCACCGCCGCAGCCAGCGCCGCGGAGGACGCAGGACTGGATCCGGCCGGCGTGCGCCTGACCAAGGCCATCCCGGCCCGTTTCGCCGTCGTCGCCGACAGCGACCAACTTCATCGCATTCTGGTCAATCTGATGCGCAACGCCCGGCAGGCCATCGAGGCCGACGCCACCCGTGGCGCGCGCAAGGGCAAGGGCGTCATCCGCATCACCGCCGAGACGGACGGCGATACCGCGGTGATCCTGATCGCCGACGACGGTCCGGGTATTCCGCCGCGCCTGTCCGAGCGGCTGTTCGAGGCCTTCGTCAGCGGCAAGGCGTCAGAAGGCACCGGTCTGGGCCTGACCATTTCGCGCGAACTGGCGGCCAACCACGGCGGCGAGCTGAGACTGGTCGACACGGGTCCGGCCGGGACGACATTCGAGATCCGGCTGCCGAATTTGCTCTGAAGCATCTGGCTGGTCCGGTCGCGTCAGGGACCGAAACGCTGCGCGTCCCTTTCCCGAAGTCACTGACATGTCGCGTGAATGTGACAGGTCTAACCGGTCAGGCGTAGCGTCGATATTTCGGCTGCAAGGCCCTTGGTTCCCCGTCTCCCTCCCCTATAAGTCGATCCATGACCCTCTATCCGATCATTATGTGCGGCGGCGCCGGCACCCGTCTGTGGCCCGCCTCCCGCCCGTCGCGTCCCAAGCAATTCATCGCGCTCGCCGGCAACCGCTCCCTGTTTCAGGACACCGTCGCCCGGGTCGCGGCGCTGGCGGGCGATGACGGGAAGGTCGTGGTGATCGCGGGCGTATCGCACCGCGAGGCGATCGAGACCCAACTGGAGGAAATCGGCTCGGCGGGGCAGATCCTGCTTGAGCCGGAAGCCCGGGATTCCGCCGCAGCCATGGCGGCGGCGGCGCTCTGGGTGCGGCGGCGGGACCCGGAAGGGATCATCGTCTTCGTCGCCTCCGACCACTATATCCCTGATGCTGCGGCCTTCCGAAGCGCGGTGACGGAAGCCGCCTCAGCCGCCGCCCAAGGGCGGATCGTGACCCTGGGCGTCAAACCGACCGAACCCTCCTCGGCCTATGGCTATATCAAGCCGGAAGGCGCCGGACTGTCCGTCGTGGCCTCCTTCCACGAAAAGCCCGAACCCGAGACGGCGCGCGCCTTCATCGACGCAGGCTATCTATGGAACAGCGGCAATTTCATCGTTTCCGCCAATACCCTCATTGAGGAACTGGCTGCGCACGCCCCGGCGGTTCTGGCGGCTGCGTCGTCGGCTTTTGACGCTGAAGGATCGACGTCTCCCGTCCTGATCCTGGGTGAGGGCTTCCGCAACGCGCCGAAGATTTCCATCGACTATGCGGTGATGGAGCCGACCCACCGCGCGTCGGTTCTGGAAGTGGACTTCAGCTGGTCTGACCTGGGCGCCTGGGACGCCATCGCCGCCAGCGGCGAAGGCGGCGTCGGACTCCATATCCTTGAGGACGCCGAACGCATTCTGGCCCGGGCGCCGGACGGCAAGGTGATCGCGGCCCTCGGGGTCAGCGACCTCGCAATCATCGTCGAGGACGATGCGGTCCTGGTCTGCGATCTGGCGCGCTCGCAGGAGGTTAAACGCCTGGTCGAGCGGATGAAGGTCATTTCGCCGCGCCACCTCGACTTCCAGAAGTCCGGACCGGAAAGCCTGGAGGCCGGCGCCCGGCGCTTCGCGGACTGGGTACGGCTGCGCGCCCTGCCGATCTGGTCGACCCTGGGTCTCGGCTCCGACGGCGGCTTCAGCGAATCCCTGACCCTGGATGGACAGGCGCCCGGCGGGAACCGCCGCGCCCGGGTCCAGACCCGCCAGATCTTCGTCTATGCCCAGGCCGGCGCCATGGGCTGGAAAGGGCCGTGGAAGCCGATCATCGTTTCCGCCCTGGAGCGCCTGCGAACTGCCTATCTACGCCCGGACGGCAAGACCCGCGCCCTGATCGGCGCCGACTGGAGCGTGGTAGATGACACGGCGGCGCTCTACGATCAGGCCTTCGTCCTGTTCGCCCTGGCCGCCGCGCAGCAGGCCGGGATCGACGACGCCGAACTGGAGGCCGATGCGGTCAAGCTGCGTGAGCAGCTGTTGTCCGAGGCGATGCCGAACGGCGCCATGCGCGAGGTCGGCGACCACCCGTTCCAGTCCAACGCCCATATGCATCTGTTCGAGGCCAGCCTGGCCTGGGAGGCCCTCAGTGACGACCCGGCGTGGGCCGCCATGGCCGACCGGATCGCCGGCCTCGCCATGGATGTCTTCATCGACCGCGAGGGCGGTTTCCTGCGCGAGTTCTTCAACGAGGACTGGGCGCCCGCCGACGGCGAGGACGGCCAGCTGTTCGAACCGGGCCATCAGTTCGAATGGGCCTGGCTGCTGGCGCGTTACGGCCTGCTGCGGGGCGACGCCCGCGCGAGCGCAGCCTCCCGCGCCCTCTATGCCAATGGCGTCAAGGGCATCGGCCAGCGCCCACCGGTCGCGCTGGACGCCATGAACGACGACATGACCATCCGCAGCCACCGGGCGCGGCTCTGGCCCCAGACCGAGTGGCTGAAATCCTCGCTGATCCTCGCCGAACACAGCGATGACGGCCTGCGCGCCGCCTATCTCGAAGACGCCGCGACCGCCCTGCGCGCCCTGTGGCTGTATCTGACCGAGAATGGTGTGTGGCGAGACAAGCGCTTCCCCGACGGGACGTTCCTGGACGAACCGGCGCCCGCCAGTTCCTTCTATCACATCATCGCTGCCTTCGATCAGTTGGCCAAAACCTATGAGGCTCTCGACCTCGCCGCCGGCCGGAAGCTGACACTGGACTGACCGGCCCGCCCCGGAAGGCGATCTTCCCTGCTCCGCTACGTTCGTGATAGTCGCCGCCGCGGCGAGCGGCTATCGCAGGGGCGGCGAGATATGGCCCGATCAAGGATGGAACTGTGACATCGGTATGCGTTGACGGTATGAACCTGGCGCTCGCCAGGGGCTCGGGGATCGCGACCTATGGGCACAATCTGCTGGCCAATCTGAATGCACTGGGGGCGCAGACCCAGGTTCTGTACGGCCCCGCGACACCGCGCAGCCCGGACCCGGTTCTGAACGAGATTGCGCTCGTGGATGCCGGCGCACGCCAACGCGAGAAGGCCGGGGCCGCCCGCGCCCTGAGGACCCTGACTGCCCGTTTTGGCCGCACCGCCTATCCCGTGCCGATCACCGGCGAGGTGGTCTGGCCACTGGACGGTCAGAGAAAGCCGGCGGCCGACCATCTCTGGAGTTCGACCGACCTCTACAATCTCGGCAATCGGGCCTTCAAACTCTACCGCACAATGACCCCGGTGCGGTTCGTCCCCGGCCAGACCGACGCGCCGAGACCGGACGTCGTGCACTGGACCTGTCCAATGCCGGTCCATGCGCCGGACGCGGTCAATATCGTCACCTTCCACGACATCATCCCCTTGCGGCTGCCCAGCACGACCCTGGACGACAAACGCGGGTTCCATCTTCTTTGCCAGAAGGTGATCGAGCGCGCCGACCACATCATCACCGTGTCCGAACATACCCGGCAGGACATGATCCGCGTGCTGGGTGCGCCGGAAGACAAGATCACCACGACCTATCAGTCCGTGACCCTCGGCGCCGAAGAGCAGGCCATGGATGACGCCGAGGCGGCGCGGCAGGTCGAGAGTCTCTTCAGCCTGGACTGGAAGGGCTATTTCCTCTTCTTCGGCGCCGTAGAGCCCAAGAAGAATATAGGCAGGCTCGTCGAGGCCTATCTGAGCCTTCGGACATCCACGCCCCTGGTTCTGGTGACGGGTCGGTCTTGGCTGGCCGAAACCGAAGTGACGCTGATCAACAACGCGCTCGAACACGAGGGCCCCGACAGAAAATCAGGCATACGCCAGCTGGAGTACCTGCCTCCGGCGCTGCTGAACCTGATCATTCGCGGCGCGAAGGCGACCGTATTCCCGTCCCTTTACGAGGGGTTCGGCCTTCCGATCCTGGAATCCATGCTGAGACGGACCTCTGTCCTGACATCGACGGCAGGTTCGATCCCGGAAGTCGCCGGAGACGCCGCCCTGCTGGTTGATCCGACCAGCGTCGAATCCATTCGTGAAGGCATCCGGGCGCTCGATCAGGACCCGGACCTTCGATCCGGGCTTGAGGCCCGCGGCCTCGCCCGAGCCGCCATGTTCGACGAGGCTTCGCACCGGACCCGGCTGGCCACCGCCTACAGGGCGGCCGGCGTGTCTCTCGACAAGGAGCCCGATGCAGCCCGATGACAGCACGGGACGCCGAGGCCGTCAGTGCGTGCGCGTCAATGGGTTCTGGCCTGACCCTCGCGCCGGTCGTCGGCCCCGCCGTCCCAGCCCCAGGTTCCGTCCGCGGCGCGCCGCCACAGGGCGCCGTGCAGGCCCGAGTTCTCTGACGCGTTCGGCTGGATGTGGATGCCGGCCGCATCCATGCCCGCGCGCAAAGCGGGGCTGAAGCGGTCGGTGTCCGCGCCGAAGCCGTCGCCCTTGGCCACCAGATTGGGCAGGTTGAACGCCGCCTGGACCGGCAGCCCCCAGACCAGGGTCCCGATCAGCCCCTTGGTGTTATAGGCGAGGATCGACGAGCCGCCGGGCGAGCCCATGGCCCCGACCAGATTGCCCTGCTGATCCAGGATGATGAGGGGCGACATCGATGACCGCGGCCGCTTGCCCGCCGCCACCGCATTGGCCGCCTCGCCACCGTCGGGACGGGTCGGGACGAAGGAGAAGTCGGTCAGCTGGTTGTTCAGGAAGAAGCCGTCGACCATCCGTCCCGAGCCGAAGATGCTCTCGACCGTGGTGGTCATGCTGACCGCATTTCCTTCGCCGTCGATGATGACCATGTGGCTGGTGCCGCCGGGTTCATTGGTGGCGTCACCGCCGCGGAAGATCCCGCCCGGAGGCGTGCCCGCGGTCGCCGCGCCGGTCAGGCCGGACGCCAGTTCGGCGCGCCCGGCGACATAGTCCTCGTCCAGCAGGCCTTCGACGGGCACGCCGACGAAGGCCGGATCGCCGACATAGCGGTCGCGGTCGGCGTACATCAGCCGCTGCAGCTGGGCGAAGGCGACCCAGGACGCGGCATTGTCCGGGCCCCAGGCCAGGTCCGGCGCATATTCCGACATCTCCAGCAGCTGCAGCACGGCGACCCCGCTGGACGGCGGCGGCGGCACGCAGATCACATAGACACGGAACGGGCGGCACAGGGCGCCGCGCTCGATGGGTTTGTAGGCGGCCATGTCCGCCATTGTCAGGGAGCCGGGACGCGGCGCCTCGTGGGTGGCGGCGACGATCGCCTCGGCGATGGGACCTTCGTAGAGGGCGCGGGCGCCGTCGCGGGCGAGGGTCGCGACGGTCTCGGCATAGGCCGGGTTCCTGATTACATCCCCGGCGACGTAACGGGTTCCGTCCGGCTTCGTGAAATAGGCGTCGGCCCAGCGAGTGTGACCCTGACCGAAATTGGCCGGCAGGGCGATCATGGAGGCCAGACGCGGGCTGACCACGAAGCCGTCGCGGGCCAGACGCTCGGCGTCGCCGAACAGGTCGCTCCAGGCCAGCTTGCCGTGATCCTTCTGGGCCATCCCGAGCATGCCGATAGCGCCCGGCACGCCCGTCGAGCGCCCGCTGAGCACCGCCTGCTGGAACGGCAGGGGCTTGCCGTCTTCGTAGAACAGTTCGGCGGTCGCGGCGGCCGGAGCCGTCTCACGCCCGTCATAGGCGGTGACCGACTTCGTCGCGGCGTCATAGACCATCATGAAGGATCCGCCGCCCAGACCCGAGGACTGCGGCTCCACCAGACCCAGAACCGCCTGGACCGCAACAGCCGCATCGACTGCCGAGCCGCCGCGCTTGAGTACGTCGAGGCCCGCCTGGACCGCCAGAGGATTGGCGGCGGCGACGAAGGGGCCGCGCGCAGGGGGCGCAGTCGGAGGCGGGGAGACATTGGCGACCGAAGCAGCCGGAATACTCTGACAATTCGCGAGTACGAGGAGGGCGAGCATCAGGACGCGGGCGGCAATCTTCATATCGTCTCTGCATCCGGAGGGTGGTGACAAACCCTTATCCCTGCGGCCCGCCGTCGCCAAGACTACGGCGGCCTGGAGCGCAGCCGGCCGCCCGCGCCCGGTCCACCTGCCGGCAGGCGAAATTTTTCTCTCCTGAAGTGCTGGCCGGACTCATCAAAGACACTGGCGACCCGTTCAAAACGCCTCTAATCAAAGGCCTTATGATGACCGTGAACACTCTCGCCCGGACCGTATCGGCGCTGGCAATCGTCGCCGTGCTCGCCGGATGCTCGACCCTTCCCCGCGACGGACCGACCGGCAGGGCTGTCGTCGGAGGAGCGTCGAGTTCGACTGCCTCCGGCAACTATGCCCTGGTCAATCTGGACTACGGGGTCAGCGAAAGGATCAAGCTGGCGCCGGCGCCCATGCTGGCCTCTTTGGCAAACTCCGGCGCAACGTCCCTCGCACGCGGCATCGGTCCGGGAGATGTCCTCTCGGTGTCGATCTTCGAACCCACAGCGGCGCTGTTCGGGTCTGGAAATTCGGGTGATCAGGTCAGATCCGGTTCAGAAACCCTGCCCGCCCTGCTTGTGGATGAGACTGGACGCGTCAACATTCCCTTTGCCGGGTCCGTTGCAGTCAACGGATTGACTGCTGGAGAAGCCGCTACCGCCATTCGGCGCGCCCTCGCCGGCAAGGTCGCGAACCCTCAGGTTCTCGTCTCGATAGCCAGCAATGTATTCAACACCGTCACGGTGCTCGGCGACATCAGAAGCCCCGGACGCTCGCCCCTGTCCCCGGAACGCGACCGTATCGTGGACGTGATCGCCGCCCAGGGCGGCCCGTCGCGAAATCCTGACGATGTGACCGTCAAGATTCTGAGAGGTTCGTCCACCGTATCGGCTCCGCTGAACCTGGTTCTGTCGAGTCACCAGGAGAATATCCAGCTTCAGCGCGGGGACCAGATCAGTCTCGTTTATCAGCCGCGCCGTTACAGTATTTTCGGCGCCGTTGGAGATGTCACCGAAGTCGATATGCCTGCTGGTGACGTCAGTCTGGCGGGCGCGCTCAGCAAGGCGGGCGGTCTCGACACCAATAGCGCCAACGCACGATCAATCTTCGTTTTCCGTTTCGAACGGCCGTCAACCGCCGCGGCATTGGGGCTGACCCAACCGCCGACCCCGCGGGGCGTTCCTGTTGTCTATCAGCTAGATCTCGAAGATCCGGCAGGGTTCTTTACGGCCAACAATTTCATCGTGCAGCCCGACGACATCGTCTTTGTTCCCCGCTCCAGCTCCGCCGAGGTAAGCAAATTCTTCACCCTGGTTCAGAGCTTCACCCGGGTAATCTATGACGTCTCAGTAACGAGCACGCTTAGCACCAACTGATACAGCTTGACCTGCGGGTTTCCCGAGACGGCCCCGAGAGGTCACCCGCCGTGATCATTTCGCCGTTTTCCCATGCTATGTTGACCACGATCGCCCGACCCTCGGGGCCCGCCCAGTAGATCGAAGATTTTTCGTTTTTTTAGAATGAAGACCACGATGGCATCTACACGACTGAAGACCGCTCTGCGGCTTGTCGAAGCCCGGTGGTGCATTTTCGTGGCCCCCTCCGCCACGTCAGGCGTTTGGATTGACGCCATCCGCGCCGCGCTGTTGCGGGAGGGCTACAAGCCCGGTGCGACTGGCGAATACACTCGTGTCGGAAACGAGGGGCCTGAGCGGGTCGTGGTCACGACCGAAGTGACTGATGAGGAACTGGCGCGCGACGCCCGGTGGGCAGTCCTGATGCCGACGACGACGGCGACGCCCTTTGCCTTGGCCGGCGCGGACCTTCAGCATTTGATCCAGTACGCGCGAAACGCGTCTGCGATCCTTGCGCCACTTGCCGACCTTCCTTCGAACAGCACCATTCTGACCGAGACCGAACTATCAGAGCGCGTCTCGGTGGAAATCCTGCCCGGCGTCTGGGCAGATGTTCCGCCAGCACCGCCGCCCCTGCCGGACGTCAAGGATTCCGAAGCGGTCATCGCCGCGATGCGACTCTATGAGCTCCGGCCGAAAACAGCGGCGGCGCCCGTGGAATGGCCACCCGAGTTTTTCCTGACAACCGAAAGCAAAACCGTCGAAGCTGACGGCCTGAAGATCATCGACCTCACGGGCAGCCCCAGACCCGTCGTCTGGGGCCCTCACTTCTACATGCCCTCCGGTCGATGGGAGATCCGACTACGCTTTGCAGTCGACCAAAACGCCAGCGGGCGCGCCTTCAGTTTCGAATGGGGCGATCTATCAGACTATACCAGCCTGAAGGCCACTCCAGGCGTTGCGGGCGTCTATGAAGTGGTGCTGGAACACGAATGGACCAAGCCCTCCGTCGCAGAGATGCGCATCTCTGTAACGGAGGGCGTGTTCGACGGAACATTGACCTTTGGAGGGGCGACGGTCGCCCTCGCCTCCTGAGAGCCGGCTCCTAGCCGGCCTTCTGACCCGGCTCTGCGGCATTGTCCTCCGCCAGGGAGGTCGCAGCCCCGCGGACACGCTCATCGGGATCATTCTGCAGCGCCTCGATAACGGGCTTTAGCGCCGCCGCCAGATCGGATCCGCGCGTCTCCGAAAGGTGGAGGGCCACGGTGGCGCCATGCACACGGTGCTCAACCAGCTGCTGTGAGACCGCAAGTTCATTCACCCAGGCCAGAAGCTCGGCATCTGTCAGGTCGCGGACGGGATATCCTTTAAGCGACTCGAGAACGGCCTCCAGCCGCTCTTCGGGAACAGCGAGATAGTCGGCGAGGAATCCGACCTGCAGATCGGCAGCGTCACGGGGCGAGAGGATGGAATCCGGCAAGGCGTCGCGAAGCATGAAGAGCTTGTATCCACGCTCCTGGAGGAAGTGACGGCTCGCGCGCGAGTTCTCCGCCGCCGGCCCCTCAATGCTCTCGAACACCACCACGGGACGATAGATATCCAGCGTCTCTGCGGCGCCGTTCAGCACTTCAAACTCGTGCCCCTCGACGTCGATCTTGATAGCCATTGGCCCGGCAGGCAGGGAGTCGCCGAGCGTAGCCATGATGGTGTCCAGCCTGTAGCCGGTTGCGAAATGAGGCGCCGGAAGAGACTTGCTGATCGCGGCCCAGGGGCCATCGCCCGAATATTCGATCAGGCCGTTGGTGTCCGTCGCCGCTGCCTGGACGATCGTCATCCGGTCGAGCTTGTTG
>FTCT01001490.1_pt1 | contig 11942 bp, 9 predicted proteins | sample 1658881 | NCBI WGS metagenome assembly FTCT01 (sample SAMEA3914864, study PRJEB12502) | metagenome | biome: forest; material: soil | place: USA | collected 2012-03-12 | depth 0.3 m | reverse complement strand
GGCCTTTGGGGTGGCCTATGCGGCGGCCGAGCAGGCGCTTGGCCATCCGGCCCCCGCGCCAGCCTCCGGCGCCGACGCGGTGACCGAGGCACGTTTGCTTGTCACATCACGCACGACGCCGTTGCCGGGCAGCGAGCCGGCCTTGCGCCGGTGGATTGCCGGCATCGCGGCGGGGCACCTGCCGGACGACCTGATGAGCGCGCGAGGCTCGCGGCCAACCGCCGAGTTCATGCCCTTGATACAGGCGAGGTTCGCCGAGCAAGGTGCCCTGACAAGCCTGACCTTCGCCGAGGTCTCGGTGGGCGGCGGCGACGTCTATGAAGCGACGTTTGCCGACAAGAGCCGGATGCAATGCACCGTCTATCTGAATGCGGACGGCAAGCTCGATTACGTGCTGACCCAGGGATAATGAACGCGGGCACAAAAATCGCCGGTGCGGCCGGAGATTTCAGCTTCGTGTCATATGTTTCGCCTAGGAACCGCGGCAATCACTGTTGTGGAACCCTCGATGACGCCGACCCATGCCCTGTTTGCCGGCGCTTTCGCCCTGACTGTCCTGCCCGGCGCCGTCCTGGCGCAGGACAAGGCGGCGGCGGCTGCGGCCACCACCACGGTTACCGTGACCGGCAAGCGCGCCGATGTCGTCAACAAGGTCGACCGCAAGGTTTACCGCGTCGACAAGGACCTGCAGGCGACGACGGGTTCGGCCGGCGATGTGCTGCGCAATGTGCCGTCCGTCGAGGTCGATACCGACGGCAATATCAGCCTGCGCGGCGACAGCAGCGTCACCGTGCTGATCGACGGCAAGCCGTCGGCGCGCATGCAGGGCGCGGGCCGCGGCGATGCCCTGTTGTCGATCCCGGCCGGCGAGGTCGAACAGATCGAGGTCATCACCGCGCCCTCGGCCGAGTTCAAGCCCGACGGGTCCGGCGGCATCATCAATATCGTCACGAAAAAGAGCCATGGGCCGGGCAGTTCCGGCACCCTGACCGCCTTTGCCGGCAATGACGGGCGCTATAATCTCAATGCCTCGGGGACCTGGGTGCACGGGCCGTGGAGCCTGGGCGGCGGGGCCGGCCTGCGCGAGGACGACCGTCGCCGCACCATCGAAGGCGACAGCACGACGACCGACGGCACGGGCGCGGTGACGCGGACCGTCGAGCACGCCACCGAGCACATGCGCCGGCTGAATACGACCGGCAATGTCAATCTGGGCTTCACCCCCAATGACAGGCAGAGCTTTACCCTGACGGGCGACACGGCGCTGCGCAACGACGTGCGTCATGGACCGGATGACAACACCCTGAGCGGCGCCTCGACGGCGTCCTACGACCGCGCCGAACAGGGCCGCGAGCACCATATCGACGGCGATGCGGTGGCGACCTTCGTCCAGAAGTTTGCCACGCCGGGCGAGAGCCTGAAACTGACCCTGCAGGGCAGCCAGTCGCTGGAGCGCCAGCACTATGACTACGTCACCGCGTATCTCGGCGGCACGCCGGCGCCGTCTCTGGAGGCCCTGCGCATCCTGTGGGTCGAGGACATCTCGGAATTCAGCGCCGACTATGTGAAGCCGCTGGGGACCGGCGCCACGCTGAAGCTGGGCTATGACCGGCAATACGACAATGACCGTTTCGACGACGACCTGGCCAATGCCGTGCCGCCGTCGGCGGCGCCGGTAATCGACCCGGCCCAGACCAGCCTGTTCCGCTACCGCCAGACGATTTCCGCCGGCTACGTGACCTATGACCGGAAGGCGGGGCCGCTGGAGCTGCTGGGCGGCCTGCGTTTCGAGCACGTCGATATCCGCACCCTGCAACAGGTCGGCGGCACGACGGGCGGGCAGGCCTATAGCCGCGTCTATCCGACGCTGAACGCGACTTGGACCCTGTCGGACGCCGATACGCTGAGCGGCGGCCTGTCGAGCCGCGTCGCCCGGCCCGACCCGGAAGATTTGAACCCCTATATCGATCCGTCCAATCCGCACATGCTGCGCCAGGGCAATCCGGCGCTGAAACCGGCCGAGACGACGTCGTGGCAGCTCGGCTATCGTCACGAGGCCGGCGGCAGCAGCTACGAGCTCAATGCCTATGCCAAGAAGACGCTGAACGGCGAGGGTGATCTGACCCGCGTGCTGAGCGGCGATGTCGTGCTGATCACCCACGAAAACCTGTTCTCCAGCCACGCCACCGGCCTGGAATTCATCGCTTCGGGGCGTCTGTTGCCCAAGCTGAGCTACACCTTGAGCAGCAACCTGTTCGAACAGCAGATCGATGCGCGTTCACTGGGCGCATCCGGCCTGAAATCGACGACGGTGCTCAACGGCAAGGGCTCGCTCGACTACGCGCCGACGACCAGGGACCGGTTTCAGCTGAGCCTGAACCGCAACGGCAAGCGCCTGACGGCCCAGGGCTATGTCCTGCCGGTGACCACGGTCAATGCGGGCTTCCGTCATCAGATCCGCGGCAACCTGGCCTTCGTCGCCACCGTGTCGGACCTGTTCAACGGCCAGCGCTTCCGCCGCGTCTTCGATACCCCGACCTTCGCCGGCGTCTATGAACGGCGCCAGACCGGCCGCGTCGTCTTCGCCGGCCTCAGCTGGACCTTCGGCGGCGCCAAGAAGGCCAAGGACGCGGGCTTCAGCTACGACCAGGGGAATTGACGCCTCAACCTATCTCCAGACCTTCGCTCAGGTCGCCCCGAAGCAAAACGCCGTCACCGGACGCCTACGCGGGAACGGTGAGGCATACGGCCGCGAAATTCAACAGCCTGCGGACACCGGTTCGAATGGACCTTGAAGGGGGAAGCGATGCGGATGTCGGGCATTGCGCGCGTCAAGGCTCGACATGATCGGAGACGCAGTAAATGTCTTTGAGTGGCATGGAAAAGCGCCCTTCCGAACTGATCTTGCCACGACACGTCAGTGGATTGGTGATCGGGATGCCTTCAGAAAAGGTGCTTTCGTAGTAATAATCGTTGCCAATCAGCACGATATCATCGCTTAAGGCGTCCCCGAAATAGACAAAAGCTTTTATGGCTCCAAATTCTCTCTGCCATCTTTGGACAAAACTCTTCGGCAAATAGCGTCGAGCAATTGAGTAATTCGTGTTGGCGATCGAGCGAAATTTTGGACGGTCTCCGTACCCATCCGTCGGGCCGCCGAAGGGATGCAACAGGCTGAGTTCAATCCCTGGAAGGTTTTGGGGGCGGGCGCGCAGGCCTTCAAAAATGGCTTGGCACGCCTCGCCTGTCGCGACCCTTGTATCCCGGGCGGTATCCCATTCTGTTGCCTCGGCGATATAAATCGTGGTCGATGGCGGCGTTTCATAATTGTGGATGTAGCCCCCATCCTGATGGAAACGAAGCAGGACATAATCAAGCGACGGGAGCGTCGTGCAATCGACTTTGCCCACGTGCGCGATGTCCGCCGTCATCTGCCAATGGATTGGGTCGGCTTTCGGCGGCTCCGCGTTTCCTGGCCCGGCGGCAAACATTACCAGGGCACCTATTGCAAATGCGCAGGCTATGCTCCGATGTGTACTGTACATTGTCTCCCCCTTCAATCAATCCGGTACCCGCCGCGAAGCCTCGCTGGACACACCCGTTAATACATGCGCAAAAATGAATGCGTACGGCAAGGGGCGCAGGCGCCGGCGGGGATTCAGGTAAACGACCATGTCTTTGACGGGCCTGTTATTCGGTCTCTTTTTCGTCGGTGCGGTTGCCCAATTCCTCGTCCTGTCGCGGGTCGAGACCGTGTTGAGGCGACGCCACCCTCAAGTCTGGCAGGCGCTTGAAGAGAATTCGATCTTCACCTCGCGTGCGATCTCGCGCTTTATTTTCCGACGTCACGATCGGACCCTGAACGATCCCGTGCTTTCGCGTACCGTGCGCCGCGCCGCATTTTTCTACTACGTCATGATCGCAGTCTGGGGCCTGTTCGCGTTGAGCCTTTTTACGGGCTTCGGGCGCATGCGCCTGGACTTTAGCCAGTGGCCTCCAGTCATCCATTAAGGACTGTCCGCAGGGGGCCAGGCGCTTGTGACGGTCGTATAATGCCGCAGCACCTTACCGCCTGCGGCACAGGCGTGTTCGCCGATCCGAGACCATTTGGGGGCGGGGTGGCAAGACACTTTTCCTTTGCGCGTCACCCTCGTCGCGGTTAGCGTCGTGGCAGGGGCCGTCGTGAACAGGCGCCCGTTTCAGGAAGAGAACAACAATGTCAGACCAAGAGTTCACGCTGAATCGCCGCAGCACCTTGGGCATGGCCCTTGGGTGCATCGGAGCGGCACTCGTTCCGGGCGTAAGTGCTGCCCAGAATGTGTCGGACGCCCTGGATGTTGCCCAGGGATTCACCTTTGACCCCACTAAACAGACAGCGTTCGGTTACATCAAGTCGCTCAGCATCGGAACCAATGTTTTCAAGCCTGATCTGGCCGGCAAGGATCCAACGAACGCCGGTGCTGCCATGCCGGCTGTCGCTGTTTTGAATAGCGTTTCGTGGCCTGGCGGCATGTCCCCGATCATTTTGTCAGGGCAGGTTTCTGTCCTGAACCGGCAGCTGTTGGCGTCGCTGTCTTTGACGTCAACACCGTCGCGGAAGGTGGTTGTTGACTTTGTCGTGTATGCCTACGACCCCGTACGCAAGACCTATTACAAATCCTGCTATCCGGCGAGTACATTGGCGGCCGTGCTGGCAGGCAGCGCGGGCAAATTCAACTTGAGCGTCGCCAGCGCTCCATCCCCAGACATTCCGAAGCCGATAAATTTCGCACTGAAGATCGGCATGGTCGCGGCCACTAACCAGACCATCGTCATCGACGGAATCAGGAAAAACTGGCCCGCGCCACCGGCCTCCGCATAGGTAGGCGGGGCCGGCAAAAGGCGTCGGTTCGGCGTTTCTCTGTTCAGCAGCCGGCGGCCGCGGCGGTTGTCACGCTGACGCCGTCGGTGCCGGGCAGGCTCGACCAGCTTGGGTCCGCCGCCGTCACCGGCAGCATATGGGCCCAGTGGGTGAGGCCGACGGCGCCCGGCATGGCCGACATCTGCATCAGGAAGGCCGTCTGGCCGTTGACGGCGGTCAACGTGCCCTGGCCGACCACCACGCCGTTCCCGGTGAAAAAGCCGATCGATACGGTCTCGCCCGTCGTGACCGATCCGACCAGGGTCGAGGCCGACCATTTGGCGCCCTTGCCGTCGGTCGAGGTGAACGCGCAGCCGGTGATATAGCCGTTGGCCGTGCCGGTGATGTGCCAGATCGTCTGGTCATTGACCGCGGTCACCGCCGTCGCCGCGTGCGGCGCGTATTTGTAGGCCGGCAGGTAGGCCGAAGGCACGTACCAGTAGGTGTCGCGCAGGGCGGACAGGTCCTTTGGCGCCGGCAGGGCCGTCTGGGCGCCGGCGGCCAGGGGTACCAAGGCTATGGACAGGAGGGACAGCGCCGTGGCGATCGATCGGGTTGGTCGTTTCATGGTCTGTCCTGTCATTAGGTTGAAGAAAAAAACGGGCCTCGGTCCGCCCCCAGGGTCAGGGAGGTCGGACGGACCGTGGGCAGAACTGCCAGCTTGCTTCAAGCTGCCCGGAGTGGCTTTGGAAGCCCGATCGGAACTCCCCGTCCTGTCTGATGCGGAAGAACAGTTGTCCCGTCCGCGACAGTGTGGTCGAAACGCCCGGCTTCGCGCCCTGCCTCCCTGTGCCCGGGGACCCGGATGCCGCAAGCCGACGGTCCGAACAGGCGCGCCAACGCCTGCGACCGACGAAAGGACCCTATCCCGTCGAAAGGGGACTGTCTGTCGCTAGAACGTGCGACAGACAGCCGGTTGGCGGCGCTATATGGCGTGAGGTTTGGGGTGCGGCCTGGCCGCGAATGTCGCCATCGGCACCCGGCCGGCGCTTGAAGGGGCGGGCAGGAACAAATGAAGAACAAAAAGATTGACGGCGCGAGCGAAATGGGCTTTAATATCTATCGTTCACGAGATGCATGACATGAAACCGCGGCCTTAACCGGCAGGCGGTTTTTTTGTGCCCGAAGCGGCGCCACAGGGTGCCGGCGGCCGGGCAAGGGAGGTGACCCATGCCGGCAAACCTGTACCGCCCCGCCTATTGCGAGGTGGTGAAGGACTTCAACACCATCACGGCTTTCGCCCGCCATATCGGCGTCGCGTTCCAGACCGTTTACGTGTGGACCCACAAACATCCTGAATTTGCGGAGGCCGTCAAAGCCATGACCCGATCTCTTCCTACCCTGTATCGCGAAGACTATTGCGACGACGTCGTCGAGTGTCTCAAGGACGGCCACAGCCTGGCCGCCTTCGCCGGCAAGATCGACGTGGCGCCCAAGTCGATCTATGACTGGATGGGCAAGCACCCCGAATTTGCCGATGCCGTCAAGCGCGCCCAGGCGAAGTCGGCCCTGTGGTGGGAGCGCCGGCTTCTGGACCTGGCGCAAAACGACCAGGGCAATGCCAAGGCGGTGATCTTCGGGCTGAAGAACCGGGTTTCGGAGCATTGGCGGGATGGCAACCATAGGCAGATGAGCGGGGTGACCGAGCAGATTCACCGGATCGAGCGGGTTATTGTTCGGCCGGGGGATTTAGGGGGCAAGGGGCCAACGGTCGAGCCATATGGATAGGGTGTGGGGTTTCAGGGGGAGTCGGGGGCTTTTGTTCTAGGATGGCCGGGCCGAAGCAATGGGGATTTGATAACCTGTCACAGAAATGAAAAGGGGCCAACGGTCGAGCCATATGGATAGGGTGTGGGGTTTCAGGGGGGAATGGGGGACTTTTGTTGTGGGGTGGCCGGGCCGAAGCCATGGGGATTTGATAACCTGTCCCCGAAATCCCGGAAATCCCGGGAAATCCCGGGGAAATCCCGTGGAAATCCCTGTGTCCCCGAAATCCCTGGAAATCCCTGGAAATCCCTGTGAAATCCCTGTCCCCGAAATCCAAATCCTGCTGTCCCCGAAATCCTGTCCCCGAAATCCCGCCGAAATCTCGGAAATCTCGAGCAGACTTCCAAGAAAAGGGGGCAGAAAAAGGGGTTAAGAGGCATTTGTTGTTCTCAAAAATGACTCCGGCCCCCATTCCGAGAAGCGTGGAAACCGCCACCGGACCTTGTATATGACGCGCATAGATCTATATCTCACAACGCGAGCGCGACAAAATCGGTTGCAGACTCATATGGCAGGTTATAGGTTGGCGCCAAAAAGGAGGGCCGGCAAAGGCTGCTCCACGAACAGGGGAAGCGTTATGGATGGACAAGACGGCGTCAGAGCATCTGTTTCCTTACTAGGTCCTTATGCGGCCCCAATCATTGCGTATCGATTTCCGTACGCGAAATCTTAATGGTCTGGTAATAGGCTCCCGTCCGTTCCCGAAGTTGCGCTAGGGTCAACAGTTTAGCTATGTCGAGCTCAGATTTTGAAGATTATCGTTCGTCGGTCCGCGCCGCGATTTCCGGTGACGATGAACGCCCCGTCTTGAACGGCAGCCTGAAGCACGCTCAAATTGTAATTGAAGAAGCGTTTCGCGCCGCCTCTGAGCGTGTTCGCATTCTTTCGAACTCGCTCGACGGCGGCTGCTACGACAGCCCTTCCGTACTGGCTCTTGTTAAGGAGTTCTTGGCGCGCGCGGGGACGTCTTTGTCCATACTTGTCGAAACGCCTCTCGAAGAAATTCAGAACGGCATCTTCTACAAGACGTTCGAGGCCGACATTACCAGCGGTAAGATTGACTTGGCGTATGTTCCCGAGTCGATTTCAAAGGACTATGGCTTCAACTTTCTAGTTGTTGATGAACGTTCGTATAGGTTTGAAGCGGACCGCCGGAAGCCGGAGGCCGTAGTGTTAGGTGGTTCAAGCGCCGCCCAATCGGCGCAGCGTCTCGCTCGCCTGTTTGACTCCCTTAAGACACGTGTCATCGGCCCAGCTGACCCGGTTCTGCTTTAGGGAAATTATTAAATCTGCGGTAATCTTGTTGACGCGGAACGAATAAATCTGCAACTGATGTGACATAATTATAACGTCCGCAGGTTGCGCCTTGCCTATCCCGCTTCAAACGCAATGCCCCGTCCTTGACGATGTTAAGTTAGGCGCGCTCGTTGCTCTCGTCGCTGTTGCCCTCGGCATTTGCATTGCTTACCTGGCGCTAGATCGTCTCCGGCATCGCAATGAACTAGAGCGCCACATCGAAAAGCTGAACACGTTTGTGGATCCGATACGGGATCTTCTGCAGCGTAAGAATGACCTGACGACGATTGAGAAGTGCTACGTGTCATTCCAGTATTATTGCAAAAACGAAGATTGCTACAAAGATATAAAAGAGGAAAAGATTAAGAAATTTGATGGAAGCGTCGATTCTGTTCTAGAAACGCTTTTGCTTTTTATAGCTTTCATACAGATAGACCGATGGGCTTTGAAGCTGATATCATTATTTCTTTATGTTGCGCTCGTCTGGATTACAATAACCATCCTTCACGGCAACCATTGCGGTGACTGGATAAACGGCAACTTCGCTGAAAACGCGCTTATGGTGTTGGTGGTTCTAAGCTATGGCGTGCCAGCTGCCTCTTCGGTTGCGGGCGGCTCAATGATTAAGATGAGCCAAGACGCGGTCAAAAGGCACATCAAGGACGCTACCGCCAATCAGACGCGCCTGTCTGCATCGGCGTCAATTCCGAACGTAAACGGACATTAGAAGATCTTCGCGGCTCGGCAAAGCTAACGCAGCTCAGCATTAGTCGTCCGTGAAGAACCGGGTTTAGGCGGTCTCGAGCGCTGACGTGGCGATGATCGTTACGGCGAATATTGCGAGCAAAAGCCTCAGCCATTTCAGGAGCAGACTGAAGTTGTAGCCGACGGCGGCCAGGACGGCGTTGATAGCGTCTCCGCTACGTCTGGCGAGGTAATTTCGGCCCATGCGATGCTCAGCTTTGAGGTGGCCGATAACGGGTTCGACAGCGGCTCGTCGCCTCAAGGCCTTCTTGATGCAGTCTGTGACACCACGCTTCTGGCCGGAGGTGAAGACCTTGAGCTTATGCTTTTCAGGGGCGTTGTGTCCCTTGTAGCCGGCATCGGCGACGATGCGTGTGAGATTGACGCCGATCTGGCTTTCGATCTCGGGCAGGACCTCCTCCAGGGTGTGGCTATCGTAGGGGGCACCAGGCAAAGCCTTTATGTGCGCGACGAACTGGCCGCCCTTTGAGCGCTGGATCGGCGTGGCTACCATGACCTTGACGCCGAACTCATAGGGCTTATGGCCCTTGCCCTTGCCGATGCACTCGACCTCAGGGGCGTGGAGCGAATAGACCTTCTGGCCACGCTGCCGCTGACGTTGCTCGCGCACCCGATTAGCCAGGGAAAGCGGCATGGCGAACGCCGCGTTCAAAATCTCGTCGTCGCCGATCTTGCGGCGGATGTCGCGGATGACACGGCCCAGTTGGGTGCGAAGGGTGCGCAGCGACTTGTTGGCGCGCTTGAACTGCTTGGCGCGGGCTGATTTCGGTGACAGGTTATCAATTGCGCCATCATGGCTTCGTGTGAGCTTGACCGGCCCGGTACGGAATTAGACTGTCTCACCAAAAGAGTGGAATGGTTTTAGGCGTGAGCGAAAGCGCTAACTGGCAGGGGAGGCGGCTGTTGGGCCGGTAAGTGACCCCTCCGTCATCCGAGGCGTAAACGCCTCGTCTGCCACCTCCCCATTTTTCCAAAATGGGGAGGAGAGTCCGCTGGTTGGCGGCGCGCAGAAATACTGGGACGGGCGCAATATTCGCCCGATGAGGTGATGGGAATATGGCGCTTGCCAGCGTATTCTCTGGCTCGTGCGGCATAGGGCGGTTGCACGCGTTCGTCCGAGCTCCCGAGGCCCCCTCCATCATCCGAGGCGTAAACGCCTCGTCTGCCACTGCCAACGGGGCATCCCGATCCCCTGCTTCGCAGGGGAGGAGAGGCAACTATTTGATTTCAAAAACTTATCGTAGATCGAAGACGTGTGAATCCGATAGCTGCGCAGGAGAGGCAAAACGATGGGCAGGACGTAATCCGCCCTAATTCCCGTCCAGCACGTCGCGGACGCGGGCGGCGAGTTCGTCGACGGTGAAGGGTTTGCCGATCAGTTCGACGCCCTTGTCGACGACGCCGTTGTGGACCACGGCGTTGCGGGTGTAGCCGGTGGTGTAGAGGACCTTCAGCTCGGGGCGCAGTTTCAGGGCGGCTTCGGCCAGGCCGCGGCCGTTGGTGTCGGGCATGACGATGTCGGTGAACAGAAGCGCGATTTCCGGGTGGGCGGCCAGGATGGGCAGGGCGTTGGCGGCGCTGTCGGCCTCGAGGACGCGATAGCCCAGCTCGTTCAGCGCCTCGACGCTGAACTGGCGCACCGCCGGCTCGTCGTCGACGACCAGGATGACTTCCTGACGGTCGCCGAGCGCCAGGTCGCCGTCGGCGGCCAGGTCTTCCTCGGTCTCGCGGTCGACGCGGGGCAGGTAGATCTTGACGGTCGTGCCGTCGCCGGGCTCGGAATAGATCTTGATGTGGCCGCCCGACTGCTTGACGAAGCCGTAGACCTGGCTGAGGCCAAGCCCGGTGCCCTTGCCCGGGTCCTTGGTGGTGAAGAAGGGGTCGAAGGCCTTGGCCAGGACGTCGCCGGTCATGCCGGTGCCGGTGTCGCTGACGGCGATCAGGACGTACTGGCCCTTGGGCACGCCGATATGGCTGGAGGAATAGCGCGAGTCGAGATGGGCGTTCTGGGTCTCGATGGTCAGCTTGCCGCCGTTCGGCATGGCGTCGCGGGCATTGACGCCGAGATTCAGGATGACGCTTTCCAGCTGGTTGGGGTCGGCCTCGGTGCGCCAGACGCCGCCGGCCAGCACGGTTTCCAGGCGGATATCGGCGCCGAGCGCGTGCTTCAGGAGATCCGACATACCCGAAACCAGGCGGTTGGGATCGAAGACCTGGGGGCGCAGCGGGGTCTGGCGCGAAAAGGCCAGGAGGCGCTGGGTCAGGTTGGCGGCGCGGCGCGAGGCGTCGAGCGCGGCATCGACCAGGCGCTTGGCGCGCGGGTCGTCGAGGCGGCGGCCCAGGAGGTCGAGCGAGCCCATGACGACGGCCAGCATATTGTTGAAGTCGTGGGCGATGCCGCCGGTCAACTGGCCGACCGCCTCCATCTTCTGCGACTGGCGCAGCGCGGCTTCGGCTTCCATCAGTTCGCGCGTGCGGGCCTCGACCTTGGCCTCGAGCGTCTCGTTGGCCAGGCGCACGGCTTCTTCGGAGGCGCGCAGGGCCTCCTCGGCGCGGGCGCGTTCGGTGACGTCGGCGCCTTCGACGAAAATGCCGGAGACCGCGCCGTCGGCATCGCGGATCGGTTGGTACACGAAGTCGAGGAAGGTTTCGTGCAGGTCGCCGCCGGGGGCCGCTTCCAGCATGACGCGCGCCCCGGTGGCGGTGAAGGCCTCGCCCGACGCATAGACCTGGTCGAGGAGGGCGACGAAGCCCTGTTCGATCGTCTCGGGCAAGGCGCCGCCGACGGTATTGCCGATGATGTCGCGGTGGGCGACCAGTTGGCGGTAGCGCGGATTGGCGTGTTCGAAGCGGTGCTCGGGCCCGCGCAGCAGGGCCATGAAGTGCGGCGACTGTTCGAACAGTTCCGACAGGCGCGACCGCTCGGCGCTCAATTGCCGTTCGGCCAGGACCTTGCCGGTCGTCTCGACCACGGCGTCGATCATGCCGACGACGGCGCCGGTCTCGTCGCGGATGGGGCTATAGGAAAAGGTGAAATAGCCCGTTTCGATCTGGCCGAAGCGGTCGAGCTCGATCGGGTAGTCCTCGAAGAAGGTCGCCTCGCCGGCCAGGGCCTTCAGCGCGATCGGCCCCATGGCGTCCCACGCCTCGCTCCAGGTGACGCGAAACGGCTCGCCCAGCGAATTGGCCTTGGTGCCCAAGAGCGGCACATAGG
>FTCT01000716.1_pt1 | contig 11946 bp, 7 predicted proteins | sample 1658881 | NCBI WGS metagenome assembly FTCT01 (sample SAMEA3914864, study PRJEB12502) | metagenome | biome: forest; material: soil | place: USA | collected 2012-03-12 | depth 0.3 m | reverse complement strand
GGTGATGTCGGTGTTGTAGACCGCCGTGCCTTGGGCCAGGGCGATCATGAAGTTGTCGGCGGCGGCGGCGTAGAGGCCGACGTCGGCCTTGATCGCTTCACCCATCAGATAGCCGGCGGTGGCCGCTTTCAGCGCGATGTCGATCTGGGCGGCCGTGGCGTTGGCCGGGATCATGCCCGCGCTCTGGGCCGTGGCCAGGATCGCGTCCTTGCGGCTGATGATGCTGGCGATGGCGGCGGCCGGATCGATGCCGGCGGCGGTCGCGTACGACGAGCCGACGATCGTCTGGTAGATCGAGGCGACGTAGTCGCTGTAGCTCATCGACCCGTACTTCGTCGCGAAGGCCGTCGCGCCTTCGCCCTGGATGCCCAGGTTGGCGGCGAAGTTGATGTAGCGGTTCTCGAGGCTGAGCTTGGCGTAATAGGGATCGTTGAGGTCGGCGGTGTTGATCGCCGAATTGACCAGGTAGGTCAGGCCCGAGGCCGAGGGGCTCTTGCCGGTGAAGAACTGGTAGGCCAGCACGGCCACGGCGGTGCTGTTGTCGGCGCCGTTGACCAGGTTGCTGAGCACCTGGGCGTCGCTGATCTGGCCTGAAGCGTTCAGGCTGGCGGTGATGTTCAGGCTGTCGGCCGTCGCCGCGTCCGGCGCCTTGCCGACGTGCAGGGCGGTGTAAGCCTGGACGAGCTGTTCATACGTATAGGCCACTGACGATCCCCTTACCTAGATGTCGGTTACCCGACTTGAGCGAGGAGAGTTCTATCGCGCGGCGTGAAAAACTCAATCGGGACGGGAGCGTTGTTCGCCCTCTTTTCCCTGCCAACAGGCTCTCGGCAAGGCGACAACCCATCGGCGTGTCATCCCGGCCGGAGGATCGCGTAGCGGGCCGTAGAGCCGGGACCCAGGGGCCGCTCCCCCGCGCTTGGCCCCTGGGTCCCGGATAGCCTCTGCGAGGCTTCCGGGATGACACGGATTTTGGGCTCTGAAATCCGACCGGGATTTCAGAGCGTCAATCGAGTCTCGGTAGGCGACTCTTGCCGTCGGCGTCAGTTCGGGCGGTCGCTGAAGTCGGCGATCTGGGCGGCGACGGCCTTCTGGAAGGCCGGGCGGGCCAGGCAGCGCGCGTGATAGGCCGCCAGGTTCGGGCGTTCGGCCAGCAGGGCGGGCGGGACGTTGCGCAGCACGTCCGCCATCAGCAGGTCGCCGGCCGTGAAGGTCTCGCCGTCCAGATAGGCGTTGTCGCCCAGGCGGACGGAGAGTTCGGCCAGGCGCTTGCGCAGCTGGGCCTCGACGGCCGGACGACGGGCCTTGGCCCACTCGGCGGTCGGGTTGAAGGTGTCGATGTCGGCCAGGTAGCCGACCGCGATCTCCATGGTGTTCAGCGCCCCGAACATCCAGGTCAGCACGCGGGCGCGGCCGACCGGATCGCGCGGCATCAGGGCCGGCGACTGCTCGGCGATGTGCAGCACGATGGCGCCGCTCTCGAACATCTCGACCTCACCGTCGCGATAGGCGGGGATCTGGCCGAACGGCTGCTGCTGGGCGCGGTAGGCGTCGTGGTTGGCGGCGCTGACCAGGTGGGTGGCGTAGGGCAGGCCGGCCTCCTCCAGCGCCCAGCGCACTCGCACGTCGCGGACGTGGCCGCGGGCGAAGTCGGGGACCCAGGCGAAGGCGGAAACGACGGGCGGGACAGCGGTATGGGCGTTCATTGGGCGGTCTCCAGATAGGCGGCGAGTTTCTCGAGCAGGCTGGTCCAGCCCTGGGTGTGAGAGTCCCGGGCCTCAACGGTCTTGAACGGCGCCTGGTGGAAGCGCAGCAGGGTGCGGCCGCTGGCCATGGACACGAAGGTGACGGTGACCAGGTTGTCGACGTCCCAGGCGCCGTCCTCCCAGCGGAAGGTCATGACGATGCGCTCGCCGGGGACGATCTCCTGGTAGACGCCGGTCTTCCAGATCTCGCGGCCTTCCGGGCTCTTCATGCCGAAGCGATAGGTCCCGCCGACCCGGAAATCCTGCTGGATCCCGATCGGCGTGAAGGTCTTGGGGCCCCACCAGTTCATCAGGTGTTTCGGATCGGTCCAGACGGCGAAGACCAGGTCGCGGGGCGCGTCGAAGATGCGCTCGATCAGCAGTTCGTCGTCCTGCAGGACGGAGACGGAAGACGGGGAGGCGACGTCGGTCATTCCTGAGCGTCCTTGGTTTGGGATTGGAGGTCGGCCAGGTAGTCGGCCATGCGGTCGAAGCTGGCGTCCCAGAAGCGGCGGTAGTGCTCGATCCACGACCAGGCGCGTTGCAGCGCCTCGGGCTCCAGCTTGCAGGGACGCTGCTGGGCCTCGCGGGTGCGGCTGATCAGGCCGGCGCCCTCCAGCACCTTCAGGTGGCGGGAGACGGCGGGCAGGCTGATCTCGAACGGCTCGGCCAGCTCGTTGACGCTGGCCTCGCCCGAGGCGAGCCGCGCCAGGATCGCCCGGCGGGTCGGGTCGGCCAGGGCCTGGAAGGTGACGGAGAGGGGATCGGTCATTTATTTAACTGATATGTTATTTAATGATCTTGTTAAATTAGGGGCGTGCGGTTGTCAACCGCCGTTCTTCGAGGGGGTCTAGTCGGGCCTCAATAGGAAGAGCTTTATCCGCGTGTCATCCCGGCCGGAGCGCGCAGCGCGGAGAGCCGGGACCCAGGGGCGGCTTCACTGCGCTTGGCCCCTGGGTCCCGGACAGCCTCTGCGAGGCTTCCGGGATGACACGGGGGTGTGGAGTCAATGACCCCTAGAACGCCGCGCCCAGGCTCATGCCGGCCATCAGGCTGGGCGAGAGCGCTTCGCCGACCAGGGCCACGCCGCTGTTGGTGAAGTCGGCGGCGCTCAGGGTGGTGTCGCCCGCGCCGCTGGCGCCGGTGTTGACCACGCCGATCACCGTCCAGTGGTTGGTGCTGTCGTAGACCGAGACCAGGTAGTTGGCGTCGGCGGCCAGGCCCGTGATCGAGGCGCTGCCGATGGCGGTCTGGAACAGGGTCTTGATGTCCGTGGGGAAGGGCGTCGCGGTGGTCAGGCTGATCATCGAGACGTTGGCCGTCGCGACGGCCGGGCTGTCGTTCTGGGCGACGTTCTGGACGATCATGGTGTCGCCGGCCCCGAGGCCCTGGGCGACCGAGCCCTTGGCCAGACCCGTGAAGGCGGTTCCGGCCGCGTTCTTCAGGCTGAAGTCGTGATTGTCGGCGCTGAACGTCAGTACCACGTCATGCACCGAGCTGGATCCCGCGCGGATGCTCACGCCGCTGCCCAGGTAGTCCGTCGCCGCGCCCGTGCCTGCGGCCGTGTTGCCGACGAAGGCGACGGTGCTGCTGCTGCCGTTGGCGCTGATGAGATCGTAGCCCGACTGGAAGTTCCGCCCCTGGACGCCCAGCACGAACTTGTCGACGCCCGTCCCGGTGAAGACGTCGGCGCCGGTCCCGCCGTAGACGGTGAAGTTCTGGCCGTTGGGGACCGAGGCCGCCAGCTTCCCCGTGAACGTCGAACCGTCCACGACGACGGGCCCGGTGGGAGCGCCGAACGAGAGGCTCACGTCGACGCTGCCGGTCACCACATGGCGGGCCGTGACCCTGTCGTCGCTGATGATGTTCTGCGTCCCCGTGTTGGAGACGATGTTCAGCGTCTCCAGGCCGGAGATGTCGTTCAGGGTGTTCAGGGCGCCGCTGGTTCCGTTGAGGATATTGAAGCGCAAGGTCAGCGCATCGGATCCCCCCGGCCCATTGTTGGCCAAGGCCATGGCCAGGTTGAGGTTGAAGCTGTTCTGGACCACGTCCACGGTCGCGTTGCTGGCCAGGTTCTGGAGCGTCGCGGTCCCCGAGCCGCCCACCTGCAGGCCGACGCCCGTGGGCAGTTGCGTGATGTCCTGGGTTATGGATGCGCCGTTGGACCAGAGGCGGATGTTTTCCACGCCCGTCACGTGGGCGAAGGCGGCGGAGGTCACGCCCGCGGTGATCGCGATCGTGTCGTTGGTCCCCCGGCTGCCGTCCACCGTGTCGTTGGCGTTCAGATTGGAGACCCCGGTCGTCGAGCCGAAAAAGACGACATTCGCGCCGGTTCCCAGGATCACGGTGTGATCGACCGCGGCGAGCGAGGTGTTGTTGCTGCCGGAGCCGATCGTGACGCCGCCCGTGTCCGTGCTCGCGTCGATGGTCGTGGCGTAATAGGCCTTGTCGAGGTTGCCGATGGTGGAGAAGACCAGGGTCAGGGGAGCAGCGCCGCTGATGTTGATCTTCGAGAGGCTGGTGTAGCTGACCCCGGTGGCCACCTGGACATAGTTGGCCGTCCCGCTGGAGACGATGTTCAGGGTCTCGTAGTAGTCGGTCGCATTGGCGCCCACGGAGGTGAGGTTGATCTGCGCCGAAGTGGTGGAGGTTCCCTCGTTGGTCAGGGTCAGGGTCACGACGTCGTTGGCGCCGCCGAGGGTCGTGTTGTTGACCGCGAAGCGGACCGTGCCGGTCCGCTGATTGCTGACGGCCAGATTGGTCACGTTGTTTCCGTAGCCGGTGATGGTCGTACTGGAGGCGTTCGCGATGACGGCCAGGTCGGTGAACGAGCTGGTCGTCGCCAGGTTCACGGTCGTGGTGCTGACGCTGGCCGTCACGGACAGCCGCTCGATGTTCCGGACCCTGGTCGGGTCGATCGTGAGGTTGGGGTTGTTTGTGCCGGCCATCGTCAGCGCCAGGGTGTCGTAGCCGCCGGCGCCGTCGAGCGTGTCGGTCGCGACATTGAAGGTCGTCGTCCTGTTGCCGGTTTCCGCGCCCATGTTGTAGTTCGCCACGCCGTTGAAGGTGTCGTCCGCCCCTTCGCCGGTGAAGGTGTCGGCGCCGGTGGTCAGCGTGAAGACGTGGGCGACCACGGGGTCCGGTTCGGGCGGCGGAGGCGGCGGGGGCGGATCGTAGCCGACGACGGTGTCGGGCGCGGGCGCGTTGGTCACCGGCTGGCCCACGCCGCTGGCGCCGGAGCTGGCGGTCGGGGCGTAGGTGACGGTGATGTCGGTGTTGTAGACCGCCGTGCCGGTGGTCAGGGCCAGCACGAAGTTGTCGGCGGCCGCGGCGTAGAGGCCGACATCGGCCTTGATCGCCTCGCCCAGCAGATAGCCGGCCGTCGCGGCCTTCACGGCGATGTCGATCTGGGCCTGGGTCATGCCCGCGGTGATCATGCCCGCGCTCTGGGCCGTGGCCAGGATGGCGCCGTAGCGGCCGGTGATGTCGGCGATGGCCTTGGCTGGGTCGATGCCGGCGGCCTTGGCGTAGGATGCGCCCACGATGGTCTCGTAGATCGAGGCGACGTAGTCGGCGAAGCTCAGCGCGCCGTACTTGGCCGAGAAGGCGGCCGCGCCCTCGCCCTGGACGCCCAGGCCGCTGGCGAAATTGATGTAGCGGTTCTCGAGGCTGAACTTCGAATAGTAGGCGTCGTTCAGGTCGTTGGGATTGGTCGAGGAATTGACCAGATAGGCCAGGCCGGCCTGCGTCGGGCTCTTGCCCGTGAAGAACTGGTAGCTGAGCACCGCCAGCGCGGTGCTGTTCTGGGCGCTGTCGAGGATGAAGCCGAGCCGCTGCTGATCGGTGAACGACGCATTGGTCATGATCTGCAGTTGAGAGGTGGTCTCGGCGTCGGGGGCGATCCCGTCATGCGCCGCCGTATAGGCCGTCACCAACTGCTTCAGCGTGTAGGCCATATTGGCATCCTCACTGTCGAATCGACGCTTCTTCCGTTTTATCGGTGTCGCTACGGAACTCAATCAGCCCGGACCGCGCGCTGAGGCCCAAACGAAAAAAGGGGAGGCGGGTCGCGCCTCCCCACGATCCCGTCCACGACGAAACGGGTCGGAGTTTTCGTCCAGCGAGGCTGGCTAGGGTCAGGGCCCAATTGGAGGCCCTAAAATCCGTGTCATCCCGGCCGGAGCGCGCGAGCGCGGAGAGCCGGGACCCAGGGGCGACAGCAGTGCGCCTGGCCCCTGGGTCCCGGATAGCCTCTGCGAGGCTTCCGGGGTGACACGGGTTTAGAGGCTTGAGATCTCTATAGAATTCCGCAACTTCGGTACGAACCCTAGTGGAACGTGATCACCCCGGCGGAGACGGCCGTCGCCCCCATCGTGGACGCCAGCCCCGCGGCGCCGACCAGCTTGACCACGGCGTCGGCGCCCTCGACGAAGCTCGCGCCGGCGCTGACGTCGGAGACGATGTAGAGGTCGCTGCCCATCACGAACCAGTGCAGCGTGTTGGTCGTCCCGGCGGCGTCCGTCGAGGCGGCCGCGAGATAGTCCGCCAGCGTGTGCACGCCGCTGAGCGTGATCTGCGCGCCCATGGCGTTGGCGTTGTTGGCGGCGCCGCTCGCGAAGACCAGCTTGTCGCCCGCGCCCATGCCGGTGATCGACGTGAAGACCGTGGCGCTGTTGGCGTCGACGGCGTCGACCTCGACATAGTCGTTGCCCGAGCCGACATCGACCACGTTCGAACCGCCGGCAAGGAACACCTCGTCGTAGCCGCTGCCGCCGGTGTAGTGGAGGCTGTCGCCGGTCGCGATCATGACGTTGTGCCCGCTGCCCAAATCGACCGTGACGTTCGAGGACTGGATGCGGGCGTAGTCGTCGCCCGCGCCCGCCGTGACGGACGTGGCCTGGCCGACGAAGTAGTTGTTGCCCGCGCCCAGGTGGACGACGTTGGTGTCGGTGTCGTTCTGCAGGGTGATGATGTCGTCGCCGGTTCCGCCTTCGTAGGTTATGTCGGACGATGGCGCGGTGACGGTGAAGGTGTTGGTCCCGTGCGCCGAGCCCTTGACCGTCGCCGACCCGCCGCCGAAGACGCCGGTCGTCCAGGTGAAGTCGCCCAGCGTGATCCCGCTGGCGTCGACGCTGGTCAGGATGGTGCTGTTGGCCGTCAGCTGCAGGCCGGCGTCGCCGCTGACCGTGATGGTCGTGGCGGCGGCGTCCAGCAAGGTCACGCTGTGCGTGTTCGCCCCGGTCGGCGTGGCGCTGGTGTCCTTCACGGTGATGGCGACGGTCTCGACGCCCGACAGGTCGACGCTACCGGCGGAGATCCCGCTGGAGGCCTCGAGCCCCAGATTGAAGCTGTCGTGGGCGCCGCCGAAGTTGGCGTTACCGACGATATAGGACGTGGCCGAATTGGTCAGGACCAGGGTGTCGCCGGCGCTGAATCCGTTGATCGTAAAGCCGGCGCCGTCCTCGGCCTCGACATAGTGATAGCCGCCAAGGGCGACCAGATCGACCGTACAGTTGAGGCCGTTGTCGAAGTGGACGCGCTCGAAACCGGTGAGGTGGCTGGCGTAAAGGGCGGCGAAGTCGTGGCCGTCGATGGCGTCCATCCAGACGGTGTCCGTCCCGTTGCCGCCCTCCACCGTGGCGGTGATCGTGCTGGTCGCGCCGGCCAGGTAGAGGGTGTCGTCGCCCGCGCCCAGCGAGACGGCGTGGCTGATCGTGGAGCCGCCCATGCTGATCACGTCCGCGCCCGAGCCGGTGGTCACGGTCGCGAGCGAAGCGTCGACTTGAGCGGTGATCGCGCCGGTCGCCGTCGAAGCGTCCAGCGTGGTCAGCGCGAAGAGCGGGGCGTTGCTCACGTCGAGCGCGCCCGAGCCGGTCACGGTCAGCGTGTGGACATTGCCCAGGGCGCCGCCCGTGATCGTCAGCCCGCCGGCGCCGCCGATGTTCAGCGTCGTCAGCATGTTCATGTTGAGCACGAAACTCGAGGCCTCGGCGCCTCGGGTCAGGTTCAGCGTCGTGTAGTGGTTCTGGTCCGAAAACAGGTTGGTGATGCCGCTGAGCGTGGCGTTCAGCGTGGTGGCGCCGGTCGTGGCGGCGGTGTTCTGGACCTCGACTCTGGCGCCGTGCGACGCCGTCAGCGTGGTCAGGCCGGTGCCCGTGAACTGCACGGTGTCGAAGCCGTCGGCCGTCAGGGTGGTGATCGTGCCGACATCGGTGCTGGAGTTTACGTTGGCGTCGGTGACGATGAAGAAGCTGCCGGCGTTGCCGCCCGCGCTGCCGCTGGAGGCGATGATCGGCGAGCCCTTGAGCGTGACCGCGCTGGTCAGGAGCGACCCGGTGACCAGGCCGTAGAAGGCCGACTGATAGACGCCGACCGGATTGGTCGCGTGGAAGGTGACGGCGACCGACGTTCCGCCCTTGACGATCGCCGTGCCGCCGGTGGCGCTGAAGTTGGTGGCGTCGACGACCACGGCGCCCGTCGGCTGGATGGTGGCGCCGATATCGATCGTGGCGCCGCCGGTGGTGCTGGTGACGCTCACGTCGTGACCGCCGTTGACGCCGATCGTGGCGTTGTTCTGGCCGGTGTTGGTGATCGAGACGTTCGTGGTCCCCGACGCGGTCACGGTGGTCGCGCTGTTGTCGGCGACGTTCAGCGTCGTCAGCCCCGTCCAGCCCGTGGTGTTCACCGTGACGCCGGCGTTGTTGGTGATCTTGGCGGTCTCGATGTTGAGGACCGTCGCGGCGGGGACGACATAGGTCACGCCCGTCGCGGCGTTGAGGGTCAGGAGATCGCCGCCGTCGCCGCCGTCCAGGACGTCGCCCGCGTTGAAGGTGGCGTTGGTGGCCGTGAAGGTGTCGTGGAGCACGTCGCCCGCGAACTGGTCCGCGCCCGGGGTCAGGACGAAGGCGTAGGAATCCGGCGTCGGCGGGGGCGGCGGCGCGGGCAGGCCGGGCAGGGCGGTCGCCGGAGGCGCGGCGTCCACCGCGTGTCCCGTGCCCTGCGCCCCGACGCCGGGCGTCGGCGCATAGGTCTGGGTCAGGTCGGTGTTGTAGGTCGCCGTACCCTTGGCCAGGGCGATCATGAAGTTGTCGACCGCGGCGGCGTAGATCCCGACATCGGCCTTGACCGCCTCGCCCATCAGATAGCCGGCGGCGGCGGCCTTCAGCGCGATGTCGATCTGGGCGGCCGTGGCGTTGGCGGGGATCATGCCCGAGCTCTGGGCCGTGGCCAGGATGGCGTCCTTGCGCGAGACGATGCTGGCGATGGCGGCGGCCGGATCGATGCCCGCGGCCTTGGCGTAGGACGCGCCGATGATGGTCTCGTAGATCGATGCGACATAGTCGGCGAAGCTCATCGCGCCGTACTTGGTCGCGAACGCGCTGGCCCCTTCGCCGGCGACGCCCAAATTGGCCGCGAAGTTGATGTAGCGGTTCTCCAGCCCGAACTTGGCGTAGTAGGCGTCGTTGAGGTCGTTGGTGTTGGTCGGGGAGTTGACCAGATAGTCGAGGCCGGCGGCCGAGGGGCTCTTGCCGGTGAAGAACTGGTAGGACAGGGCGGCCAGGGCCGTGGAGCTGTCGGCGCTGTTGATGACGTAGCTCAGCGCGTCGGCGTCGGAGTACGAGGCGTTGGTCAGCAGGGTCAGCTGCGACAGCGTCGCCGCGTCCGGCGCGATCCCGTCATGGACGGCCGTATAGGCCTTCACCAGCTGGGTCAGCGTATAGGTCATGGTGTTCCCCCGGACATGTGTTGGTCGCGCGGGAGTCTTGGCTGCCCAAATCCGGTTTGTCTGTCACTAGAAAAGATGTCGTCTAGTCGACTTTAGGTGTTTCCGGGCGACGGAAGAAGGCGCTGGCGGGCGACCCTCAGGTTGTGTTCTGGTGGCGTGTCCCGCTTTGGAGCCGTCCATGCCCGTCGCGTTCCTGATGGTCGCCGCCCTGGCCGCGTGCCCGATCGAGCACGCCCGCTACGCCTTGCGCACCCAGTCCGCCGTCACCGCGTCGTTCATCCGCGTGGACAGCGGCCATGACTGGCCCTCGGGCCTGGCGTTCGGGATCGACCTGGAGGGGCGGCGTCTGTGGTTCCTGCCCTGGCCGGGCGGCTCGGACGGCGAGCAGAACCTGGCCTCGACCCTGGACCCGACCCGGCCTGGCTGGGCGCCGCCCAACCCCGACGGCGGACCCCGGCCGCTGGGAAACTTCCAGTATCTGGGCTTCGACGAGACCTACCGCCTACTGTCGAACATTCCCCTGCGCGGCGGCCGCGCGCCGGCCCACATCCTGCTGCCCAACCTGGACGACGGCCTGCGCCACCCGCCGGGCGATCAGCCCCGCATGAGCCTTGCGCGGCAGTTCTTCGACCGGGTGTCGTGCGGGCGTTAGGGGCTTCAAGGCCGAGCGTTGGCCGCGGCGATCGGTTCGTTGATTTCTTGCCGGTGGACCGTATAATTGGACCTGCGGTTGAGAGGGCTGCATAAGCGGTCCGGTGAAGCTGGGTCTTCTCTCAACTGCATTCTCGTGCGTAGATTGCATTTATGCATGTGCTCTACGTCGACGACTCCGGCTCGGTCGGTAACGCCAGCGAGCGGTTTTTCATCCTCGGCGCCGTGTCGGTTTTCGAACGCGGCATCTATCACCTTATCAAGTCCGTGGATGACTGCGTCGCCGGCTTTGACCTGGGCGACCCGCACGAAATCGAACTTCACGGCACCCAGATGTACCACGGCAAGGGTGGCGTCTGGCAGGGCGTCCGAGACCGGTCGGCCCGCGAAGGCATGATCCAGCAATCACTATCCATCCTGACCGAGAAGAGCGCTTCGGTCCGGCTCTTCGCCGTGGCGATCGACAAGGCGGCGGTCAGTCCACGCGACCCTGTCGAGATGGCCTTCGAAGAGATCTGCAATCGCTTCAATCTCTTCCTCCACCGCATGAAGGTCAGGAACCAGGACAACCAGCGCGGGCTGATCGTCATGGACGAAAGCAAGCACGAGAAGCCGCTTCAGTCCTTGTCGCGAAGCTTTCGTATCAACGGCAGCTCATATGGCCAATTTCGTCATTTGGCCGAGGTTCCTCTGTTCGTGGATTCCAAGGCGACGCGACTTATTCAGTTAGCCGATCTCGTCGCCTGGTCGACCTGGCGGAAGTACGAGCATAGCGACGGGCGCTTCTTCGATCCGCTCATTCCGCGCTTCGATGCGGATGGCGGCGTGATCCACGGGCTGTTCCACATGAGAGGCGCAGGCGCCGCCATTTGCTACTGTCCCGCCTGTCTTTCGCGGGACCAGCGGGACAGGATGAAGACCCCTTAGGTGTCGGATCGAACGCGGGAATTCGTGTCGAGGGTTGCGCCGACCCGACTCCGTCTCTAAACGGGCGGCTTAACCAGCAAGTTGGTCGACAGCGGGCGCGCGGATGTGCGCGACCGTGTCTTCGCGCGAGTTAGCCATGCCCAAAAGAACCGACCTCTCCTCGATCCTGATCATCGGCGCCGGCCCGATCGTCATCGGTCAGGCTTGTGAGTTCGACTACTCCGGCGTCCAGGCCTGCAAGGCTCTGCGCGCCGAGGGCTACCGCATCATCCTGGTCAACTCGAACCCGGCCACGATCATGACCGATCCGGACGTGGCGGACGCGACCTATATCGAGCCGATCACGCCCGAGATGGTCGCCAAGATCATCGAGAAGGAGCGTCCCGACGCGCTGCTCCCGACCATGGGCGGCCAGACCGCGCTGAACACCGCGCTGGCGCTGGAAGCCGACGGCACGCTGAAGAAGTTCAATGTCGAGATGATCGGCGCCAAGGCCGAGGTCATCGACAAGGCCGAGGACCGCCAGAAGTTCCGCGACGCCATGGACAAGCTGGGCCTGGAGAGCCCGCGCTCCAAGGCCGCCCACACCATGGAAGAGGCCCGCGAGGGCCTGGCCTTCGTCGGCCTGCCGGCGATCATCCGCCCGTCCTTCACCCTGGCCGGCACCGGCGGCGGCATCGCCTATAATGTCGAGGAGTTCGAGGAGATCGTCGAACGCGGCCTCGACCTGTCGCCGACCACGGAAGTCCTCATCGAAGAGAGCGTCCTGGGCTGGAAGGAATACGAGATGGAAGTGGTCCGCGACACGGCGGATAACTGCATCATCGTCTGCTCGATCGAGAACATCGACCCGATGGGCGTCCACACCGGCGACTCGATCACCGTCGCCCCGGCCCT
>FTCT01001694.1_pt1 | contig 11953 bp, 8 predicted proteins | sample 1658881 | NCBI WGS metagenome assembly FTCT01 (sample SAMEA3914864, study PRJEB12502) | metagenome | biome: forest; material: soil | place: USA | collected 2012-03-12 | depth 0.3 m | reverse complement strand
GGATTCGATCGTCACCGCCACGCCCTCGATGATGCCGTTGACCTCGCGGATGGTTCCCCCGATCGCGCGGATGGCGTCGACGGCGTGGCCGGTGGCGATCTGGATCGACTGGATCTGCGCCCCGATATCCTCCGTCGCCTTCGAGGTCTGGTTGGCGAGATGCTTGACCTCGCTGGCGACCACCGCGAAGCCGCGCCCGGCCTCGCCGGCGCGGGCCGCCTCGATCGTCGCGTTCAAGGCCAGCAGGTTGGTCTGCGAGGCGATCCCGTTGATGAGCTGGACGATCTCGCCGATCCGCTCCGCCGCCACCGCCAGCGCGCCGACCGTGCTGTTGGTGCGCTCCGCCTGGGACACGGCGTTGCCCGCCATCAGGCGGGAATGGCTGATGCGCTCGCCGATCTGAACGATCGAATCGGTCAGGTCGCCGATGGCGCGGGCGACCAGTTGAACGTTCCGGGACGCCTGTTCGGACGCGTCGGACGCCGTCGTCGCATCGCCGTTGGTCTTGTCCGCGCTCATCAGCATGGCGCGTCCCGTGGCTTCCAATTCGGTCGCGGCGGATGCCAGCAGACCGACCAGCCCGCCGGCCTTGTTCTCGAACGCGCGCGTCAGCGTTTCCATCTCCGCGGTGCGCCGTTCCATGGCGGCGCTGGCGGCGGCGGCGGCTTCGTCGCTGCGCTGCTTGGCGATCAGCGCATCCTTGAAAACCTGCAGGGAACGGGTGAGGGTGCCGACCTCGTCCGCGCGGACCGCGCTGGCGATCGGGGTGTCGAGATCGCCGGTCGCCAACCGCTCGACGGCGCGCGTGGCGCCCACCAGCGGCCGGATGACGAACATGGTCAGAACCCAGCCAAGCGCCCCAAGGGCAACCGCGAGCCCGACGACGGACACGGTGAACAACCGGGAATTCACCGCGCTGGAAATCGCGTATACCTCATCCTTGGCAGCGGAGACCGCGGTTTGGCTCTCGGCAACCGCGCGCGTCATATTCTGCAGGAGATTGTCGAGCGTCGTCCGGCCCGTGCCGATGAGTTGGGTGACCGCCCCGGCCCGGTTGCCGCGATTGGCCATCTCAAGCATCCCCGTCGCGGCAAGCTCGTGGAAGCGCAGCGATTCGCGCGCTTCGTCCGCCACCGTCCTCGCCGTGTCGGTCGTCGCCAACTGCTTCAGCTTCAGCGCCAGATCATTGGCGGCCGCCGTGCTCTTCCGGTACTCCTCGGTGAAGAGGGCGATGTCCTCGGGGTCTTCGGATACCACGGCATCCCGCAGGTTGACGGCGGCGGCATAGGCCTGCGATTGCAGCATCAAGGCCGTTTCGAACTGCTGCAGGGGCTGGTTCGACAGTTCGTCGACCTTGCTGGCGAGGCGTCCCAGACCCGCGCTCGACACCGCGATCACAGTACCGATGACGCAAACGAGCAGGCCGATAGGAAGCCATATCTTCCAGGCAATTGGCAGGTTGCCAATCAGTTTCCTCATGCCCTTCTCCCGCCTTGAGATCGTCTTCTCGACAAGAACAAGAAATTATATGGATTAACGAATATAAATATTTCATATATTCTTTATTTATTTGTTAAGATCAGAAATTTTTAAGATCGTTATTTTAAGATATCGCGTAAAACTTATATTTCGGCATGAAGATCGTCTTTTTCCTTATGCAACACGGCCCCACCCACCCGGTCATGACACGGAATCGGCCATGGCCCATGGGTCGGTTATCGTTCATATATACGCACGCTATTCATTTTGACGCAGAGCCTACTCTGCGGATTGGGGGGTAGGCAAGCATTTCGTTGGCGCCGCATCGCCGGGTCGCGGGCATCAAAAAGCCCGCCGATGGCCGTTTCCGGCCGTCTTCCCGGCCTGGGGCGGCGCTGTTCGGTGGTGCTTCGGCAAAAGGCATCGGCAGGGCGATATGTCGACGATACCGGATGCGCGCACTCAAGGCAGAGCGGATGGGGCCAGGGACGGGACAGGACGGGACAGCCGTCCGGATCATTCCCGGCGGCGATGGCCTTCCAGGAAAATCCGCGTGACGTCCCGGCACCAGGCTTGTCGCGGCTCGCCGACCGCCGGCGCCGGCATGATGAGAAAGCGCACGCCGTCCATGCACAGGCTGGTGAAGGTCAGCGCCGCCCGCGGCGGGTCGCCGATGACCAGCACGCCCTCGCCATCCAGCGCCGCCAGGTAACGGACCAGCGGTTCCAGGGTCTGCACCGCCTGCTCGTAATAGCGGCGGGCGACCTCGGGAAACTGCAGGGCTTCCGTGATCACCAGCCGGATGATCGCCAGGCTTTCCGGCGCGAGATAGCCTTCGAGGATGGCCGAGGCGAATTCCGCCAGCACCTCCGCCGGCGGCCGGTCGTCGGTGCGGACGTCGGGCAGGCGGGTGCTTGCCAGGACGACCCGGTCGGCGACCGCCAGGAACAGACCCTCCTTCCCGGCGAAGCGACGATAGATCGTCAGCTTGCTGATCCCGGCCTTGCGCGCGATGGCGTCGATGCTGGTGGCGTTGTAGCCGTTGGCCAGGAACTCATCGCGGCTGACCGCCAGCAGATGCTCCTGATGCGCGGCCTGCTCCTCACTGCTGGGACGTCCCTTCAGCTTTCTCATTGCGAATCCACGAATCCCTCTGGACTGTCCGTCCATCAAAGTATACAGTGCCGTTCACTTTATGCCAGGCCTGTTTGACGGCATGCGCCCCTCCCGGAGATACGCATGAAAACATGGATGTGCGTCAACTGCGGCTATGTCTACGACGAAGGAAAGGGCGATCCGGCCGGCGGAATCCCGCCGGGGACCCGCTGGGACGATGTTCCGGGCGATTGGATATGCCCCGACTGCGGTCTGGGCAAAGCCGATTTCCAGATGACCGAACTCGCCTAAGCAGGTTTCTCCAGATCGGGCCACAGGCCCGGCCTGGAGAAACCTGCGGACTCTATGGTTTTGCAGGTTTTCCGAGCCCGCCCCCCAAGCCCGCCCATGGGTGGGCGGAGTTCGGAAAACCTGCTTAGCCCACGGTCCCGCGCCGCCACCGGCGCGACCGCAATCGCGATTCAAGAAATCCAGGAGGAAGGATGACGGATGTCCAGTCCGGCACGGCCAACGCACGGGTGCAGCGTGCGATCGACGACGCCGTCGCCGCCAACCGTGCAATCGGCGTCCAGGTCGCCGCCTACCTTGACGGCGTGCCGGTCATCGACGCCTGGGGCGGGCTGGCCGACCCGGCCACCGGCCGCAAGGTCGACGGCGACACCCTGTTCAACGTCTTTTCCGTGACCAAGGCCGTCGCGGCGACGGCCCTGCACATTCTGGCCGACCGCGGCCTGATCGACTATGACGCGCCCGTCGCCCGCTATTGGCCCGACTACGGCGCCCATGGCAAGGGCGGCACGACCGTGCGCCATGTCCTGACCCACCGCGCCGGCGTCCCGCAGATGCCGGACGGCGTGACACCCGAGCGGATGTGCGACTGGGGCTGGATGACCGGCCGCATCGCCGACCTGGTTCCCGTGGCGGAGCCGGGCACCAGGACGCTCTACCTGTCGATGACCTTCGGCTGGATCGTCGGCGAACTGGTGCGCCGGGCCGACCCGCAAGGCCGCTCGCTCGGCCGGTTCGTGCGCGAGGAGATCGCCGAACCCCTCGGCATCGCCGACCTGTGGATCGGCGTCCCCGACCATGCCGTGCCGCGCATCGCCCGGCTGACCGACGCCATGACGCCGGTTCCGCCGGAGTATCTGCCGCCGCTGTTCACGGCGTCGATGCCGCCGGCGGTCGCCCTGGTTCCGGCCGTGTTCGAACGGCCGGACGTCCGCCGCGCCGAGGTCGCCGGGGTCGGCGGCATCTTCAACGCCCGCAGCCAGGCCCGCTTCTGGAGCCTGCTGGCCCAGGGCGGCACGCTCGACGGGGTTCGCCTGCTGTCGCCGGAACTGGCCGCGACGCTGAACACGCCGCGCGCCGACAGCGACGAACCCGACGCCGTCATGTTCGGCATTCCCCTGCCGATCAGCATCGGCGGCTTCTGGCTGGGCGGCGACCGGCCGCCGGTGTGCGCGGTCCGCAATCCGCGTGCCCTCTGCCATCCCGGCCAGGGCGGCTCGATCGGTTGGGCGGATCCGGACGGCAAGCTGGCGGTGGCGATCTGCCACAACCGCATGTTCAACGCCGACCGCCGGGACAACGACCCCATCCAGCCGATCGCCGATGCCGTGCGGGACGCGCTGGGACGCTGACCCGCCGCACCTGCGCCGGCCCCGAACCCTTTCGAGGATGCCATGAACACTTCCCTGCAGATCCGCGATTTCGACGATCCGGCCTTCGATCCCTTCACCGCGATGGACGAGGGGTTCGGTCCGCATGTCCGCGATCCCTACCCGCGCATCGCCGCGCTGCGCCGGCAAGCCGCCGTGCACAAGGTGGATTACCGCGTCCTGTTCGGCCTGGAGCCCGACGTGACGATGGCCGACCTGCCGCACGCCACGGTGCTGGGCTACGACGCCGTGATGGCGGTCTACGGCGATCCCGCGACCTACAGCAACAAAATCTACGAGCGCAACCTGGGCGTCGGCTTCGGACGCAGCATCTCGCTGATGGACGCCCCCGAACACGCCCGCTACCGCCGGATCTTCCAGAAGGCCTTCCTGCCCAACATCGTCGCGCGCTGGGGCGAGTCGCTTGTCACGCCGGTGATCCACGACCTGATGGACCGCTTCATCGACCGCGGCCACGCCGACCTGGTCCGGGAATTCACGGCACTCTACCCGTTCCACATCATCTACCGGCAGCTCGCCCTGCCCCGGGACGACATCGCCGTCTTTCACAAGCTGGCCGTGGCCCTGACCTGCACGGCCATCGACGTCGCCCGCGCCGTGGAGGCCAACGGCAAGCTCGGGGCCTATTACGACGCCCTGACCGAACGACGCTCGGCGGAGCCCGGCGACGATCTGGTCAGCCTGCTGGCCACGGCGGAGGCCGACGGCGAACGGCTGCCGAAGGAGATCATCGTCTCCTTCCTGCGCCAGTTGATGAACGCCGCCGGCGACACCACCTACCGGGCCACCAGTTGCCTGCTGTTCGGCCTGCTGAACCATCCGGACCAGCTCGACGCCGTGCGCCGCGACCGCGCGCTGGTCCCGGCGGCGATCGAAGAGGCCCTGCGCTGGGAATGCCCGGTGCTGTGCGGCTCGCGCATCACCACCCGCGACGTCACGCTGGCCGGCGTCGACCTTCCCGCCGGCACCGCCCTGGATGTCGCCAACGGCTCCGCCAACCATGACGAGACCCATTTCCCGTCGCCCGAGCGGTTCGACATCTTCCGGCCGGCCGGCGCCCGCCATCTGGGCTTCGCCTATGGCCCGCACGTGTGCATCGGCCAGCATCTGGCGCGGGTGGAAATGACGCGGGCACTCAATGCCGTGCTCGACCGGCTGCCGAACCTCCGCCTCGACCCCGACCGGCCGGCCCCGGAAATCCGCGGCATCATGATGCGCGTTCCGGCCGCACTCCCGGTCCGGTTCGGTTGAACAGTGTCCGGTTCGGTTGAACGATCCGGATTGCGGAGACGGCCATGAGCCAATTCCACGACTACGTCATCGTCGGCGCCGGCTCCGCCGGCTGCGTGCTCGCCAACCGGCTGTCCGCGGATCCCGGGGTTTCGGTCCTGCTGCTGGAATGCGGCCCGGCCGACACCAGCCCGCTGATCCGCATGCCCAAGGGCTTCGGCAGGCTTCTGGCCGACCCCGCCCATGCCTGGCATCTGCCGACGACCCGGAACAAGGCCGGCGGACGGGAAATCTGGGTCCGCGGCAAGGTGCTGGGCGGCTCCAGCGCCGTCAACGGCATGGTGTATGTCCGCGGCCAGCCGGAGGATTACGACGCCATCGCCGCCCTCGGCAATCCCGGCTGGGGCTGGCGCGAGGTGGCCCCCTATTTCAAGCGGCTGGAGGATCACACGCTGGGCGCCGACGAGCTGCGCGGGGCCGACGGTCCGCTCGGCATCACCGTCGCGCCGCCGACGCCGCTGGGCGAAGCGATGATCGCCGCCGGGCGGACGCTGGGGCTGGCCCGCAAGGACGACCTGAACCGGCTGGACCAGGAGGGGATCGGCTATCTCGCCTACACCATCGACCGTCGCGGCGAACGGGTCAGCGCCGCCCGCGCCTTCCTCCATCCCGCCCGCGGCCGGCCCAACCTGCGCGTCGTCACCGGCTGCCACGCCGACCGCGTGCTGTTCGAGGGGCGCCGCGCCGTCGGCGTGGCGGCGAGCCGCGGCGGCCCGGGCGACGAACGGCGCGAGGAATGGCGCGGCCGGGAGATCATCCTGTGCGGCGGGGCGCTGCAATCGCCCAAGCTGCTGCAACTGTCGGGCATCGGGCCGGCCGCGGCGCTGCGGGCCCTGGACATCCCGGTGGTGCAGGACCGCCCGGACGTCGGCCGGAACCTGCGCGAGCATTTCCTGCTGATGCTGCAATATCCCCTGAAAAGAGCGCGCGACAGCCACAACCGGGAATTCGCCGGGCTCCCGCTGGTGAGGAACCTGGCACGCTACCTGCTGCTGCGTCGCGGCGTGATGGCGCTCGGCTCCTACGAGGTCGGCGCCTTCGCCAAGGTGATGCCGGGCGCCTTGCGGCCGGACGTCCAGCTCATGTTCGCGCCCTTCTCGCTCGACCTCGACCAGCCGGCGATGGCCTTCACCCGGGATGCGGGGATGCAGTTCTTCGGGTACCCGCTGCGCAGCACCAGCCAGGGCACGGTGCTGATCCAGTCGGCCGACCCCCGGCAGCCGGCCGCCATCGCGCCCAACTACCTGGCGACCGAGCATGACCGCGCCGTCAGCGTCGCCATGGTCCGCGCCATGCGCCGGGTCATGGCGGCCCCCGGCCTCGCCCCCTTCGTCGGGGCGGAGATGGCCTTCACCGCCGCCGCACAGACCGACGACGAGATCCTCGACGCCTTCCGGCGCTACGGCCAGAGCGGCTATCACGCGTCCGGCACCTGCCGGATGGGGGTCGACGACGACGCCGTCGTCGACCCCCGCCTGCGCGTGCGCGGCGTCGCGGGGCTGCGGGTGATGGATTGCTCGATCTATCCGGAGATGATCTCCGGCAACACCAACGCCCCGACCATGGCCCTGGCCTGGCGGGCCGCCGACCTGTTCCTCGAAGACCGGCGGCGCGCGGCCGCGGCCGGCTGACCCGCCGGCGGCAACCACGGACAGCAACGGAGTTTCATCGCATGGAAGCCACGCCCGCCCCCATTCCACCCACTCCTATCCCGCCCGCCCATGTGCCGCCGGGGCTGGTCCGCGACTTCAACTACCTGACCATGCCAGGCGTCGAGAAGGACCCGCATCGGGCGTGGAAACAGGTGCAGCAGGATGGTCGCGATATTTTCTGGACGCCGCATTTCGGCGGCCATTGGGTGGTGACCCGCGGCGCCTTCATCAAGGAACTCTACGAGAATTTCGCCGACTTCTCATCGGAGGTGATCGCCCTGCCGCGCGAGGAGCGGCCCGAACCCTATCGGATGGCGCCGCTCGAACTCGACCCGCCGGAACACACCGATTACCGCCGCCTGCTCAACCCGGCCTTCGGCCCGAAGGCGCTGCAACGGCTGGAAGACGGAATCCGCCAACTGACCTGCGCGCTGATCGACGGCTTCCGGTCCGCCGGCCATTGCGAATTCATCGGCGCCTTCGCGCTGCGGATGCCGGTGACCGTCTTCATGCGGATCGTCGATCTGCCGACCGAGGATCTGCCCCGCCTTCTGGAATGGGCCGACATGGTCATCCATCACGGTGGTGATCTTGCCCGGGCCCGGGACGGCAGCGCCGGGATCGCCGGCTACGCCCACCAGAAGATCCAGGAGCGCCGCGCCGCGCCGGGCGCCGACCTGATCAGCCACGTCATCGGCACCGACGTCAACGGCCGCCGGCTGACCGACGGGGAAGCCGTCGGGGTCGTCGCCCTGCTGCTGTTCGGCGGGCTCGACACCGTGGCCGCGATGCTCGGCTTTTCCGTCCGGCACCTGGCGGAACACCCGGAGCAGCGCCGGCAACTGATCGCCGACGCCAGCCTCATCCCCAACGCCGTGGAAGAGCTCTTCCGGCGCTTCTCCGTCCCCTCGACGGCGCGCATGGTGAGCCGCGACATCGATTTCCACGGCGTCACCTTGAGGAAAGGCGATCTCGTCCTGGCGCCGAACATCCTCCACAACCTCGACGACCGGCTGTGGCCCGATCCGTTGCGGGTCGACTTCACGCGCCAGGACGCCCGTCGGCATCTGACCTTCAACGCCGGCCCCCACCGCTGCGTCGGCGCACCGCTGGCCCGCATGGAGCTGCGGATCTTCCTTGAGGAGTGGCTGAAGCGCATCCCCGATTTCCGCATCGCGCCCGGCGCCGAGATCCGCACCAAGCCCGGCGCGGTGGTCGGCATCGCAGCGTTGCCCCTGACCTGGCCCTGAACCGGGAAGCCGCCGCCTGATCCCGGCACCGGCCGCTTTCCACGAAAATCGACGAACACAGACGGAGAAAACCGATGTCCACGACGACGCGCATGGACGAGACGCTGCGCGGAATGTTCAGCCTGCAAGGACGCACCGCCGTCGTGACCGGCGCCGCCCAGGGGATCGGTTTGGCGATTGCCCGCAAACTGATGGCCGCCGGCGCGCGCGTCGTCGCCGCCGACCTGCGGGACGAGACGGTGCAGGCGAGCGCCCGGACCCTGACCGGCGAGGGCGGCGAGGCGGTCGGCGTCGCCGCCGACATCTCCGACGAGCAGGCCGTGGCGCATCTCTTCGCGACCGCCGTCACCGCCTTCGGTGGCGTCGACCTGCTCGTCAACAACGCCGCGATCTATCCCAAGACCCCCTTCCTGGAGCTGACGGCCGGGCAGTGGGACCGCATCCACGCCGTCAATCTGCGCGGCACCTTCCTGTGCATGCAGGCGGCGATCCGCTGCATGAAGGCGGCGGGACGGGGCGGGTCGATCGTCAACATCTCCTCGGTCAATTCGCAGCAGCCCGTCATCTTCGACAACGCCCACTACGGCTCGTCCAAGGCCGGGGTGAACATGCTGACCCGGACGGCGGCGCTCGAATTCGCCGGAGACCGGATCCGGGTCAACGCGGTGCTGCCGGGCGGCGTCGCCACCGAAGGCGCGGCACAGTCGATCGCGGATCGTCCGGCCGCGGGACCGATCACCCAGCCCGGCCGCGTCCCGCTCGGCCGTTTCGGCGAACCGGACGACATTGCCAACGCCGTGCTGTTCCTCTGCGCACCGGCATCGTCCTACATCACCGGTCAACTGCTGGCCGTCGACGGCGGCTTCCAGGTCGGCTGATCCGTCCACAGCCGGCCCATGCAAATCCCAGGCCCTTCCGTCCGCCCCCGGACCGGCACCCGGCAAAGGCCGGCCCGCCGCGTCGGTTTTGCCCGTTGCAAATCGGCCTGCTCTATGTTCAGTATCTTGAACATAATGTGTTAATGTGAATAGACATCGGGTCGGGACATTCCCCGTCCTTCCAGCCCTCCCCATGGTTCTTTCCATGGTTTCCTCTCCGGTTGCGCGGGGGTCTGGAACGGCGGGCCCGCAGCTTGCGGGAAGCCCGATGCGGGGAGGCCACCGATGCGATCGGGGGAGAATCCATGAAGAAGCATCACCGAAACCTTGTCTGCGCCGTCATCGCCGGCCTGGGCTCGACTCTGGGCGGGGGAATTCCGGCTTACGGGGATGCGGCGGTGTTCCGCGATCCGCTGGACGCGCCGGCCGAGGAGACGCGCCGCGCCGCCAGCGGCGCGATGTTCGCCGTCGCGCGGGCGGGCGGGCGCCTGGTGGCGGTCGGCGAGCTCGGCCGCATCGTGATCTCCGAGGATGACGGGCGCAACTGGCGCCAGGTGCCCGTCCCGGTCAGCGCGGACCTCGTCGCCGTCCATTTCCCGACGCCGCGGCAAGGATGGGCGGTCGGCCACGGCGGGGCGGTGCTGCACAGCGCCGACGGCGGCCTGAGCTGGACGCGGCAGTTCGATGGCCGGGACGCGGCGCAGCTTCTGCGCACCCACTACACCCGGTTGCGGGATGCCGGCGACGCCGGGGCTGCCCGGTTCCTGGCGGCGGTGGAGGTCAATTTCAAGAACGGGCCGGAATTGCCCCTTCTCGGCGTCTGGTTCCGCAACCCGGACGAGGGGTTCGTCGTCGGCGCCTTCGGCCTGATCTTCGCCACCACGGACGGCGGGCGCCATTGGGAGCCGTGGATGGATCGGGTGGAGAATCCGGACGAGCTGCATTTGACCGCGATCGCCGGCAGCGGCGACGACGTCCTCATCGTCGGCGAGCAGGGCCGGGTGTGGAAACTCGATGCGGCGGCGCGCCGCTTCACCCAGCGCCGCACGCCTTACGAAGGAACCCTGTTCGGGATCGTCGGCGACCGCGGCGGCATCGTGGCGTTCGGCCTGCGCGGCAACGCGGTGCGCAGCGCCGACGGCGGCGACCGCTGGCAGGCCTTGCCGATGCCGGCCCAATCCTACAACATCAACGCCAGCACCCTGCTCGACGACGGACGGCTGGTCCTCGTCACCCAGGGGGGCGGCCTTCTCATCGGAAGCACGGACGGCGCCCCGTTCACCGCCCGGCCGGCGACGGTGCCGAGCCTGCTGGCCGGCGTCGCGCCGGCCGGCGCCGACGCCGTGGTGGTCGCGGGGCTGGCCGGCGTGCGGCGCGAGCCGCTCGGCCAGGCCGGCGTTCGGCCGTGACATCCGTTCCGGGGATAAAGAGGTAAGCTGTGGCAGCGCACGGGCACGAGACTCTCACCCTGCCGATCGTTCGTGATCGCAAGGACTTCGACGCAACCTCCGGCGGTTGGCTGGAATGCCTGATCTTCAACCATCGGCTCCCGATCCTGGCGATCATTGCCAGTCTTTCGCTGCTGCTCGGCTGGCAGGCGCTGCATCTGCAAGTGAACGCCAGCTTCGAACGGATGATTCCGCAGTCACAACCCTGGATCCAGAACTATTTTGATAGCAAGGACTCGCTGCGGGGTCTCGGCAATTCGGTGCGTATCGTCGTCGAGAACCGGAACGGCGATGTGTTCGATCCCCATTACCTCGACGTCCTGCAGCACATCAACGATGAAATCTACCTGATTCCCGGCGTGGACCGCTCCTGGGTCCGTTCCCTGTGGATGCCGATCGTCCGCTGGACCGAAGTCACCGAGGAGGGGTTCCGCGGTGGTCCGGTCATGCCCGACGGCTTCGACGGCTCGCCGGAAAAGATCGAACAGTTGCGCAAGAACGTCCTGCGCGCCGACATCGTCGGCGGCCTCGTCGCCCGGGATCTGCGGTCCAGCATGATCCTGGTCCCGCTGCTCGACCGGATCGAGGCGACGGGCCGGCCCTTCGACTACAAGGCCTTCAACGACGCCCTCGACCGCATCCTCGACCGCCACGACGACGGCCGCACCGACGTCCACATCGTCGGGTTCGCCCGGCTGATGGGCGATCTGATCGCCGGCCTCAGCGAAGTCATCGCCTATTTCGCCATTTCCGTCGGCATCGCCACCCTGTTCGTTCTCCTCTACACCCGCTGCCTGCGCAGCACGGTGCTGCTGGTCGCCGCGTCCCTGCTGGGCGTCATCTGGATGCTTGGGGCGATGCATCTGCTGGGATTCGTTCTGGATCCCTATTCGACGCTCGGCCCCTTCCTCATCTTCGCCATCGGCCTGTCCCACGGCGCCCAGAAGATGAACGGCATCATGCAGGACGTCGGCCGCGGCACCGACCGCTACGTCGCCGCCCGCTACACGTTCCGGCGCCTGTTCGCCGCCGGGCTTGTCGCGCTTCTGGTGAACATCGTCGGCTTCGCCGTCCTCATCATCATCGACATCCCGGTCATCCGCGACCTTGCCCTGTCGACCAGCCTCGGTGTCTCCGTGCTGATCTTCACCAAGCTGGTGC
>FTCT01004869.1_pt1 | contig 11989 bp, 13 predicted proteins | sample 1658881 | NCBI WGS metagenome assembly FTCT01 (sample SAMEA3914864, study PRJEB12502) | metagenome | biome: forest; material: soil | place: USA | collected 2012-03-12 | depth 0.3 m | reverse complement strand
GGACGACGCCAACCGCGTCACCCTGAAGGTCGAGTCGATCCAGGAATGGCTCAAGAAGGGCGCCCAGCCGACCGACCGCGTCGCGCGCTTCCTGGCCGCCCAAGGCCTGGTCGCCTGGACCCATGGCAACAACCCGCAAAAGGGCGCTCCGGGCAAGAAGGCTCAAGAGCGTTCGGCCGAGCGCGCTCAGCGCGAAGAAGACCGCAAGCAAGCCGAAGCCGACGCCAAGGCCGCTGCCGCTGAAGCCGCCGAAGCCGAAAAGGCCGCCGCCGCTGAGGCCGCCGCCGCTGCCGCCGCTGCTCCGGCCGTGGAAGAAGCTCCGGTCGAGGAAGCTCCGGCCGCCGAAGTCGCCGCTGAAGAGGCCCCCGCTGCTGAAGCGGCCGCCGAAGAAGCCGCTCCGGCCGAAGAAGCCTCGGAAGGCTAATCAGGGTATCCGCGCCGTCGATCCTTTCCGGGTCGACGGCGCGACTCTGTCTGCGCCATGGCCGCTTCTCCCGATGACCCGTTGATCCTGGTCGGCCGCGTGGCCGGCGGCTTCGGCGTGCGCGGCGAGGTACGGATCTCGACCTATACCGAAAGCCCGATGAGCATCGCGGCCTTCAAGACGCTGAAGCGCCAGGACGGCTCGCCCGCCCTGACCATCGCCTCGGCCCGCGCGACCAAGGACGGCGTCGTCTGCCGCTGCCCCGGGATCGACAGCAAGGAAGCCGCCGACGCCCTGCGCGGCCTTCGCCTCTACGTCCCCCGCTCGGCCCTGCCCGAGCCCGAGGAGGACGAGTTCTACCTGACCGACCTGGTCGGTCTTTCCGTTCGCCACATCCGGACCGACGTCCTGCTGGGCCGCGTGAAGAGCGTCCAGAATTTCGGCGCCGGCGACATCCTCGAGATCACGCCGGACCTGGGCGGTCCCACCTGGTACCTGCCGTTCACGCGGGAGGCTGTTCCCGAGGTGAAGATCGGCGAGAGTGTGATCCTGGCCGACCCGCCCGCCCTGGTGGGCGAGCCCGAAGGCCCGGCCGAGGAAGACTTGGGCGAACGAGACTGATTTCCCCGCGAAGGAGCGTACTTTGACCTCGGACGGAAAGTGGCGGGTCACCGCCTCGCGCCAGGTTCACAAGGACCGCTGGATCAGCCTGCGCGCCGACGATTGCGTCACCGACGAAGGCGCGGTGATCGCTCCCTATTACGTGCTGGAATATCGCGACTGGATCGAGGTCGTGGCCCTGGACGCCGACGACAACGTCCTGCTGGTCAAGCAGTACCGCCACGCCCTGGGCGACATCTCGACGGAGCTGCCGGCCGGCGGCATGGATCCGGGCGAGACCGATCCCGTCGAGGCCGCCCGCCGCGAGCTGCTGGAAGAGGCCGGCTGCGCGGGGACTCTGACCCTGATCGGCGAGACCCGCCCCAACGCCGGCACCCACACCAACCGCGTCCACATCATCCTGGCCCGCGACGTCGTGAAGGTCGCCGAGCCCAAGGACGATCCCCAGGAGCGGATCGAGACCGTCTGGGTCTCCGCGGCCGAAGCCCTGCGCATGGCCTTGGACGGCGAGATGACCGTCGGCATGCAGGCCGCCTCGCTGCTGCGCGGCCTGGCCACGGCGGGCGTGGCCCGGATCGAACCGGCCTGACCGCGCCGGTCGACGACGCGGCCGCGCTCATCGCATAGCTTTGGACTTTCCGGACCCGGCGCCGCCCTTGGCGCTCGACCGTTCGTCGCGTCCAAGGACCACCCGATGCGCAAGCTGATCGCCGCCCTCTCGACCGCCGCCCTGCTGGGCCTGTCGCCCCGACCCGCCCTCGCGGCCGAGGAGCTGACCGCCAAGCAGTCCGGCCAGGTGGTCGACGCCCTGATCGGCGACATGGACGCCTATTTCAATCCCGACAAGGCCAAGGCTGTGCAGGCGGCCCTGCGCGCCAAGCGGGCGGAGCTGTCCCGCCTGCACGATCGCGTCGCCCTGGCCGAGGCCCTCAGCGCCATCACGATCGCCGTCTCGGGCGACCAGCACCTGAAGGTCTCGGTGGCGACCACCTCGGCCAAGGCCGTCGACCTGACCGCCGCCGAACAGGACCTGGTCGACCGGCACCTCGCCTACGGCCTGATGGCGGTGCGCCGTCTGCCGGGCAATGTCGGCTACATGAAGCTGCGCTATTTCGAGAACACCGCGCCGGGCGTGGCGATGATCGACGCGGCCATGGGCATGCTCAAGGACACGACGGCCCTGATCATCGACCTGCGCGAGAACACCGGCGGCGGAGGCGGCGCCGACTACCGTCTCCTGGGCCACCTATCGTCCACGCCGCTGGTGCTGAGCGAGCTGCACTGGCGCGAGGCCGACGGGAGCGTGAGAGTCGAGAAACCACAGGCCAGTGTCCCGGCCGGCGGTCCCCTGTATGTCGACAAGCCCGTCTTTGTGCTGACGGGCCCGCGCACCTTCTCGGCCGCCGAGGCCGTGGCCTACGACATCCAGGCCAACAGGCGGGGGCTGCTGATCGGGACCCGGACGCGCGGCGGGGCCAATCCGTCGAACCGCGCCGCGCCGCCGCTCGGCTTCGGTCTCACGGTCGTCGTGCCCAACGGCCAGGCCTTCCAGCCGCTGACGGGCAAGACCTGGGACGGCGCGGGCTTGAAGCCCGACGTGGAAACGCCGTTCGAGGGCGCGTTGACGGAGGCCTATCGTCGGGCCCTGGCCGAGGGCAAGCCGCTGGTCTCGACCCCGAAGTCGGACAAGGAGCGCGCCGACGCCATCGCCGATCCGGCGGCGGCGCTGGCGGCGGACCAGAAGCTCTAGGCAAGCGCGTCAGGCGAAGTGTGCGTAGTTCGCCGCCCGGACGCGCGCTAAAACAAGAGCTTACTTCCGCACCCGCATCAGGCACTCCTGCGCCACCGAGGCCAGCAGCTTGCCGTCCTGGCTGAACATCTGGCCGCGCACGAGGCCGCGCCCCTGCGAGGCGCTGGGGCTGTCCTGGGCGAACAGGGTCCAGGCGTTGAAGTCGAACGGATGATGGAACCACATGGCGTGGTCCAGGCTGGCGGCCTGCAGGCCCGGCGTCGTCCAGATCAGGCCGTGCGGGCGCAGGGCGCTCTCCATGAACGCCATGTCCGAGGCGTAGGCCAGCGCCGCCTGCTGCATCTTCACGTCGTCGCCCAGCGGGGCCTTGGCGCGCATCCAGACCTGCTTGGTCCCGGACTTCTTCACCGGCGCGACCGGGTTCTGCATGTCGACCCAGCGCAGGTCGACCGGACGCGGGCGCTCGGACATGGCGATGAAGCGCGGATGGATCTGGTCGCCCAGGCTCTTCAGGAATTCGGTCTCGGTCGGCAGGCTTTCCGGCGCGGGGGCGTCTGGCATGTCCGACTGGTGCTCGAAACCCGCTTCCGGCGTCTGGAACGAGGCGGCCAGGTTGAAGATCTGCTCGCCGTGCTGGATGGCGGCGACCCGGCGGGTGGTGAAGGTGCCGCCGTCGCGGGCCCGCTCCACCTCGTAGAGCACGGGGGCGTTCACGTCGCCGGGGCGGATGAAATAGGCGTGCAGCGAGTGGCAGATGCGGTCCGGCACGGTCTTGTAGGCCGCCAGCAGGGCCTGGGCGATCACCAGCCCGCCGAAGATGCGCGGGAAACCGTCGTTAGGGCTGACGCCCCGGAACAGGTTCACCTCGATCGGTTCGAGGTCGAGGATGTCGGCGAGGTTCTCGGTCGTCTGCATGGTGCAGTGCGATATGCCTGTCGGAGCGCCACCGCAAGCGGTCACCTTGCGTCACGCCGCCGCGCTCCCCATCGTGTGGCGATGTCGAGAGTTCCGCCCGTCGTCCATCACCCCGCCTTCCGCGCCGAGATGCCGGCCGGGCATCGGTTTCCGATGGACAAGTTCTCGCGCCTGGCCAGCGTGCTGGAGGCCGAGGGCGTTCCGGGTCCGGAGGGCTTCGCCCGGCCCGAGTTCGTCGATGTCGAGACCCTGCGGCTGGTTCACACCGAAGACTACGTCCGGGGCGTGATCGAGCTTTCCCTGCCCGCCGACATCGTCCGGCGGATCGGCATGCCCAATACCGACAGCGTCGCGACCCGCGCGCGGGCGGCGACCGGCGGCACGATCCTGGCCGCGCGCCTGGCCTTGCAGCACGGGATCGCCTGCAACACCGCCGGCGGCAGCCATCACGCCTCGGCCGAGAGCGGGGCGGGGTTCTGCGTGTTCAACGACGTGGCGGTCGCGGCGCGGCGGCTGCAGGCCGAAGGGCTGGTCGACCAGGTCCTGGTCGTCGATTTGGACGTCCACCAGGGCGACGGCACGGCGCGGATCTTCGAGGGTGATCCCAGCGTCTTCACCGTCTCCATGCATGCTGAAAAGAACTTCCCGCACCGCAAGGCGGCGAGCGATCTCGACATCGAGCTGGCCGACGGAACGACCGACGCGGCCTATCTGGAAAAGCTGGGGGAGATCCTGCCGGCGCTGTTTTCCAGCGTCCGGCCGGACATCGTCTTCTTTAATGCGGGCGTCGATCCGCACGCGGACGACAAACTGGGCCGGCTGTCGCTGACCGACGAGGGTCTGCGACGGCGGGAAACCCTCGTCCTGGGCGCTTGTCTCTCTAACGAAATCCCCGTGGTCGGGGTAATCGGCGGCGGCTATGACGCGGATATCGATCGTCTGGCGGCCCGCCACGCCATCCTGCATCGGACGGCGAAATCTCTTTATTCTTCAGAAGTCTAGTTCGCCATCTCCGTCGGGGCGGCTCAGAAGAGCGGCGCCCGACGAAGGTACGCGGCGATCACTTACAGGCTCGTGGCGAGCGAACCGACGATCACGACGAGCGGCAGAACCGCCAGAACGAGCGAAGCGAGGCCGGCGACGGCGTTGGTCTTCATGGTCATGGTCTTAATCCCTCTTTTGTTTTCCGGATCGCCCCGTCGGCGTCCGATGAGAAGGATATAGGGACGCGCCTCGGTTAATGCACGTTACCCTTGCTTCATGACGCCGATTTAAGAAACGTTGGCGCCCGTAATCGGCATTACAGAGGAGTAATGTGGTCGCATGATTTAGTTTCTAGGGAAACTTTATCCTTTGAGACCATTGATCCGTGGTCGGCGTCGTTAATCCTCGCTGGGCGCCACCAAAAAGAGTCCCCGCAGCGTGGCGATGGGGGCCGAACGCGTCTCCTGCCAGGCCTCGACATGGACGTTGGCGATCCGCCGGCCCAGCTTCTTGATGCTGGCGCGGGCGTAGGTGGTCAGCGGACGGCCCGAGCGCAGGTACTCGATCGAGACGTCGATCGTGCGCGGCTGGCGTTTCATCGGCGTGGCCACCGAGAGTTGGGCCAGGGCCGTCATCTCCATGAACGCTCCCAGCACCCCGCCGTGGATGGCGGGCAGCATCGGATTGCCGACGATGTGCTGGGCGAAGGGCAGGATGGCGGTCATCTCGTCCCCGGCCAGCTCGGCCGTCACGCCCAGGAAGCGGGCGTAGGGGATCGCGTGCAGCATCGAGACCAGGCGGGTGTCGGCGTCGTTCATCAGTCCACGCTCCCCGTCTTGGCGCGCGGTTCGCGCGAGGGCTTCAGGTTCGCGCCCGCCGTCTTGCCCGCGCTCGAATCGAGCATGAAGGCCGCCTGGGCGGTGGCCACGGGGTCGTCTGGATCGCGGTCGTAGGCGACGGCGCGGACGAAGGCGACCGAACGGGTGATCTTGTAGCAATGGGCGCGGGCCAGGACGTCCAGGCCCGGCTCGGCGGCGCGCATGTAGTCGATGCGCAGATCCAGAGTGGCGATCGAGGTCCAGGTGTCCATCGCCGCGTGCACGGCCTGGCCGCTGGCGTGGTCGAGCAGGGTGGTGACCACCCCGCCGGCGATGACGCCCGTCTCGGGATCGCCGACGATCTCGGGGCGGTAGGGGACCTTCAGAACCGCGACGGCGTCGCCGATCTCCAAGGTGGAAAAGCCCAGCGCCTTGGCCTGCAGGCTGCCCTCGTTCATCGCCGTGGCGATGAGCCTTGTCTGTTCGTTGTCGCTGCTCATTTGGATAGGCTTAGCGCTTCCCGCGTTGTCATATCCAGACGTGATCAAGCCCGAAGATCTTCTCTGTCCCCGGCCGGGCGGCCTCTACTGCCCGCCGGGAGACTTCTATATCGACCCGGTCCGCCCCGTGGACCGGGCAGTGATCACCCATGGCCACGCCGACCACGCCCGCGCGGGCCACGGGGTCGTGGCGGCCACGCCCGAGACCCTGGCGATCATGGCGGTGCGCTATGGCGAGGACTTCACCGGACGCCAGGAGTCCGTGGCCTATGGCGGATCCTTTACCCACAACGGCGTCGAGGTGACCCTGGTCCCGGCCGGCCACGTGCTGGGCTCGGCCCAGGCGGTGGTGCGCTGGAAGGGCCTGACCATGGTGGTCTCGGGCGACTACAAGCGCCGTCGCGACCCGACCTGCGCCCGCTTCGAGCCCGTCCCGTGCGACGTCTTCATCACCGAGGCGACCTTCGGCCTGCCGGTGTTCCGTCATCCGGACGACGCCGGCGAGATCCGCAGCCTCCTGAGCTCCGTCGAGCAGTTCCCCGAGCGCTGCCACATCGTCGGGGCTTACGCCCTCGGCAAGGCCCAGCGGGTGATCAGGCTGCTGCGCGAGGGCGGCTGGGACAGGCCGATCTTCGTCCACGGGGCGCTGGAGCGGCTGAACGAACTCTACGAAGCCCACGGGGTCGAGCTAGGCCCGCTGGCCCCGGCCACCGCGTCCGGGCCGAAGGAAGCCTTCGCCGGCCAGATCATCATCGCTCCGCCCAGCGCCGTGGCCGACCGCTGGTCGCGTCGGTTTCCCGATCCGGTCGACTGCTTCGCCTCGGGCTGGATGCGGGTGCGGGCCAGAGCCCGGCAACGGGGCGTGGAGCTGCCGCTGATCCTGTCCGACCACGCCGACTGGGACGAGCTGACCGCCACCCTGACCGAGCTCCGGCCCGGCGAGGTGTGGATCACCCACGGCCGCGAGGAGGCCCTGGAGCGGTGGTGCGAGCTGGAAGGCTTGCCGGCCCGGGCCTTGCGGCTGGTGGGCTATGACGAGGAGGAGGGCGAGTAGCCCTCTAGAGCGGCGGCGCCTCGCCCACATAGCGCGCCCGCGGCCGGATCAGCCGCCCCGTCTGCAGCTGTTCGATCGCGTGAGCCGTCCAGCCGGCGCTGCGGGCCGTCGCGAACAGGATGAAAGGCGCGTCGGGCGGCAGTTTCAGGGTGCGCGCCAGGGTCACCAGGGCGAAATCTATATTGGGCGCGAGACCGGTGGCGGTTTCGGTCGCCGCGCGCAGCTCGGCCAGCAGGGGCGGGGCCTGGAACGCCGCCAGCAGCGCCGCGGCGCGGGGGTCGCCATCGGGATAGAGCGGGTGGTCGAAGCCCGGCATCGACGCCCCGCGCGCCAGCCGGGCCGAGACCGCGTGGGCGGGATCGCGGCGCTCGGCCTCCTCGACGAAGGCCTCGACGCGGGCGGCCATGCCGCCGTGCAGGGGGCCGGAGAGGGCCGACAGCCCGGCCAGGCAGGCCGCCGACAGCGAGGCCCCGGTCGAGGCCGCCACCCGGGCGGTGAAGGTCGAGGCGTTCAGCTCGTGGTCGGCCAGCAGGACGAGGGTCCGGCGGACGAGATCGGCGCCGGCCGCGTCCAGCCCCCAGGCGGCGGCGAAACGGCCATGCGCCGGACCCTCGCCGGCCTGGCCGGTCGCCGCGTCGACAATGGCTTCCAGGAGGTCGGCGGCTTCCATGGCCAGCGCCAGAGGCGCGCGGCCTCGGGCCGGCGGCTCGCGGCCCGCGCGGGCGGCCAGGGTCAGGAACAGCCGCGCCCGGGCGCTGTCGGCGACCGGTGGCTCTGGGCGGCGGGACGACTTCAACGCCGCGCCGTGGCCGCCGCGCAGCAGGCGGCCGACGTTCTCGAGCGTCAGGCCCTGCTCGGCCAGCTCGACGGCGTCGCGGCCGCGATACCAGAGGCGTCCACCGGCGACGGTCGTGATCGCCGAGGGCAGGACCGGCTCGCCCCAGGCGATGGCCTCGGCGGCGACGTCGGCGGCGCGGCGGCCGCGCGCCTTCTTCTGGGCCAGGGCCGCGACGTCCGAGGCGCGATAAAGACTACGGCGCGGATCGTGGGGATGGGCGGCGGCCTCGATCCGGCCCCGGCTGACATAGGCATAGAGAGTCTGCGGCCGGATCCCCAGCCGTTCCAGAACCTGATCCGCTTCAAGCCAATCCGCCATATAGATTGATTATATTGATCAAGATTGACGGTCAAGGTCATCGGGCGCTTTCTGCCGCCCGAAAGGAGACCGCAAATGTCCGATGGTCTTGAGGGCGTCATCGCCGCCCGCACCGTTCTGTCCGATGTCGACGGCGCCAAGGGGCGCCTGGTGATCCGGGGTTACGCCGTCGAGGATCTCTCGGGCCGCACCCGTTACGAGGACGCCGCCCACCTGCTGTTCGACGGCTTCTTCGAGGACGCGCCCAGCGATCTGGCGCCGGCCCTGGGCGAGGCTCGGGTCCGCGCCTTCGCCGAGGTAGCCGCCCTGGACGAGGCCCTGGCCCGCCGCGATCCGGTCGAGGCCATGCGCGCTTTGCTGGCCCGTCTACCCGACGGTGACGACCTGCCGACCGCCCTGCTGCTGATCGCGGCCCCCGCCGTCTTCACGCCTGCCGTGCTGCGCGTCGCCAAGGGCGAGAGCCCCGTCGCGCCCGATCCGGCCCTGTCGCACGCCGCCGACATCCTGCGCATGACGCGGGGCGCGCCGGCCACCGACGCCGAGGCCGCCGCCCTGGACGCCTATCTGGTCACCGTCTGCGACCATGGCCTCAACGCCTCGACCTTCGCCGCCCGGGTGGTGGCCTCGACCCGCGCGGGCCTGACCTCGGCGGTGCTGGCCGGGCTCTCGGCCCTGAAGGGCCCGCTGCACGGCGGCGCGCCGGGACCGGTGATCGAGATGCTGGACGACATCGGCACGCCCGAGAACGCCCGCCCGTGGCTGGAAAAGGCCCTGGCGCGCGGCGACCGGCTGATGGGCTTCGGCCACCGCATCTATCGCGTCCGCGACCCGCGCGCCGACGCCCTGAAGGCGGCCGTGCGCAAGCTGGCCGACGCCTCGCCCAGCCTGCCCGGCCGAGTCGCCTTCGCCGAGGCGGTCGAGACGGCGGCGCTGGCGATCCTGCGCGAGCACAAGCCCGACCGGCCGCTGGACACCAATGTCGAGTTCTATACGGCGCTTCTGCTCGAGGCGCTGGGCCTGCCGCCGTCCAGCTTCACCTGCGTCTTCGCCATGGGTCGCGTCTCCGGCTGGCTGGCCCACGCCCGCGAACAGCTGGCTGGCGGCCGCCTGATCCGCCCGCAGTCGGTCTATGTGGGGCCGGAGGCGCAGATCGCGGCGTAGAAACGGCGGCTTAGCCTTCGGTGCCGGGTGCGGTAGATAGGGGCCATGTCCCTGTCCGCCGCCGACCCCAAAGCCACCCGCAACGTCGCCCTGCTGTCGGTCGCCACGGCCACGATCCTGATCGTGGTCAAGGCGATCGCCTGGCGGGCCAGCGACAGCGTGGCGATCCTGGCCTCGCTGTCGGACTCGGCCCTCGATCTGGTCGCCTCGCTGATCACCCTGTTCGCGATCCGCTACGCCCAGACCCCGCCGGACGCCGAGCACCGCTTCGGCCATGGCAAGGCTGAAGCCTTCTCCAGCCTGATGCAGGGCGGCCTGGTCTTCGCCTCGGGCGCGCTGGTCGGGCGCGAGGCGGTCCAGGCCTTTCTCCATCCGCGCCCGGTCGAGCACGGTCTCGCGGGCGTCGTCGTGATGGTCGTCTCGATCGTCCTGACCCTCGGGCTGATCACCGCCCAGGGCCGGGTGCTGAAGGCCAGCGGCTCGATCGCCATCGCCGGCGACCGGGCCCACTACGCCGCCGACCTCGCCTCGAACGCCGTGGCCCTGGTGGGCGTGGCGGCCGCGGCGTGGCTGGGCCTGTCGTGGGTCGACGCGGCGGCGGGCCTGGTCGTGGCGCTGTGGCTGATCTGGGGCGCGATCGGCGTGTTCCGCGAGGCCTCGAACCAGCTGCTGGACCACGAACTGCCGGAAGAGGACCGCGCGAGGATCCTGGAGCTGGCGACCGCCGACCCGCGTATTCTCGGCATCCACCAGCTGCGCACGCGCGCCTCGGGTCCCTATGTCCACATGCAGATGCACGCCGACCTCGACGCCGACATCTCCCTGGCCGAGGCCCATACCGTGATGGTCGAGGCCGAGAACCGCCTGCTGGAAGCCTTCCCGGCCGCCGATATCCTCATCCACCCCGATCCGCGCGGTAGAGCCGAGAAGCACGGCGGGCTGTTCTCGCAAGCCGTCGAGGGTTGAGTTTTCGGGGCGTGAGGGTACGGAACTCCGCATGAACGACACCCTGGCCCATCTCCCCCGCGCCTTCGCCGGCAAGACCGTGCTGGTCCTCGGCGACGTGATGCTGGATCGCTTCATCTACGGCGCGGTCGACCGCATCTCGCCCGAGGCGCCGGTGCCGGTGATCGCGGTCGAGAAGGAGACCGCCATGCTGGGCGGGGCGGGCAATGTGGCCCGCAACGTGGCCGCCCTCGGCGCCAAGGCGGTGCTGATCGGCCTGGTCGGTCAGGACGACGCCAGCGCGGCCCTGCGCGGCATGATCGACGCCGAACCCGGCCTGGAGGCCGAGCTGGTCGCGGACCCCAAGCGCCGCACGACCGAGAAGGTCCGCTACATCTCCGGCTCGCACCAGATGCTGCGCGTCGATCGCGAGGATCGCGGCCCCGGCGACGGCGCGGCGCTGCTGGCGGCCTTTAAGGCCCGTCTGGCCGCCGCCGACGTCGTGGTGCTGTCCGACTACGCCAAGGGCGTGCTGACCGCCGAGGTGGTGCGCGGGGCGATCGACGCCGCCCGCGCCGCCGGCAAGCCGGTGATCGTTGATCCCAAGAGCCGCGACTTCGCTCGCTACGACGGCGCGACCTTGATCAAGCCCAACCGCAAGGAAGCCGCCGAGGCCACCGGGATCACCGACAATTCCGACGAGGCCTCGGAGGACGCCGGCGCGGCGATCCTGGCCATGGCGCCAGGCCTGGACGCCGCCCTGATCACCCGCGGCGGCGCCGGCATGACCCTGGCGGTCCGTGGCCAAGCGCCCGTCCACCTGCCGGCGACGGCGGTCGAGGTGTTCGACGTCTCGGGCGCGGGCGACACCGTGGCCGCGACTCTCGCTCTCGCCGTGGCGGCGGGCGCCAGCCTGGCCGAGGCCGCGCATCTGGCCAATCTCGCCGGCGGCCTGGTGGTCGCCAAGCTGGGCACCGACGTCGTCACCGCCGCCGAGCTGACCGCCGTCGCGGGGTCAGCCCAGGGCGAGCCCGGCGAGATCAAGATCGCCGACCGCGACCACGCTCGGCAGATCGTCGAGGGCTGGCGCGCGCGGGGCCTCAAGGTGGGCTTCACCAACGGCTGCTTCGACCTCCTGCACCCCGGCCACGTCTCGCTGCTCAGCCAGGCCAAGGCCGCCTGCGACCGGCTGATCGTCGGCCTCAATACCGACGCCTCGGTCTCCAAGCTGAAGGGCCCGACACGGCCGGTGCAGAAGGAGCAGGGCCGCGCCACGGTGCTGGCCTCGCTGTCGTCCGTGGACCTGGTGGTGCTGTTCGACGAGAACACGCCGCTCGATCTGATCAAGGCCTTCCGCCCCGACGTGCTGGTCAAGGGCGCGGACTACACGGTCGAGACCGTGGTCGGATCGGACGTCGTCCTGGGCTACGGCGGCAAGGTCGTCCTGGCCGAGCTGAAACAGGGCCAGAGCACCACCAACCTGATCGCCCGGATGAACGCGCCGGGGTGAGCCCGGAACTCAGTCAAACCGCCGCGCAAAAGCCTGGATTTCAAGGCTAAACGCCGTTCGGCAATCTGTTGTTAAGCAAAGCGGCGCATCGCTCCTACGATGCAGCCTGAGCGCACCTGGGCATGAGCGTCGAACGCACCCTCCACCATTT
>FTCT01002250.1_pt1 | contig 12015 bp, 11 predicted proteins | sample 1658881 | NCBI WGS metagenome assembly FTCT01 (sample SAMEA3914864, study PRJEB12502) | metagenome | biome: forest; material: soil | place: USA | collected 2012-03-12 | depth 0.3 m | reverse complement strand
CGCTTGGCCTGTGCGTTGACGAAGGGGACTGTCAGCGACGCGACCGGGCAACTGGCTGAGGGGAACCGTATCCGCATGAAACAGTTTATGATCACGCTGTCGGCGGTGATTGTGGCCATGCTGCTCGTGCTGGTGGGTTTGCCGCTGGCCCTCATCTTCGGGCTGGCCGCCGCCGCCCATCCCCATAGCCACGGCGATGTCGTTATTTCGATCGACCTGCGTCAGAAGATGACCGACCAGGCCGCCGCACAACCTTTCGATTTCCTGACAGGCAAGGGCCTGTCGACCCTGGAAGTGGTCCAGACCCTGCACCGTGCCGCCGACGATCCCCATGTCAAGGCCGTGTTCATCCGCCTGCCCGAAGGCGGCATGTCGCCCGCCTCGGCCGAGGAAATCCGTGACGCCATCATCTATGTCCGCGGCGCGGCCAAGCCGGTGATCGCCCATAGCCAGGGTATGTATCCCGATACCATGGTTATTTCGACCTATATGCTGGGCTCGGCGGCGTCGGAGCTGTGGATGCAGCCGCGCTCGTCCTTCCAGGTCACCGGCATCTCGACCTCGACCACCTTCATGAAGCGCGCCTTCGACAAGTTCGGCGTCAAGGCCGAATATGAGCAGCGCTACGAATTCAAGAACGCGGTCAATCCCTATTTGTATGACGACTATACCCCGGCCCACCGCGAAGCGACCCTGGGCTGGATGACCAGCATCTATGATTCGATGCTCAAGGATATCGCCCATGACCGCCGCATGGACGTCACCAAGGTCCAGTCGATCATCGAAGCCGGCCCCTACGGCGCCGAGCAGGCGCTGGATCTCGGCCTGATCAACCATCTGGGTCAGGTTCACGACGCCCAGGAAGCGGCGCTGAAGCGCGGCGACGACAATGCCCAGGTCGTCGACATCCACGACTACGAACGTTCGCTGGATCCGGTCGTCCACGGTGACACCATCGCTGTGATCGACGGTGAAGGCGCCATCATGACGGGCAAGGGCTCGGGCGGCGGTTTCGGCTCCGAACCGTCGATGATGTCCGACACCATTTCCGACGCCTTCTACGCCGCCATCAAGGACAAGTCGGTCAAAGCCATCGTCTTCCGCGTCTCTTCGCCGGGCGGCTCCGACACCGCGTCCGAACAGATCGCCAACGCCATGCAGGCCGCCAAGGAATCAGGCAAGCCGGTCGTGGTGTCGATGGGTGAATATGCCGCTTCGGGCGGCTACTGGATTTCGTCGGGCGCCTCGCGCATCGTCGCCGATCCGTCCACCCTCACCGGCTCGATCGGCGTGTTTGGCGGCAAGCTGGCCTATGGCGACGCCCTGTCCAAGTTCGGCATCGACATGAAGGACATCACCGTCGGCGGCCAGAACAGCGACACCTTCTCGCCATCCCAGGGCTTCTCGCCCGAGCAGCACGCCGCCCTCGCCTCGTGGATCGACCAGATCTATAACGGCTTCATCGTCCACGTCTCGGCCGGCCGCAACATTCCCGAAGACACGGTACGCGACATCGCCAAGGGCCGCGTGTGGACCGGCGACCAGGCCCTGGGCCTGCGTCTGGTCGACAAGCTGGGCGGCTTCTACGACGCCGTCGACGAGGCCAAGAGCTTGGCCAAGCTGACCGGCGACGTCCGTCTGGTCAACTATCCGTCCAGTCACTCGATGTTCGGCGGTGCCGGCGAAAGCGTACGCATGAGCCTGACCGGCCTGAAGACCCTGTCCTTCCTGGGCTGGGCGATGAGCGATCCCAAGGCCGAGGCGGTCATGAACAATGTCGCGGACGAACGCCTGCGCGAACAAGGCGCCACCGTCATGGCGCCCCAGGCCTACCAGCCCTCGACGCGACCACAGACGCCAACCCAGCCCTGATTTACGAAAACGGCGGCAGGTCATCCTGCCGCCGTTTTTCATTTGAGGTCGACGCGCGCCACTGCAGGCTTGGCCGGTTCAGGCCCAGGGCTGCCTGTAACGATGTGCAGGACGATGATCAACAACACCGCCGCGGCACAACGCTGGCCTCGTTTTGAGACAAATATCAGGAAATCCGCACCCACTCGCCCAACCTCCGGTCCTTTGGGCCAGGGTTAAGCAAGGGTTAAGCCACGCGTTTGTTCGAAGCAGGAAAGGTTGGTGGTTCAAAAAAGCGAATACACCGGATGCCGGCCGAGGATCAGTCCCCACCACCGTCTTCGCCGCCGGTCGGCGCCGGGGCGCCGCTCTGCGAAACGCCTGCCGCAGCGGCTGCGGCCGGAGCCGCCGTCGGTTCGGGCGCCACATCCGGTAAGGCCCGAAGCTTGGCGACCAGATCGCTCACGCGGCGACAATTGGCGCCAAGGTCCGGCAGGTCGTCGCGGCCGGTCGAGCGCACGTCGAGGCGTTCCGGGTCGAGCCGCACCACCACGTCCGACCGGAAGCCGAAGAAATTGTCCTGATACCTGGCCTCGACGCGCCACGGCGCCCGGCCGAAAACCTCGTAATGGTTCGCCTTAAGGAGATCGGCGACGGCGTCTTCGTTGACGTGCTTGCCGACCAGGCCATGCGCCCCGGGGCAGGTCAGGGCGTTGATTTGGGCAATCGTCTTGCCGCCCCATTCCAACGACTGGGTCCGCGGGACGCGCGGATTGTCCTCGACCGGCATCGCCTTGGGGCCTCGGTCGGCGAGCAGCTTGTCGGAAAAGGTCACCGGCGTGTCCCAGTTGGTCGAGACATCGGCGATCGGCGGAAATTGCTTCAGGGCGCGCTCATAGGCGAAATAGCCGGCTGTCACGCCGCCCGACAGGACCACCGCCGCAAAGGCCCACAGGCCGTAACGCGCATGATCCTTGAACAGAGAAATCAGCAGCGACAGGACCGACAGGCCCAAAGCGCCCATGGCCATCTTGGGGCCGACGCGCAGGGTCAGGAAGCGGAAGCCGGTATCGACATCGAGATAGCCGACATGCGTTGCCATCATCACGCCGACGACAAAAGCCAGGGGAATCACGGCGATCACAAACGCCAGATGAGCAAAGGCGAAACCGCCTTTCTTCTTTCCGGTCTTGAAGCCGGTCTCTGCCGTCGGGTCCGTCACGCCTTGTATCCTTTGGTCATTCTTATCGTGCTTATCGCGCCGCAGGTCTCACTATAGATACGCTGGATCCCGGCGGCGGTTCACTCCGACCGGCCAGGCGGTCGACGCAAACGACCGTATCCCGGCCCGGCAGGGCGTCACGCCCATACCTCAACCAAGCGAATTTTTCATGATGGCCCGGTAAAAATTCAACCTTGTTCACGGCACAATTCATGGCCGCGCCCCCCTTCAAGGATGCTCAATCTGCCACGAAAGCGTTGATTTATCAATGTCGGCTTGCGCGGCCGCGATATCGGGCGTGGCGTCGGACACGTCCTTCATCCGCGCTTCAACCCGGGCGCGCCGAATTTCAACCGGAAGGTCCAGCCAGCGGCCATCGAAACCCACGCCGGCGTCGGCGGCCAAGTCTTGCGCCTGGTTCCGCCAGCGCGGTTCGCGGAAGGTGGCGTCCACCGCCACCGCCTGGCCGGCTTCAAGCGTCCGCTGCGCCAACTCGAACATGTGATGATAGACGCGAACATTCTCGTCCGGCGTATAGGCTTCCTTGGGCAAACCCTCATATTCGGGGCAGGCCCACAGCCGCTTGCGGATCTCGTCGCTGCGCAGGACCACGGCGCCCGGAGAACGCCCGGTGAGCGGCGCCAATTGCCGCGCCCGCGTGCTCTTGCCCGAACCCGACAACCCGCCGATCGCCGTCAGCGATGGCGGCGCCAGATCAAGGAAGCGATGCGCCGCCTCCAGGTACATCTTCGCCTTGTCCATGCCATAGTGCGCCTCGCCGACATAGTTGGCATTGACGTGGCAACGCACGCCGGCACGCACGCTCATATACAGAGGCAGAAGGCGCAGGCCGGCATAGACGCCGGCGACGTCGTCCTCGAGCCGCGCCGCCTGGTCGAGCCAGACATTCATCACGCGGTTGGCGGCATCGTGGTGGCCACGCACCCACAGGTCCATCAGCAGGAAGGCCAGGTCGTACAGCACGTCGATCTGGCTGAGCTTTTCGTTGAACTCGATGCAGTCGAACAGGACCGGCTTTTCGTTTTCGACCAGAATATTGCCGAGGTGCAGGTCGCCATGACAGTGCCGTACATGGCCGTCGTCGAAGCGCTTCAGGACATCCGCTTCGACGGTCTTGTAGTGGGCCTGAATGGCCGCGTCATAGGCATCGACGGCCGCCTCGCCCAGATCCTTGCGGAAGACGTCGATATTGCGCTTGTTGGAGTCGATGACGTACTTGATGTTGGTGGCGTGCTCGCCGTCGCGGCAAACTTCCGATCCGGCGTGAAAGCGCGCGATCACCTGCCCCAGGTCGTGCATCAGTTCGAGGTCCGGCGTCCATTGCGCATCGGCCGCGCTCTGCTCGCCCAGCACCCCGCCGGTGTCGAAGCGCCGCATGACCAGGACGCTTTCGCCGGCAATATCCTCGACCCCCAGATAGATATCGGCGGCCATGCGCTGGTTGTAGCGCAACTCCCGCAACAGGGCGGCGCGGCGCTTTTCAGCCGTGGTGAAATCGAGAAAGCCGTAATCGACGCTCTTCTTGATCTTGTAGGCCTTGGCGCCCTTGAGCACGACCGTGGCGCACGAGGTCTCGATGACCTGATCGGCGCCTTCCTTGAGATGGTACAGGACCTGGCTGAGGGACACGCTGAGCTCCTTGTCTATGGGAGCGCTAAAACCTTTTGCGTACGCCTGCAAGCCCCCTTGACCCGATAGTCCGCATGGCCCACAGCAAGCCGCATGTCCCTGCCCCTGCCGCCCGCCGTCGCCCCAGAAATCGCCCCAGAAATCGCTCCTGACATCCAGGCCCTGATCTTCGATTGCGACGGGACGTTGGCCGACACCTTCGCCGCCCACTTCCGCGCCTTTCGCGAGACCCTGGCCGACTACAATGTCGAGTTCACTACCGCCTTCTATGCGGCACGCCTGGGCCTGTCGCGGCGGCTCATGCTGGCGGCCCTGGCCGAACAGACCGGCGCAACCATTGACGATGCCGATATCGCGGTGCGCTCGCCCGCCCTGTTCGCCGGCAATGCCCACCTGATCCGGCCTATACCGTTCACCGGCGACCTGGTCCGCCGCCATCGCGGCACGTACAAGCTGGCTGTGGCCTCGGCGGCCCAGCGCAAAATGGTCGATACCTCGCTCAAGGCCATTGGGCTCATAGACCTGTTTGACGCCATAGTCACCATCGAGGACGTCGCCAATGGCAAGCCGGCGCCGGACCTGTTCCTGAAGGCCGCCGCCAATCTCAGCGTCGATCCGGCCCATTGCCACGTCTTCGAAGACAGCAATGAAGGCCTGGAGGCCGCCCACCGCGCCGGCATGGCGGCGACGGACATCCGGCCCTATTACCAACCGGATCCCACGCTCTGGAGCTAGAGGCCCAGGACCTTTAGCAGGAGGCCACCCACCTCCCAGCCGACAGCCAGGATGGCGAACGAAGCCACCGCGGTGGCCAGGGTAGCCGCCAGGACGGCGACGCCCATGGCGCCGTCGGCGCGGGGACGGACAATGGCGACGGCTTGGGCAGAACGAACGGTTTGCATGCGCATGACGGGCTCCTTTTTGATAAAGTCAGTATGCGCCGCGGCTCTCCGACAATAAAATCGATCGTTCTTTGTTTTTCGATAAATAGAATTTATGGAAACAGCTTGGACGCCGTCCAGCCATCGCCGGCGCGGACAAAGCGCACCCGATCGTGCAGGCGGAAAGCCCGGTCACGCCAGAATTCAATGGTGGACGGCGTCACGCGGTAGCCGGTCCAATGCGGCGGCCGTTCGATCTTGCCCAGGGCGAACTTGACGGTGAATTCCGCGACGCGCTTTTCCAGGGCAAAGCGATCAGGCAACGGCCGCGACTGGTCGGATGCCCAGGCGCCGATCTGCGATTGCCGCGCGCGGCTCTGGAAATAGGCATCGGCCTCGGCATCCGTGACGCGCGTTACCACGCCACGAATGCGGACCTGGCGGCGCAGCGACTTCCAGTGAAACAACAGAGCCGCCTTGGGATTGGCGTCCAGCTCCAGGCCCTTGGCGCTCTGGGTATTGGTGTAGAAGACGAAACCGGCCTCGTCGAAGCCCTTCAGCAGGACCATGCGGACGTCGGGCAGCCCGTCGGCGTCAACGGTGGCCAGGCTCATGGCATTGGCGTCGTTCGGCTCCCTGGCCTTGGCGTCTTCCAGCCATTGGCCGAACAGGGCAAAGGGCTCGCCGGCGTCGATTTCGGCGTCATGCACGGCATGCTGTTCGTATTCGGCCTGCGAGGGCGAAGCGGGGATCAGCGGGTCTTTGGCCATGGGCGCACACCGTTTAAGACTTTGCAAACCATCGCCACGCCATAACCTTTTGCATTGATTTGGTGAAGGACTTTGTCGGCATGGGTGACGAAATCGAGCGGCGGACGGAGGGGGCCTGCCTGGAGTTGCTGCATCGCGAGGACGCCTTGCGCGAACTGGGCCTTGCCGACACCGCCTCCGACGAGGACGTCCGCGATGCCTTCCGCGCCCGCCTCAAGGACGCCCACCCGGACCTGAACGGCGGCAACGAGGTCATGCTGCGCCGGTTGATCCTGGCGCGCGACATGTTAATGCAGGACATCAAGGCTCTGCCACATTCCGTTGAAAAACAAGCCGTAACCGATACGGCGATCGACCTGACGATTACCCTCGAACAGGCCCTGCGTGGCGGCGAGATCTACGTCGAGGCCCCGGCCCTGGAACACGCCCACGCCGATGAGCACCTGGTGTCGCTGCGCCAGACCAAGCAGTTGCGCGTCCCCCTGCCCGCCGGCCTGCGCGACGGCGACCGCCGTCCCCTGTCGTGCAACAGCGGCGCCGATATCGCCCCGATCTTTACGATCCATATCGATGCCGGCCCCAATCGCCGCGTGTTCGGCGACGATATCTGGGCGACGGCGGCGATCGACGAGCGCATGTTCGTTGGCGGCGGCCGCGCCACCATAGAGACGCCGTGGGGCCCGCACGAGATCGACATCGGCCGCGCTTTTCCGCGCGGCTCCAGCCTGTGCCTGAAGGGCCTGGGCCTGCCGGCCAACGCCACCCGCACCGCCGGCCACCTGCATCTGCGCCTCGAAGCCCGCGAGATGAAGCCGCGCGCCTATATGGAAACCTTGAGTGATTTCCGGCAGAAGTGGGCGTCGTGATATGGCGATGCCATGTCCTACGAAATTATCGATTCCACTCTCGAACCCAGCCTGAACCCATTCGGCCAGCCGGTCGGCAAGGCCATTCCAGGCTGGAGAGCCTGCGCACGTCTGCCGGATATCGAACTCGTGGGTCGCACGTGCCGCGTCGTCCCCTATCATCCGGATCATGCCCCGGCCTTGCTCAAGGCCTATGCCGCCGATGACGGCCGCATGTGGACCTATATGCCGTTCGGCCCGTTCGCCGATGCCCGGGCCCTGCACGATTCAATCATGGACTATCAAACGACGAAGGGCTTCCACACCTTTGTCATCCTGGCCGACGAGCGAGCGCTCGGACACTTCAGCTATCTGCGCTACGACCTGGCCAATGGCGCGGTCGAGGTCGGCGGCGTCAGCTACTCCCCGGCCCTGCAACGTTCGACGGTGGCGACCGATGCGCAATACCTGATGATGAAGCACGCCTTCGACCACGGCTACCGCCGCTATGAGTGGAAGTGCGACCAGTTGAATATCCCATCGAACCGCGCAGCCCTGCGCCTGGGCTTTACCTTCGAAGGCACTTTCCGCAACGCCGTGGTCCGCAACGGCCACCGCCGCGACACCTGCTGGTACGCGGTCATCGCCGAGGATTGGCCTGCTGTACGTTCGCGGCTGGAAGCGTGGCTCGATCCTGCCAATTTCGACGCCGAAGGCGTGCAACGTCAGGCCTTGAGAGCAACGCCCGCAGCCTGAAGAATTCGGCCACGGATGCCATGGAGAGCACGGATATCCGTGGCATCCGTGCCATCCGCGGCCCGAATCCTTCCTTTAGAACCCCTCAACCTCGACCGCCGCCGGCTTGGCCTTGACCTTGGACAGCAGGGGGGAGTCCTTTTCGATCAGGCCGTTTTCACGTGACACCAGGGTCGGCACCAGGATTTGGCCCGTCACATTGACGCAGGTCCGCATCATGTCGAGGATTCGGTCGATCGCCGCCAGCAAGGCCAGGCCTTCCAACGGTAACCCGGCCGCCGACAGCGTGACCGTCAGCATGACCGTCGCCACGCCCGGGACGCCGGCAGTCGCCAATGAGCCCAGGATCGACGCCAGGGCAATGATCACATAGTGCTGCGGCGTCAGGATGATATGGAAATAGTTGGCGATGAAGACGCTGGAAATCGCCGGATAAATCGCCCCGCAGCCATCCATCTTCATATTGGCGCCCAGCGGCAAGGCAAAGCCGGCATAGGATTTCGGCAGCTTCAGCCGGTCGACCGCGACCTGCAGCGACACCGGCAGGGTGCCCAGAGACGAGGCGGTGAAAAAGGCCGTCTGCTGGGCGGTAAAGACATTGCCGTAAAAGCCCGTCACCCGCAGGCCATGCAGCTTGAGCAGCAGCGGATAGACGACCAGCAGCTCGATCAGGCAACCCAGATAGACCAGGGCCATGTAGGGGATCAGCGGCTTCAGGCTATCCAGCCCATAGCTGGCGACCAGCGAACCGATCAGGCCGAAGACGCCGATCGGCGTCAGCTGGATCATCCAGCGGGTGATCTTGAACATGACCTGCGAGCCCTGCTCGACCATGGTCGACAGGTCCTTCGTCTTCTGCCCCAGGGCGCCCAATGCCGCGCCGACCAGGATGGCGAAGAAGACGACGCTCAACACCTGGCCTTCGGCAAAAGCCTTGAAGATGTTCGACGGCACGATGCCGGTCAGCACGTCGACCGGGCCTGGAATGACCTTGGGCGTGATATGCTCGATCGGCAGGGCGTTGATCCCACGGCCGGGCTCGAAATAGATGCCGATGGCCAGGCCGACCGACACCGCGATCGCCGAGGTCACCATGAACCAGAAGATCGTATAGACGGCCAACCGGACGGCGCGGCCGCCGGCGCCGGTTTCATGGTCGCCGTCCTGATGGCCCAGACGCGCGATCGAGGCGGCGATGGTGAAGAACACCAGGGGCGCAACCAGCATCTTGATCGCCTTGACATAGGTATCGCCGATCGGATCGAGGACCGGCAAGGCCGCCTTGCCCCAATATAGCGCGACCGCAATCCCGGCGGCAAAAGCCACCACCGTCTTCACCCAGAACGGAATTTTACCGAGGAATTTCATTGGATTGCTTTCGCGTGAAACCAGTCACGCAGATATGGCCATGAATACCGGGCTTTGCGAACTAAAAAATTTGCGCCATCACTTGAACGCAGCTAAAGCGACGCGAACCTTTCGAGCTGAAAACACCATGTCGCACAATACGTTCGGTCACCTCTTCCGCGTCACCACCTGGGGCGAAAGCCACGGGCCGGCCTTGGGCTGCGTCATCGACGGCTGCCCGCCGGGCATCGCACTCAACGAAGACGACATCCAGTGGGCCATGGACCGGCGCAAGCCCGGCGGCTCGCGCTTTGTCACGCAGCGACGCGAGGCCGACGAGGTCAAGATCCTGAGCGGCGTCTTCGAAGGCGTGACCACCGGCACACCGATCTCGATCCTGATCGAAAACACCGACCAGCGCTCCAAGGACTATGGCGAGATCGCCAAACAGTTCCGCCCGGGCCACGCCGACTACACCTATTTCGCCAAATACGGCGTGCGCGACTATCGCGGCGGCGGCCGGTCGTCGGCGCGTGAAACCGCGGCGCGCGTCGCCGCGGGCGCTGTGGCGCTGAAGGTGCTCAAGACCCTGTTCCCCGACATCGTCGTGCGCGGCGCCCTGGTGCAGTTGGGTATCCATAAGGTCGACCGCGCCAACTGGGACTGGAATAGCGTCGACCAGAACCCGTTCTTTTCGCCGGATCCAGCGGGCGTCCCCGCCTGGGAAGACTATCTAGACGGTATCCGCAAGGCCGGTTCGTCGATCGGCGCGGTCGTCGAGGTCCAGGCCGACGGCGTGCCCGCCGGCTGGGGCGCGCCGCTCTATGCCAAGCTCGATTCCGAAATCGCCGCGGCCTTGATGAGCATCAATGCGGTCAAGGGCGTCGAGATCGGCGAAGGCTTCAATGCGGCAACGCTGTCGGGCGAGGAAAACGCCGACGAGATGCGCATGGGTAATGACGGCCCCAGCTTCCGCTCCAACCACGCCGGCGGCATCCTGGGCGGCATTTCAACCGGTCAGACCGTGGTGGCGCGCATGGCCTTAAAGCCGACCTCGTCCATCCTGACCAAGCGCGACAGCATCGACGTCGAGGGCCGCGAGGTCGAGCTGATGACCAAGGGCCGCCACGACCCCTGCGTCGGCATCCGCGCCGTGCCGGTGGCCGAAGCCATGCTGTCGTGCGTGCTTTTGGATGCCTACCTGCGCCACCGTGGCCAAACGGGTGGCGGCGTGCATTACGTTGGGGAATAAGAGTTTTTCCACAGATGCACACAGATAAACACGGATTTTAGGATCACAACCGAACGCCATTCAAGAGGGGGATGAAGTGGAAGAGGACAGTGAAACCTACGGCATCATCGGTGCGGCCATGGAAGTGCACAATGTGCTCGGCCGCGGATTTCTCGAGAGCGTTTATGGCGAGGCGTTCGCCGCCGAATTAAATGCGCGCAAGATTGCATATCGGCGCGAAGCGCCCCTGAACGTTATTTATAAAGGCACGGCGTTGCCGTGCCAGTTCAAGGCCGATTTCATTTGCTTCGACAACATCTTAGTCGAACTTAAGGCCCTTCCCAGGCTGTCGGCACCTGAGGTCGCTCAAATCCTGAACTACCTCAAGGCTGCCAAGATGCGAAAGGGCCTTCTCCTCAATTTTGGAGCAGAAAAGCTCCAGTGCAAAAGGTTCGTCTGGTAAGACCGCCTGTCGCCCATCCGGAAATCTGTGTGCATCTGTGTGTATCTGTGGAGACTCTTGCTTCTCCTAACTCGTCCAGCTCGCCACCAAAGCCATCTGATCGCCGTCGAAATGATCGCAGTCACAGGGCCCGAAGCCCGGTACGCTGTTCGGCGCCGGGCCGTTGTGGCCGTCGCTGTATTGCCATAGCCAATAGGTCTTCCAGGTCGGATGGACTTGGGCAGCGGCCGCATATTGCGCCCACCACAGGCTATAGGGCGCCAGTTGCGGACACGGCGTGTGGCCGAACAGGTCGAACATGTAGCTGCCGGTATAGAGCTTGGGCTTGCGGCCCAGCCGGTGCTCGACCTCATGCAGAAAGTCCAGGGCAATGGCCAGGGTCATTGGCGTGGCGTTCTTTTCGAAGTCCAGCGCGATCATGGTGTTCTCGGCCGGGTCCGCCGCCTTCAGAAAGGCATCCGCCTGAGCCTTGCCGTCGGCATTGGTGCCGAAATGATAGGCGCCCCACAAAAGGCCGGCCTTCTGCGCCAGGGTCCGGCTCTGGGCGTAGGTCGGATCGGTATAGGTCAGCCCCTCCGTCGCCTTGTAGATCACGCCCATCGTCCCGGACGCCTGGGCCTTGGCAAAATCGGGCGTTCCGCTACCCCAGCTATAGTGCGACAGGTCGGCGACGATCGGCTTCGGCATGGTTAAGCTCCCCTTGATTCGCAGCGACTGTAAGATGAAAGCGTAAACAGGCCTTGATCCGCCACGATATTGTAATTATCAAAGTTACAATTATATATGTCCCATACCGCAAGGGAGTAAAATCAATGATCGACAAGCGACCTTTCAATAGGCTGGGCGGCGCCAATCATGGCTGGCTGAACGCCAAACACCATTTTTCCTTCGCCAGCTATTACGATCCGGCCAAGATGGGCTGGGGCTCGATCCGCGTGTGGAACGACGACGAGATCGCGCCACAATCGGGCTTTCCGCCGCATCCGCACGACAATATGG
>FTCT01000328.1_pt1 | contig 12031 bp, 8 predicted proteins | sample 1658881 | NCBI WGS metagenome assembly FTCT01 (sample SAMEA3914864, study PRJEB12502) | metagenome | biome: forest; material: soil | place: USA | collected 2012-03-12 | depth 0.3 m | reverse complement strand
GCCCGCCAGGATGTCTTCGTGGCGCAGGTAGCTGCGCGCCAGCGCCTTGCCGTTCAGGGTGACGCTGCCGACGTAGCCGTTGGCGTCCGACAGGTTCACGGCGCGCACCGTGAACTGCCTGCCGTTCGGCAGGTTCAGCGTGGCCTTCTCGACGAAGGGACGGCCGATCACGTACTCGTTGGTCCCCGGCGCCACCGGATAGAAGCCCATTGCGGTAAACGCCAGCCAGGCCGAGGTCTGGCCCAGGTCGTCGTTGCCGGCCAGGCCGTCCGGCGCATCCTTGTACTGGCTGGCCACGATCTGGGCCAGCCGGCCCTGGGTCTTCCATGGCGCCCCGGCATAGTTGTACAGGTAAGCCACGTGGTGCGAAGGCTCGTTGCCGTGGGCGTAGTGGCCGATCAGGCCGGAGATGTCCTCCATGTGGGCATAGACGTTGGCGTCCACCCTGGCGTCGAAGACCTGGTCGATCTTCGCCTGGAGTCCCGCGTCGCCGCCGAGGAACTTCACCAGGCCCGCATTATCGTGGGGCATATACCAGGAATACTGCCAGGCGCTGCCTTCGGTATAGTCGCTGCCGAAGTTCGACTGCACCGGATCGAAGGGGGTACGGAATTCGCCGGTCGACTTGCGCGCGCGGACGAAGCCGGTCTTCGGGTCGAACACATTGCGCCAGTTCTGGGCTCGCCTGTAATAGCGCTCGGCCACGTCCTTCTTGCCCATCTTCTCGGCCATGCGGGCGATGGTCCAGTCGTCGAAGGCGTATTCGACGGTCTTCGAGGCCGCCTCCGGCTCGAGGTCGATCGGCACGTAGCCGTATTTCATGTAGTGCTGCAGGCCGCCGTAGGGACCGTACTCCGCGCTGGCGGTCATCGCGCGCAGCGCCTGCTCGGGATCGAAGCCGCGGATGCCCTTCATGTAGGCGTCGGCGATCACCGGCACCGCGTGGTAGCCGATCATGCACCAGGTCTCGAGGCCGGCGAACTGCCACACCGGCAGGATGCCGTAGGGGCTGGCCTGCTGGGAGGCGATCAGCGAGCGCACGAAGTCGGCGTTGCGCTGCTCCGGCTGGATCAGGGTCAGCAGCGGATGCAGGGCGCGGTAGGTGTCCCACAGCGAGAAGGTCGAGTGGAAGCGGAAGCCGTCCGCCTGGTGGACCTGGTTGTCCGGCCCGCGGTAGGCGCCGTTCCTGTCCATGAAGAGGCTGGGCGCCAGCAGGCTGTGATACAGGCTCGTATACACCATGCGCTTCATCGGCTGCGGCGCCTCGATGTCGACCGCGCCGAGGGCCTGTTCCCAGGCCGCGCTGGCGTTCGCGCGTTCCTTGTCGAAGTCCCAGCCCGGCATCTCGTCCAGGTTGGCCAGGGCGCCGTCCTCGCTGACGGCGGAGACGGCCACCTTCACCAGCAGCGGGGTGTCGCCCAGCTTGCCGAAGTCGAGCGCCGCCTCGAGCGCCTTGCCCTCGACCAGGACCTTGTCGAGCGGGGTCTTGCCGGGCGAAGCGAAGCCGCGGTATTCGACGCCTTCCTCGCGGTTCATCAGCTGGTGCGACTGGAGCGGGCGCGAAAAGCGGATCGCGAAATACAGCTGGCGGCCCGGCGCCCAGCCGCGCGTCTCGCGCATGCCGGTGAGCGTATCCTGGCCACGCAGGCGCAGGCGCGACCACAGGTTCTTGCCGGCCCAGTCATAGATGCTGCTGCGCAGGTCGAGGACGACGCGGGCCTCGGCGCCCGGCTTGAAGCGGTAGCGGTGCAGGCCGACGCGCTCGCTGGCCGTGAGTTCGACGTCGACCTCGTTGTCGACCAGTTTTACCGCGTAGTAGCCCGGCTCCGCATGCTCGTCCTTGTGCGAGAAGCGCGAGCGGTAGCCGCTGAAGGGGCGTTCCGGATAGCCTGGCTCCAGTTTCAGCTCGCCGCTGGTGGGCATCAGGAGCACATCGCCGAGGTCGGAGTGGCCGGCGCCGGAAAAGTGGGTGTGCGAGAAGCCGAGGATGGAGTCGTCTTCGTAGCGGTAGCCGGCGGCCCAGGGATAGCTCTGCTTGAAGTGGCGGACCTGGGTGTCGGGGCTCAGCTGGATCATGCCGAACGGCCGCGTGGCGCCGGGGAAGGTATGGCCATCGCCGCCGGTGCCGACGAAGACGTTGACCTCCGCCACCCGCGAGCCGGGCGCCGCGGCCGCGGCGACGCCGGCGCATAGCAGGCCGGCCGCCAGTGCCATGGCGGAGAGGGAAATGCGCTTGCCCATCTTGTCTCCTTAGTGTTATTCCGGAAACATAGCCCGAAATTTTTTGGGCAGCAACAGGCACGCGATGCGGGGACGCCTGTTTATAGCGTTTACTAAACAAATGTCGTGTCCCTGCCATGGCGCAGCCCGCCTACCCCTTTTGCATTGGCCGGAGCAGGCGCGGGCGAGGCCGGGCCGCGGCCTGCTCCCCTGTTTGTTTAGTCGGACGGCCGGGGCCGAAAGATGCCGCACCGCGCCCGATCGGGCATAATGCCGGCCCATGCAGAACCGCCGAGATAACACGAGCAAACCATTGCTGCCCGCCACGCCGCGGCCGATGACCGAAGCCGACCTGGACGCCGTACTGGCCGTGCAGGCCGCCTGCTACCCACCGTCCATGCAGGAGCCGGCCGATATCGTGCTGGCGCGCCTGCGCGCGGCGCGCGACAGCTGCCTGGTGGCCTGCGACGGCGAGGGTGTCTGTGCCTATGTCTTCGCCTATGCTTCGCGGCGCGGTGCGGTCACGCCGCTGGATGCCGCCTTCCGGCCCGCCGCCGATGCCGATACTTTGTACATCCACGACATGGCGGTGGCGCCGCGTGCGCTCGGCCAGGGACTGGCGCGCCGCCTGGCCGGCAGCCTGCTGGAACATGGCAGGACGCGCGGCCTGGCCTGGTCGGCCCTGGTGGCGGTGCAGGATTCGCGCCGCTTCTGGGAAGGATTGGGCTTTGCCGTCCACGGCCTGGAGTCCGGCGGGCAGGGCGCGCGGGCGCTGCTGAGCTATCCGGACGGTGCGCTCTATATGGCGCGTGCCCTGCATGGCGGATAGCGATGCCTGTTCCATATCTTCCTGCGCAATTCGTTGTTTTTTGTCGCCAGGCGAGCCCAAATTTGCCCCGCTTACGCTAATATTGTCGGTGGGCAAGTTTTTTCCGGGAATTCCTATGTCGAGCACCATCCGTACGATCGCGCGGGCGCGCGGATTCACCCTCATCGAACTGATGATCGTGGTGGTCATCGTCGGCATCCTGAGCGCCGTCGCGATCCCCGCCTACAATAACCACGTGATGCGCGCGCGCCTGGCGGAAGCGTATTCCGGCCTCGGCACCGTGCAGACCAATGCCGAGGAATTCTGGTCGAACAACCATACCTACGCCAATTTCGACCGCCTGCCGCCACAAAGCGGCAACTTCACCTACACCCTGACCAGCGGCGACGCCTCCAGCTATGTGGTCACCGCGGCGGGCAAGGGCCCGGCCACCGGTTTCTCCTTCACCATCGACCAGAACGGCAACCGGGCCACGCCCAAGGCGCCCACCGGCTGGGCGACCAGCACCAACTGCTGGATCGACCGCAAGGACGGCCGGTGCGTGCAGTAAGCCCGGCAGCGCCGCGCGCCGGCGGCTTTACCCTGGTCGAGGCGGCCGTCGTGGTCGCGATCATCGGGATCCTGGCCGGCGTCGGCATACCCAGCATGTCCAGCTGGCTGGTGGGACGCAAGGCCATGGCCGCCACCGGCTACTACGCCGACGGCTTCGCCTTCGCGCGCAACCAGGCCATCAGCCACAACACGCTCAGCCGGCTGGTGCTGGACGACCATCCGGCCACCGGCCAGCTGCAGTGGCGGGTCGACCTCTGCTACCCGACCAGCGACGACCTGTGCGACGACGCCAGCGCCGGCTGGTCCACCCCGACCGCGGCGGCTGCCGGCGACCCGCGCGGGGCCCAGGGCGACAAATCGGTGGTGCGCAGCGCCAACGGCCTGCCTTCGTCGAGTTCGGTCGCGCTGGTGGTCGGCCCGTCCGGCGCCAACGCCGCCTATTTCACCGCCCTCGGCTGGGTCGACACCCGGATCTCGCCGCAGATCGCCCGCATCACCCTGTCGCCCACGGTCGGCAGTTCCGCCAGCTTCACGCCGATGGCGGTGTCGCTGACCCTGGCCGGCGTGGCCACGCGCTGCAATCCGAGCGTGGCCGCGCCCGACCGCCGCAGGTGCCCGCGATGAGCCGTCGTGCCACGCCGAAGCTGCGCCTGCAGCGGGGCTTCGCCCTGATCGAAGCCCTGGTCGCGGTGGTCATCCTCGCCATCGGCCTGATCGGCACCCTGGGGCTGCAGGCGCGCTCGTATTCGGCGCTCGAGGATTCGGCGATGCGCACGGAAGCCACGCTGGCCGCCGAATCGCTGCTCGGCACCATCGCCACCGACCAGGCCAACCTGACGTCCTATGCGGTGGCCGAAAAGGCCGCGCCCGGCGACGTGTTGAAGCCCTGGTTCGACGCGACCGTCAAGCGGATCCCGTCGGCCGTCATCAGCGTGACCGTGACGCCGGCCACCGACGCTTCCGGCAGCCGGGTCGACATCAAGATCGGCTGGACCCGGAAGAGCGGCGCCAAGGCCAACCAGTACCGCGTCACCTCCTACGTCTCGGGCAGCAAGAAATGAGGACGCACATGCGCGCACCGCAGGGCGGTTTTTCGCTGGTCGAGCTGATGGTCAGCATCGTGATCGGCATGCTGGCGCTGCTGTTCGCGGTGCGCCTGGTGACCGGCGCCGACAGCACCCAGCGGCATGCGGTCGGCGGCTCCGACGCGATGCAGAACGGGATGCTGGCGCTGTTCTCGATGAGCGGCGACGCCGCCCAGGCCGGCTATGGCCTGAATGACCCGCTGATCGCGGGCTGCGACACCATCTTCAAGGACACCGGCGGCTACACGCTGGCCTCGGTGAACGTCGGCGGCACCGCCGTGCGGCCGCTGGCGCCGGTCATCATCGAGCCGCAGGCCGCCGGCGCCAACGCCAATGCCGCCACCGCCGGCGAGAATCCCGACCGCATCAGCTTCTACGCCGGCAGCTCCATCACCGGCACCGGCACCTTGCGCCTGCTGTCCGGCTACACCAGCGGCACCCGCATCGTGATCGACCGCGTGCCCTACGGCTTCCGCCAGGGGAATGTGATCGTGGTCGTCCCCGAACAGCTGGGTGGCAAATGCTCGCTGGCCCAGGTGTCGTCGACGCCCGAGACGCTGCCTGGGCTGCCCGCCCAGCAGTCGATCGACGTCGCCCAGGGCGACGATTACCGTTACAACACGGGCGGCCTGGGCGCCAGCTTCGGCGGCGGCGTCTCACGCGTGTTCAACCTCGGCCCGGCGGAATCCCTGTCCTTCCATACCTGGTCTGTTGCGGACGGCTTCCTGCAACTGCGCTCGACCGATCTCGATGGCGCCGGCACCAGCCCCGTCGCCGTAGCCGGCGACATCGTCTCGATCAAGGCGCAGTATGGCTTCGATAACCGCGCCGGCGCCAACTTCACGCCGGATTCCGGCATGCAGGTGAAGCAGTGGTCGTCATCCATGATCAACGCCGACGGCGACGGCGTGACCGGTGGCGCCGGCGACTACCTGCGCATCGCGGCGGTACGCATCGCCGTGATCGCGCGCAGCAAGTCGGCCGAGTCGCCGGCGGCCGGCGCGAAATGCACGGCCACGCCGGCGCCGCTGCAGGTCTTCTCGAGTCCCGCCGGCAGCGCCGCCGCCGCGCCGGTCAAGGTCAACCTGGCGGTGCCGGGCGACAGCGTCGACTGGCGCTGCTACCGCTACCGCGTGTTCGAGACCGTGGTCCCGGTGCGCAACTTCGTCTGGAGGCCGTAATGAAGAAGCCCTACCGCCTGCTTGGGGGTGCGCGGGAGCAGGGCGCCGCACTGCCGGTGATGCTGATCATCCTCGCGGTCATGTTGCTGGGCAGCGTGTACATGCTCAGGTCCAGCCACTCGACCGCGCTTGCGACCGGCAATCTGGCCTATGACGCCACCCTCAACCGCGCCGCCGACCTCGGCCTTCACCAGGCCTTCCAGTGGCTGAGCACGACCGCCGCCAGCAACAAGGCTTCGCTCGAATCCGACGATCTCGCCGACGGCTACCACGCCTCGCTGGACACCAAGGTGACGCCACGCGACGCCGGTTTCTGGGATTCGGCCAAAACCATTACCGATGCCGACGGCAACAAGATCGACTACGTGGTGCACCGCCTGTGCAAGCGGGACGGCCGCTACGATGCCAAGGACAACGGCTGCGCCCAGACCTCGTCGGTCAAGGGCAGCCTCGGCAACGCGGTGGCGCTGGGCGAGAGCCTGGCCGCCGACGCCCCCAGCTACGACGGCGCGCCGCAACTCCATTATGTGATCGCGTCGCGGATCAACGGTCCGCGCGGCAGCAACGTGATCAACCAGATGATCGTGCTGATCGGCGTTTAAGCTCAGGCCTCCCATGAAAAAACTCTTCGCCTTCCTGTTCCTGCTCGCGCTCGGCGCCAGTGCCAGCGCCGCCCCGACCAATATCGCCCAGCTGCCGCTGCTGAACATCTCGGGCAGCGGCAACGTCAAGCCCAACCTGATGCTGCTGTACGATAACTCCGGGTCGATGGCCTATACCTATACGCCGGACTACGTCGGCAAGGGACCGACCTGCCGGACCGGTGCAACGCTGGCGGACGGCACCGTCTCCTGCGTCGCCGGCTATCCGCCCTACAACAGCGCCGACTTCAACCGCCAGTACTACAACCCGAACGTGCGCTATACGCCGCCGGTCAACGACCTCGGCAACTCCTATGCGTCGATGACGAGCAACAAGACCTCGGCCTGGACCTCGGTGCCGAGCGACGGCTTCGGCATCAATAACAGCAACATCCTGATGTCGGGCGAGTCCAAGTCGAACCTGGCCAGTGGATTCCCGGACCTCGGCTGGTGTAACAAGCAGGGTAGCAACTGCCTGTACGGCAATCCAAACTATGCCTACCCCGATGCGACGAACTTCAAATCCACCCGCTACTACACGGCGCCCTACTATTACACCATCAATGTGGCCGAGTACTGCAAGGAAGCGGGCCTGGTCAACTGCAAGGGCGTTGCGGTGGGCTCGCCGGCGCCGGCAGGCTATCCCTATCCGGCCAAGGTGCGATGGTGCAGCAGCACCAAGATGACCGACTGCCAGGCGAAGAACGTCGGCAAGTATGTCTATCCGCGCTTCTCGACCTCGGCCAGCACCGTGACCGCGGCCTACGGCACCGTCACCATCGGCGCCTCCACCACGACCAGCGACCTGGTCATCAACAGCATCTCGGTGGCGGAGTCCGGCGGGACCGTCGTCGTCACCGGCGGTGCGGTCACCGCCGTCGGCGGCACCGGCACGCTGTCCAAGCAGGCCAGCCTGGCCACCGCGCTGGCCGCCTCGATCATCGCCAAGACCGGCCTGAAGAACCAGTACATGGCCTGCGTGCTGGCGCCGACCAGTTCCTCGGTGCCGGCCTGCTCGACCTATGGCATCAATGTCGGCACCAGCAACGTGGTCGCGATCGTGCCGATCGTCTGCCCGAGCGGCGCCGCCAAGGGCAGCCCGGACTGCACGGTGGTGGCCGACGGCAGCCGCAACGGCTGGGCGGTCAGCGTCAGCGCCCAGACCAAGACCCTCACCGGCAATAAGACCGACGTGATTCCTACCACCGTCAGCGCCATCGGCGCTGGCGCGCCCGTGTTCGTCCGGACCGACATCGTCTCGACCAACGACAGCTATCCGAAGGCGCCGGCGCGTACCGACTGCGCCGGCAGCACCTGCACCTATGACGAGGAGATGACCAACTTCGCCAACTGGTACGCCTATTACAAGACGCGCAACCAGATGATGAAGACGGCGGTCGGCCAGGCCTTCCAGGCACTGAACGGCAACTACAAGGTCGGCATCGTCTCGTTGTCGAGCGCGTCGGCGGTGCCGGAGTCCGCCAGCGGTTTCACCTTCCCTGCCGAGTTTTCCGGCGCCAACCGGACCGCGTGGTACAACGCGCTCTACCAGATGAGCACATCGGGTGCGACGCCGATGCGCCTGGCCCTGAACGCCGTCGGCAGGATGTATGCGAACCTGGGCAAGTTCCAGCGGCCCGCCGGTTCCGAAGTGGTCGAGTATCCCTGCCAGCAGAACTTCGCCTTCGTCACCACCGACGGCTTCTGGAACGGCGACCCCGCCACCAACGTCGCCAGCAACGACAACGCGGAAAACCTGGCGCGCTTCTGCAGCAAGCGCCTCGGCTGCGTCGATACGCGCGATCAGGGCGTGGCCTCGCTTGCCGACGTCGCCCTGCACTGGTACAACGGCGGCTCGAGCACCGGCACCGTCTCGCTGCGTCCCGACATCGACGACATGACGAAGGACGGCGTCGTTCCGGCCGCCGCCGGCGACAACCAGCACCTGCACATGAACACCTATGCGCTCGGCCTGGGCGTGGACGGGGTCATGACCTTCGACCCGAAGTACGACACCGGGGCCACCGAAGGTTCGGACTTCTACAAGCTGGTCACCGGCGTAAGCACCGGCTGCCCGTGGAACAACAGCGGAGCTTACGTGTGGCCGGACCCGAATACCGGCGACGCCAGCGGCAGCGCGGCTTACCAGGAGCGGGTCGACGACCTGTGGCACGCCGCCATCAACGGCCACGGCAAATACTTCAGCGCCAACGATCCCACCGAGGTCGTCAACGGTCTCGGCAAGGCGCTGGCGAACATCGAGGTGCACGTCGGCGCCGCGGCCGCGTCGGCCACCTCGACACCCAACATCACGCTCGAAGACAACGACATCTTCTCGGCGACCTTCACCACCGTCAAATGGTTCGGCGTGCTCACCGACCGCAAGCTCGATCCGGTCAGCGGGGAAGTCATCAAGACCATCAACTGGCACTCCAGCAATACGGTCGGCGCCAAGGTGGCGGCGGCCGCCGACAGCCGCATCATCAAGATGCTGGACGTCGACAAGGGCGGCCTCAAGGACTTCTTGTACTCGGGCCTGAACGCCACCGAAAAGGCCTGGTTCGACAACAAGTGCGGCGCGCTGGCCCAGTGCACCAACCTGTCGGCCGCCGACCGCCTGATCGTCAACAACGGCAGCAATATCGTCGCCTGGCTGCGCGGACAGCAGCAGTATGCCGACGACACCCGCCTGCGCGCCTACACGCTGTCGAACCCCAAGGACGACGGCGTCACCCAGGTGCTGCCGATCGTGCTCGGCGACATCGCCTCGTCCAAGCCGGCCTACCAGCGCGAGCCGCGCAAGAACTACCCAGCGGCCGATTACAGCCAGTTCAAGAGCACCTATGCGGGACGCAAGCCGGTGGTGTTCGTGGCCGCCAACGACGGCATGCTGCACACCTTCGATGCCACCAACGGCAGCGAGCTGTGGGCCTACGTCCCGCGCATCACCATGAAGAAGCTCTACCTGCAGGCCAGCACGACCTACAGCACCAACCACCAGTTCACGACCGACGGCTCGCCCGAACTGGGCGACGTCAAGATCAAGGACAAATGGCGCTCGGTGGTGGTGGCCGGCCTGAACGGGGGCGGGCGCGGCTACTATGCGGTCGACGTCACCGAGCCGACCGCGCCGGTGGCCCTATGGGAGCTCTGCGCCGACAAGGAAGTCTGCACCGGCAACAGCTTCGACGCCGACATCGGCCTGAGCTTCGGCAATCCCCAGTTCGGCACCTGGAAGGACGCCACCGGCACCGAGCGCTGGGTGGTGTTCCTGACCTCCGGCTACAACAACGTGCCGTCCACCGGCTTCGGCGGCGACGGCAAGGGCTACCTCTACGTGGTCGACGTGGCCAGCGGCCAGGTGTTGAGCAAGACCAGCACGAATGTCGGCGACACCACCACGCCTTCGGGCCTGGCGAAGATCACCGCGATCACCAACAACCCGCTTTCCGACCCGCTGGTGACCTATGTGTACGGCGGCGACAACCAGGGCAAGATGTGGCGCTTCGACTTTACCGCCGGCGGCAACCCGACGGTGCTGCAGATGGGCGACGCCGGCACCGGCCAGCCCGTCACCAGCCGCCCCGAGGTGACCCTGTGCCAGGTGACGTCGACCGACGCTTCCGGCCTCACCACCGTGGGCGCACAGAAGGTCGTGGTGTTCGGCACCGGCCGCCTGCTCGACCTGCCCGATATCCAAGATACCACCAGGCAGAGCGTCTACGTGCTGAAGGACAGCGGCACCGGCATCGGCGCCGCCAGCTGGCGCAATTCGACCTCGATGGCCAAGCAGTCGCTGGCGCGTCCGGCCGGCACCCAGGCCTACACGATCAGCGGGCCGGCCGTGAACCTGGGCAGCCAGGCCGGCTGGTTCTTCGATCTCGACCAGAATGCCGGCGAGCGCGTCAACCTGGACCCGAAGGTGGCGGCCGGCACCCTGAACGTGGTGACGAACATCCCTTCGTCCTCGTCCTCGTGCAAGGTCGGCGGCAGCAGCAATGTCTACCAGCTGAACGTCTGCACGGCGGCGCCGGTCAACACCCAGCAGGGCGTCGGCGCGATCGCGGGTACTTCTCTGTCGGGGAATTCGGCGGCGGTCGGCTTCATCATCGTGCGCCTGCCCTCGGGCGCCCTGAAGATGGTCACCACCACTGCCGACGGCAATACGATCACCTCGAGCGTGGCGCGCGCCAGCGACGCCGAGGCCCACCGCGCCGGCTGGCGCCGGGTGCGCAACTGAGCCGGATCAGGGAGAAGGGGCCGCGCGCACGGCCCCGCTGAGGGTCTGGGTCTCGACCCTGCCATCGGCGCCGCTCAGGCGCAGCTGCACCGGCAGCCAGTCCTGCGAGGGCGCCAGCCACAGCTCGAGCCTGGCCTCGCCGGGCGCCGCGCGCCTTGCCAGATGCCAGGCCGGCATGCTGCCGATGCCGGTGTCGACGTCTTCCTGGCCGATGACCTGGTAGCGCTCCGCCGTCACCCGCGAGGCGCCGGCCACCGCGATACTGATCTCGTTCTGCAGCTGTTCGGGTCTTCCCAGCGCGATGGCGGCCAGCTGCACCAGTACCGAGGCACGGTCCTGTACGCCAAGCGCTCCCGGCGCGGGGACGCCGTCCGCACCGAAGCGCACCTCTCCAGTGGTCTCGTCGAAGCTGGTCGTCGTGCTGCCGTCCTGGCGGGTTTCTGTGGCCAGTATTGGTGTGATGCCGTCGTCGCCGGCGATGCCCCGGCTCGAAAGCCGACCTGCGACGCCGTCGAATTCCAGGCTGTAGCGGCCCTTGCTGGTCCGCCAGTCGAGGTAGGTGTCGGTGTCCGGTCTTTCGCGATTCGTGTAGCTGAGGCGAACCGAGGCAGGCAGGCGTACGCTATAGCTGCCCGCGACAGGCAGCAGCTCGGCCCCTGCGGACGCAGCGATGGGCGGCATTGCAAGTCCGTTCGTTGCCGGTGCGGCTCGTGGCATCGCAGCGGGCGAGGCGGCAGGGCGCGGCGCCGGGGCAGCCCGGTGCGCCGCGTCGGCACGTCTTTCCGTGGCCTGCGCGGGCCGGCTTTCCTGCGGATGCTGCGGCGCCACGGCCGTGCCGACCAGGCGCAGCGCCAGCGGCGCCCCGGTCGCCGGCGCCACCAGCGGACCGGGCAGGCGCCGCGCCGCCAGTTCCAGCAGGGCGCCATGGAGGGTGAGCGACAGCGCGCACAGGACGAGCAGGCGGCGGTTGCGCGACAGGAAAGCATTGGACTTCATCCCGCTAGTGTAGCGCCTGGGGCCTGCGCTGCCCATCCGTGCGACCGAGCCTGTCCAGCCGCGCCATCATGTAGTCATGAATACCCCTCGCAAGCACAAGCTGCCGCTGCACCAGGTGCGGCGCTATCTCGAACCCGGCCCGGTGGTGCTGGTGTCCTCCGCCTGGCAGGGACGGCGCGACATCATGACCATGGGCTGGCACACGGTGATGGAATTCTCGCCATCGCTGGTCGGCTGCGTGATCGCTTCCAGCAACCACAGCTTCGGGCTGGCCCGCAACGGCGAGG
>FTCT01005243.1_pt1 | contig 12080 bp, 10 predicted proteins | sample 1658881 | NCBI WGS metagenome assembly FTCT01 (sample SAMEA3914864, study PRJEB12502) | metagenome | biome: forest; material: soil | place: USA | collected 2012-03-12 | depth 0.3 m | reverse complement strand
GTCGAGCGCCAGGCCCAGACCATGCGCGAGCAGGTCGACCACCACCTGCGCCGCGCCCGCGCCGCCGCCCGCTCGCAGACCAGCGGCGAGCGCACGCCGATCGAGCCGATCCTGGACGAGCTGGCCGTGACGCTGGAGCGGATCTTCCAGGACAAGGGCGTCGAGATCGATTGGCGCTGCCCCGAGGACTTGTTCTTCCAGGGCGAGAAACAGGACCTGATGGAGCTGGCCGGCAACGTCATGGAAAACGCCGGCAAGTGGTGCAAGGGGCGGATCCGCGTCGACGCCGTTGCGCAGGGCGAGGCGCGTCTGCTGCTGACCGTCGACGACGACGGTCCGGGTCTCCCGCCCGAGGAGCGCGCCCAGGCCCTGAAGCGCGGCCAGCGACTGGACGAAAACGCACCCGGATCGGGTTTGGGCCTGTCGATCGTCGACGAACTGGCCCGCGCCTATGGCGGAACGGTCCAGCTTGGTGAATCGCCGCTGGGCGGACTGCGCGTCAGCCTGGATCTGCCGCGGGCCGAGACTTAACTCCAGGTTGCTGGAAACCGGTATCCATAACGGGTTCGGGTACCGGCGATACCGTTCCCTAAACCTTTAGTGGTGCAGAGCTTTTCGGCCCGCGACATTGTGCGCGCGGCGTCTGGATTTTTGACCGGTTTCGGAAATCCTTAACCTCGTTTCGAACATGGTTGACGCCTGTCGGACCTGTTCGTCTGACTCGGGGGATCATGGCCGCTATCGCCGCCCACAAACTGCAGATGGTTCGGACGCTGGTGGAGACCGCGCCCGACGCGGCCCTGCGCAGCCTCGAGCTGGCGCTGGCGGGAGCCGGCGCGCAGGGATCCCTCGCGGCCGTGCGCGGCCTCGTCGAGGACGAGACCGCCAGCCGATTCGTCCGCAACAACATCCTGGCCCCGATCGTGCCGCTGTGCGCCGCGCGCGGCCCGGGCCATGTCGCCTTCCCCGCGCCGGTGCTGTCGCGCCTGTGGCGGGCGCTGAAGTCGGTCGCGCCGCAGCGCGTCGCCGAGGCCTCGGCCAAGTGCAATCCGTGGGATCTCGAACAGGGCGTGCCCGACGTGTTCGACGAGCTGTGCAAGACCGCCGCCGCGGGCCTGCGCGATCCCGAGAACAGCGCCTTCGACAGCGTCCGCGCCATCTGCGACCCCGAAGAGCTGGCCCTGTGCCTGCAGCTGTCGGCCATCACCCGCTCGTGCCTGCCCAAGCTGTCGGAGTGGGTCAGCCGCATGTCGGACGAGCGCGCCGCCGCCGCGCGCCTGGCCTATCGCGACGCCTGCCGCATCAGCGAGGACGCCGGTCCGCTGCTGCTGGACATCCTGTCGGCCCACCTGCCGGACGACTGGCGCATCATGCGCGTCATCTCGGCGGTGATGGACCGCCCGACCGACCGCTACCTGGCCTCGTCCGAGGTCAAGCAGTTCGGCGAGCGGATCCTGGACGAGATCGACGCCACGATCGTCCGCATCGAGACCTTCAGCTTCGCCGACGGCGAGAAGGCCGGTCGCGAGGCCGCCCAGGCTGCGCACAAGGTGCAGCTGCAGATCGTCGAGCTGCAGCAGTCGGTCGAGGTCAGCAAGGACGGCCCCTGGGGCAAGCGCCTGGCGCGCCACAAGCAGCAGATGGCCAAGGTCTGCGAGGCCCGCATGGACCAGGCCGACAAGGAACTGGAAAAGGCCCTGCCGACCCGTCCGATCTCGATGCTGGCCAAGAAGGGCAGCAAGGGCGCGGCCAAGCTGACCGAAGAGCCGGACGAGGCGATGATCCGCCGCGCCCAGTGCGCCCTGGCCTTCATCGCCGAGCTGCGCGCCTGCGCCGACAAGGCCGGCTACGGCAGCTCGCGCCTCAAGGTCCTGGAAAAGCTGAACGGACGCCTGGACCCCTATATCGAGGACGTCCTCTACGTGGCCCGCACCGGCGAGGGCGGCGACGCCGGCCTGGCCGTGAAGTACCTGGACGTCGCGGCCGGCTTCATCGCCTACACCCGCGATGACAAGACGGCTGAGATCGTCCGGCGGCGGGCGGCGGCGGCGATCGCGGCTTAGGGTTTCCCTCTCCCCCTGCGGGAGAGGGTGGCCCGGAGGGCCGGGTGAGGGGTCGCGCTCCGCTATCCGGACAGGCCTTTCGACCCCTCATCCGTCCGCTGCGCGGACACCTTCTCCCGCAAGGGGAGAAGGGGGACTTAACTCTCCAACCACCTCACCAACGCCCCGTTCACCACCTCCGGCCGCTCCAGCGTGATCACGTGCCCGCACTCCGGCGCGATGGTCAGTGTCGCGCCCGGAATCGCCGCCGCCATTTCCTCCGACAGGGCCATGGGCGTCAGCGGATCCGCATCCCCCACCACGATCGTCGTCGGAACCTTGATCGCCGCCAGCAGCGACCGGCTATCAGGCCGCCCGATCACCGCCTCGGTCTGGCGCACGAAACCCTCCAGCCCCACCACCCGGCCCATGCGGATGCTGGCGGCGTTGAGGTCGGGGTCGCCCTTGCGGCTGGGGTGGGTGAGGGCGTCGGCGCCCAGGTTCAGGAAGCGGTCGAAGCCGACGGCGCGGGCCTGGTCCAGCATCTTGCGACGCGCGGCGGTCTGTTCGGGCGTGTCGGGACGGGCCGAGGTGCAGACCAGCGCCAGCCGCTCCACCCGTTCGGACGCCTGGCGCAGGATCTCGAACGCCAGGTAGCCGCCCATCGAAACGCCCACGAGGGCGAAGCGGGGCGGGGCGCTTTGAAGGATGTGCGCGGCGATCTTAGCCATCGTCTCGCCGGCCAGGGTGTTGGCGATCGTTACGGGTCCAAAGGGCCACAGCGCCGGCAGTTGCGGGGCGAAGATCTCCTCGGAGCACAGCAGGCCCGGAACCAGCAGGATCGGCGTCATGAACACTCCCTCGACGTGCGGCTGCACCATGGCGCGCGAGGCGACCGCACTTAAGCGCTTTTTTCGCTAACGGCCGGGCCGCAGACCGGCTAACACGCGGCCATGATCGCTTTCTGGATCGCCGCGACGGGGCTGTCGGCCGTGACCGCGGGCCTTGTGCTGCGGGGCGCGGCGAAGGCCCGGCCGATCGACGACGCCCAGACGCGGCTGGAGCCGCATCGCCGCCGCCTGGCCGAGGTCGAGCGCCTGGCCATCGACGGCCTGCTGGCGCCGGACGAACTGAAGGCCGCGCGCGTCGAGGCGGGCCGTGGCCTGCTGGCCGCCGCCGACCAGGCCGAGAGCTGGGAACGCGACGGCGTCGGTCCGCGCAAGATCGTGGTCGCCGCCGCCGGCGCGGCCTGCGTCGCGGCCGTTGGCCTCTACGTCTTCCTGGGTCATCCCGAACTGCCCGACCAGCCGTTCGCCAAGCGCGTGGCCGAGTGGAAAGCCGCCGATCCCTCGACCCTGGCGCCCGAGCAGATCGCCGCCGTGCTGGAGGGCGTGGTCGCCAGCCGGCCCAAGGACGTCGAGCCGTTGGTCTTCCTGGCCCGCGCCCGCGCCGCCGGCGGCGACCTGCCCGGCGCCGAGGCCGCGCTGCGCAAGGCCGTGCGCCTCGCGCCCAAGCGCGCCGACATCTGGAGCCTGCTGGGCGAAACCTTTGTCATGGAAGGGAAGGGCCAGATCGGCGCCGACGCCAAGCTGGCCTTCACCCAGGCCGTGAAGGCCGATCCCAACGACACCCGCGCCCGCTACTTCATGGGACGCGGCAAGGTGGCCGACGGCGATGTCCAAGGCGGCCTGACCGACTGGCGCGCCCTGCTGGCCAGCCTGGCGCCCAACGACCCGGCGCGTCCGGCCCTGGCCCAGGAGATCGCCCAGGTCGAGGCCCAGGGTCACCTGGCCGCCGAAGAGCCCGCCGCCGCTCAGAACCCGCAGGTGCAGGGCATGATCGCCGGCATGGTCGAGGGCCTGGCTGCGCGCCTGGCCCAGTCGCCCGACGATCCCGACGGCTGGGTGCGCCTGGTCCGCGCCTATGCCGTGCTGGGCGAGGCCGCCAAGCGCGACGCAGCCCTGGCCTCGGCCCAGGCCCGCTTCAAGGACCAGCCCAAGGTGCTGTCGGCCCTGCGCCAGGCCGCCGACACGCCTCCGCAAAAGATCGCCCCATGAGTTTCTGGCCCAAGTCCCGCAAGGCGCGCACCCGCCTGACCATCCTGCTGGCCGTGGCGCCGGTGCTGGCCCTGGCCGTCGGCCTGGCGATGTTCGGCCTGCGCGACAGCATCTCGCTGTTCTACACGCCGGCCCAGGCCCAGGAGGCCCACGTCAAGCCGGGTCGCAAGGTCCAGCTGGGCGGTCTCGTCCAGGCCGGCAGCGTGGTCAAGCATCCCGGCGGCGACGTCGAGTTCGTGGTCGCCGACCACAAGGCCTCGGCCAAGGTCACCTATCACGGCGACCTGCCGGACCTGTTCCGCGAAGGCCAGGGCATCGTCGCCGAAGGGACGTTCGACCCGAACGGCGTCTTCGTCGCCAAGCAGGTGCTGGCCAAGCACGACGAGCGCTACATGCCGCGCGACGTCGCCAAGGCCCTGAAGAAGCAGGGCGAATGGCGCGGGGATGGCGCGGCGGCGCCGAGCTACAATCAATCCTCCCCCCAAGGGGGAGGTGTCGCCGCAGGCGACGGAGGGGGAAGGGCTTCGAGCGCTTCGGCCGCCACGCCCCCCTCCGGCCTTCGGCCTCCTCCCCCACAGGGGGAGGATCGTCGATGATCACCGAACTGGGCGCGTTCGCCCTGATCCTGTCGCTGATGCTGTCCATCGCCCAGACCGGCCTGTCGGCCGTGGGCGGGGCGCGGCGCTCGCCCGTGCTGGCCGGCGCGGGGCGCGGCGCGGCCGTGGCGGTGTTCGTCGCCGTGGCGGTGGCCTTCGCGGCGCTGATCCACGCCTTCGTGACCTCGGACTTCTCGGTCGCCAACGTGGCCGGCAACTCCCACACCGCCAAGCCGATGCTCTACAAGGTGGCCGGCGCCTGGGGCAGCCACGAAGGCTCGATGCTGCTGTGGTGCCTCGTCTTGACCGCCTACGGCGCGGCCATGGCCTTCTTCGGCGACAGCCTGCCGCCGCGCCTGCGCGCCTACGCCATCGCGGTGCAGGGCAGCCTCGGCGTCCTCTTCCTGGCCTACACCGTCTTCGCCTCGAACCCGCTGGCGCGGCTGATGGACGTGCCCGTCGAGGGCCATTCGCTCAATCCGCTGCTGCAGGACCCGGCGCTGGCCGCCCACCCGCCGTTCCTTTACAGCGGCTATGTCGGCTTCTCGGTGGTCTATTCGCTGTCGCTGGCGGCGCTGATCGAGGGCCGGATCGACGCGGCCTGGGCCCGCTGGGTGCGGCCCTGGACCCTGGCGGCCTGGAGCCTGCTGACCATCGGCATCACCCTGGGCGCCTTCTGGGCCTATTACGAACTGGGCTGGGGCGGCTGGTGGTTCTGGGACCCGGTCGAGAACGCCAGCTTCATGCCCTGGCTGATCGGCGCGGCCCTGCTGCACTCGGCCATCGTCACCGAGAAGCGCGGGGCGCTGCCGGGCTGGACGGCCTTCCTGGCGCTGGCGGCCTTCACCTTCTCGATGCTGGGCGCCTTCCTGGTGCGCTCGGGCGTGCTGACCAGCGTCCACGCCTTCGCCGTCGACCCGACGCGCGGCGTGCTGCTGCTGATCATGATGGGCCTGGCGGCCGGCGCCGGCTTCCTGCTGTTCGCGATCCGCGCCCCGACCCTGAACCCCGGCGGCCAGTTCCGCACGATCAGCCGCGAGAGCGCCATCGTGCTCAACAACATCCTGCTGTCGACGGCGACGGCGGTGGTGCTGCTGGGCACGCTGTACCCCCTGATCCGCGAGGCCATGGACGGCGAGGCCGTGTCGGTCGGGACGCCGTTCTTCAACCTGACCTTCGTGCCGTTGATGATCCTGGCGTTCTGCATCCTGCCAGCTGGGCCGCTGCTGGCCTGGAAGCGCGGTGACGCCAAGGGCGTCGCCCGCAAGCTCTGGGTCGTGCTGGCCGCCGCCGCCGTGCTGGGCCTCGTGGCCTATGGCGTGGTCCAGCCACGCAAGGCCCTGGCCAGCGGCGGGCTGGTGCTGGGCTTCTGGTTGCTGGGCGGCGCGCTGCTGGAGATGGGCGATCGCCTGAAGCTGTTCCGCGCGCCCGCTGCCGAGAGCGCCCGTCGCGCCAAGGGCCTGCCGCGCGGCGCCTGGGGCACGACCCTGGCCCACGCCGGGCTCGGGATCTTCGTTCTGGGCGCCTCGTTCGAGACCGCCTGGCGCGTCGAGGCCGCTCAGGCCCTGAGCTTGAACGACAGCCAGGCGCTGGGCGCCTACACCCTCACCCTGACCGACGTCGGAACGGTGGAGGGCCCCAACTACCTGGCCGAGCGCGGGATCGTGAAGATCACCAACAAGGCCGGCGCCGAGATCTGCCACGCCGAGCCAGAGCGCCGTTTCTACCCGACCGGCGGCCAGACGACCTCGGAAGTCGCCATCTGTCCGCGCGTGCTGGACGACCTCTACGTCGTGCTGGGCGAGCGCCGGGCGGGCGAGGGCGGCAAGCCGGCCTGGCTGGTGCGCGCCTATGTGAACCCCTGGGTGCGGTTGATCTTCCTGGGCCCGCTGCTGATGGCGATCGGCGGCGCGGTGTCGCTGTCGGACCGCCGCGTGCGGCTGGGCGTTGGCCGGCGGGCGCACGAAGAGGTGGTGTCGTGAAGGCGTTCAAGCGCGCCGCCGCCATCGCCCTGGCCTCGCTGGCCCTGATGGCCAGCGCCTCGGAACCCACCGAGCGCCTGCCCGACCCCGCCCAGGAAGCCCGCGCCCGGACCCTGTTCCGCGAGGTCCGCTGCCTGGTCTGCCAGAACGAGTCGATCGACGACTCCGAGGCCCAGTTGGCCGGCGACCTGCGGCGAATTGTCCGCGAACAGGTCAAGGCCGGGCGCAGCGATCAGGAAATCCGCGCGTTCCTGGTGCAGCGCTACGGCGAGTTCGTCCTGCTCAAGCCTCGCTTCTCGGCCGGCAACGCCGCGCTGTGGTTGGCTCCGGCGGGCGTGCTGATCGTCGGCGGCGTTCTGATGATCGGGCTGTTGCGGCGACGAGAAACGCCAGAAACAGAGCTTTCGCAGGATGAGGAAGATCGTCTCAAGGCGTTGCTGGAAGACGATTGACACGATTGCGCCGGAAAAGGGCCGCAAGAAGCGCCTTTCGGGTGACGGAAAGTAAGTCGAGAACCATTGCACCTTTTGTCGTCGAGACTAGGTTCTCAGGTCCAAGGGACCGCGCGTCGGACGCGCGGGTGAGGAAAGACGAGAATGACCGCTAGGAAGTCGGGTTTCATTGTGGGCGCCGTCGCCGGCGCGGGCGTCGCCGCCGCGGCTCTGGCCGGGGTGGGCATGCGGATGGGAACGGCGGGCGCCGCCGAGGCCCCCGCGGCTCGCGCGGCCGTGGCCGGTTCGCCGGCCTTCGCGCCGCCGCCGGGCGCGCCGATGTCGTTCGCCGACATCTTCGAAAAGGTGTCCCCGGCCGTCGTCCAGATCAATGTGACCTCCAAGGCCAGCCCCCAGCCGCTGCGCATTCCGGGCCTGGAAGGCTTCGACATCGTGCCGCGCGGCCAGAAGGGCAAGCCGGGCCAGAAGGGCGGCGAAGACGGTGAAGAAGACGCGCCCGCCACGCCGAAGCAGCAGTCGGCCGGCTCGGGCTTCTTCATCTCGGCCGACGGCTACATCGTCACCAACAACCACGTCGTGGCCGACGCCGACGACATCCAGGTGGTGCTGAAGGACGGCCGCGAACTGAAGGCCACGCTGGTCGGTCGCGACGAAGGCACCGACCTGGCGGTGATCAAGGTCATCGACCCCAAGGCCAAGGGCTCGGACTTCCCGTATGTGAACTTCGAGAACCAGGCCAAGCCGCGCGTCGGCGACTGGGTCATCACCATCGGCAACCCGTTCGGCCTGGGCGGCACCGCCACCGCCGGCATCATCTCGGCCTACAACCGCGACCTGGGCGACACGACCTCGTCGTTCGTCAACTACATCCAGATCGACGCGCCGATCAATCGGGGCAACTCGGGCGGCCCCAGCTTCGACATCTATGGCCGCGTGATCGGCGTCAACAGCGCCATCTACTCGCCGTCGGGCGGCTCGGTCGGCATCGGCTTCGCCATTCCGGCGGACATCGCCGAAGCCACCGCCAAGCAGCTGATCGCCGGCGGCAAGGTGGTGCGCGGCTATATCGGCGTCACCATCCAGGACTTCAGCCCCGAGATGGCCGAAGCCCAGGGCACGCCGAACGTGAAGGGCGCGATCGTCGCCGAGCTGGTCCCCGGCGGTCCCGCCGCCAAGGCCGGCCTGCTGCCGGACGACATCCTGACGGGCGTCAACGGCGTGTCGGTCAACAACCGCTCGGAACTGACCCGCGAAGTGGCCAAGGCCCGTCCGGGCGAGAGCATCAAGATGTCGATCCTGCGCGACGGCAAGCCGCGGGTCGTCGACGTCAAGTCGGGCACGCGCCCGGCCGAGGGCTCGCTGGCCGCCAATGACGACGATCAGGATCAAGGTCCCGGCGCCGCGCCGGCCCCGGGTAAGCCCGTGGCCGCCAAGATCGACGCCCTGGGCCTGACCCTGTCGCCGATCGATGCGACCTCGCGCCAGACCTACAAGATCGACGGCGACGTCAAGGGTCTGCTGATCACCGGCGTCAAGGGCGACAGCGACGCGGGCGAGAAGGGCCTGGCCAAGGGCGACGTGCTGGCCAACATCAACGGCACGGCGGTCAACACGATCGGCGACGTCAACGCCGCCGTGGCCAACGCCAAGAAGGCCGCGCGCAACAGCGTGCTGGTCAAGGTGATCCGCCAGAACCGCCCGGTCTTCGTGCCGCTGAAGATCGCGCCGTAAGCAGACGAAAAGCCAAACGACAGAGCCCCGCTCCGGACACCCGGAGCGGGGCTTTTTCGTATCTGTCCAAGGTTTAAGTTACGGCGGTCGATGAAACCGCTATTGCTCGCTCAAGTGTCGCGCGGTGGACCAGAATCGGGAGAACGTCGACCGTTCCGCTGTTCTGTCTTGAGCGCATGAGGGGCTCGCTGATGCGTATTCTGATTATCGAGGACGATCTGGAGGCCGCCGCCGCCATGGCGCATGGCCTGAAGGAAGCCGGCTACGACGTCCAGCATGCGCCCGACGGCGAGGCTGGCTTGGGCGAGGCCCAGAAGGGCGGCTTCGACGTGCTGGTCGTCGACCGGATGATGCCCAAGATGGACGGCGTCACCGTGGTCGAGACCCTGCGCCGCGAGGGCGACCAGACGCCGGTGCTGTTTCTGTCGGCCCTGGGCGAGGTCAATGACCGCGTCGTGGGCCTGAAGGCCGGCGCCGACGACTATCTGGTCAAGCCGTACGCCTTCCCCGAGCTGATGGCCCGCGTCGAGGCCCTCTCCCGTCGCCGCGAGACCGGCGCCGTCGCCACGACCCTGAAGGTCGGCGAGCTGGAGATGAACCTGATCAACCGGACGGTCCATCGCCAGGGCAAGGAGATCGACTTGCAGCCGCGCGAGTTCCAGCTGCTGGAATTCATGATGCGCCACGCCGGTCAGTCGGTGACCCGCACCATGCTGCTGGAGAAGGTCTGGGAATATCACTTCGACCCGCAGACCAACGTCATCGACGTCCACATCTCGCGCCTGCGCAGCAAGATCGACAAGGGCTTCGACCGGGCCATGCTGCAGACCGTGCGCGGGGCCGGCTATCGGCTCGATCCGTAGGCGTTCGGCCGGGGGCGTGGTAGGATCAGACCATGAACAAGCCTGCCAAGCCCGAGGCGGATGACGTCGACCATCTGTCGGACCTGTACGGCGGCCCGCCGCCGACGGAGGCCGAATGGGACGCGTGGATCGAAGCGAACCGGGATGAGGTCAATGCGTCGCTGGATCGGGCTCGCCAGGATCTTGCCGAAGGACGGGCTATTCCTTGGGACATCGAGGCCATTCTGGCGGACGTCGAAGCTGAATTCGAGAAAAGCCAAAAAGGCTAATGCCAGCGCCGACGGTCGTTCACTCTCCCGAGGCGCAGCGAGACCTCCGAAAGCTATTTGCCTGGATCGCGGGCGAAAGCGGAAGGGAACGAGCGCGAGCGGTATTGCGTCGGCTCGATCGTACGACGTCCCGGCTCGCCCTACGTCCGAAGATTGGTCGGCGTCGGAAGGAATATCGGGACGAGCCCTATGGCTTCAGCGTTCCGCCTTGGGTGATTGTGTACGAGCCGCTTCCTAGAGACGCGGGCATTTATGTTCTCCGTATCCTCGACAGTCGCCAGGACCTAGCGGCGCTGCTCGGCAAGAAGACTTGATCGCCATGCGTCTGCCGCGCCTTCTCCGCACCACGCCGTTTCGGCTGACCCTGCTGTTCCTGGCCCTGTTCGCGGCGGCCGCCAGCGCCTTCCTGGGCTACATCTACGTGGCCACGGCGGGCGAGGTGAACCGCCGCGCCCAGGCCGAGATCAGCCGCGAGTTCGAGAGCCTGGAGGCGGCCTATCGTCAGGGCGGCGTCGACGCCTTGAACCAGACCATCGTCGAACGGGCCACGGGCGAAAAGCCGTTCCTCTATTTCCTGGCCGACAAGAGCGGCAAGCGCATCTCGGGCTCGATCGAGGAGTCGCCGGTCAGCGATTTCACCGGCGACGGGCCGCAATGGGCCAGCTTCAAGGTCACCGAGACCGACCTCGACGGCGCTGAGGTCAAGGCCGCCGCCAAGGGCGTGCAGCAGCGGCTGGAGCACGGCGAGATCCTGTTCGTCGGCGCCGATGTCGACGCCTCCGAAGCCTATGTCCGCAAGATCGTCCGGGCGCTGTGGGGCGCGGGCGCGCTGGTCATCCTGCTGGGCATGGCCGGCGGGGTGCTGATCAGCCGCAATGTCAGCCGCTCGATGCAGGGCCTGGTGGACGTGGTCAACGACGTGCGGGCCGGCGACCTGCATGCCCGCGCCAAGATCCGCGGCGCGCGCGACGAGTATGACGAACTGGCCGAGGGCCTGAACGACATGCTGGACCGCATCGAGCGCCTGATGGGCGGCCTGCGCCACGCCGGCGACGCCATCGCCCACGACCTGCGCTCGCCCCTGACCCGCCTGCGCGCCCGCATGGAGGTGGCCCTGATCGACGCCGAGAACGGCAAGGGCGATCCCGTCGCGGCGCTGGAGACGGCGCTGCAGGACGCCGACGGGGTGCTGAAGACCTTCAACGCCGTGCTGGCCATCGCCCGCCTGCAGGCCGCCGGCTCGGCCCCCGACCAGAAGAGCTTCGACGCCTCTGAACTGGCCAGCGACATGGCCGAGCTCTACGAGCTGTCGTGCGAGGACAAGGGTCTGGACTTCAAGGCCGAGATCGTTCCGGCGTTGCCGATCAAGGGTAACCGAGAGTTCCTAGCCCAGGCGCTGGCCAACATCCTCGACAACGCCATCAAATATACGCCCGAGGGCGGGGCCATCATGCTGCGCGCCCGCCGCACCTCGTCGGGCGAGCTGGAGTTCTCGGTCACCGACACCGGCCCGGGCGTGCCCGAGGCCGATCGCGCCCGCGTCGTTCAGCGCTTCGTGCGCCTGGAGAACAGCCGCAGCGAGCCGGGCGCGGGCCTGGGCCTGTCGCTGGTCAGCGCCGTGGCCGCCTCGCACGGCGGGCGGCTGGAGCTGGCCGAGGGGCCGGGCGAATACAACGGCATGGGCCCGGGCCTGCGCGTGGCGCTGGTGCTGCCGCGGGTGGAGTAAAGGCGTCTACCGCTCGGCCTTGATCCAGGTGATCGCGCCGGTGACCGGATCGATCTTCGCGGCCATGCCCAGGCTGAGATCGCCAGCGGCGGGACCGCGCGGGGCGACGCTCCAGACGATGGCCATGGCCGCTACGGCCAGGAAGGTCACGGTCAGGAACCCGGCGACGTCGCGCGCCAAGGTCGGCTCGCGCCGGTTCAGCAGCGAGACGCGCAGGATCAGCGGATGGGTGGCCCAGCCGCAGGCCAGGGGCGAGACGGCCGCGCCCATCTGGGCCTTCATCAGGGCCTTGGCGTAGTCGGCGCGGATGTCCGAGCGCAGGGCCACGACGGTGGCGTCGCAGGCCAGCTCCTGGTCGATGC
>FTCT01004772.1_pt1 | contig 12082 bp, 11 predicted proteins | sample 1658881 | NCBI WGS metagenome assembly FTCT01 (sample SAMEA3914864, study PRJEB12502) | metagenome | biome: forest; material: soil | place: USA | collected 2012-03-12 | depth 0.3 m | reverse complement strand
GCTTTGGCCACTACGGCTTTCCGGAGAGCCACGCGGCCAGTTTCGCCAAGCTGGTCTATGTCTCGGCCTGGATCAAATGGGCGTGGCCGGACGTGTTCTGCGCGGCCCTGATCAACTCCCAGCCGATGGGCTTCTACCAGCCAGCCCAGCTGGTGCGCGACGCGCGCGAGCACGGGGTCGAGGTGCTGGCCCCCGACATCCTGGCCAGCGACTGGGACTGTGGGCTTGAAACTGTCATCCCGGCCGCAGCGCAGCGGAGAGCCGGGACCGCGGCAAGCGTCGATGCTTCCGACGGTCCCGGATCTTCGCGCGATGCGCTCGTCCGGGATGACAGGGCTTTTCGACCCGCGCCTCACAAGGTCGCCGACTATGACAACCGTCCGAACTGGAAGGCCGTTCGCCTGGGCTTCCGGCAGATCAAGGGCCTCAAGAAGGCGGATGTCGAGACCCTGGTCTTCGCCCGCGCCGAGGGCGCCCGCACACCCGGCGAGTTCGCCCAGGGCGGCGTGCCGCAACGCGCGTTGGAGCTCCTGGCCGAGGCCGACGTCTTCGCCTCGGTGGGTCTCACCCGTCGCGAGGCGCTGTGGGCGGTGAAGGGGCTGAAGGGCGAGCACAGGGCGCCGGTCCAGGCGCCGCTGCTGGCGGCCCTGCCGCTGTTCGAGGACCGGGTGGCGCTGCCGCAGATGGGGCGGCCGCAGGAGGTGGCCGAGGACTATCGGACCACCAGCCTCTCCTTGAAGGCCCATCCGGTCGGCTTCTACCGGCCGATGCTTGAGCGGCGCGGGGTGATGACGGCCGAGCGGCTGATGACGCTGAAGGACGGCGCCAAGGTGTCGGTGGCGGGCCTTGTCCTGATCCGCCAGCGGCCGGGCACGGCCAAGGGCGTGGTGTTCGTCACCCTGGAAGACGAGACTGGCGTGGCCAACGCCGTGGTCTGGAAGGACCGCTTCGAGGCCGACCGCAATGTGGTGATGACCGCCTCGTTCCTGGTCGTCCACGGCCGGGTGCAGCGGGCCGAGGGGGTGATCCACATCGTCGCCGAGGGCTTCACCGATCTGTCGGCGCACCTGTCGACCCTGCGCGACGAGCCCGGCGCCCCGGCCCCGCGCGTGCGCCAGAAGGTGTCTGGGCGGCTGCTGCGGAGCCGGGATTTTCACTAGAGACCTTCGATCCGTGTCATCCCGGAAGCCTCGTAGAGGCTATCCGGGACCCAGGGGCCAAGTCCGCTGCGGCCGCCCCTGGGTCCCGGCTCTACAGCCCGCTGCGCGGGCCTTCGGCCGGGATGACACGTTCCTATCGAGGTCGGACGGCCGCCCGCTCACCCCTTCCGGTACGGATAGGCGTAGAACGGCGTATCCCGCGCCCGGGTCCAGCCGGCCGGGACCTCGCTGACGTCGCGCGGCGAGAAATAGTGCAGCACGAAGAGTCCCTCGGGCCGGGTCTCCTCGTGGACCGCCACCAGGCCGGGATCAGCGGCGGTGTTGGCATAAGCGCGGAAGGCCGCGCCCAATTGCTTCCAGCCCTGCTTGTCGGCCACGTCGGCGTTCTCGCTGGAATAGGTGTAGCGGGGCTTGTCGGCGTCCGGCGTCTGCTTGGGGAACATCTCGAACACCGTCCCGCCCAGGGTGCTGTCCGTCGTCAGGGCCCGGAACTCGGCCCCGCGCAGCGTCCAGCCGTCCTTGTAGTCGAGGTGGGCGTTCAGCGAGAACCGGTAGTGGCCGGGGGTCTTGTACTCGTAGACATAGACCGGAACCCGGTCGAAGACGGCCGGATAGGCGTAGAAGACCACGCCCCGGCGGGTCCAGCCGGCCTTCACCGGTCCGGTGTTGTAGGCATAGACCTGGTGCATGTGGTCGGTGGGTGTATCGACATAGATCGGGATCGTGCCCGGCGCCTGGGTGTCGAAGGCGTGGAACACCACCTCGCCCAGGGTCCAGCCGTTGTCCTTGGCCGCCTGCTCGCCGCGGGTCGAGTAGTAGAAGCGCTGGCCCGGATGGGCGATCTGGGTCTCGGCATAGACCGGCGTCGTGCCGGGCGCCGGGTGACGATAGGCCAAGAACAACGCGTCGCCGCAGGCCCAGCCGGGCGGATGGTCGGTCACCAGCCGGTAGCCCGCGCCGGGCTTGGCCGGATCCAGCACCGTCTTGCGATCGGTGTCCTTGGCCCGCTTCAGGGCCGGGCGCACCATGGTCAGGCCGAAATCATGCCAGCCGTAGGCGGTCTTCAGATTTTGCGGCGTCAGGCTCAGGAAGTGGGCGATGATCTCGTCGCACAGGCTGCCGTACTCGACGAAGTCCAGGGTCAGGACGTTGGGCCGCAGCCGCCTGACCGCATCGGCCGGTCCCGCCGCGCCCGGCACGCCGGCGCGCATCCACCCGGCGAACAGGGCGATGTTGCGGGGGTTGTTCTTCTTGGCCGACTCCACGGCGGCGTCGGTCTGGAGGCCGTGCAGGATCTGCATCTGGGCCTGGGTGACCAGGAAACGACCCAGGCCGTCGGCCTCCCAGTCCTTCAGGTTCTGGACGTGATAGGGGATCCAGCGCTTTTCGAAGTCCTGGTCGCCGTCATCGCCGCCGAACGATCCGATGTCGTGCTCCCACCAGGGATCGAAGCATTCGCGCGGGACCTTGCTGTCGCGCTGGTCGGCGCCGGGGCGATAGGTCCAGACCTTGTCATAGGTGACGTCGGTGTCCTGCAGAGGGTCGCCGTAGAAGACGATCGCGCGGCGCACGGGCTCAGGGTTCTTGGGATCCGGCCCCTCGGCATAGAGCGCGTTGAGGGTCAGTTCGGCGACCGGCCGCTGGGGGATCAGCGACAGATAGTGGTCCAGCAGGAAGCGGAAGTTGATGTGATCGTCGGGCGTGAACTCCTGGCCGACCGTGCCTTGGAAGCTCTCGGTCTTGAGGATGACGATCTCGCCCGGATTGGCGCGCAGGAACGCGCGCATCTGGTAGAGGATGTGGTCCTTGTTCTCGGTCACCACGGGTTTGCCGTCCGAGCCGTACTGGCACTGGCCTATGTCGTTGCTGGACCGCGTGGGGCCATGGTGGATGTAGTAGACGCCGTCCTTCACCATCGGCCGGATGTCGAAATAGCGGATGCCCAGCGCCAGCTGCTCGGCGATGGTCTTGGTCTGGGTCGCGCTGCCGCTGTCCATGCCCACGGTGCCGGAGTCGTGCGAGCCGGGGATCGGCATCTGGCACAGCGGGATGTCGCCGAAGGGGTTGTCCTGCGTCGTCTTGCCGAAGTGACGCCACAGCTGGCCCATCCAGTTGGAGCGGGTGATCGTCAGGCTGGCGACGTCTGGCGGAAGGGTGTCGACGGGTTGGCTCATCTCGGTTTCCGACGTGCGGCGCGAGCGGGTGGGCGGACGGGTCGCCGCCTGGCCCCCCCGCGGCGGCAAGCTTCACCACCAAAATGGGTTTCATGCAATTCTGAAGAGAATTGTCTGCGCATGCATCCATCAAGAGTGCGTGAGCGTCGCGCTCTAGGGCCGCGGCGAGGGATATGGCACGGTCGCGCCATGTCGCTCATCATCCGCCCGATCGCCCGCTCCGACCACGCGCAATGGCTGCCGCTGTGGGACGGCTACAACGCCTTCTACGGCCGTGAGGGGCAGACCGCGCTGGATCCGGCGATCACGGCCGCGACCTGGGAGCGGTTCTTCGACGCCTACGAGCCGGTCCACGCGCTGGTGGCCGAGGAGGGCGGGCGGCTGCTGGGCCTGACCCACTATCTCTTCCATCGCAGCACGACGGCGATTGCGCCCAGCTGCTACCTGCAGGACCTGTTCACGACCTCGCAAGCGCGGGGACGCGGCGTGGGGCGGGCGCTGATCGAGGCGGTGTATGACGCCGCGCGCCAGGCCGGCAGTCCACGTGTCTACTGGCAGACGCACGAGACCAATGAGACGGCGATGAGGCTCTACGACCAGGTGGCCGAGAAGTCGGGGTTTCTGGTCTATCGGAAGATGGTGTGAGGCCTCGACGCGTTCCGCCGCATAGCGCCCCCTCCGTCTCGCTGCGTATCCGCAGCGATCCACCTCCCCCGCTACGCAGGGGAGGAGAAGCTGTCCTCCTCACCCGTGAAACGGGGGAGGTGGCGCGGCGCGAAGCGACGTGACGGAGGGGGCGCTCCAGCGATCGGCTCAGACGTACGGCGTCCCCGCTAACGCCGCGTCGACGCCTGTGAAGCTCCGCTCCATCACCGCCGTGAACGCCGGGCCCGGGTCCTGGCGCTCGCGGAAGACCCGCAGCGCCTCGGCATAGGCCGTGACCAGGCCGGCCATCAGCATGGCGGCGGCCAGGCGGCCCTGAGCGTCCGAAGCCGGCCGGCCCGCCGCGCTGGCCAGCAGGACGGCCAGGTCGTCCGACAGGCTCACCTGCAGCTCGCGCGCCCGGGTGGTCAGGGCGGGACTCTCGCGCACCGTCCGCCAGAACTGGACCGGCCGGTCGGACATCCGAAACAGCGGGTGGTCGCTGTCCAACAGCCGCCGCATCAGCGCCTGGAACGCCCGCACCGGCGGCTGGTCGCCGCGCGTCGCCAGCGCCTCGCGGGCCAGGGCGCGGACCTCGTCCTCGCGATCGAAGACCAGGTCCTCCTTGCGCGGGAAGTAGTTGAACACCGTCTTGCGGGCGACGTCGGCCTCGTCGGCGATGTCGGCGACCGACACGTTCTCGAAGCCGCGCTCGACGAACAGGCGCGTGGCGACGTTGGAGATCGCCTGGCGCGTCATCTCCTTCTTGCGGTCTCGCAGGCCGGGGCGGTTTGACATGGCGATGTTTATACCATAGAGAAAAATACACTGAGTGTAATAATTGTGGTTCGGCGACAATGCCGGCGCGATTTCGCCAGGGGATTTTCGTTTTGACCCATGACGTCGTGATCGCCGGGGCCGGCCCCGTCGGCCTGTTCCTGGCCTGCGAGCTGCGCCTCGCCGGCTGCTCGGTGCTGGTGCTGGAAGCAGCGGCCGATCCGGCCTCGCCGCTGAAGCGCCTGCCGTTCGGCCTGCGCGGGCTGTCGGCCCCGACTCTGGAGGCCTTCCACCGGCGCGGGCTGCTGGACGCGATCGAGGCGGGCCGGCCGGTCACGCCCGGCTCGGCCGGCGCGCACTGGATGCGCCAGCCACGCAAGGCCGGCGGCCACTTCGCCGGCATCCAGTTCTTCGAAGAGACTGTCGAGACCTCGAAATGGCCGTATCGCCTGGATGGTCCGGCCGGGGTCAATCTGGCGGTGTCGATGGAGCACGTCGAGACCGTGCTGGCCGCTCGCGCCGCCGAACTGGGCGTCGAGATCCGGCGCGGCTGCGGCGTCGAGGATCTGGAACAGTCCGACGACGGCGTGGTCGTCCGCGCGGGCGGCGAGAGCTTCCACGGCGGCTGGCTGGTCGGCTGCGACGGCGGGCGCAGCACGGTGCGCAAGGCGGCGGGCTTTGCGTTCGCCGGCACGGACCCCGAGCTGACCGGCTATTCGATCGAGGCCACGCTGGCCGACCCTGACGCGCTGCCGGCCGGCCGCCACTACACGCCGCGCGGCATGTACACCTATGCCGCCCCCGGCGTGATCGCGATGGTCGCCTTCGACGGCGGCGCCTATCACCGGACCCAGCCGATCACACTGGAGCACGCCCAGGCGGTGCTGCGCGAGGTTTCGGGCGTCGAGGTCACCCTGACGGCGCTGCACATGGCCACCACCTGGACCGATCGGGCCTTCCAGGCGACGACCTATCGGCAGGGCCGGGTGCTGCTGGCCGGCGACGCGGCGCACACCCATTCGCCGCTGGGCGGCCAGGGGCTGAACCTTGGGCTGGGCGACGCGATGAACCTGGGCTGGAAGCTGGCGGCGACGATCCGGGGCGACGCGCCGGCCGGCCTGCTCGACAGCTACGAGGTCGAGCGCATCCCGGTGGGCGAGCGGGTGCTAGACTGGTCGCGCGCCCAGGTGGCGATCATGCGGCCCAGCCGCAGTTCGCGAGCGCTGGAGGCGATCCTCCGGGATCTGATCGACACCCGCGACGGCGCGACCTATTTCGCCGAGCGCGTCTGGGGCGTGACCCTGCGCTACGACCTGGGTGAGCCCCACCCGCTGGTCGGGGCCAGCGCGCCGGACTTCCTGCTGCGCGACGGGACGCGGCTGGGGGAGCACTTGCGGACGGGCAGGGGGCTGTTGGTCGACTTTGACGGCCAGGCGGCGCTGGCGGAGTTGGGGGTTCCGTATCTGGCCATGGACGCCGAGGAACGACTGGGCCTTAGCGCGCTGCTCGTGCGGCCGGACGGGGTGGTGGCTTGGGTCGCCGACGGAGAGCCGGATGTGGACGCGTTGGAGCGGGCGGTGGCGCGGTGGTCTGGTGGCGTCTGAGCGCCCCCTCCGTCTCGATGCGTATCCGCATCGATCCACCTCCCCCGCTTCGCAGGGGAGGAGAAGTGTCCTCCTCACCCGTGAAACGGGGGAGGTGGCGCGGCGCCAATAGGCGACGTGACGGAGGGGGCGCTAAACCGCCGCCTCCGCCTTCGCCTTCACCCCGCCCCCAAACCGCTCCAGCACCCGCCCGTGCGCCGGCATCCGCTCGACCACCTGCCGGTTGACGCCGCGCAGCTGCTCCAGCCGCTCCAGCATCTGCCGCTCGTCCATCAAGTCGGCCAGGGGATCGTAGCCCTCCGGCTCCCCGGCCTGGCCCAGCATGATGGCCAGCCAGTTCGACTCCTGGAAGATCGTCTGGTTGGGGAAGATGGTCATGCCGCGCGTGCGGAAAAGCTCGATCTTCTCGCGCAGGGAATCGGGGATCGGCATGTGGCGCATGCGGTCCCACAGCGGCTCACCGCGCCGCTGGTTGACATGGTAGTGGAAGATCAGGAAGTCCCGGATCTGCTCCATCTCCTCGCTCATCATGGCGTTGTAGAGCTCGGCCACCGCCGGGTCGTTCTTGGCGCGCGGAAAGCTGCCGGCCAGCTTGATCAGGCCGTGCTGGACCAGGTGGATCGAGGTCGATTCCAGGGGCTCCAGGAAGCCGCTGGCCAGGCCGATGGCCGCGCAGTTCTTGTAGCGATACTTGCGCCGCCGGCCGGTGGTGAAGCGCAGGAAGCGCGGGTCGGCCAGGGGCTTGTTGTCGGGGTGCTCGGCCGCCAGGCTCTTCAGCAGCACGTCGGCGGCCTCGTCGTCGCCGATGTGGTCGCTGACATAGACATAGCCGTTGCCGGTGCGGTGCTGCAGCGGGATGCGCCAGCGCCAGCCGGCCTTGTCGGCGATGGCGCGGGTGTAGGGGACGGGGTCCTCGTAGCGCGCCGAGGGCACGGCCACGGCGCGGTCGGCCGGCAGGAAGGACGACCAGTCGTCGTAGCCGATGCCCAGCGCCTTGCCGATCAAGAGGCCCCGGAAGCCCGAGCAGTCGATGAAGAAGTCGCCCGCCAGGCTGGTCCCGTCGTCCAGCGCCAGCGAGGCGATCACGCCGTCCAGCGGATCCAGGTCCACGCCTCGGATGGTGCGCTCGACCCGGCGCACGCCGCGCCCCTCGGCCACCTGGCGCAGCAGGCGGGCATAGAGCGCCGCGTCGAAGTGATAGGCGTGGGCCATGGCCGCGCGCGGGTCGCGGGGATCGTCCGTCCGCCAGTCGAACCTGCCCGCCTTGGCCGCCAGGTTGCTGAGCGAGAACTCGGAAAGGTCGGCCTGGTAGCCCAGCTTGCGCGCCCGCAGCCAATAGGCGTGGAACGACACCCCGCCCATCGGCATGCCGAAATTGCCGAACGGGTGGATGTAGCGGCCGTCGGGCTTGTCCCAGCCGACGAACTCGATGCCCAGCTTGAACGAGCCCTCGGTGGCCGCCAGCATCCGGCCCTCGTCGACGCCGACGATCTGGTTGAAGAAGGTGATCGGCGGGATCGTCGCCTCACCCACCCCGACCGTGCCGATCTCGGGCGACTCCACCACGGTGATGCGCATCTGCTGCGGCGCGTAGATCTTGGAGAAGAAGGCCGCCGACATCCAGCCGGCCGTGCCCCCGCCCACGATCACCAGGTGAGAGATCTTTCCCGCGTTGTCCATGCGCCCCCCGAAGTCCGGCGCTGAACGAAACATTCCGAACGCGGGTCGTCCAGCGGGGTCGTGCGGAAAATACTGGGGGGATCGATAGGAAGCGGCAGCTAGCCCCCGCCTTCCTGGGCCTTGTGCCCAGGACCCAGGGTTCAGGGACCCTGGCAGTGGAAGGCGAGGCTCGGCAAAGCGCCGCGAACGTCCGGATGATCGCGTTCGCCGCAAGCCTGGGTCCTGGGCACAAGGCCCAGGAAGGCAGGGAGAGTGGTAGAGCCTGAATGTCGACCAGGCCCTAACCCTTCGCCAGTTCAGCCTCGACCTGACCCAGGCGCTCCTTGCCGAAGAACATCTCGTCCCCGACGAAGAAGGTCGGGATGCCGAACACCCCGCGCGCCACGGCCGCTTCGGTGTTGGACACCAGCTCGGCCTTCACGGCCGGATCGCCGGTCGCGGCCAGCAGCGCCGCGCCGTCCAGGCCCGCCGCATTGGCCGTGGCCACGAACACGTCGGGATCGTCGAGCTTCACGCCGTCCTCCCACATACCTTTCAGCATCGCGTCCAGATAGGCCTCGCCCACGCCGGCGCGCTGGGCGGCGATCTGGCCGCGCATCAAGAGCAGGGTGTTGACCGGGAAGTGCGGATTGAAGCGGAAGGCGTTGAGCCCATGCGCGGCGATGAAGCGGCGCATCTCCAGCATCTCGTAGTCCAGCTTGCCCTTCACGCCGCTGAAGGCCACGCCCGGCGCCTGGTTGCCGGTGGCCTTGAAGATGCCGCCCAGGAGGCAAGGCAACAGGTTGACGCTGGCGCCGTGGCGGGCGGCGAGGGCCGGCAGCACCTTCCAGGCCAGATAGGCGTTGGGGCTGCCGAAGTCGAAGATGAAGTCGACGGTCTTGGCGGTCATCTCGGCGCTCCTCACCAGGTCTCGGCCCAGGGCCGCAGGTCGATCTCGTGCGTCCAGGCCGAGCGCGGCTGGTCGTGCAGCCAGACATAGTTCGCGGCGATCTCGGCGGGTTTCAGGATCTCGTCCGTCTCCAGCAGCGCGTCGACATTGTCGCGCATCGAGCGGATGAACACCCCGTCGATCGAGCCGTCGACCACCACGTGGGCGACGTGGATGCCCTTGGGCCCCAGCTCGCGCGCCGCGCTCTGGGCCACCGCCCGCAGGCCGGCCTTGGCCGAGGCGAAGGCCGAGAAGCCGTCCTTGCCGCGCAGGGAGGCGCTGGCGCCGGTGAACAGGATCGTGCCCCGGCCGCGCGGGACCATCACCCTGGCGGCCTCGCGCGCGGTCAGGAAGCCGGCGAAACAGGCCATCTCCCAGACCTTGCTGAACACCTGGGCCGTGGTCTCCACCAGGCCGAAGCGGACGTTCGCGCCGATGTTGAAGATCACCACCTCCAGCGGCCCGACCTCGGCCTCGATCTTGTCGACCAGGGCGATCATCTCGGCCTCCTGGCGGGCGTCGACGCCGTAGGCGCGGGCGTCCTGGCCGGCCCCGCGGATCTCGGCGGCCAGCGTCTCCAGCTGGTCGAGGTGGCGCGGACGGCGGGTCATGCACACCGTGTAGCCCTCGGCCGCGAAGGCCCGGGCGATGGCGCTGCCCACCCCGTCGCCGACGCCCACCACCAGGCAGGCGCCTTTGGTTGCTTTCGCCATGACCGCTTCCTCCGTTGTTCTGCGCACAAGTTCGTATTGAATCTGTACTGAGTCAAATGCAGAATGGCTGCCATGAAATGGGATGACCTCTCCGACCAGCCCTGCTCGGTCTCGCGCGCCCTGGCGGTGATCGGCGACCGCTGGACCCTGATGATCCTGCGCGACTGCTTTCTAGGCGTGCGGCGGTTCGAGGTGTTCCAGCGCCGCCTGGGCGTCTCGCGCACCATCGTCACCGACCGCCTGCGCGTCCTGGTCGACGAGGGCGTGCTGCGGCGCGTCGCCTATCAGGACAATCCCGTCCGCCACGAATATCGCCTGACCGAGAAGGGCCTGGATCTCCACCCCGTGGTCATGGCCATCGCCCACTTCGGCGACAGCCACTATGCGGGCGAGGCCGGCCCGCCGGTGCTGCGCCGCCACAAGGGCTGCGGGTGCGATTTCCACCCGGTGCAGGTGTGTTCCGAGTGCGGGGAGGCGGTGACGGCCCGGCAGGTCGAGGCGCGGGCGGGCGCGGGTTTTCCGGAGCCTTAGGGGAGCCGCCAACGGCCCCTTTACTCCCGTCATTCCCGCCCTTGTGGCGGGAACCCCTCTATCCGCCGCAGGTGTGGTAGGGGCGACGTGCTGAGCACGTCGCTTGCGTCTCACGTGTCAGCTGAACCAGGGGTTCCGGCACAAGGGCGGGAATGACGGAAGAGATGAAGGTGGCCGCCTACCGCCCCAGCTTGGCCAGCGCCGCGCGCATGGCCACGGCCTGGGCGGCCGGAGGCTTGGTTCCCGTGACCGCCTTTTCCACCTCGTCCAGGGCGTCGTCGATCAGGCTGGCGGGCTTGGCCACGGCCTTCGCCGGTGGAACCAGCGCCGCGACCTTGCGCACCGCCGCCGCCATCTGGCCGCAGATCCGGGCCCGGTCGCGGGCCTTGGCCAGCACGGCGGGGTCATCGCTGGTCTCGATCATCGCCCAGGCGGCGTCGAGGGCGACCATCATCTTGGCTTGCAGGGTCGCGCACCAGGTGGCGGGGGAGGGGTTCTGGCTCATGGGGATAGAGCATGAAGCCATGCCGGGGAGCGAGGATAAGAAACGGATGTTTTTGTGTAAGGTGTTGTTTTTACGGGGGTGGGCTTCGAAAAGTACGAGCGTTCACCCCTCTCCCCTTGCGGGAGAGGGTGGCCCGGAGGGCCGGGTGAGGGGTCGCGCTCCGCTATCCGGACAGGCCTTTCGACCCCTCATCCGTCAGCTGCGCTGACACCTTCTCCCGCAAGGGGAGAAGGAAAAAGAAGGGGGGGGGGCTGTGGATAACTCGCGTTCGTATTCACGCCCACAACGCAAAAGCCCCACGCCTTGCGGGGCGCGGGGCTTTGTCAGTCAGCGATGACTTACAATCAGCTGATCTTTTCGACCTGGGCGTATTCCAGCTCCACCGGGGTGGCGCGGCCGAAGATCGAGACGGTGACGCGCAGGCGGGCCTTTTCCTCGTCGACCTGTTCGACCGAGCCGTTGAAGCTGGCGAACGGGCCGTCGATGACGCGGACGTTCTCGCCGACTTCGTACAGTACCACGGCCTTGGGGGCGGCGACGCCCTCCTCGATCGTGCCGATGATGCGCTGGACTTCCTTTTCGGAGACCGGCATCGGCTTGGAGCCGCTGCCCAGGAAGCCCGTGACCTTCGGGGTGTTCTTGATCAGGTGGTAGGCTTCGTCCGAGAGGTTCATCTTCACCAGGACGTAGCCCGGGAAGAACTTGCGCTCGGCGTTGATCTTGCGGCCGCGGCGGATCTCGACGACCTCTTCGGTCGGCACCAGGATCTCGGAGAAGTTCTCCTCCAGGCCCTGGTTCTTGGCCTGCTCACGGATGCTCTCGGCCACCTTCTTCTCGAAGTTCGAGTAGGCGTGGACGATGTACCACTTGTGGTTCGGGTTCGACGCGGTTTCGGTGCTCATCGTCTCTATCTTATCCCGCGGTGGCCAGCTTCAGAAGCTGGGTCGTGGCGAGGCCCAGGCCCCCGTCGATCGCGGCGAAGAACAGCGACGCCATGACCACCATGATGAAGACCATCACCGAAGTGATCCAGGTCTCCTTGCGGCTGGTCCAGGTGATCTTGCGGGTCTCGGCGCGGACCTCGCGGAAGAACTGGACCGGGCTGGTGCGCTTCTTGGGGGCGGCGGGAGCGGCGGAGACCGTCGCGGCGGCGCCGGCGGGCGCCATCGCCGCGGCCGTCTTGGCGGCGCGGTTCTTCATCGCGGTCGGGCTGGATCCCGGTTTCCTGGCCATGCTCTTGAGGCTCACGAACTTTCAGCTGCGGGTCCGAGCGACCCGTCAAAGACATATAGTGGCAGGAGTGGGGGGACTCGAACCCACGACTTTCGGTTTTGGAGACCGACGCTCTACCAGCTGAGCTACACTCCT
>FTCT01001772.1_pt1 | contig 12085 bp, 11 predicted proteins | sample 1658881 | NCBI WGS metagenome assembly FTCT01 (sample SAMEA3914864, study PRJEB12502) | metagenome | biome: forest; material: soil | place: USA | collected 2012-03-12 | depth 0.3 m | reverse complement strand
GTACAACAGATACCCCGTCATGATCAGCCCCAGGAAGACGACCAACAGGGCGACACCGGTCCAGCGCCGGCGCTTCTGGCTCCAGCCTTTAAGCATGTGCGTGCCCCACATCATGCCGCCGAACCACAGGGCCAGGAACGCCAGGCCGCCGTGGACCTTGAGGCTGATCGGCTCGAACGGGCTGTGTTCAGGGCCGAACTCCCCCTTGACCAGCACGAAATAGTGCAGGACCAGCCAGACGACGCCGGACATGATCAGGCCCAGCCACAGCGCGTGGAAGGCCAGCTTGCGCCCCTTGCCCAGGCGCAGCGAATTGGAATTATAGAGGCTGGGCTCAGCCATTACTGTCTCCGTGACTGCGCCAGCCCTGGGCCTGGTCCCAGGTCAGCGCCGTGGCGGCATAGCGGTTCAAAAGCGCCAAGTCCACCGGGCGCGGCCCCAGGCACACCTTGGTCAGGGCGTCGGCGGCCATGGCGTCAGGCGCCATGACACAGGCGAAGCGGCGCGGATCGTGCGCGCCGCGCGACGGAGTAATGTGCCGGGTGGCGACCCAGCCCTCGGCCCCGCCCGACGCGGCCAGGGCGCCGTCGCAAAGGGTGATTTCGGGCGCCGGCGCATCGGCCGTGGTGCGCAACCGCACGGTTTCGCCTTCAGGCCCGAAGACGCCAAGATCCCCACCGATATTGACCGTGGCCTGGGCAACGCCGGCGGCCTTGAGGCAGGCCATCGCCTGGTCGACGGCGAAGCCCTTGGCGATGCCACCCAGATCGACCCACAAAGGCCGGCGCAGCACCACGCCACCGCTTGCCAGTTCGATATCGCGCCAGGACGCGCCCTGCACGGCCTCGATCGGATGGGCCGCGGTGGCCGGCGCCGGATAGGTGCCCTGCACCGCCGCCTCCCCGCCCAGCGCAATATCGAAGACGCCTTCGCTGGCTTGCGCCAAATCCAGCGCAAAGGCCATGACGCGGTGGGTCAACCGATCCAGCGCCACGAAACGGCCGATCGGCGTGGCGTGCAGGCGGCCGAGATCGCTCGACGCGGCAAAGGCGCTCATCCGCGCCTGGACCTCGGCGATGGCCGCGAATGCATGATCGACCGCGCCGGCGTTTGCCGCCCCGTCCCAGCGGGCACGGATGGCGGCCACGGTGCCGAGCAAGGGCTTGGCCCGCTCTATGGTGTCTTCAGAGCTTGGCAAGGACGATCGCGTGGGTGGCCAGCAGGCGGCGCACCCCGTCGGTGACGTGCTTGGACGACAGCGTGGCGCCCGAGATATTCTGCACGTCCTTGCCCAGTTTCAGGCTCTGGCCATGGCGCTTGCCGGTGAACTGGGCGCGCCAGGCGGCCTCGCGCACCTGGGCGCCGAAGGTTTCGCGATAGTCGAGGATCTCGACGTCCTTGACCGCGCCCGACGGATCCAACGTCACCGCATAGGTGATGAATTCGTGCTTGCCGACGACCTGGTCCAACAGGAACCACGAACCATCCGCCCCTTTCCAGGCCTTGAGCTCCGGGCTCAGCGGCTTTTCACCGCTGTCCCTGGCGATGGCGTCGATCTGGGCGGCATTCAGCGTCAACGGCACGGCCGTCAGCTTCTGGCCGGGCAGCATCTGGGCCTGGGCCTGTTCCAGCGTCAGATAGACCGTGGCGTGGGCGGCAGCGGGGACGGCGGCCAGGGCCGCCAGCGTGGCAAAACGGATCGTGGCCTTCATCAGAAATAGAACCCGACCTTGAGGCGGACGCGATACTTTTCGAAATCGTCGGCATTGGTGATGCCGTTGACCACAAAGCTGTCGGCCGGGTCATTGGCGTAGTCCTTGGCGCCCTTCATCTGCTTGAGCACGGTGGCGGTGACGAAATAACCCTTGCCGCCATAGTGCAGGGTCGGGCCGAAATACCAGGCCAGGTTGGTGCGGGCATCGGCCTTGAACGGATCGAAGCCGGCGAATTCGCGCTCGTTCTGCAGCTCCAGGCCGCCGTACCAGTTGGCGGCAAAGCGGTACGAGGCGGCGACGCCGAAATTGACGTCGGTCTCCTTGTCCCAATGGGCGCGGTAATCGATGGTCGTCGGATCGGCGGACGGATCGCCGTGCAGGTAGCGCAACTCCTGGCCGATCGTCATATTGGCCGCCAGGACCAGCTTGTCGTCGTCGAAATTCTTCTGGGCGATGACCCGGGTTTCCAGCTCCCAGGTGCGCGGCCCGACCGACGGTTCGACATAGACGGCCAGGCCGAACGGATCGGTATAGGGGCTCATGAAGCGATAAATGCCTTCGACGGCCACGCTTTCCAGGCGCGAGGCCTTAAAGCGCGCGTCGGGGTCGACGTTATAGTCGGCAAAGACTTCCGGCGGCGCCGTCTCGCCCGACGACGGCACATTGCCGCGGACATCGGTCTGGGCCAGGTTCAGATAGGTCGAGATCTGGAAGCGGTCGGTGATGCCGACCGAATATTCGGTGCGCGTCTGCAGCAGATGGAAATCACCGGTGCTGCGGCCTTCGCGGAAGGTCGCCCATTGCTCCAGCTCCTTCTGGCCCTTGGGCAGCAGGTCGGTGGTGTAGACATAGCCGAACAAAGGCTCATCGGCATGGGCGACCGATGCGACACAGGCGAAGGCCAGGGCAAGACCGGCGACCGCCGGCAGAAGGATACGGGAAAGGGTCATGGGAACAGCCGTTAAATGCAACTCATTTGCAGATAACAGCGCCTAAACCGCTCGCCCCGCGATGTCAATGCGACTAATTCGCAAAATCAGGCGCGCGGCGATTATTTTCCGCGCAGTTGCTTTTTCAGCCAGATATCGCGGCGGATCGGATCGTCCTTGGGCCGCAGGTCCTCGACATCGTCGATCACCCAGGCGCCCTTCTGCCTGACAAAATAGAAGCGCACCTCGACCGGACCGCCGCTTTCGAAATTGACATGGACAATCTGATGATCACCGGTCGCGGGACTGTCGGTGATGGCGAACTTCGAAATATCCCAGTCCTGGCCCGCGATCAGAAAGTCGAAATCGATATTGCAGATGCCCTGCTCCCGCCTCTGGCACGCATCGTCGGCGGAAATCAGGTGCTTCAGCTCCCGCCCGGCAAAGCGCCGTATGCTGTCGACCGCACGCAGTTCAGGCCCAGGCGCGTTGGCGTGTGGATCCGCCACATAGGGCGCATACAAAGCCTCCACGATCGCATGCGGCGTGGTCGGTTGCGGCGCGTGCGCCGCCAGGGCCAGCACGGCCAATGCGTGAACGATCATGGTTCCCTCCCCTGTCATCCCCATCACGTTAGATCGGAATGATGTCCGGTGGAATCGCTATTTCGAGCCCAAATGGATTGCGCACGAATCCACACGTCCCGACCCAACACCAACTCATTGAAATTGCAAAAAAACTCTCCTCCCCTGCGAAGCGGGGGAGGTGGCACGGGAGCGAGTGCGGAGCACGAAGCCCCGTGACGGAGGGGGCCTGGCGCAGGTCCTAATTCTTGGGAAAGTGGCGGGACGAGCTCGAATGCACTTACGCTTTGCCCGTGCGGAACATAGCGCCGGCGCCGGAGAGGCCTGGCTTTGCCTACAACGAAAACGGGCCGCCCGCCGGCGGCCCGTTCCCTATCCCACATCTACCCGGCCTTAGCCGTTATCGCGCATCCAGTCGACGCGACGGTCCAGGCGGTCCAGTTGCCCGTTAATACGGTCCTGGTCGTCATACGGCAGGTCCCAGCCATGGAACTGGAACTCACGACGCTCCTGGGCCTGGATCTGGCCCAGGCGGCCCATCAACATGCGGGCGTCGTCCCAGCTGATGTCCCGATCGCGCGCGCCTTCGATGATCTCGCTGCGGATATGGTCCTCGCGGCCGCGGAATTGCGGGTAGACACCGCCGCCGTCACGATCGTCCCAATCGGTGCGCTGGACATAGGCCGGCGGCGGAGGCGCCGGCGTGTAGACCGTTTCGGTGCGCGTGACATAACCCTGCGGCTGGTAGACGACGGTCCGCGGCTGTTCATAGGTGCAGCTTTGCGTCGACTGCCCGATTTCATGGCCGACGGCGGCGCCCAACAGCGCGCCGATGACCGTGCCGGCGCCACGATTGTGGCCCGAAACGCTGTTGCCCAGCGCGCCGCCGGCGACGGCGCCCAGGACAACGCCATTGGTCTTGTTGTCCGCGCACTGGCCGGCTTGGGCCATCGAAGGCAGGGCGACGGCGGCCATCAGGACGACGGCGGCGCCGGAGATCAAAGCAGTGGTGGTCTTGGTAAAGGCTTTCATGGTCCTAATCCTCAGTTCCCCGGTGCGGTGCGAAGGTGCGCCGCATCTGATGATCGAAGATTAGGACCCGCTACCTGAACGGACTTTGAGCCGTTCGTTCATTTTCAGTCAGGTTTCGGGAGGGGAGCTTTTGGGGGGCTCTGGTGCGGATGAGAGGACTCGAACCTCCACGCCTCGCGGCGCTGGAACCTAAACCCAGTGCGTCTACCAGTTCCGCCACATCCGCACGCCGGCCAAGTGTCCTGGACACGCGAGCCCGCGGGTCATGCGGCGTTTGTACAAAAGTGTCAAGCGGGGATCGTGAGTAGCGAGGGTAGAGGGGTTGGAAGGACCGGGGATTTGGTATGGCGTCACCGAAATCCCATGTGTTCAATCCTCCGTTTTGGTAAGATGATATAAGCTCGCCACCCAGCCTGAATAAGGCAGTGACTTACCGCAGGAATGCGCCAACACAAAGGGCCGAAATCGCTCCCAGAAAGGTCACACTTTCCGGAACATCGCATACGATTGCGCTGGCGTGACCAGAGGCGGATCACAGGGGTGATGATTTTCGCCTCTTAGCGTAAAGCGAAACGTCTCCGGGCAGCCCTGCCGCTGCATAAAGGCGGCCGAGTGTTGAAAATCGCCTACGCAGGACATGCTCGTCCGGCATATCCGGATTGGCAAAGACCAGTGCGCCATTGATATACCCATGCTCGGCGTATATGCGGCGGACGATGCCAAGAACCTTATCATCGGAGAGAGTGCGGTTCTTGTTTTTGATTGGCACATGGCCGCCGGAAGGGCGATCTAGACATCCGCGCAACTCGCGGCGGGTCCCGCGCAATGGTAGCTTATCGCTGTCGATGCCCGCTTCCACGCAGGCCTGGGTAAGACTGCCAAATCGATGCCGGTACCAAATATCCGAAGGGGTCGACCGATCATTGCGCACCAACATGGCCGTAATCCTGTCGCTCCTGTCGGCAAGTTTTCGGAGGCTATGCAAGGCTTCTGCGTTGTCGTAGGTCCCCGCGCCAACTCGCTGCGACGCTGGTGGATCGTAGCCGATTGCTCTGTATGCTCCAGCCATGCTGCCGAAATGGCTCTTAAAGACCGGGACACTCGCGGTGTATGGGCATTCCGCAATCAGGCGCTGCGACAAGCACTTGCGCTCGTCCAGGAGCCGGCACAGTTGCGCCATCAACCCATCTCTTGTGTAAGGCGCTTCGGGCTTGTGGTCCATGCGGAAAGCTCGACCAGGAGGCGGCTCGTAACCCACCGCCGCATACAGGTTTTCCAGCGAACCGAATTTGCGAGCGTAAGTCGAGGCATCCGGTATCCTGGGACATGCACTGATGATATTCGCCGACAGACGTCCTTGCTGCTTGAGCAGTTGCCGAGCGCCGTCGATCATCTTCTGGGTTGAATAGCTGTTGCCGGCCCCACGCGGCAACGCAAGTCTCCGTTGAGCCTCTTCGAAAGTCTCGCGTGCGATGATTCCTTCGCACATAGGCACCCGAACCCATAAAGAGGGCGGATTTTTAACAGGAGGAGTTTTCAGCCGGCTGGACACCCGATTAAACACATAGGTGCCCGTGTACAGTTCGCAGGTCAGAACGCTTTTAACTTTGGCCGGCGACCACGGAGAACCGTATGAAGACGGCGCACCGACGTGGTTGAGGTGCCGGGCTATAGCGGATTGTGACGTGCCGTTCAGAAATAGCTTGAAGATGTGCTGGATTATTCGCTGTTCCTTGAGAGGACCAAGCACCGCAACCAAACGGTCGTCGGCCTGTGCCTTTCGTTCGCCTGGCGCAAGAATCTGCTTCGGCTGGCCGTCCGCGTCGACCAGCATCCGCCGAAGTCCCAAGGCAATGGGACCGCCCTGCAGTTCGCCTCGCGCAGCACTACGAAGATGGGCGTAAGTCATCCTTTCGGACAAGTCACGACTATATTCGGCCGCCATAACGCGCTTAATGTGTTTCAGGATCGATGAGGCAACACTTCCGTCGTTTTCAAATACCTCGCTGACGTACTCCACTCTCGCTCCCATATCTCGGCATAGGAACTCGTAGGCTGCGTGTTGGTCGACGTCCTGAAATCGGCCCCATCGGCTGACATCCAAGACCAGTATAGTCGAGAATCGTCTTGCAGGGTCTGTGACGTCACGTAGGAGACGGTTAAGCTGGCGCCTCTCTTTTAACGTCAGTCCGCTTTGTCCGAAGTCGGCGTACGTGTCGACGATTTCGTATCCGTGTTTAGCGGCGTAATCCGCAATTCGCCTTTGTTGGTTGTCGAGAGAGTAACGCTGGCTCTCGGTCGACATCCGTAGATATTGGACAGCCTGCTGGCGGCCGGCGACAACCAAATCTGACATGGGCAAAATCCCACATTCGATCGCCGCCGCCGTTCCACCTGCTGAATTTTAGAGCACGTTGCGCCTTCGCTCAACCGATTGTCGGACGGGGCGAGACGGCTCTGTTGCAAAGTTTCGATCTCGCTCCAATACAATATGGGGCCCGGAGCAATATTCCCCGTTCCTTTATCCGCTGCTGAATACGTAGGAGGGGCTACCAGGAAGCCGCGATACACGGTGTCCGAGATTAGGGGATTTCAGTGACAGGTTATCAAATGTAGAAATAGGCTAAGCTCTTACTTATCCGCGCCCTTAAAATTGTACAATTGATAACTGATCATCGAAATCCCGCCGATTTTTTTCCTTTAAACACCATCTCCGCCCAACGTAAGGTCTCGCCAATCCGGAAATTTTCCGCGCTCAACAATCTTAGCTAGAGTGGCGCGTACCAAGTCGTTGCACGCGGCAAAGTTATACGCCCTTTGGGTTTTCGGGGTAATCGCCCCACGATGGGCTGCTTCCGACCGGGCGGTGTAGAGTTTGCCCGCCGTTGTAAACGCCTCTTTCCTTTGCTCGACCGAAGCCCCCGTTAGCCAAGCACAACGCGTGCCCAGCTTATTGCCGATCTCTTGGCTCGATGGATCGTTTGACATCAGAGCGACCTCCAAGGCTAAGCCGAGGTCAATAGCCCGGTTTACGGGATCGCCACCGCTTCGCGCCAGGCCAAGTCGGTGAATGGCCAGTGACAGTGCGGGGGAATCTCCAAATGTATTCAGCAACTCCAAATATCGCCGCGTCGCATTGATATCGACCTCTTTCGCTCTTGGTACATGCGGGGGCCATGGATTGGACGACATACTGAAACCCAGCGTAAAAAGGCTATCCTCCATCGCGGCGTCGAAGCCCGCTGACATTTCAATCGCGACGCTTCCTGACAGGATCAGTGCCTCCCTTATGCGGACGGCCACTTCAGCTCTTTTCTGCCTAGCCTTGCTCAGCCGCTTACTGGCGGCATCGAATTCGGCTCGGTTATCGCCAGGAACGAATGCCGGAGCGACATCGAACGCCTGCACCAACGCAGCGTCATCTGATCGCTGATAGAACTCGAACTGTTGAGATCCGAATACCCGGTCCGCGAAATAATGCGACGGCACTTCGGCGTTCGGAATGAGAAATACGTTCGGCTCAAGGTCTTCCCGTTGCTTGACCATAAGGCCTTTGACGCAAGTAATTTCCCAAAACGTGATTTTGTTCGCGGCAATTTGCTCCCTTGCTCGATCCAGGATATCGGCTGGCGTTAGGCCTGAAAGCAATCGATCGATTACCCAGCCTGCGCACAAACCGCGCGTGCCACCACCACCGCCGCCACTGAAAAAGACCAGCGCGTTATTGACAACATCGAAGGGCTCAACGGAGGTCAGCCGTGCATCCCACTCCCTCGCGACCAAAGCACGATCCACCGGGTGTATAGTGGCAGCATTTAAGTGCCGATCAACTAGGGCCTCAGCCATCGCCTCGATTATTGCAAGGGCGGAATTTGCCATCTTTTCCAATCCGAAGGTCCATAAATATCCAGCGTTAAGTGCAAGAATTTCGGGGACAGGTTATCAAATCCCCCAATATTCGACCTACTTGCCCATCCCAATTGCGGGTGATTGACGGTCAGACCGTCAATTAAGCACGCGGTGCATTTCGGTGACAGGTTATCAAATGTAAGAATAGCCCCGCCCCACGCGAAGATCCGCTAAGCCGGTATCGTTGCCTCAACCAAACACCCAAACTCCCGCGCGAAATCGACCGAGACCCGGGCATGCACCGCGCCCTGCCGGTCGAAAAACCGCTGGGTGCCACTGAGCGCGAAGACGCCTTCATGCCAGATATTGGGGTGAATATAGAGGCCGTGGCGACCGTCGAAGCGAAAGCAGACAAAGCGCTGCGGCGTAACATCATCGCCCGGCAAGGCCAGCGGCACGTAAAACGGCTCCGCCTGCTGGGGAAAGAACAGCTGTCCGCCATCCGGATGATAGTTGGCGTGCCACAACAACATGCGCTTGGGCGCCTCGCTGTGATCGGTGCGCGCCGCTTCAGGCGCCCGGGCATAGGCCAGGATATAGTGGCCGCCGACCGCTTCGTTGCTGCCGTAAAGGATGTCACCGCGCCATTCGCTGACAAAGATGCCTTGCGTCGTTCCGCCCTGGTCGCCGGTCCCGGCATCCACCGGGCGCGAGCCCTGAGCCGGCCAACGCACGATCTCGACGGGGTACTCCGGATCGTCGACAAGCCGGCCATAGCCCTCAAGCGTCTCGGGTGTCGCCTCGACCACCGGCATGACGACGCTGGGCAACCCTGCCGGCAGGTTGGGGTTCAGATAGTCGATCGGCGCCGTCATATCCATGGTTCAAGGCCTCCCCCTTAACATGCCCGGCGGGCATGGCAGGCGCCTTATGGACGGACCATGGCTGTTTCACAACGCCTGAAATGCCGGGCCGCCCTACGCTTTCACCACCCCATAGCCGAAGACATGGCGCTCGATCGACATTTTTGCCCTGATCGCTTTCCCCGAAATTCCAGTGCCCCACCCTAGCCGCCATTATCGTCATTGCGAACGGCGCCGCCGCCGTCGTACCAGGTCTTGGCGGGCGCGATATATTGCGTCCAGTCGGTCGCGATGCCGCGTTGCGCGTCATCCAGGGCAATGTCGCCACTCCGCACCTTCGCAGCCAGGTAGTTCTCAACCAGGTCCTTCTGCTTGAAATACCGCTCGTTCAGCGTGGCTTCGTCCGGCCCGCACTCGGGCCAGATATTGTCCAGCGTATCGGCGCCGCCGAGTTCAAGCGAGACCAGGTGGTCCTTCTCACAGACCTGATTCTGCCCCGTATTCCCCTGCGGTTGAGGGACGTCATACCAGTCATAGGTCTTGTTTTTCGAGGTCGGGCTGGTCGCCTTGTCCCGCACACAAGGGCCCGTGCGGAAGGCCGCGTTCTTCAGGACGTCGATCTTGACGGTCGGATTGACCGCGCCCGGCGTACATACCGGATCGGGCAAGGTGTACTGAACGCCGTCTATGGTCTTGACCTTGACCGTACAGCTCTTGGATTGCGGCTCTTTCCAGGACGAAAGCGCCTCATCGCCGCCCGTGTCTATGCCGTCGACGGCGCAGCTTGACGCGGCCGATGAGCGCAACCCGTGACTGGTCGCGCCCGGGGGCGGCGGCGCCAGCAACATCCCCGCGCCGACCGCCGCCGTTAATGCCGTACCCGTAAGCGCCGCAAGCGTCTTTCGCATGACACCCTCCCGCCATATCGCCCGGCACACTTTGCTCTAAGTAGAATATTAACGCAAGATTGATTCCAAATGGTTGCGTTTTGGAAACTTTGGTGCATACCCTAGGCGCGGGCAGGCTCAAATTTCACAGGCTGGGGCGGTGCGAAATGGCAAGTGACGGAATTTCCTTCATTCTCAATATCGCCTTGTTTGTGTTCAACGGGCTCATTCTGGGCGCCGTCGTGACGGTGGTTGTCGCCGGCAACATTTCCCAGGCGCTCAAGGAAAAGGATCCGACGGGAAACGCCGTCGCCAGTGTCAGCTATAGTCGAATTACCGGCTTTATCGGCGCGGCGGCCGTCACGAGCTTCTTCTGGGCCCTGGGCAACATCCTGATCTACAAGATGCTGACCGAGGAAAACGCCGCCGCCGACGTCTATGGCCTTATCAACGGACTAAGCCGCTACTTCCTTATCGGCTCCGCGCTCTTTCTGCCATACGCGTTCAATCAGCTGAAGTCGGTGTTCACCGGTGACGCCGCCGCGGCCACGACGGCATCGAAGTCGGCACAGGACGCGCTGAACCAGGTCAAGGCCGCCCAGGACGACATTAAAAAGAACGCCGCCGACGCCGCAGCGGCCGCGGGAGACGCAAAAAAACACGCCGAAAACGCCGAGGATTCGGCGAAGAAGGCGAACGACGCCCAGCCACCGGCCGGCGGCGGTGACGACGGCCCGCACGAATAGACCAGTACCCTGACGGCTTCAGGCCGACACGGCCTGTCGAACATTTCAGCATAAAACCTACGCGTACACTCCAAAGGACCTCAATCCCGGGAAGGGCGAAGCCATGTCGGTTATCGATACGAATGATGATGTTTCACTTGATCTGGCGGCCCTCAAGACCAGGGGCGTTACGGCCATCGGCCGCTATTACTGCACCAAGCTCGGCAAGCGGCTGAAGCCGGTCGAGGCGGTGGCGATCTCCAACGCCGGCATCGATATCTTCGTGGTGTTCGAGGACAAGGGATCGCCGACCCTGACCCGCGCTCAGGGCAATGCCGATGCGACGCTGGCCCTCACCCAGGCAAAGGCCGTCGGGCAACCGGAAGGCACCGCGATCTATTTCGCGCTTGAGGGCCTGCCGGGCGGCTATACGCACACCGACCTGCCGGCCATCAATGACTATCTGCACGGCGTGCACGACGCGCTGGGCGGCAAGTACAAGGTCGGCGTCTATAGCGACGGAGTCGTGTGCAAGGCCGCTTTGGACGGCGGCCAGGCCGATTTCGCGTGGCTCAGCGCCTCATTGGCATTCGAAGGATCGCGCGATTTCCTGGCCTCCAACCGATGGTCGCTTTTCCAGAAGACGCCGCTCGACCAGGACTGGGATGGCCTGAGCGTCGACGAAAATGACACGCGCGGCGACTTCGGATCTTTCCGGGTCGGCACGTCCCTGACCAGGCCCGTCGCGACGGTGGCCGCCCCGGCGCCCGTGCCGCCCGAAACCTTTCCAACGAAAGCCATGAACGAAGCCGTCGCCCAATGGAACTTCTTCGGAAATCAACAGGAGACCCTCGCCGGCGCCAAGACCCATGTGGGGCATCTGGAAGGCGAGGACGGCTACTATCAACGCGTCGGCGAATATTGGGTGGTCGGAACGAACACCCACGGCATAGACGGTCGCAATCACGACTATCCGTGGTCCGCGGCGTTCATCTCCTACGTCATGCGTGCCGCCGGCGCCGGCACCCGGTTCCGCTACTCGACCCAGCACAGCGTCTATATCTCCCAGGGCATCCGCGACAATAAGCAGCAACGCCAGGAGGCCGGGTACTGGACGCAGCGCTTAACGGAGGCCAAGGCGAAAGTGGGGGACCTCGTTTGCTGGTCCCGTCAGGACGGAATTGACTACGATCACCAGAACGGCGGCGATTACAAAGGGCATACCGACCTGATCGTCGCCGTGGAGCCGTCCCAGGTCTGGGTGATTGGCGGAAATGTCGGCGACTCGGTGACCAAGCGTCCCCTGCCCCTCAACACTGACGGCACGCTGGCGCCGGTGACGGTGGGCGCGGAAAAGCTCTTTGCCGTGATGGTATGCAGGATCGATTAGCGCCGCAAGGCGCTAGGTCCTGTGGACACTTATCGTAACCATAATGCGATGGCAGCGAGTGTAACGACGGCAAGGTAATTGCGGGCTGTCTTCTCGAAGCGGGTTGCGACC
>FTCT01002591.1_pt1 | contig 12105 bp, 5 predicted proteins | sample 1658881 | NCBI WGS metagenome assembly FTCT01 (sample SAMEA3914864, study PRJEB12502) | metagenome | biome: forest; material: soil | place: USA | collected 2012-03-12 | depth 0.3 m | reverse complement strand
GTCCCGCCTCGCCTTCTACCGGCTGCTGGCCGGCCGTGGCCTTGGCGCGCTGTCGGCGGGCATCAGCCTGAAACAACTGTTCGACCTGGCGCGGCGCAGCCTGGGCTCGAAAGGCGCCATGGGCGTCCGAGCGGCCGGCCATGCCGCAAGCCGGCTCGGCGTCCTGACGGCCGCCGATCGCAGCGCCGGCGCCGTCACTGGCGCCATCACCGGCGCCGGTCCACGCCTCCTCGTGCGCTTTGCCGACCGGCCGATGACCGCTGACGACGCCAGGACACATGGTCTCGATGGCCAAAGCTACAGCAACTATACCCTGGACGAAGCCACGCCCTGGGATCTGAGCGTTCAGGTCGGTCACGGCCAGCGCCTGACGGCCGACGCCCTGGCGCAATTCGCCGCCCTGGCGGCCGAGCGGCCGGAAGCCTCGGTTCTTCTCGCGGATGCTTGGGAAGACGATATTCCGACCTGCCGGGTGGCCTTCGATCCGCTGCTCCATGCCGGCGGTTATCCCCTGCCCCACGCCCGGCGCGCCGGCGTCCCGACCGGCCAAGATTGGGTGTCGCAACAGGATCGCCACGCCATAGTCAGCCTGCCCCTGGCCTCGGGACCGGCGGCGCCGTCACCACCGCCGCCACACATCGAGCCCTCCCCGGCCCGCCCCCTGGTCAGCCTCATCATTCCGACGCGCGACCGGGCGGACCTGCTGCGGACATGCCTGGCCGGCCTGTTCGACGAAACGGACTGGCCGCATGAGGTCATCGTCGTCGATAACGGATCGGTCGAGGCCGAAACCAAAGCCCTGTTTGAAGCCCATGCCCCCAGGGGTCTGCGCGTCGTCGAAGCCGACATCCCGTTCAATTTCTCAACCCTGTGCAACCGGGGCGCGGCGCAGGCGCGCGGCGACTATCTTGTGTTCATGAACAATGACGTCGCGCCGGTCGGCCGCGACTGGCTGGCGCGCATGATGGAGCTTGCCGTCCTTGGCGACGTCGGGGCGGTCGGGGCTCGGCTCCACTATCCCGACGGTCGCCTGCAGCATGGCGGCGTCTTCCTCGGCTTGACGCAAGCGTGTGGCCATCTGTGGCGCGGCCTGCCGCACGATGCCGTAGCTCGCATCGACCGGCTGAGCCGCAATTCGCTACGCGCCGCGGTCACGGCGGCGCTATTGTGCGTCGAGCGCCGCAAGTTCGACGCGGTCGCCGGCTTCGACGAAGACGCCTTTCCCGTGACGTTGAATGATATCGACCTGTGCCTGCGCCTGCAGGCGCGCGGCTGGTTCAGCGCCTTCGCCGCCGGCGCCGAAGCCATTCATGCCGAGGGCGAATCGCGCGGGACCGACGAGGATCCGGACAAGCGCGCCCGCCGCCAGGGAGAACTCGACCGCTTCACGGCGCGCTGGGCGCCCTTCATCGAGGCTGATCCCTGGCTGCCGCCGGCGATCATGCGCTCGACGGAAATCTTCAATCTGCGGTGACGACGGTTTCGGTCGGGACCGTCAGGCTGCCGTCAGCCAGCATCTGGCGCACGGTACGGGCGCGTGGCGGGAAGGCCAGCGACAGATCTTCCAGATACAAGGTCAGATTCGGATTGTAGGCGGGATCCCACATCAGGCTTTCGCCGTAGCGCGTCTTGATGATGTCGATTTCGCGCCGCTCGCGCAGCTTCTTCTCGGGAGAATCCTCGGTGCCGCGCGACGCCGATTCGTGGTGATTCATCTCGGCGAACGGCGTGTAGATGTTGCGGTATCCGGCGTCGCGGACCTTCAGGCAGAAGTCGACGTCGTTGAACGCCACGGCCAGGCTTTCGTCGAAACCACCAACGGCCTCGTAGATCGACTTTTTGACCAGCAGTACCGCGGCGGTGACCGCGCTCAGGCTCTGGTGCAGGGCGGCGCGATCGCCATAGCCGCTGTCGCCACGCGGCAGGAACTTGTGCATATGGCCGGCGACGCCGTGGAAGCCGACCAGCACGCCGCCATGCTGCAGCGTCCCGTCCGGATACCAGAGGCGCGCACCGACACAGCCGACGTCCGGCTGCGTCGCGAACGACATCATTTCCTCCAGCCAGTCGGGCGTCAGGATCTCGATGTCGTTGTTGACGAGGCAGACATAATCGCCCCTGGCCACCGCGACGGCGCCATTATTGAGCGCCGAGAAATTGAACGGCCGCGGGTCGCGAAGCACGCGCACGCGGGAGTCGGTCAGGCCGTCGAAATAGGTCAGGGTCTCCGCCTCGACCGAGCCGTTGTCGACGATGATGATCTCGAACGCCGCATAGGTGGTCTTGGCCAGGATCGAGTCGACCGCCATCCGCAGCAACTCGACCCGGTCGCGAGTCGGGATGATCAGGGTGACCAGAGGCAAGGGCTGGGGCAAGGCGAAGCGCACGCGGTTGTAGCCCGCGACCTCCGGATGGCGTGTCACCTCGCCGGCGCGGCCGGTACGCGCCAGGTGGCGGCGGACGATGTCGGCGTCCGGCGCCGGACGCGGCGCCGTACCGTAGACGTGGTTCAGGATATGGGGCACGTGATGAACAGCCCCGGCGCCGCAGACCTCGGCGGCGCGCAGGCACAGGTCGTAGACCGCATCCTCGCCCAAGGCCGGATCGAAGCCGTTCAACCGCGTCACCAGATCGCGGCTGAATACCGTGACATCGCCCGTCAGGTCGTAGCTGAGCATCAGTTCGTAATTGAACTGGGGCTTGAAGAGCGGCCGGCTACGGGTATCGCGTTCGTCGACGCGGTCCTCGTCACCGTACAGAACCTGGGCGGACGGATCGGCCTTCAGCGCAGCGGCGATACGGAACAGGGCGGCCGGGTCCAGGATATCGCGCGCCCCGACGGCGCAGACGAACTGGCTCGCGCCGTGGGCCGCCAGCCGATTGAAGGCCGCCCCGGCGGTCGCATCCTTTGGCAAATCCTCGACCTGGAAACGGTCGTCGCCGGCAATGCCGTCGCGAACCACCTGACGGAAGTAAACCGAAGCCTCGGGCGGCAAGCCGACGAACACCCTGAACCGGCCGTAGATCTGGTCGCGCAGGGCGGTGACGGCGCGCAGCACGGCGTAGGGCTCGTCGGTCGCCGACAACCGCAGCAGGACGTCGATCGGGCGCGTCAACTGGAAGCGCGTGATCGCCACCTGGATATCGTTGACCGCCGCGGCGTTGAGCGTGTCGTAATTGTTGATCCACTCGTCGAAGCCGCGGACATCGTAACGGCCTTCGTCCAGGGTGTTGATGTAAAAGAACCTGGCCCGTCGGCCCTCGGCCTTGCCGAAGCGCGAATAATGGGTCCACGCATCGTACCGGCTATGGCGCATGTCAGGATAGGTGCGTTCGTACCATCCGGCGTCGAAAAACCGCGCGCGGCAGCCCTTGTGGATGCCCTCGGTGACGAAATGGCGGAAATAGTCGGCGCGGTGCGGCAGGCCGGTATTGGTGCTGACGTACCACTCGGCGTCGAAGTTGCGACGGTCGGTCAGGCCGCCGCCGAATCGGGCGCGCAGCCGGACCGGCAGGTCGAGCAAGCTGCGCCGCAGGGTCAGCAGGCGAAGTTTCGTGCTGGTCATGGCGTCGCCTGTCGTCATCGGTCACGGGGTTCCATCGGCGGCGGGATCGAAGCCATCCTGGGCGGCGGCGTCAATCCCGGAAATTCGGTCAGGATTTGACGATCGCCTCGAGGACGGCCATCTCGGCCGCCACCTCGTCACGCAGGCGCAAGACCGACATATCCTCGACGTCGTTGCGATTGTGGTCGCGGAACGAGTTGTCGTTGTACCAGTACTTGACCTCGGGATTGTTTTCGCCGGCGCCGCCCTGGCCACGCTGCTTCTTGGCCTGATATTCGGCGATCGTCTTGGTGTAGTAGTGGTTGACCTGGGCAACATCCAGCTCGATCTCGTCCGAAAGCCCCCAATCGGTCATGGTCAACGGCCGCCCCGACGGATGGACCATCTGGCCCTTGGTCTGGCAGGCGTGCATGTGCACCATCTTGCCTAGCGCCTTGACGCGGCTGAAACTCTTGAGGTGGCGATTGACGACGAAGTCAGCCTGCGCCGCCCGGGTAAAGCGTTCGGTGACGGGCCGGCCGTCGGACGCTTCGTGGTTGGAATCGCCGAATATGCGCCAGTTGACCCCGATGGCCGAGACCTCCGGGCGCGCGGTGAACGGCGCCAGGAATTGCCCGACGGTATCGGCATTGTGCAGAACCAGGAATTCGTCGGCGTCGACGAACAGAATCCAATCGGTCTTGGCTTTGCGAATGGCGTCCTGGTAGGCGGTGATCTGCGGCGACTCGGTGCGCCCCAGCGTCCAGCGCCGATGAATGACCTTGCCCGCCGAGGCCAGCGCTCTCAGCAGGACAGCCGACTCGTCGGTACTGTTGTTCTCGTAGACGATGATGTCATCGAAGCCGAGAACCCGGTAATAGGCAATCCATTCGATAAGGTAAGGTGCTTCATTTTTCGCGATCAGACAGACGGTACACGCTCTGGGCACGCAGGACCTCATCAATTCGATAATTCCCGGCCGCGCCGCCGGCCTCGGAAACCCCGGGCCGGTGCGCAACCGCAAATAGCCGCATCGCTATACAGCTTATCGGCCTAAAGCCAAACTAATTAAGCGCCGCTTCCGCGCGGAGCTCACGAGTGATCGCCAGCCGATGCCGGGCCATGGGCCGGGCATGCGGGTCGACCTTGCCTTCCAGCATCGCCGTCACGTAGGTGAACACGTTGCGCGGCAGGATCTTCTTCATGCAGGCGTGTTCGCGCGTGCAATCCTCGATCTTGTCGAGATAGCAGGGCGCACAGGCGACCCGCTTGACGACGCTGAGACTGTTGAAGGCCGCCGGCGACCAGACGACCGGATCGACGAAGCCCGACTGGATGCCGATGGTCGGCACGCGCACCGAGGCCGCCAGGTGCTTGGGACCGCTGTCGCAGCCGACGAAACAGGCCGACCGCTTCAACAGCTTGAGCAGTTCCAGCAGGCTGAGCTTGCCGATCTCGCTGCGCACGCCGTGTTCTTCGAGCGCCTTGACCAGTTCCGCATTGGCGGCGATGTCCGCCTTGGTCCCGACCATGACGACCTGAGCGCCCTTTTCCATGATCATGTCGACCAGGTCGAGCCAGCTCTTGTCGGGCCACATCTTGATGTCGTTGCCGGCGAACGGGTGAATGGCGACGATCGGCCGGGCGCCATAGTCCTCGCGCGGCAAGGCGCCGGTAATGACCTCTTGCGGCCAGATCGGCGATGGATCGATCGCCTCGGGGAAGGCGTCTTCCAGCGCGTCGACCAGGCGCACCAGCAGGCCGCTGCCGTTCAGCGTCTTGCGCCAGCGCGGCAGGTTGCGGTCCCATTCGACCGATACGTCGAGCCACGGGAACTGCATGCCGTCCGAGAAGCCGGCGCGGAAGCGCGCCTGCAAGCTGTTGAGCAGACCGCGCGTATCGCCGTCCGCCCGGAAGTCGACGGCCAGGTCATAGATCTCGTCGCCCAGCAACTGGGCCACGTCCTTGCCGGCCGCATCGAGCGTCACGGCGCGTCCGTCGCCGGAGCGGGAGCTGTAGAAGTTGAACGTATAGACTTGGTCGAACAGGCCGGACGCCTGGGCCAGGGACTGGTTCCACGCGCCGACGACGATATCGATCCGCGCCTGAGGGAAGGCTTTGCGCAGGCGGGCGAACGCCGCCATGGTCTGCACGAAGTCGCCGACATGGTCGAGCCTCAGCAGCAGGATCGACTTGATATTGGCGCGCACCTCGGACACACCGAGGTTCCACACCGGCTCGACCGGTTCCGGGTCGATCTTGTAGAAGCCCGACGCCCGTTCATAGGCCGGATGCCAGTACGGATCGCCCTTTGGGTGGGCCAGGTGCCACTTTTCCCAATAGGCCGGCTCCATGCTCTTTTCGGTGAGCTCGGCGCGCGAATTCTTTTCGTGGTGGACCAGGTTGGCATAGGGCGTGACCGCAACCTGATAGCCTTCGTCACGCACCCGCAGACCATAGTCCAAGTCGTTGAAGGTCAGGGCCAGCTTCTCGTCGAAGCCGCCCAGCTTGAAGAACAGGTCACGCGGCGTAACGATAGCGGCGCCCAGCAGCGCCGTGCAATTGCGCGGGACCAGGTTGATCCCGCCGGCCAGGGGGATGTTCTTGTTGCTGAAGGCGAAATCGTTGCGCGCCCAGCCTTCGAACTCGATCAGCGAAACGCCGTGCGATTGAACGCTTTCCTGGTCGGCGAACAAAAGGCGCGGCCCGACGGCGCCGACGCGGTCGAAGTTCAGCAGGCCCAGGATCTGTTCGAGCCAGTCTTCATTGACCACTTCGATGTCGTCGTTGAGGAACAGCAGCACGTCACCGGTCGAGATGACCGCGCCCATATTGTTGAACTTCGACCAGTTGAAGGCGCCCTTCACCGGCAGCACGAAGTCCGACATGGACCGGATGCGGCGGCGGACCTCCCAGTTGTCCTGGGTCGGCGCCGTATGGTCGAGTACGACGATCTCGATCTTTTCGTAGCTGGTCTTGTGACGCAGGTCGTGCAGGCATTTGCTGACCAGGTCGTTCTTGGCGATCGTCGGAATGACGATCGAGACGACCGGGTTGTCGCCGTCGCGAGTCAGCTTCAGCGAGGCGCCTTCCTCGTCGGACAGGTGAAGCTGGGTGGTGCCGAAACGGCCGGGCACGCCGGTCAGGAAACGGTTGACCGCGGCGACCGCCGCCGGCGGCAATAGCTGAACCGCCCCTTCGTAGCTGGTCAGCGCTTCCGGGATGTGAACGCACTTTTCGGGCAGATGGTAGAAGGCCTGCAGGGTGTACAGCTTCAATGCCGTTTCCAGGCCGTGCTCGACCAGGTTGTCGACCAGCGCCGGCGTCACGCGCACGGCGCAGCCACGGCCGGCGGCGCGCGAAAACAGTTCGCTGATAAAGGGCGCGCCGGGCACCTTGCGCACCTTTTCCGGGCCGCGCTCGGTCAGGGCGATCTCATCCCAGTAATAAAGTTCGGCTTCGGCCTGCCAGGCCAGGGCCAGCATGGCCCCCGCCGTTTCCTCGATGCGGTCGCCGGCGCGGGCGAACGTCACCAGCGTGCCTTCTTCGAGGTCGCCCAGAATGCGGCCGAGGTCGGCCATGTCGCGGAAACCCGTCACGGCCAGACCGTTGGGCGCTAATCCAGCCCAGCCTTCGGGCGCGAGCACGGTCGGGCCGGCGCCCGACGCGCCGACCAGAGATGCGTTTTCGCGCAACGACTTGTGCACCAGGTCGGGATCGCCGTCGCCGACGAAACAGACCGCCCAATGTACAGGCTTGGCCGCGCCGGCCTGGGCCGTCCAGAAGGTTTTTTCTGCAAAAACGCGTTCACGCGGCTTGGCCGCGGCGTCGCCACTGCGCACGACGTCGATCGGGAAAATCTTGTGGATGCGATGGTTGGACTCGGTGACGATACAGAAGTCGAGGTCCATCTTCCCTTCGCTCAGCTCGGGCACGAACAGCGACAGCCCCGTCTGAAGACCGTTGGGGTTGGCGGGATACAGACCGTAGACGTCGGCGCGCGATACGCCGAACTGGACGGGAATCACCTGGTCGTCGCCGAATCGCGCTTCGATTCGCGAAATCTTCGCCTGGCAGATCGACCAGCCCGAAATGTGGACATTGGGCGTGGAGACGACCATGCGGCCGTCCTCCATCGTCAGGTTGTCGAGATGGATAATCGCGGTCGGCGTACCGGGCACGGCCCGCAGTTGGGCGGCCGACACGACGGTCGAACCGTCCTCGAGCCTGACGCTGAGTTCGAGCGTGCCGCTTTCGCTCTCGTCCAGATCGGAAAAACGGACCTCGGTATTAAAGCCAAAAGGGCCCGTCGCTTCCTTGAAGATGGCCGCGACGTCGTTGCGCTCTTCAACGGGTACGATTTCGCTAACGAACTTATCGTTTTTGTAGAGTCGCAGCTTGAGGCCGGGTTTGGCCGCAGCAACCCAACCGCGAACGGCGGCCTTGCCGGAAAAATAGGTCAGTCGCCCCGAAGCGTCGAATGGGCCTTCAATGTTGAAGTCGCCCAGAAAATCTTTCTTGCCCAATTATCCACCCGCTAGAAACTGTATGCCCCACCTATCACGGCCGTTAACCAATGCGCAATGAAGATGACCGCATTGTTACATTCCGAAATCGGCCGGGGGAAGATTTGCGGCCGGCTGCGCGCCGGCCAGGCGATCAGGCCTCCTCGGGCGGCATTGGCATGCGGCCTTCGCGGACCCCGAATTGAAGATAATGCACGTATGGGTCGGCCCCGCTGGACTGCACGTCCTTGTAGGCCGTGCGGTACCATTCACCGTCGAGCAGGCCCGACTCCCTGAGGACGGACGCCATGCGGCGAATCTCGAGCTTCTTGAGCAGGGCGAATCGTTTTTGCGTGCTGAAGATGCGCAGCAGGCGATCTAGGTTTTCCTTTTTGGTGTCGAGCGACCGGTTGGCGTCGCGCAGGGTGGCGACCGTCGTCTCCAGCATTTCGACATGCGCCTGCAGGGCCAGGATTTCGCGTTGCCGTTCTTCGTACTGATCGCCGGAGACCAGCCGCTCGTCGTCCAGTTCGCCCCGCAGGGTCTTGATTTCGGCGCCCATCTTCAGGTTCAGCGCCTGCAGTTCGCTCACCTCGCCGGCGAAGTCGTCGGCCTGCGCCGCCTTTTGCCGCATGGCGCTCTCCGCCTGGGACAGGCGGTTGCCCAGGTCCTCGACGGCGGCGGCCAGTTCGATTTCGCGCCTGTGCCAGGCCAGTTCCTCGTCGGCCGTACGGTTGCGCTCCTGGCGCAGGTCGGCCTCGAGCGCCTCGTTGTAATCGCGCAGGCCGTGGACGATCTGCTCGAACTGGTCGCGAATCTGTTTTTCCCCGGCAATCCGCGCTTCGGCGACGGCTACGTCGGACACCCGCTGACGCAACGCCTCCTCGGCCTGGATCAGAAGTGATTTCAGGTTCGTGACGGTGTCGTCCAGGCTCGATTCGCGCGCCAGCGCCTCGGCCAGGTCACGCTGCAACGCCTCGGCCGCGTCGCTCAGGTCGGTTTCGCGCGCCACAGCCTCGGCCAGGTGATGCCGCAGCACCTCGGCGGCGTCACTCATCTCGGTTTCACGCGCCACGGCCTCGGCCAGGTGGCGTTTCACCTCCTCGATGGCGTCGCTGAGAACGGCTTCGCGCGTATTCGTCTCGGCCTCCAGACGAGCGGCCGACGCCTCCTGCGCCTCCAGGCGCGACAGGGCCTGCGTCCATTCGGCGTTGCCGGCCTGCCATTTCCGGTCGAGATCCTCGGCTTGCGCCTTCAGGTCGCGCTCGGCCTGCGCCAGGCGCTCGACATCGGCCTCCAGCCGGGCGACCTGCCCGGACAAGTCCACCGCCAGCGCCTGACCGGCTTGCAGCGCCTCGTCCCTTTCAGCGACGATCGAATTCAGTTGGCGCTCAAGCTCCTCCAGGCGCACGATTTCGTCCGCCGCCTTGCCGGCTTGACTTTCGTAGCCCTCGATGCGTTCGCGGCCGGTCTCGATCTCCCGATCCTTGCCCGCGATCGTCTCGTGCAGATGCCGTTCCAGGTCCTGCAGGCGGGTCACCTCGACCTCCAGCACCTGACTGGTCTCGCGCAATTGCAACGCGTCCTTGCCGGACTTCTGGCCCCGGTAGATCAGGCGCCCGAAATTGCGCACGCCGGCTTCCAGTTCCTGGCGAATGGCGTCCAGGGCCGCCTTGCCTTCCTCGTCTTCGCCAGCCTCGGCCCAGCCGCGCAGCACGCCGTAGGCCGTCTTGACCCACCCCAGGACGGCATCGGATTCAGACCTGGTCGGATCGGGGCTGTTATAGTGACGCAGCCGCGGCGTCAGGAACCCGTCGATTTCCTCGCTGACCTTGGCCGAACGGCGCGGCCAGCTGACCCCCAGGGCCCGGCCGGCGCGCTTGAGCAGGCCTTGCCAGTCGTTCAGCAGATCGTCGTAAGCGCAGAAGAACCGGGGCGTGGCGCGGGAATCGGCTTCGGATTCCAGCACGTGGCGCAGCCACAGAAGCTGGTTGTAATAGGGGTCTATGCCATTGCGGGCAGCGATCGACTGCGCGACCTCGAGCGGGTTTCGGACCGGGATAATCAGCCGCGGCGAATAGCCGCTCCCGGTCATGACGTCGAGCCAGAACGGCAGCAGGCGGCAGATCCGCGGATCCTTGACCACCATCAGCCGCGACTCCCCGAACTCTTCCTCCAGCAGGGTCGTGGCCGCGCTCTTGTACTGATCGGCCCTGGACGAGGCGAACCAGTCGGGAGACACCGCGGTCCAGTCTTCCCAATCCGACCCGGCGGATTCGAGCAGGGTATCGTTGAACGCGACGATGGGCGCCGATTCCCAATGTCCAGCCTCGTTGGAGTCCGACGCGTCGAGCAGGTGGGCGGGCAGGTCGCAACCGCTGAGGCTTAGGACACGCGTCATTGCGCTGGTGCCGGAGCGATGCATCCCGGCGACGACAATAATGAAACGTTCTGATTTCATGACACTCTAATGATTTTGAAGGCGCCCCAATCCGGCCGGACGGCGCGCCCGGCCGCGCCACCCTTGAAGCTTGTATTTTGACCCGGATCAATCAGGACTGCTGAACACCCCCTTGCTTTTTTCCGCTCCAATCGCGGCTGTCAAGTGAAGTTTGGCGCCAGATGGACGCGACGCGGCCCGATGTCGGGCGAGTCGCCGAATTCTGCCCGGACAAGGGCTTTTCAGCGGCCCGATTTGCGGGCATAAGGCCACGGCCGAGAGGCGATTTCCGTAAAATTTCATTATGGTTAAGCAATCTTTGAAGGGAACGGCGCAGGTCGTTCGGGGGTTTGAGAATTTCATGACAAACACTGCATTATTCGCCGGGCTGAAGACCTGGCTCCTGGACTCCGCCTTGCCGCTTTGGGCCGACAAGGGCGTCGATCGTGCCCAGGGCGGCTTTTACGAGCGCCTCAACCGCGACCTTACGCCCTACGAAGAACCGCGCCGCGCCCGGCTGGTCTCGCGCCAGATCTATTGCTTTGCCGCCGGCAAGGCCCTCGGCTGGACCGGCTCGGCTGATGAACTGATCGCCCATGGCCTCGACTTTCTGGTCAACCGCCTGCTGACCGACGACGGCACGGTGATCATGGCCGTCAGCATCGACGGTTCGATGACCAAGACCGATTACGATCCCTACGACTATGCCTTCGTCCTGTTCGCCCTGGCCGCCGCGGCCGAGGCGCTGCACGACAACCGGGATCTGCACGCCCTGGCCCAGGCGGTTCGCGATCGCCTGATCGCCAACTGGAAGCACCCGGTCATCGGCTTCACCGAAGCCCTGCCGCTGAAGTCCAATCCGCACATGCACCTGCTGGAATCCTTCCTGGCCTGGGCCGAGTTGGTCGGCGACGAAGATCCGAAATGGCAGGCCCTGGCCGACGAGATGGTCGAACTGGCGCGCACCCGCCTGATCGATCCGAAGACAGGCGCCCTGACCGAGGTCTTTACCGCCGACTGGGCGCCCGCTCCCGACGCAAAGGGCCTGGTCGTCGAGCCGGGTCACCAGCTCGAATGGGCGTGGCTGCTGATGCGCTGGGCCGACATCAAGGGTGACAAGGACGCCTTCGACCTGGCCTGGCGCCTGGTCGAGATCGCCGAGATCCACGGCATCAACGCCCACAAGGTCGCCTTCAACGCCCTGGACGAACAGTTCCAGGTGCGTGACGCCGAGGCGAAGCTGTGGCCGCAGACCGAGCGGTTGAAGGCCCTGCACACCCTCACCTTCCACCCGATGGCCACGGCCGAGCAGAAGGCCTTTGCCCAGGGCCGGATGGCGGAAGCCGTCGCCGGGCTCGAAGTCTACTTCCTCAAGGAGCCGGCCGGCCTGTGGCAGGAAGTCATGCGCGCCGACGGCACGCTCGACGACCAGCCGACCCGCGCCTCCAGCCTCTATCACATCACCTGCGCCATCGCGACGGCGTGCCTGACCGGCCCCAAGGCGGAGTAATCAGTCATGACTATGTCTCAACCGCTTAGTTCCCAAACCCTCGCGACCCAGGTCAAGTCCCTTGCCTATGCCAAGGTGCTGTGCGTCGGGGACGTGATGATGGAC
>FTCT01002880.1_pt1 | contig 12137 bp, 9 predicted proteins | sample 1658881 | NCBI WGS metagenome assembly FTCT01 (sample SAMEA3914864, study PRJEB12502) | metagenome | biome: forest; material: soil | place: USA | collected 2012-03-12 | depth 0.3 m | reverse complement strand
GGCGGATACGTACAGCTGGTTTGCTTCCAAATCCGCGCTCAGCCGGTCGGGCGTTGCGTCATCGCCGGCGCCCAGCGGCCCCACCCGCGCGACAAACCGGTAGCCAAGTCCCGCTTCCGTCACGATATAGCTTGGCCCCTTGGGCGTATCGCCGAGGGCTTTGCGGATCGTGGAAATGCATCGGGCGAGGCTGTTTTCCTCGACGGAAATACCCTTCCAGACGGCACGAAACAGCTCGGCCTTGGAGACCAGAACGCCGGGGCGCGAGGCGAGATAATGCAGGGCCTCGAAGGGCCGGCCCGTTAAGGCCAATATCTCCCCGTTCGCTATGCGCACGATGCGTCGTCGATACGGATCGAGGCGGAATGGTCCGAAGACAATGGTCTTGCCGGTATCGGAAGCGGCAAAAATTTCAGGACTTTTCATACCCGCTCGCACGAAATGGCTTTACGACTAGGATTGACCCTTGCGCCCGCCAAGCTGACGGCGGCCGCATGGACGTCAACGGGTTGCAATCTTGCACATTGCCGGGGATATCACCATGTCGGACCAAGCTCCACCTGCCGACGCCGCGGACCGCAAAGCCGCGGTAAGCGCCACCTTGGCCTTGGGCCTCTTCAGCTATTTCAGCCTTGTCCTGATTGCGCTGCACTTTGTCCGGCCCGATTACACGCCGATAGACCACATGATCAGCGATTACGCCGTCGGACGCGCCGGCTGGCTCATGACGACGGCCTTTGTCGCGCTCGGCCTCGGGTGCCTCAGCCTGTCGCTGGGCCTGGGCTGGAGGGGCCCGCGACGGATCTCCGCGACCGCAGGCCGGCTGCTTCTCATCGTTGCCTTTCTGGGCCTCATGGTCACTGCAGCCTTTCCCACCGACCTCGAAACGGCCAAGGACACGCTTCATGGCACAATCCATACGGTGAGCTTCCTGGTGAACATCGTCAGCATCTCGGTCGCCGCCCTGACCTTAAGCCTGAGTTTCGGCGCGGACCCCAGGTGGAAAGGCGCCCGCCTCCCCTCGCTTTTGATCGTCCTCGCCCTGCTTGTTGCTTTCGGCGTTCAATATATGACGCTGCATCGCGGCGCGCCCTACGGGTACACCAATCGGGCCTTCGTCCTTGTCGTCATGACCTGGCTGTTTTTCGTCGCCTTTAGCCTGAGACACGTGGCCCAGGGCACCCGGAACCCGGTCTAACCTCTCTCAGTACACATCCCCCGCATAGCGCGGGATGCCGAAGTCCACTTCCCACAGGCCGCCGATGGCGCGGAACAGGCCGGCCAGTCGCAAGACCATGTCCGACAGACGCGCCGTCGCGTCGCCGATCCCAGAAGACGCGCCGGTTATGACGACGATTTTGGGCTGTGACATGTTCATTCCTTGAATTTTACTGCTTGAAGACACAGGCCACACGGCCGGTACGGAAAAAAGGGTTGGAGCGGCGGCTACAGGCCCTCGGCCCGATAGAGTGCGGTCGCCCGAGTCGAGCGCTCCGCGTCGGCATCCATGAGCGCCCGGTGGGACTGCTCGTTGCGAATGACGGATGCCAGATAGGCGATCTTCGGGATCAGCCCTGCCTGGTATTGCCGGGTCGCTTCGGCATGTTGCCGGTCGGACGCCTCCACATCGGACGCGGCCAGGGATTGTCGGATGTCCGCCTGCTCGACCGCGCTCAATTTCATGCGTACGTCGGCGAGTGCGGCAACGGCCGTCAGCCTATAGCCTTCATAGGCCTCGACCTCACGGGCGGACGCTACGTCGATCTGGCTTTTGATCCGCCCGAAGTTCAGGAGCGGCCAGTAGACCGTCGCCGCCACGTTCCACACGTCGAACGACGACCTTACACTGGTATCCTGGTTGCCATAGAACGCGCCGATCGACACATCCGGGAACAGCGCGGTTTGAGCCGAGCGCGTTGATGCCCGCGCCGCCGTCAGGTTGGCCTCGGCCGCCCGCATGTCCTCCCGCTGGCGCAGTAGGCTCATTGGAGCGTCGGTCGAATCCTGATGCCGGAATTGCGGGATGGCCGCCACCGGCTCAAGCCGCGACCTCAGGCTCATCTGGTCGTCGCCGGCCAGCACACTGATGGCGTCGAGATAGTGCTCGCAACCCTCAGTGAGCCGGCTGACCCCCACATCGGCAGCCCGTGCGTCGCTTTCCGCGGACCGGAACGGGCCTTCCGTGATCAATCCCTTGCGCCATTGGTCCTCGAAGCTCGCAGCGATTTCGTGCGCAGAACTTGCCGTCGTCCGGAAGCTCCCGAGATCCTGCTGGCATTGCCGCAGGCCTATATAGGCCGCGACGATTTCCAGCCGTACCGCGCCCCGAACATCGTCCAGGGAAGCCCCAGCGGCTCTCGCCGCCGCACCGGCCGCCTTTGAGCGTGCCTTCAATCCGCCAAACAGATCGAGGTCGTAGCTGGCATTCAATTCCCCCTGTGTAATGTCGATCGTCTGGTAATTGTAGGTCAGACCGACATCTCCCCGCTGCGCGACGCCGACAGCGCTGACGTCGGGAAACAGCAGCGACCTGGCCATAACGTGCGTCGCTCGGGCCGCCTTCAACCGCGCCTCGGCCATCTTGATGTCGTGGCTGTTGCGGTTTGCTTCGTCGAGCAGGTCAAGCAGTACCGGATCGGCCCCTTGCGTCCACCAGGGCTTCGCCTCGGCAGGTGCGGCGTCGCTCGTCGCCGACCAACTCACCGGCGCAGGCGCGGTGGGAAGATGGGCGGTGGGCGTCGCACACCCGGCAAGTAAGGCCACGCTGGGCAAAATCATAAGGAGTTTACGCATGGGAGGTCTCACTTTGCGGCTTGCGAACCTTGAACCAGAAGGCATAGAGCGCCGGGAGGAAAAGCAGGGTCAGCACGGTTCCGACGCCGACACCGCCGATCAGGACAAAGGCCAGCGCCCCCCAGAAGACGGAATGGGTCAGGGGGATGAAGGCCAGCATGGCCGCCACGGCGGTCAAGATGACCGGGCGTGCACGGCGAACCGTGGCTTCGACGACCGCTTCATAGTCCGACGCCCCTTGCGCCTTGTTGTCGTTGATCTGCTGCACGAGGATCAGGGTATTGCGCATCAGGATGCCGGAGAGGCCGATAAGCGCCAGGATGGCGTTGAAGCCGAAGGGCTGGTTGAAGATCAGCAAGGTGGGCACGGCGCCGACCAGGCCGAGCGGCGCCGTCGCGAACACCATCCACATGGTGGAGAAGGTTCGAACCTGGATCATCAGCACGACAAGGGTCAGCAGGATCATCACGGGCACGACGGCCACGAGTGCAACATTGGCCTTGGCGCTTTCCTCCACGGAGCCGCCGGTATCGATCCGGTAGCCAGCCGGCAAGCTCGCCTTGATCGCCTGCAGCTTCGGCAGGAGGCCTGCCGTGACGTCCGGCGGCTGGACGCCGTCCCGCACATCGCCCTGCACGCTGACGAACAGGTCGCGGTCATAACGCTTGATCTGCTGATCCTCACTGTCGATCGTCGGATGAACGACGGCGGTCAGAGGAATGGCCTGGCCCAGCGTATTGGTGACCGTCAGGCCGGCGAGGTTGGAAGGTGACCGCCGCTCGGCACCTGGCGTGCGCAACATGACATCCACCGTGCGCGTGCCGTCGCGAACCTGGGTCGCCTGGACACCGGACACCAACCCTTGCAGTTGGAGTTCCACCGATTGGCGGGTGAGATTGAGCTGCGCCAGACGGCCATCGTCGATCGTGTAGTGTTCGACAGGGGTCTTGTCGCCCCAGTCCAAGTGGGGATCGAGGACGTTGGGGTCTTGCTGCATGACCGCCCTGACCTGCTCGGCGACCTTCATGATCCCAGCCTCATCGGGCCCCACGACGCGGAACAGGACAGGATACGGCACGGGCGGGCCGAACAGGAACTGCGTCACGCGTATCCGGGCGTTCGGATAGCGGCCGTCGATGGCCCACTGGCGGATGAGCGCCTTGAGGCGAGCACGAGCGTCGACATCCTTTGTTTGGATAACGACCTGGGCATAGGCGGGATTGGGCAGTTCGGGATTCAGCGAGAAGAAGAAGCGCGGCGCGCCCTGGCCCACATAGGCCGACACGTCGGTGGCCTCGGACTGCTTTTGCACGTCGGTCTCGATCCGACGGGTCAAGGCCTGGGTGGCCTCGAAGGACGTTCCGACAGGCATCTTGACTTCGACCGTCAGTTCTGTGCGGTCGGAGTTCGGGAAGAACTGCTTCTTGACGACGGCCATACCCGCACCGGCCATAAGAAACAGGCCGATCGTGATGGCGATGGTCACGCCGCGGCGATCGACGGCCAGCCGAACCAGGTTGCGGAACCGGGTATAGGCTTTGGTCTCGTACATGGACCCGTGATCATGGCGCGGCTTGATATTCGGCAGCATGACCACGCCCAGGTACGGCGTGAAGGTGACGGCGACCACCCAAGAGGTGATCAGCGCAAAACCGACCACCCAGAAAATATTGCCAGCATATTCACCGGCCGAGGACTGCGCAAAGCCAACGGGGATAAAGCCCAGGATGGTGACCAGGGTGCCCGACAGCATGGGCGCCGCGGTCGTGGTCCAGGCAAAGGTGGCGGCCTTGATACGGTCGTAGCCCTCCTCCAGTTTGACCACCATCATTTCGATGGCGATGATGGCGTCGTCGACCAAAAGTCCCAGCGAAATGATCAGGGCTCCCAGGGTCACCCGATCGAAGTCACGCCCGGTGAGCAGCATGATGACGAAGACGATGGCGAGCGTCAAAGGCACAGCGGCCGCGACGACCAATCCTACGCGGAATCCCAGCGCGACCAGCGAAACGAACATGACGACACCAAGCGCCATGAGGAACTTGATCATGAACTCATCGACGGCGTGGTGAATGGCGTTGGCTTGATTCGCAATCTTGGTGATCGTCAGGCCCTGCGGCATTTGGGTGCGCAGCGTCTGCTCCTCGGCGTCGAGCGCCTTGCCCAAAGTCAGGCCGTTATACCGCGGCGCCATGACGACGCCGACGACTACCGTCGGCTGGCCGGCATGATCGATTTCGAAGGTGGGCGGATCTTCGTAGCCTTTGCGGACATCCGCGAAATCACCGATTTTGAGCTGCTTTCCGTGGACGTCCAGCGTCACGCCGCGGACATCGTCGATCGATTTCAGTCCGCTGTCGAGCCGCAGTTGCACGCGGGGGCCCGACGTGTCGATGGAGCCCGAAGGTGCGACGTCATTGCGGCCGCGCAGGGCTGCGATGACGTCCTGGGCGCTGACCCCCAAGGTCGCGAGACGCGCCTGGGATATATCGACATAGATGGCATGGGGACGCTCGCCGAGGATTTTGACCTTTTGTACTCCGGGGACATGCAGAAGCTGCTGCCTGATATCCTCAGCCTGTTTGACCAGGTCGCGATTGGGCAAGCCCTTGCCCTGCAAGGCGTAAAGCGAGAAATAGACGTCGCTGAATTCGTCGTCGAAGAACGGTCCATAGACGCCATTGGGCAGATTGCGAGCTTCATCGGACAGCTTCTTGCGCACCTGGTAGAACTGCTCGGGCACGGCGGAGGGCGGCGTCGAGTCCTTCAGAATGACCTTGGCCTGTAGCACGCCGGGCTGCGCCGTCGTTTCGACGCGGTCATAGTACTGAAGTTCTTGCAGCCGCTTTTCCAGCAGATCACCGACGTTCTGGTCCATCTCCTTGGCGGTGGCGCCGGGCCACACGGCGGTTACCGTCATGATCTTCACGGTAAAGCGCGGATCTTCGGCCCGGCCCAGCTTGATAAAGGCGAAGGCGCCAGCGGCCAGAACGGCGAGAATCAGGAACAGTGTCACTGCGCGCTCACGGACGGCGAGCGCGGAAAGATTCGGAAAGCTCACAGCGCACCTCCACGAACCTGCGATACGGCTTCACCTTCGTGCAGCAATTGCGCGCCAGCGCCGACAATGACGTCACCTGCGGACAATCCCGCGGTTATCGAGGCGGTCTCCTCGTCGAGACGACCGACCGTGACAGGCCTGGAGTGGACCTTACCGCCGGCGTCGATCGTCCACACTCGGGTGCCGTCGCCTTTATCAACCAAGGCAGACAGCGGAATGTCGAGTCCCGGAGAAGCAACATGGCCCGTCGACAGCGATACCGTCACCGTCGAACCTAATGGGGCTTCGGCCAAGGTCGCATCCATCACATAGCGGGCCTCGAACAAGCGCGTCGACGGATCGGCGACGAGGGATATCTGGCGCAGGTGGGCGGGGTGCGTGGATGTTTGAGGGCCGTAAACTGTGACCGTCACCGTTTCACCGACGACATGACCAGCATCGGGAAGGCCAACCACAGCCTCAGGCGATCCTGCCATCGCCATCCGGATTACAGGTTGGCCGACACTCGCGACCTGCCCGGCTTCCGCTGGGATGGCGACCACGACGCCCGGCCCGTCCGCGCGCAGCTCGGTATAAGCCTTTTGGTTTTGCTCCGTCGCAAGTTGCGCCTGGGCGGCCTTGAGACTGGCATCCGCTGAATCCTTGGCGGCTTTCGCTTGCTCGATGGCGTCGGTGGATGTCGAGCCCGACGCGACTAGCGCGTTCAGGCGCTCGAAACTCGCATCTGCCCGTGTCGCTTGCGCTTTGGCGGCGGCGACCGCTGCGGTGGCGCCATTTACTGCATCGTCATAGTCGGCAGGATCTAGCCGCATCAGCAGCTGACCGGCTACAACCCGATCGCCAACATTGACCTTGCGCTCGACGATTCGCCCTCCCACGCGGAATGATAGGTCCTGCTCGACACGTGAATGAACGGTGCCGGAGTAAGCCGTCGCTGTGCCAGCTCCGGAGCCGACCTGATAGACCAGGACGTGCGGACGGGCGTCGGACTCTGCGTGTGATGGGGCATGACAAGCACTGATCAGCGCCGCCGCCGTTACCAGAGCGGTGAACGCCGCCAACTGAGAAGAATTTGATTTGGAGGACATGGTTGACAATGATCCAATGGCTCACGTATTTTAGATACCAGACGGTATCGTAATGCAAGAATATGAATACTGTCAAGTATCGGAATTATCATGAGTGAAAATAGCCAGGGTCGCCGCGGGCGGCCCGCCAACGAAGCGCTGCGGCAAACCATCGTCGACGCCGCCTGCGATCTCTTTCTGGACCTGGGTTTTCAGGCAACGACGATGGATAAGGTCGCCCAGCACGCGAAGATATCCAAGCTCAGCATCTACCGACATTTCGAGAACAAGGAGGCACTGTTCAGCGAGGCGATCGCCGCGCGATGCCAGCAGTTCGCGCCACAGTCCCTGTTCGAAGATGTGGAGGGAACCGCGGAAGATCAGCTTCTGGCGGTGGGCATGAGCCTGCTTCGCCTGCTGTTGAGTCCGCAGGTCCGCAGTGTCGAGACCATGATCATGGCCGACAAGACGAACCAGGCTTCCCTGAGCAGGCTTTATTACGAAGCCGGTCCTGCCCGCTTCATCGGGCAAATCGAGGCCTTGTTGCGACAACTGCACGACAAGACAGTCTTGAAGGTGCCCGATGCCGCACAGTCCGCCCGCCTGTTTGCGGCGCTTTTCAAAGGCTGCGATCTCCTGATCATCGCTCCCTTCGACGATGTGAAAGCCGAAGACGACGCCGAAATCGACCGCTATTGCCGCTCCGCCGTAGCCCTGTTTATCGCCGCGCATCGCGGCTAGAGCGCTATGCGATTTGGTGGAAAGTCAGGCGGCCATGACACCTGCCGACAGGCCGGAGGTCCGTATTGCAGCCGAACGCTGGGTCGGGGAAATTTCTGTTCGTGGGCAACGCCCGCTGCTGGGCAAAACGGTCCACTGAAGTCTTGTGGCATGAGCTACCTCGCACCCAATGCGGATTCGCGCCAGTCGCCCATACGCTGCGAAAAGCCGGCGTTTTGACACCAAAACGCCAGCCTACAGTCCACTTCGTCACAGCCCCTTAGGACAGATCCCCCGGATAGCGCGGGATGCCGAAGGCCACTTCCCACAGGCCGCCGATGGCGCGGTACAGACCGCCGATGCCCATGGAGACGACCACCGCCATCACCACCGTGACCAGGGGGATCGGTATGGGGTGGCTGAAGAAGGCCGCGATGCGCCCGACAAAGGCCGCCACGCTGTGCACCCGGATGGCGTCGCCGACCGGCGACAGGGTCCACAGCCAGGCGGCGATACCGAGACCGGCCAGCCCCATGACCATGTCCATCAGCCCGCGCAGACGCACGCCGCGCGGAAAGGCCAGGATCAGGGCGCCCAGGGCCATCAGCCCCGCCGCATAGGCCAGTACCGGCCAGTACAGCAGCGTCTTCAACGCGGCGAGGTCGAGGTCGGCCAGGGCGCCCGGATCGATATGCAGGGCGGCATAGTCGAGCGGCAGCGGCGTCAGGCCGAAGCTGATCACGCCCAGCCACCACAGGATGAAAAAGCCGCCCAGCACCATCATGGCCACACCGCGGCCCGCCGAACCGTGACGGACCGCCCAGGTCCGATAGCGTCGGCGATAGTCGAAGGCCCGGTCGCGCGCCGCCTGGCGCCCGGCGCGTTCCTGGTCACTCATGTCACCCGTTCGTGTCGTATCCATCTTGCCCATCCATTCCCTGAAGTCGGTCCAGTCGAGAAACGCAAAGTCGAGAAAGCGCAGGTCGCGCACACGCCAATTATTGAGGTAGTCGATCTGGATCGTCTTGCGTTCGACGAGCCAGGCCAGGACGGTGGCGAAGCCGATCAGCGTCATGGCCCCGGTGAAACCGGTGCCGATCGCCTGAGCCAGGGCCTGGGCGATGCTGGCGCCGCCCACCATGCGCGCCAGGAAGACGACCGCCGAGGCCAGGACCTCGATCAGCACGACCAGGCGCACGGCGAAGATCCAGTAGGGGTAAAAAGCCGGCCCCACGGCGTATTGCGGCCCCTCGCGATAGCGCGCCGCCACCACGATCGGATGGCCGAAATCGCGCAGCAACTGCTGGGTCTCGTCGCCGGTCAGCGGCCGGCCCAATTCGTGTTCGCGCGCCTCGATGCGCGTCAGGATTTCGTCACGCAGTTCGGCGACGATGTCCTCGCGCTTCCCCCCACCTTGACCATCTCGGGGGAGCAGGCGCGACACCGCGCGCAGATAGTCCTCCAGCATCTCCATACCCTCACCCCTTCACGATCGTTTCCAGCGACGCATTGATCGTCCGCCACTCGCGCACCAGGCGCTGCAACATGTCCTCGCCGGCCGGCGACAGGACATAGAAGCGCTTCTTGCGCCGTTCTTCCTCACGCCACTCGCTGTTCAGCAGCCCCTGGGCTTCCAGGCGGCGCAGCAGCGGGTACAGCGTGCTCTCTTCCATCTCCAACCCGTCGTCGGCCAGGGCCTGGCGCAGGGTGTAGCCGTAGCGTTCGACGCGCAGCCGGGCCAGAACCGCCAGGCCCAGGGCCCCGCGGCGCAGTTCGGAACGCAGGCTTTCATAAAGGTCGCCGTCTTCGGCCATATACCCCGTCTCATACACTGTGCAGCACATACTGTACGTCACACAGTGTATGCCGCCCAGGCCGCAGAGTCAACCGCCCGCCGAAGGTCCGATCACGGCCCGCGCAACTTTCTGAGATTGAAGCGAAAATCGACTAAACAAGGGCGCAGGCACAGCTTAGAACAGGCGCGCCTTCCGCCGACCGTTTCATAAATTATAATTATCGAATTTAAAAATAAATTCGATTTTACTTATATCCATTCCGAACTCCATAGTGCCGCGTATAGACCCCAGCCTTGAGAGGAACACGCCATGGATACCAAACCCGAAGCCGGAAAGTGCCCCTTCCCGCACGGTAGCGCCCCAAGCAATCGTCACTGGTGGCCCAACCAGCTCGACATTTCGGCCCTGCACGCCAATTCGAAGCTGTCCGACCCGCTGGACGCCGGCTTTACCTATGCCGAGGCCTTCAAGACGCTGGACCTCGACGCGGTGATCAAGGACCTGACGGCGCTGATGACCGACTCGCAGGACTGGTGGCCGGCCGATTTCGGCCATTATGGCGGCCTGTTCATCCGCCTGGCCTGGCACAGCGCCGGCACCTATCGCACCAGCGATGGCCGCGGCGGCGCCGGCGGCGGCCAGCAACGCTTCGCCCCGCTCAATTCGTGGCCCGACAATGCCAATCTCGACAAGGCGCGTCGCCTGTTGTGGCCGATCAAGCAAAAGTACGGTCAAGCCCTGTCGTGGGCCGATCTTTATGTCCTGGCCGGCAATGTCGCGCTGGAATCCATGGGCTTCAAGACGTTTGGCTTTGCGGGTGGCCGCGCCGATACCTGGGAGCCGGAAGAACTGTACTGGGGCCCCGAAGGCTCGTGGCTGGGCGATGAACGCTATAGCGGCGAACGCGACCTGGCCGAACCGCTGGGCGCCGTGCAGATGGGCCTGATCTACGTCAATCCGGAAGGTCCGAACGGTAATCCCGACCCCAGGGCCTCGGCGCGCGATATCCGCGAAACCTTTGCCCGCATGGCGATGAACGATGAGGAAACGGTCGCGCTGATCGCCGGCGGCCATACCTTCGGCAAGACCCACGGGGCGGGTGATCCGTCGCTGGTCGGCGCCGAGCCGGAGGGCGCGCGCATCGAGGACCAGGGCCTGGGCTGGATCAGCACGCACGGCACCGGCCGCGGCGCCGACGCCATCACCGGCGGCCCGGAAGTGACCTGGTCGCAGACCCCGACGAAGTGGAGCAACCACTTCTTCGACAACCTGTTCAAGTACGAATGGGAGCTGACGCACAGCCCGGCCGGCGCCAAGCAATGGACCGCCAGGGGCGCCGAAGCGACGATCCCCGACGCGCATGACGCTTCGAAAAAGCATGTGCCAAGCATGCTGACCTCCGATCTCGCCCTGCGCTTCGACCCCGAATACGAAAAGGTGTCGCGCCGCTTCTACGAGCATCCCGAGCAGTTCGCCGACGCCTTCGCCCGCGCCTGGTTCAAGCTGACCCACCGCGACATGGGCCCGATTGCCCGTTATCTCGGGCCGCTGGTCCCCAGGGAGGAACTGATCTGGCAAGACCGCGTCCCGGCCGTCGATCATCCGCTGATCGACGCCGCCGACATTGCCGCGCTGAAGACGAAGATCCTGGATTCGGGATTGACCGTTTCGCAACTGGTATCGACCGCCTGGGCCTCGGCCTCGACCTTCCGCGGATCGGACAAGCGCGGCGGCGCCAATGGCGCGCGAATCCGCCTGGCCCCGCAAAAGGACTGGGAGGTCAATGGGCCTGCGCAATTGCAGACCATGCTGGCCAAGCTGGACGAGATCCGCGGTGGCTTCGGCAAGACGGTGTCGCTGGCCGACCTGATCGTGCTGGGCGGCGCCGCGGCGATCGAGAAGGCTGCGAAAGATGCCGGTCACGACGTCACCGTGCCGTTCACACCCGGCCGGACGGATGCCTCCGACGCCCAGACCGACGCCCACTCGTTCGCCCCGCTGGAACCGCGATCGGACGCCTTCCGCAACTATCGCAAGGCCGGAGCGCAGTTCATGGCGCCGGAAGAGGCGCTGATCGACAAGGCGCAGTTGCTGCGCTTGACCGCACCGGAAATGACGGTCCTGGTCGGCGGCCTGCGTGTCCTGGGCGCCAATGCGGGCGATAGCAAACACGGCGCCTTCACGCAAAAACCGGGCACCTTGAGCAACGACTTCTTCGTCAACCTGCTCGACATGGCGACCGAATGGACAGCGACCGGCGCCAACAGCTATGAGGGCCGCGACCGCAAGAGTGGCGCCGTCAAGTGGACAGGCACGCGCGTCGACCTGATCTTCGGTTCGCACGCCCAATTGCGGGCGATCGCCGAAGTCTATGCGGCCGGTGACGCCAAGGCCAAGTTCGCCAAGGACTTCGTCGCCGCCTGGACCAAGGTCATGGATGCCGATCGCTATGATTTGAAGGGATAAAGGAAGGAAGCCTCCCGGTCGTCATTGGCCTATCGTATTCACACATCTCGCAAAAAGCCTCTCCTCCCCTGCTAAGCAGGGGAGGTGGCACAGGAGCGAGTGCAGAGCACGAAGCCCCGTGACGGAGGGGCCGGCGCAGGTCCCAAAAACTACACCATGATAGCAGGATAAGGTCGTCCGCGCTCCCGAGGCCCCCACCGTCATCCGAGGCGTAAACGCCTCGTCTGCCACCTC
>FTCT01004020.1_pt1 | contig 12242 bp, 10 predicted proteins | sample 1658881 | NCBI WGS metagenome assembly FTCT01 (sample SAMEA3914864, study PRJEB12502) | metagenome | biome: forest; material: soil | place: USA | collected 2012-03-12 | depth 0.3 m | reverse complement strand
GGACGAAGGTCAGGTCCTGCTCGGCCTGCAGCTTGCGGGCGTGGGCGCTGGCGTCGTCATAGGTCTCGCCCTCGATGACCACGGTCGCGCCGAAGTCGCGGGTGTGCTGCACCTTGATGAAGGGGGTGGTCTTGGGCATGACGATGGTCACCGGCACGCCCAGGCGAGCGCCGTGATAGGCCAGGCCCTGGGCGTGGTTGCCGGCGCTGGCGGCGATGACGCCCCGGGCCTTCTCGGAATTGGACAGCAGCATCAGCTTGTTCAGCGCGCCGCGTTCCTTGTAGGCGGCCGTGAACTGCAGGTTCTCGAACTTCACCCAGACTTCCGCGCCGGTGATCTTGGACAGCGTCCTGGAGTAGCGGCAGGGCGTGCGCTCGATCTGGCCGGCCAGGCGGGCGGCGGCGGCGCGGATAGCTGTGATGTCGAGGGTCATAACCGATCCGAGCTTGGAAGACGCGAAACCCCTAGGGCCGATCGATCGGGTTCGCAACGTGGCGCGGGCGCGCGGAGGCCTTGAAAGGCGTCCGAGCGGGGTTTGATCGCGCCGGGAAACGGGCGCGCCGGATCGCGGCGCGCCCGAAGCCGGTTAGTTCTCGGAGGCGCGCATGCCTTCGATATAGGCGGCGATGACCTCGTTGGGTTCGCCCATCATCACGACCTTGCCCTGCTCCATCCACATCACCTTGGTGCAGACGTGGCGCAGCAATTCCAGCGAGTGGCTGGCCAGGACCAGGATGCGGCTCTTGTTGAGCAGGCTGGTCAGCTGGGCCTCGGCCTTGTCGACGAAGTTGATGTCGCCGGCGCTCAGCCATTCGTCGAGCACCAGGATGTCGCCCTCGATCGCGGTGCTCAGGGCGAAGGCCAGGCGGGCGCGCATGCCTTCCGAATAGGTTCGGACCGGCAGGTGGATGAACTGCTGCAGCCCCGTGAAGTCCGGCACCCATTGGCGGGCGTTCTGGATCTCGGCGTCCGTGGCGCCCAGGAGGCGCAGCGGCAGCTCGATATTGGCCTCGCCGGAGAGCTCGGCGTTGATGCCCAGGCCCTTTTCGATCAGCGGGATGACCCGGCCCTGGATGTCGACGTGGCCGACCTGGGGATGGGCCAGGCCGCCCAGGACGCGCAGGAGGGTCGACTTGCCCGAGCCGTTGCGGCCCACCAGGCCCAGCCGGTCGCCGTCCTCAAGACGGAGGCTGAGGTTGCGGATGGCGCGCACGTGGACGACGCCGTTGGCGCCGCCCTGGATGCGTCGCATGGCCGACAGCTTCAGGGACCGGCCCGCGGCATGGTAAACCGAGTAGTTGAAGCCGATGTTGGAGAGTTCGATGTGAGCCATCGGTGCGCCCTAAAGCCAGATGAAGATTTTCTTGCGGGTCAGAGCTTGCGAGACCACCGCGCCGATCGTCAGCACGACGAGCACGCCTAGAGCGACGGTCCAGTTCTGGACGGTCGGGAGGCGCCCCAGCAACGGTTCCCGGACCAGCTGCATCAGATGATACAGCGGGTTGAAGGTGATCGCGGGGTGACCGTGCCCGAGCTGCTTGGGGGCCCAGACGATCGGCGTGACGAAGAAGGCCAGCTGAAGCAGGCTGGCGACCAGCTGCGGGATGTCGCGGAACCGCGCGCTGAGCGGGCCCAGGATGAGGCCCAGATTGAACCCGAGAACCGCGTAGAGCGCGACGCCGATGAGGGCGAGCGGGGCGGTGATGGTCAGGCTCTTGAGCACCAGCAGGAGGATCAGCACCACCAGCGCGTTGTGCAGGAAGATGATGAAGTTCCTGTACGCCATCTTCGCCGCGAAGATCGGCGCCGGAATGGGCAGGGACTTGAAGTGCCCTTCATTCTCCACGACCACGCTCGCGGATTCGATGATCAGGCTCGACATGTAGTTCCAAGCCAGCAGACCCGCCGAGATGAAGATCACGTATTCCTTGAACGGAACCTTGAAGATCTGGCTGTACAGGATGCCGATGCCCAGCACGAGCATGAGCATGGTCAAGCTGATCCAGAACGGCCCCAGGATCGACCGGCGATACCGCAGCGCGATGTCCTGATTGCCCATGAGAAACCAAGTGCGCCATCTAGAAACGGCGGCGGAGATATCGGCGAACGCGGCGTTCATCAAAGAATTCCAGTCATTCCGAGAATAGAAGCTAAACAGCAGGTCGCTTTACCGACCGAAGTGCGGCGGCGCAATGGCGGTGCGGAGCAAGCCGTCCACGGACCGAAATAGCGAACATCCAGTAAGCTCGATGCTCGCCGGGCGCGGGCCTTTGGCCGGGTGGAAGGGGGTCTGGCGGGGATCACGATTGGCCGGCGATCTTTCGGACGCCGTCTTGGAAGCGGATCGTGGGAGTCCATTCCGGGAGCCGCGGATAGGGCGGCTGGACTTTCATGATTTCCCGCGGACGGTAGGGCAGGGTGGTTTCCAGCGCGGGCGCCGGCCTGCCCAGCGCCTGGGCGACCACACCCGGCACGTCGCGAAGTCTCATGATGTCATCGCCGCAGACCGTGTAGATGTTGGCGACGGGGTCGGCGAAGGCTGTGTCGGAACTAAGGCAGGTCTCGATCGCCGAGACCGCGTCGTCGACATGCAGGAAGCAGATTTCCTGTTCGCCCGGGCTCATGACCATGGGCGTGCCCGACGTGACGTGGCCGATCAGCGAGGGCAGGAAACGCTTGTGCGGCTGGCCCGGGCCGTAGACGTCGTAGAAGCACAGCGTGCAGACGGGCAGCAGCGCGGCCTGGTGGAAGAACGCCAGCAAGTCCTCCGTCGCCTTCTTGGTGGCGGCGTAGAAAGTTTGAGGCGTGTAGGCCTCGGGGCGCGAAAAGGTCGAGAACGTCGAGATGTTCACGAAGCGCTCGGCGCCCGCCGCGCTGCTGACCTGGGCCAGGTGCATCGGGAAGATGACGTTCGACGCCAGGAGGGCGTCCTGATCGGCCGGCTGGTGGCCCTTGCCCACGTCGGCCGCCAGATGGACGGTCGCCTCGGGCTTCCATTCCCCCAGACCCGCCGACAGGCTCGCGGCGCTCCCGTCGTATCGTACCTGGCGGAACCGCGCGTCCGGTCGCGGCTCGGCGCGGGACACGACCGCGACGTCGTGACCCTGATCGAGAAGTCGCTCAACAAGCCGTCGACCGACGTACCCGGTGCCGCCGCTGATCAGAACGCGCATCGCAAGCCTCAGTACTTTTCGCGAAGATAGGCGGCCGAATAGGCGTACATGTCCTCGCCCTTGGCTTGGCGATCGTACCACTCGGCCGTGTCGCGCAGCGCCTGGTCGAGCGATTGGCGAGGCGTCCACCCCAGGGCCTTGGCCGCCTTGTGGGCGTCGATCAGCAGCAGGCCCGCTTCCTTGCCGATGCCGGCCTTGGCGTCGACATGGACCGAACCCCTGCCCAGCGCGTCGACCAGGGTGTTGCAGATCTCCAGGACCGTCCGGGTTTCGCCCGACGCGAAGTTCCACGAGCCGCGATACTTGCCGGCGTCGTCGGCGAGACCGGCGGCCAGCTGCATGTAGCCGGTCAGGATGTCGAGCACATAGGTCCAGGGCCGCACGGCCTCGGGCATGCGGATGGTCACGGCGCGATCCTCGAGCAGGTCGCGCATGCAGTCGGGCACCAGCCGGTTGGGCGACCAGTCGCCGCCGCCGAACACGTTGCCGGCCCGGCCCGACGCCACGGGATAGTCCCTGCCCTTGAAGTACGACGCCACGTACGAGTGGAAGATCAGCTCGGCGGCGCCCTTGGACGCGGAGTAGGGATCGTCGCCGCCCATTTCCTCGTCCTCGAGATAGGGTTCGGCCCGCTCCTTGTTCTTGTAGCACTTGTCGCTGGTGATGATCACCGAGGTGATCGCCTCGTCCCGGGTGCGCAGGACCTCGCAGGCGTTGGCGACGCCGACGACGTTGCTGGTGATGGTGTCGAGCGGGTCGCGGTAGGAGATCGACACGATCGCCTGGGCCGCCAGGTGGAAGACGTAGTCCGGCTTCACGGCGTCGACGAGGCCGCGATAGGTCTCCAGCGACCGGACGTCGCCGATGGCCGTGTCGGGGTTGGACAGGTTCTCGCGGACCTTCAGGGCGTAGTAGGCGTGGCGCTCGTTGTCCGGCTCGGAAATGGAAAGACCCGCCACCGTCGCGCCCAGCTCGCGCAGCATCAGGACCAGCCAGGACCCCTTGAAGCCGGTATGCCCCGTGACGAGGACGCGTTTGCCTTGGAATGCGGTTTTCAGTGACACGAAGGAAAGCTCCTTAGCGCGGGTTTGCTCTGGACCCACGAACGCCGACCGGCCGGAGACGGTGGGCTATATCCAAACGGGAAAGTCTCGCATCTGCGAATTCTGGATCGGCGCCGACGAAGCGCTCCAAGCCGCCGGCGACGCAGAACTCACCAGCTCTTCCAGGGCGCCTTTCCAGTCGCCCAGAGCTCCTCGAGCTTGGCGCGATCGCGAACGGTGTCCATCGGCTGCCAGAAACCGTCGTGCAGATGGGCCTGCAACTGGCGGTCGCGGGCCAGGCCTTCCAGGGGCTCCTGCTCCCAGACCGAGGCGTCGCCCTCGATATAGTCGCCGACCTTGGGCGACAGCACGAAGAAGCCGCAGTTGATCCAGCCGCCGTCGCCGGCGGGCTTCTCCTGGAAGCCGGTCACGATTTCCTGGTCGAAGGTCAGCGAACCGAAGCGTCCCGGGGGCTGGGCGGCCGAGATGGTGGCCAGCTTGCCGCTGGCCTCGTGCTTGGCCAGGGTCGCGGCGATATCGACATCGCCGACGCCGTCGCCGTAGGTGAGGCAGAAGTAGGGGTCGTCGGCCACGTAGGGCAGGATGCGCTTGATGCGTCCGCCCGTCTGGGTCAGTTCGCCGGTTTCGACCAGGGTGATGCGCCAGGGCTCGGCCTTGGCCGCATGGACCTCCACGGAGTTCGACCGAAGGTCGATCGTCACGTCGGAGCGGTGCAGATAGTAATTGTGGAAGAATTCCTTGATGACGTAGCCTTTGTAGCCGAGGCAGACGACGAAATCACGGATGCCGTGGGCGTCGTACATCTTCATGATGTGCCACAGGATCGGCATGCCGCCGATCTCGACCATGGGCTTGGGACGCGAGCCGGTTTCCTCTGACAGGCGCGTACCCAAGCCGCCCGCCAAAATCACTGCCTTTGTCATCGACGCCGCCTCGTTGCATTTTAAGTATGGGCCCGAGCGGAAAGGATTCTCCCCAGGCGTCCCCTGCGCCTCTCATAGCTGAGCCCCGGGCGACCCGCAACTCGGGCTCACGGCGATCGACAACTCCTTCGTCTTGAGTAATCGCCTTTTTTGGGTCGCTCGGCGCGTTGTATTCGCCAATAGAACTAGAACAGATCCGGTTGCCTGATCATGAGCGCCTGGGCGGCGATGAGCGTCTTTCCATCCAGCAACGCGCCGTCGTCGACCAGGGCCCGCAGCTGGACGAGCTCCAGCTCGACCGGAACGATCTGTTCGTTCTCGGCCTCCGTGCCGCCGCCCGCCGCGATCCTGTCCTGCGCGCCGTAGCGGGCGAGGAAGATGCTGACGCGTTCGTTCGACAACCCGGGCATCGTCCAGATCCGGGTCACGAACTCCAGCTGGCCCAGCTGCACGCCGGCCTCCTCCAGCGCTTCGCGCCGCGCCGCGGCCTCGGCCGGCTCGCCCGGGTCGAGCATGCCCGCGGGGGCTTCCAGCAGCGACGGCTCGCCGGCCTCGATCAGGGGGACGCGGGGCATGGCGACCAGCAGGCACGTCCCGCGGTCGGGGTCGAACGGCAGCACCGCCGCGGCCTCGCCGTGGTGCTCCAAGGTGCGCAACCATTCCGTGCCGTCCGGATGGCGGATCACGACTTCGTCGATGCTGCTCCAGCCCTTGAACAGCGGGCGGCGGCTGATGATCCGACTCATCCGTGCATCCCTTTGGAGCAGGCGGGGCGCGCCTTGGCAGGGTTGGAGTTTGCCGCTAAGAATCCACAGGACTCGACTCCTGTGTTTCTAGGACGCGGGTGAATAGCGAAAATTTTTCGCTGAAACAATATAATAGACGGCAAGTTGCGAGGTCCTCGATGCGCGTTCTGTTCTTCCTCGAGCCTGTGATTTTCCGCAATGATCCGTCCTTCTTTCAGGCCCATTTCGTCTGGGTGGACTATTTCCGCAGCGCCGCGCACCAGAGCGGCGGCGAACTGGCCCTCGTGGCCAACGACGATGTCTGCGACGCCTGGCGCCAGCAACATGGAAGCCGGCCCGGCGTCGGCGCCTACCACGCGTTGAATGCTTTCGAGATCCTGGGGCCCTTCGACTACAAGCGCTCGAAATACGCCAGGGCCGTCTATGACGGGACGGATGGCGAGACGGTGCTCACGCAACGCCTGCGGGAGATCCGCGAGACGTTCAAGCCGGACCTGGTGGTGGTGACCTCGCAGAACGCCTTGGCCAAGGCGGCGTTCGTGGGCCTGCCCGTGCTGCATATCGAACAGGCGCCGCTTCCGCGCCTGGGGCATCCTTTCAGGACGATGTTCGATCCCGGCGGTCATCAGGTCGGCTCGCTGCTGGAGACCCACGCCGAGAAGATCAAGGGCCTGGCGGCGAAGGGCAAGATGCGCAGCGACGCCCTCAAGCTGCTGGAGGCGGCCAAGCAGAACATCCTCAAGCTGGAGCCGAGGGCGGCCGAGGCGCAGGCCGCGCTGCGCGCGCTGCGGCAGGATGAGCGCGTGGCCTTGCTGGTCACCCAGCCCGAGGACGCGGTGACCTACGAAGGGGCCTATAGCCACGTCGAAATGGAGAACCTGCTCTATGCGTGGGCCGAGGCCCTGCCGCCCGGGTGGATCGGCGTGCCGACCTACCATGCCGGCCAGCGGATGAGCGAAGCGATGGAACGGGCCCTCGCCCAGGCCTGCCCGCGGCTGCGCTTCATGCCCGGCGATCTGGGCCAGGGCGTCACCGAGGCGCTCCTGCTCGAGGCCGACGGCATGATCACGATCTCGTCGACCTCGGCGATGACCGGACTGCTGTTCGGCAAACCGGTCATCGCGACGGGACGATCGCCCTACAACAGCTGGTGTCCGCGCGACCCGGCCGAGATCGAGCGCGCCCCGACCCTGACGCCCGCCGAAATCGCTTCCACGCTCTGCTTCCTGACCCACCGCTACGCGCAGGATCATGACTCGCTCTACGACAACGGCGCGGCGCTCACCGAGACCGTCGCGGCGATGCTGGGTTCGGGCGATCCGGCTGACTGGTTCCTGGACGTGTCCGACTGGTCGCTGGCCAACGCCGAGCGGCTCTTCAGGCTCGATCCGCCCCTCACGCCGGAAGCCCAGGCGCGCCGGGCGGCGGTCCAGTCGGATCTGCAGGCCCAACTGAACGAAGCCGTCGCCATGCGCGACGTGTACGAGAACGAATGGCGCGCGGCCCTGGCCGATCGCGAAACGCTTCTGGAGCGGTTGGCGCGGAACGAGACCCATGACCAGCTCGGGCACGACCTGGGCGTCCAGTCCGGACGGGCGGCGCACCTGGAGGCCTTGGTCAAGCCTCTCGAGGAGCAGCTGGCCTTCATGACCAAGGCCGAGGCCGAGGCCGCCGTCGCGCGCGACGTCTACAAGCAGGAATGGTCGACCGCGCTGTCGCACCGTGAAACCCTGCAACAGGAACTCACGACGCTGACCGCCCAGATCGCGGTCTTGCATGATCGCTGCGAGATCGCCCGGGCCCGCGCCGACGCCCTGGAGGTCGAGCGGATCGAGCTGTTCGGCCATCGCACCCAGCTGCAGACCGAGAAGGCCGAGCTGTTATCGCGTTACGAGCACCTGCAGCGCGAAGCCGCCTCCGCCGCCGAAGCCCTGGGTCACGCGCGGGTTCGCCAGGGCGTGCTGGAGACGCTGCTGGCGCAATATCGCGAATGGGCGGACGTCAGCCGTGAGGCGATCGAGCGTTCGCGCGGCGGGCGGCTGACCTCGTCGCTCCGGTGGGCGGGCCTGGGGATCGATCTGCCGTCGCCGCCGCGGGAGGCCGGCGCGAACGGTTCGCGGGATTGATCGGGCGCACGCGCCCGGCGGTTCGGGCCTTGCCCCTATCGGCGGCGTCGCAATCGGCTACAAGTCCGGAACATCCGTTACGCGCCTGGGACAGACGCGCACGGTTGACACGCGCCGCACATCGGGAGATATCCCGGCACTGGGCGTCCCGTTAAGTCGTAACATTGTCTATACTTTCTTGAAGGCCGCACTTTGTCGCCTAATCGGAAGATAGACAGTATTGCCGTACAGTTGGGCTGATGAGCTTTGACCATGCAGACTTTGCTCGATAGATTGTTCATCAGCTCAGCGCAAACGCCGGAAAAGCCGTTTCTTATCTTTTGGCAGGATGGAAAATACCGCGTCATCAATTACGCGGCTTTCCTGGACATGGCCAAGTCGCTCGCGGCTTTCCTCGACGCTCAGTTGGGCGACAGGAAAGGCGTGGTCTTCATCGTCATGCAACATCATCCGATGCTGCATGCCTTGTTCGTCGCCTGCATGATGAAGGGGCTGACGCCGTCCTACCTGCCCTTCCCGACGCCGAAGCAAGATCCCGATATCTATTTCTCGAGCCACGAGAAGCTCTTCGAGCGCACGCAGCCGGCGGCGATCATCACCTATGACGCGCTGGTCGAGCCCCTGAACCGCATCAAGCCGGAACAGACGCGGCTGATCCCGTTCGAAACCTACGCGCACCAGGGCTACTACGATCCGGCCCGGAGCATGCCGCGGGCGGACGACATCGCCCTGCTGCAGCATTCGTCCGGCACCACGGGCCTGAAGAAGGGCGTCGAGCTGACCTACGGGCAGATCGCGCGGCAGGTCGAGGCCTATGCGGGCAAGGCCGAACTTTCGGTCTCGTCGACCGTCGTCAGCTGGCTGCCGCTCTATCACGACATGGGCTTGCTGACGTCGTTCCTCATTCCCCTGTCACTGGGGGCCTCGGTGGTCTCGATCAACGCCTTCGACTGGGTGAAGGAGCCGGGCCTGCTGCTGAAGGCCATCGAGATCTTCCATGGCACCCATACCTGGCTGCCGAACTTCGCCTTTGGACACATCGTCAAGGCGACGCCGCCCGAGGCCGAGTTCGACCTTTCCAGCATGCGCGCCTTCATCAGCTGCTCCGAGCCGGCCAAGCCCGCGACGATCAAGGCCTTCGCCGAGCGCTTCGGGGCGGGCGGCGGCGGGCTGGACAAGATCCAGGCCTGCTACGCCATGGCCGAGACGGTGTTTGCCGTCAGCCAGCATCCGCTCCACCAGGCCAATCGGTCCGTGACCTTCGACATGAAGGCCCTGGGAAGCGGCGTCATCGCGCCTGGGCGTGAAGGCGACGCCGCGGGGCTGACGCTGGTCTCCAACGGGCCGCCGGTGCCTGGCCTGTCGGTGGGCGTGTTGGGCGCCGGCGGGGTCGACCAGGGCGCCAGTTCGTCGATGGTGGGCGAGATCGTCGTGCGCGGCGATTTCGTCTTCAATCGCTACTACCGCAACGACGAAGCCTCGGCCGAGGCGTTCGTCGACGGCTGGTACAAGACCGGCGACCTCGGCTTCCTGCACGGCGGGGAGCTGTTCATCTGCGGCCGGACCAAGGACGTGATCATCGTCCATGGCCGCAACTACTATGCGCACGACATCGAGGAGATCGCCTCGGCGACCGAGGGCGTCATCCCCGGCCGCGTGGTGGCGATCGGGATCGACGACGCCGGCACCGGCTCGGAAGAGGTCCTCCTGCTGGTCGAAACCCAACTGCAAAGCGGGGAGAGCGTCGACCACAAGGCGCTCCGCCGCGAGCTCAAGAGGGCCATCTTCGAGCGTCTCGAACTGATGCCCAAGGACATCGAGTTCGTCTCGCCAGGGTGGCTCGTCAAGACGACGAGCGGGAAGATCAGCCGCGTCGAAAACCTCAAGCGGTTCCAGAACCGGGCCATGGCGGAGAACTAGGATGAACAACGCGCAGGTTTTCGAAACCGTCCGCAAGGTCATTGCCGACACCTTCTCGTTCCCGGAGGGCGAGATCGACCGCGACACGGTCGCCGAGGATGTCAGCGGCTGGGATTCCCTGTCGCACACGATCCTGATGATCCGGCTTCAGAACGCGCTGAACATCAAGATCCCCGAAGAGGTCGCCGCCGAGGCCTCGAACGTCGGCGATCTCGCCGATCGTCTGACGCAACTCGTCTAATTCTTTCGAGCCGCCTGGGATTTCCGAGCATGGTTGCTGGTAGCCACATTTCCGTCGTCGCTGGAAAATCAGGCTGGCTGTTCCTGGAGTCGTTCGGTTCGAACGCCTACCTGAACGAGGCCGGCAACCTCGCGCGTTGGCGCGCTGAATTGCTGCCCAAGCACATCGCCCGCTTCATGTCGCGCCATGAACGCATGAAGGAGCGGGGCCTGCCGTTCGTGGTGGCCTTCGCGCCCGAGGCCTCGGGCATCTATGACGAGCACCTGCCCGAGGGGCGGGTCGTGGAACGGCCGACGGCCTGCGAGATCCTGGCGAACGAACTGCGCGCCCGCGGCGTGAACGTGGTCTGCCCGTCCGAGGCGCTGCGCCGCGCCAAGGGGCCCGTCGATGTCTGCCTTCGCCTGGATTCGCATTGGTCCGAATTCGGCGCCTACATCGCCTACCGCCAGATCATCGAGGCGCTGGGGCCGGAGTACAGCCACGCCATGGTCCCCTGGCAGGAGGTGTTCTACGGCAACCAGGTCGGCTACGGCGACCTGGGCGTGCACGTCTCACCCGAGCGCAAGGGCAACATCCAGACGGTCGACATCCCCGGCTACGAGGTCCAGGCCGAACGCAACACGTTCGACGTGCGCGAGAAGAACCTGCGGCGCTTCAAATGCGCGCGCGGGATCGGCAAGGCCCTGATCTTCCGGGACTCCTTCGCCAACGCCCTGAGCCCCTTCCTGGAGCGGACCTTCGCCGAGAGCTATCTCGTCGCGCCGTCCGCGGCGATGCTCGAGACCGCCATCGACCACTTCGAGCCCGACGTCGTCATCCTGGAAGTGGCGGAGCGGTCGCTGTTCGAGGAGGGCGAGCCCTTCAGCGACACCCCGGCCCGCAGCTTCGCCCAGGACTATCTGGAACTGGCCACGAACGAGGCCGGCGGCCGCCTGCAGGTCCAGTCCTACAACGCCCTGATGACCGGTCAGAACGACGAGGCCCTGATGCTGTCGGCGATCGCCATCGCCATCGAGGGCGACGGCAAGCGTCTCTACAACCTGGCCTGGGCCTTCCATCGCAAGGAGCGCTTCGATCTTTGCCACCTCCTGACCTCGCAGGTCAGCGAACGCCTCCAGGACCCGTTCATCTATTTCCTGCAGGCCGACTCCGCCTATTTCATCGGCAAGCCGCAGGAAGCCGTCGAAGCGATTGACGCGGCGCTGCGCCTGCAGCCGCGCAACGCGCTCTTCCTGTTCCTGAAGGGCGAGTGGGAAGTCCAGCTGGGCCACACGGAGTCGGCCGCGGACGCGCTCGAAGCGTCTCTGCGGTACGCGCCCCTGCACGAACGCACCTGGAACCGCCTGATCGAGGTCAGCGCCGCCCTGCACCGTAAGGCCAGGGTTGCTCGCCTGACCGAGGAACGCGCGGTGTTGTTCGGCAAGCGCTGAGGCCCCCGGCCGGGGGCCTCAGCTATTGGCCGCCAGCTCGCCCAGCCAGGCGTCGGCCGTGGCGTCCGAGGGCATGCGCCAGTCGCCGCGCGGCGACAGGGCCCCGCCGGACGAGATCTTCGGCCCGTTGGGCATGGCCGAGCGCTTGAACTGGTTGGCGAAGAACCGCTTCAGGAACAGCTCCAGCCAGCGCTTGATCTCGGCCAGGTCGTAGGCGCGCCTGGCTGTGTCGGGCAGGCCGACCGGCCACGCGCCCGCCGCCGCGTCATGCCAGGCGCTCCAGGCCAGGAAGGCGATCTTGGACGGCGCCATGCCGTAGCGGCTCAGGTAGTACAGGTTGAAGTCCTGCAGGGCGTAGGGGCCCACGAAGCTCTCGGTGGCCTGCACCTGTTCGCCCGGCACCAGCTCCGGCGAGATCTCGGTGGCCAAGATGTCTTCCAGGAGGTCGCCGGTCGCCGCGTCCACGTCGCCCGAGGCCGCCACGAAGCGGATCAGGTGCTGGATCAGGGTCTTGGGCACGCCGGAATTGGGGTTGTAGTGGCTCATCTGGTCGCCGACCCCGTAGGTGCACCAGCCCAGGGCCAGTTCCGACAGGTCGCCGGTGCCCACCACCATGCCG
>FTCT01001279.1_pt1 | contig 12275 bp, 9 predicted proteins | sample 1658881 | NCBI WGS metagenome assembly FTCT01 (sample SAMEA3914864, study PRJEB12502) | metagenome | biome: forest; material: soil | place: USA | collected 2012-03-12 | depth 0.3 m | reverse complement strand
GTCCCAGGCCTATGACGACGTCCTGGTCGGGCCGCAGAAGGACGGCACCTTCCCGACCACAGCTTCGGGCATCGCCGTCTCGAGCCTGAGCGACAGCCAGAAGGCGCTCGTCAAGGCCGCGATCTCGACCTATGCCAGCGACGCCAACGGCACGGGCCAGTACGACGCCTATGTCACCGACACAGCGCTCAGCAGCACCTATATCTCCTGGTCCTCCTATTCCGACCTGTCGACCAAGGGCTCCTATGTGCGCATCGACGGGCCGCGGGTGTGGATCGAGTTCTGCGTGCAGAGCGGCATCGTCTTCAGCGCCAACCACTACCACTCGGTCTGGCGCGACAAGACGCTCGACTACGGCGGCAACTTCACCTTCTAGAGCGCCGCACATGTTCAAATTGTGGGTTTGCCTGACGATGCTTTTGGCGGGGCTGTTGGCCGGTCCCGCCCTCAGCCACCCGATGCCGCAGTCCTTCGTCGCCGTCCGCGTCCTGGAGCACAGCTGGCAGATGCACCTGCGCCTGCCGGCCGACCGGCTGGAGGTCGCCTTCGTCCAGGCCGGCCTGGTGCCTGATCCGGGTCCGGGCAGCGACGTTCGGCCGATGCTGACCGCCGTCGGGGTGCGCGCCTATATCGCCGACCGCATCACGGTGCGCTCGCCGGGGGGACAGGGCTGGGGGTTGCGTGTCACGGCGGTGCGACCGCCCCAGGGCAAGATCGACGAATGGCAGGCCGATGTCGAGGCGACACCACCGGACGGCCATGTGCCGCGCACCGCCATCCTGGACTACGAAGTCATCGTTCGCGAAATCGCCACCCATTCGGCGGTGGTGACCGTGACCGACGACTGGTATCGCGGAGTGCGGCCCCAGGCGCCGCGGCTGGCCGGCGCGCTCAGGGCCGATGTGCGCACCATCGCCATCGACCGGGCGGACGGCCGGCGTTTCAGCGGCCTTGGGGGCATCTTCACCCTGGGTATGCGCCATATCGCCGAGGGGACGGATCACTTGCTGTTCCTGCTGGCTTTGTTGTTGCCGGCGCCTCTGCTGGCGACGGCCGGGCGCTGGGCGGCCTATGGCGGGGCGGCCTATACGGTTCGCCGGCTGTTTCACATCGTCACCGCGTTCACGCTCGGTCATTCGGCCACCTTGCTTCTTGGGGCCTTTGCCGGCTGGACCCTGCCGCAAAAGCCGGTCGAGGTGATGATCGCCCTGTCGATCGTCTTTTCCGCCATCCATGCCTGGCGGCCGGTCTTTCGCGGCCGTGAAGCCTGGATCGCCGCCGGCTTTGGCCTGGTCCACGGCCTGTCCTTCGCGACGGTCATCGCCTCGGTGGGCGTCGATGTGTGGCAAAGGGCCGGCGCCATCCTGACCTTCAATCTGGGGATCGAAAGCATGCAACTGATTGTCGTTTGTCTGGTCGTGCCTTGGCTGGTCCTGCTGGCCAAGGCCGATGCCTATCGTGGCGTGCGCCTGGGCGGCGCGACGTTGGCCGCCATCGCCTCGGCCGCCTGGATGATCGAGCGTGTATCGGAAAAGCCCAACCCGGTATCGACCCTCGTCTCGGCCATGCTCGATCACGCTTCGTGGGGCATAGGCCTGCTGGCGATCGCAGCTCTTTGCGTCACGGCCTGGCGGTGCGACCTGTTTGCCCTCAGATCGCGGATGCGGCGGGGCGCGGCAGGCTGACCGTCACGCGCAGCCCACGGGCGCCGGGTGCCAGCCGGATATCGCCGCCATGACTGCGCGCAATGGTTCGCGCCGAGGTCAGGCCGAGGCCGGTGCCCTGGACAGGACCGCCGGGACGGAAGCGGTAGAAGGGCTGGAAGACGGCATCGAACTGGTCGGCCGGCAGGCCGGGACCGTCGTCCTCGATCAGGAGTTCGCCGTCGTTGCCGGCCAGGCGGACGTCGAGCCGGGCGGTCGTGCCGTACTTGACGGCATTGTCGATCAGGTTGTCGACCATGCGGCGCAGCGCCACCGGATCGCCATCGACCAGGAACATGGGCGCGTCTTCGTTCAGGGCGACGGCCTTGCCGGCGGCGACCTGGTCGTCGACGGCGCAGTTCAGCAGCGAGGTCAGGTCCAGCTGCTCGCGCGGCGCCTGGGCGTCGGCGTCCTTCATATAGGCCAGGACGCTGGCGATCATGTCTTCCATCTGCGCCACGTCGGACAGCACCGAAGCGCGCAGTTCGGGGTCGGCGCGCTCCAGTTTAAAGCGGATGCGGGTCAGCGGCGTGCGCAGGTCGTGGGAAATGGCGCCCATCATCGAGACGCGGTCGGCGACGTAGCGCTGCAACCGGGCGCGCATCTGGTTGAACGCATTGGCGGCCAGGCCGATTTCAGCCGGCCCGTTCAATGCCATCTGCGGCGCGGCCGGATCTCGGCCCAACTGGTCGGCGGCATGGGCAAAGCGCCGGACCGGTCCGGTGATCCGGCGTGAGAACAGCCAGGCGACCGGTCCCATGATGACCATCCCGCCGATAAGCCAGACGTAGAGGCGGCGCGCCCATTCGTGTTCCGGCGCGGGCTCGACGATGGACCAGGTCCCGTCGGGCAGCTTCCGCGCCGCGGAGAACTCCGTGAAGGTCATTTCCGCTTGCATGATGGGTGGTTGTCCGAATGTCCGGTCGGGTGGCATCCCGTTTGGTGGCCCATCCGGTGGCCCGTCACGCGGTGGGCCTCCGTGCGGTGGTCCGCCGTTTGGCAAGGACGGCGGATCGTCGCCGCCACCCGGGCGGGGACCGCCGGGATGGCCGCCCAGGGCGTCGCGCCCCATCTGCGATGTGGCGATCATCAGCGTTGGTGGTCCGCGTACGACGAGGCGCAGGTCGTCGTTGGGCAGGCCCATGGCCTGGGCCAGGGCGGCATGTGCCGCGCTGTCATCGTGCCCCTTGAAGGTGTCGGGAAGGGCTGTGGCCGAAAATCGGTGCAGCGGCCGGCGGCCGTGCGGCGTCAGGGCGTCGCCGCGCAGCGCCGCGGCGACTTCGCCCACGCGATAATGCGGGGGTGGCAGGACCGGCGCCAATTGTACGGCAAAGAGGGTCACTGCCTGGGCGACGACGATACTGACCAGGGTCAGGCCCAGGACCTGGGCGCTGAAGGGCAGGGGCGGAAAACGGCGGCTCATTGCGTCGTCACCTTGCCGTCGAGGCGGTAGCCCGCGCCGCGCTCGGTGCGGATCAGAGCCCCGCCGCCGTGGGCCTCCAGCTTTTTGCGCAGGCGGCTGACGACGATATCGGCGCCACGGCCGCCGGCGTCCAGCGCATTCAGGTCGTCACGCGAAAACGTCTTGCCCGGCGCCGACAGCAGGAGGTTCAGCAGGTTGGCCTCGCCAAGCGTGATAAGGATCGCGACGCCTTGCGGCGCGCGCAACTGGCGCCGGGCCGGGTCGTAGGTAAAGTCGGCGAAGCGGTACACCTGGCCGCGCCGCACCTGGCCGCCCAGCAGGGCGTCGCGCCGGCGGATCATGGCGCGCACCCGCGCCAGCAGTTCGCGCGGGCTGAACGGCTTGGGCAGGTAGTCGTCGGCGCCCAGTTCGAGCCCGATGACACGGTCGGTTTCGTCGCCGGCGGCGCTGGCCATCAATATCCCAGGGCCGGTGGCGCGATCGAGCCGTTTGCAGATCGACAGGCCGTCTTCGCCGGGCAGGGACAGGTCGAGCACGATGACGTCGATCGGCGTCGCGGCCAGCACCTTGTCCATGGCCCGGGCGTCGGCCGCGGCATGCACGCACAGGCCGTTTTCACTCAGATAGTCGGAAATCTGCCGGCGAAGCTCATCGTCATCGTCCACGATCAGAACGGTTTTACCTTCCATCGGGCCTTTGTCGCCGATCAATCCGGCGGCCGTAAGGAGCCTTTGTTTCGGCTTGAAACGAAACGACCTATTTGCGGCCCAGATTCGTTATCGGGCCGGGAAGGGGCGTGACGGCAAGCGAGCGAATTCTGAAAAAATCATGCAGGTCGTTGCGCCGTCCCGTCGCGTCGGGGGTGACGGCGAAGGCGATAGTCAGGTGCCGGGCGCCGGCGGCGGCGGCCGGCACGGGCAGTTGATAGGTCCGCGATCCGCGCGGCGGCAGCGAAACCGTGCCGGCCGGGCTTGCGTTGACCGAAATATCGACCGGTCCGATATGTTTGTTGCCCCCAAGCGTCAGATCGAGGCGCGCCGGCATGGCCAAGGGGGCCGTGAGGTCGAGCTCTATCCGGCTGTTGGCGGCCGTGGCCTTGGACGAGTCGGCATCGGCCATGGCAAACCCGTCGCGGGTCGTGCAGGCGCCGGCGTCGTTCCAGCCGTAGGAAAGCGTGTCTCCGGGGTGGTAAAGCCAGGGCGCGACCGGCGTCCCGACCTGACCGGACACGGTTTGCGGCGGGATGATGAAGACGCCGTCGAGAACGCGCACGCGCGATTGCAGACTGGCCGGCGCGTTGCAGCGGCTGATCAGGATGTAAAGGTGATCGGCGGCGATGTGTCCGGCCTGGAAGTTGCGCCGGGCCGCGTCTTCGATCGTGGTCTGCCGTGGGTCCTGACGAGCGGTGTACATGGTGCTGACGGGGATGCCGGCCGAGGCGCTGCGCCAGGCGATTTCGTAAAAGAGCCGGTCATTGACGTGGGCATTGGGGGGATAGATGTCGACTTGCCGCGCCCTGGCCACCAGGGTCTGCCAATGCGGGTCGCGGGTAAGGACGTAGATGCGCCGGTCGAGCGCGTTTTCAGTGCGCTGCCGTTCGAAGGTGGTCAGGTCCATGAGATCGATCGCCTGAAGGACCAGGGCGGCCGGGATAAGCAATGGCGCCCAGCGATAGCGGCTCGCCGCGAGGATACGCAAGGCGAGGAATACCATCAGGTAGGCGACCGGCCAGAACAGGCGGCCGGATGCGCGCAGGATGGAAAAGACCGGTTTCAGCGGGTCAGGGACGCTGAACCGGAGCAGCAGGACACCGAAGATCTGTATACGGCTCGACAGGGCCAGGATCAGTAGCAACAGGGCGGCCGCGATCAGCCCGCGGGCGCGCGTGAGCACGGGCAGGCGTGGGCGTTCGCGCCACCAGACCACGAGGGCGGCACCGATAAGGAAGAGCACGCCGGCGCCAAGATACTGAAACCCTTCCGCGGCCTGCCCCGGGTCGACCGGATGCGCCTTGAAAATCGTCGATGCCTGCGGCCAGAACGGGTTGATGGGTGCGTCGAGCCCCATCGAAAACGTGCCGAAACCATCCTCACCAGCGCTGTTGCCGGTAAAGGCGCCGGCGACCGCCAGGGCGACAATGGGGGCGGTAAGCACGGCGGCATGTCCGAACACGATGACGCAAAGGGGGCGCCAGCCCGGCGCCTTCGGCAAACGCGTGAAATCCTGTGCGACATCGGCCGCCCAGATGACGGCCGCCATGAACAGGAGGTAGGGGTGGATCAGGCCGCACAGGCCCAGAAGGCCCGCCCAGGCGAGGCGCCGCCGGGACACAGGGCACTCGAAATATATCCAGAGCGCGGCCAAGATCAGCCAATGGGCCATCAAGGTGTCGTGGCCCATGCGATGATAGAAGGTCGGCAGCAGGCTGAGCAGGGCCGCGCCGGCCAGCGCCGTCCAGGTGTCACCCAGGTGGCGCCGCAGAAGCTGGCGCGCGACGGCGACCTGCAGCAGGACGCAGAGCAGAAGCCACGGGCCGATATATTGAAAGTCGGCGGGCAGATAGGCGCTGAAGGGCTTGAGCACCAAGGCCACAAGCGGATTGGAATCCGTATACAAGAGGCTTACGCCGCTCGGATAGGCCAGTAGCCGGTGGTGATTGAAGGCGTCGGGTGCGTGGCTGTGCTGAAAGGCGTGCCAGCCCAGGACGTGCTGTCCCCAATCGCCCTGCAGGAGCCAATGGACATTGCCGGGATCCAGCACGCTCCAGTGAAAGAAGCAGCCGAACAGCACGAAGGGTAGGCACAGCCACGCGCCGAGGCGAAGCAGCGCCTGTATCCGGGCGGGAATGACCAGCGGCCGAACAGTGCGTGCCGAGGGCATGAGGGCGATGTCGCCGCCCGAAAAGGGAGCCGGTGCGTTGGACAGGAGGGCGGGCCGTCCGCCGCCGCGGGCCGCGCGGATGGCGCGCAAGAATAAGCGTCTCATTCAAATCCGGAGCTAACTGGAGTCGGAAAACCGCCGCCGTTGCCAGGTTTGGGCGCTATTCTTATGCGACAACTACGTACAGGTCGCTGATTTAGCTGGGATTAAAAACCTTATTAAGGAGATCGGGTTTCCCGCGCGCAATATAGATAGGCGTATTTGGGATTTTCCGGCGTTATCGGGCGAGTATTATTTCATCGCGCCATAATTCATGACCGCAAGACTTGCTGCGGCGGATGGTGCGGCAACAGACAAAGCAACCTTCGCAACGGACTGAATTTTCGAGAAGGAATTTGGGTCTTCGGAAAGGAAATGGAGCGGGTGAAGGTATTCCAATAAACTACTGTTAAGTCAAGATATTTTTTGCTATAATCGCCCACACAGAACCTACACAGGCACGACAGATCAAGCACTTACGTGGCTAATCTGCACAGTTCCTGCACAGCGGAAGGTGAAGAATGGGCTTCATTCTCGACAAAGAGCAGGTGAAAAAGGGACTCATCATCTTTCGGCGCGGCGACGTCGCCCACGATGAATTTTACTGCCGCGTAAGGATCAAAAACGAGGACCGGTACAAAACGATCTCGCTTCACACGACTGACCGTCAGACCGCACGAGACCTTGCCTTGGAAGCGGATTCTGATGTCCGCAATCGCCTGAAATATGACATTCCCGTTTTCAACCGCTCTTTTGCGCAGGTGGCGGAGGAATACGCCAACGCGCAGGAGCGACGCGCAAAGGTTGGCGAGGTTAGCCTGGCGCGTGCCGCGAACGTAAAAAACAAAATCGACGGCCCCCTCAACACGTATGTCGGTAGCACACAAATCCACCTGATCGGTCAGGACCGCTGGGTGGACTATCCGCTTTGGCGCAGGGAGAACGGCCTTGGCCGCCGTAAAGGCGTCATCAGCGATGCCACGATCCGCATCGAAATGAGCATTTTCGCGGCGATCATGCGCTACGCCATCGGCAAAAAATACGTACCCGCGAGCCATCGTTTTGAAGGCATGCCGAAACTGAAATCCAGTCGGCGCGATGAATTCACTTTGGAGGAATATCGCAAACTGCATACCCTCGGCCGGAAATGGATGAAGGAAGCGACCACACCGCAAGGCGTCTGGTATCGGCAGATTTGCTACAATTTCATTCTCATCATGTGCAACACCGGGATGCGTCCGCCGGAGGCCAAGAATCTGCGCTGGCGCGATATCTCGGCGGCGAAGGACAAGGATGGAAGAGACATTCTGGTCATCTATGTTCAGGGCAAAGGCAAGACCCGCAAGCTCATCGCCCCGAAAAGCGTTGGGGAGTATATTGACCGCGTGCGGACGCTCTCCAAAGCCACGAAGCCAGATAACCATGTGTTCACCATCATCAACGGCAAGCCAGCACAATGGCTCTACCGGGATACGGTCGAAGAGCTTCTCAAATATGCCAAATTGCACGACGGACCGAGCGGCATTCCACGAACCACTTATTGTTTCCGCCATACCTACGCGACGCTCCGTCTTTCGGCGGGGGTTGATGTCTATATCCTGGCGCAGCAAATGGGCACGTCGGTCAAGATGATTGAGCAGCACTACGGCCATGTGAACACCATCAAACATGCGGATCGCGTGCTCATGGGGATCGGCAGTTGGGATGCCATGCACGCCGAGATGAACGCGGAGATCGAGTTACAGGAATCCAAGGCCAAAGCCGTGCAGTCTATCAAGGCAAAACAGGCGGTGAAACCGCGCCGCAAACGCTAGGCGCGCATCGTCTTAGCCGTCGAGTTCGATGGCCGATGCACTGGCGCTGGCGTTCGCGAATTCGCAAAGCACCGCTGGTGCCCTTGTTTGTGAATTCGGCTCAAAGCGAGGCATGGAAATAGGTGCGCAGAGCCTCAAGCACCCCATGCCTCGCTCTCCGGGTCACGTTGATGCACCGCCGGTGCTCCCCGATCAGCGGAACCCGCGAAGCGGGCGGGGATTAAGGGTGCGACGAGCCTCTAGCAACCCCACGCCCGGCGTCTTCGCCGCCGCGCCGCTGGCGCACCTGTGGCGGCACTCCGCCTTCTTGACATTCCCGGCCCTGCCGGTCTGTACGCGCCTCGCGTCACCGGCCCAAAACGCGAAAACGGACACTCTTGGGGGGCAAGAATGTCCGTCGCAGGCCGCCGCGTTCGAGGGGGGGGGGATGAAGACGGCGGCCTTGTTTTCTTATCTGAATCGTTCCGTATCATCATGCGCATTCGACAAGAGAGGGAACACTTCGGCGTGAACTTCATAATGGTCCCGACGACACGCGCCGTACAAATCCGGCGACGCGTTGCAGTTGTTTGCGCTGTATCTCTTGACTTTCAGTGCAGATTCAATTTCGAAGTGCTTTTTTGACGAGCCGATCCGGCGTTTCTCAAGAGCATCCCCTAATGGAAGACCAACCGAACTACCTGGACAAGACAGCCGACATCGTGACGGCCTTCGTCTCGAAGAATGCCGTGCCGTCCACTGAACTGCCGCAACTCATACAGGCGGTGCACGCTTCTTTGGCAGGGCTCGGACAGCCTGTCGGGGATACTGCAGCTGAGGTGAAGACACCTGCGGTCAGCGTGAAGAAAAGCGTCACCCACGATCATATTATATGCCTTGAGGATGGCCGGAAATTCAAATCGCTGAAACGCCACCTCCGCACCAAGTACGGCATGACGCCGGAAGACTACCGCGCCAAATGGAACCTGCCGAAGGATTACCCCATGGTCGCCCCCTCCTATTCCGCGTCGCGGTCAACGCTCGCGAAAGAAATGGGGCTGGGCTCCGGCGGTCGTGTAAAGGCCCCCGCCCGCCGTCCGCGCAAGGCGGCAGCGTCGGCATAGCCGGATATGATATTCCGGTAACGCCAAGGCGGGCGTGTTCCTGGCGGACATGCCCGCATGGTATGATTTTAGCTGTAAAAGCAGACCCGGCTCCGCGTTGTGCCTTTGCGGCACGGCCCCGTGGCAAGATCGCCGGTTGGAGACAGAAGAATGCGTCCCGTCGTTGATCCGCGCGTCGAACGCGCCCATAGCGTCGATGTCCATGTTGGTGCCCGGGTTCGGGCGCGCCGAAAGGCGCTCAAGGTGAGCCAGATCACCCTTGCCATGAAACTTGGGCTGACCTTCCAGCAGGTTCAGAAGTACGAACGCGGCTCGAACCGCATCAGCGCGTCGAAGCTCTTTGAAATCGGCGAAGCCCTTCAGGTGCCGATCTCGTATTTCTTTGAGGGCTATGAGATTGCCACCGCCGCGCCGCGCCATACCAGCCTGGAAGGCCAGGTGCATGAATTCTTGCGCAGCGCCGAGGCGATTGATCTCGGAACGGCCTTCCTTGCCATCCCAGACAGAGAGCAGCGCCGCCGGATGCTCGATTTGATGCGGTCTATGGGACCTGCATAGCGGCGAATTCGAACCGGCCCCGCTCAGGGAGCAGGCCCGTGTCCGCGCAGCGCCAGCGCGGCACGAATTGCGCCGAGATTGGCCCGCGCTATGCCGAGATCAACGGCATCGCCGGGCATGGCATGGATGAGCGCCGTTGTACGGATGGACAGTTCCAGCAGTTCGGCGCGGGTCAGTAACAGCAGTTCAAGTAGCAGCAGCTTTTTCATGAGAGCCTCCGTTCGCAATTGGCCGCGACCATCGCGGCTTCATGCGTCCGGCTTCAGCGCCATGGAGGCGGCGGCTGCATCGCTTGCGACCGGAACGTCAGAGAAGGAGCGCCCGCGCAGCGGGATGCTTGCAACCACGAGCCGCCCCATAGGTGCCCAATGCCAGCAGAAGACCGCATCGCGCCCCATGCGTGGAGGTTTAATGAGCGCGCTGCCTGACCTCCAGCGCACCCGGCTTTATTCGTCACTAGGTCCAACCGATGCACGGCCATCTCGCCATGTCCCGGCAGGAGGCCTCCATCGCGCTTGTCAGGATAAGGCTTATGGCTCCGCCCTCAGCGCACTTCGGAGTGCCTTCCGCCCAGCTTCAGTCGTCCGCCAAGGGCCGTACTCCTTGCAGCCGGTTCCCCGCGAAGGCACCGCCTCCGTTTGCACACCCGCTGTTCGCCACGAGGCAGGGTTTCATATCGAAACCCAAGCCCAATAAGGGGGACAGACCATGACAAAGCTTTATGCACAGCCCTACGACATCTCAGCGACCGGCTTCTACTTCGACAGTGCGGCGGAATATGAAGACAAGGCGGCCCAGGCTCGGAATGACTACGGCCAGTCGGTGGAGGAATTTGAGATCCAATTCATCGACGGCGAAGACATCGACGTGAAGCTGTTCGAAGCGCTGGGCGTCCATCAAGGCAATATCGGCGCGTATTTCGACGCCGTGGACGAATGGGACGACAACCAGAAAATCAAGGTCATCATCGCGGTTGGCGAAGCCGGGTACAAGTTCGATCTGGCGACCGGTGACCCGGACGACTTTGACGTTGACCTGTACGAATGCGACAGCTTGCGCGACCTCGCCATACAGTTTGTCGACGAGGGGCTATTCGGCGAAATCCCCGAGGCTATTCAACACTACCTCGACTTTGACGCCATCGCCCGCGATCTTGGGATGGATTATGCGGAGATCAGCATATTGGGCAGTCATTACATTTTCAGAAGCGTATAGTCTATTTGCGCCCTTGGTCAGTAGCTTCGACTACAGTTCTGCGCTTCGCCAACACGCGCAAATCTAAAATAACAGCCAATACCTTCAAAAGCTTGGCAGCGGCCCGAGGCCACGTAAAACTCAAAAATAAATAGCGCTTAGAAATAGAACAGTCATGTCGAACTACTTGCAGTCTGTTGAGCGGTCATCTATTAATTTGAAGCGCCCGTAGTATCCGATATTTTGGGCTTGGGGAATTCTCGCTCAAATATTTTATTCATGTATTTTATATATTCGGCGGCAAAACACTTCAGCATCGGCTCCAGGGCTTCCCGTCGCGTAACAAAATAACTAAGACAGTCACGTGCTACGCCATCTAACGCCTGACGTTCAAGTAACCCCGCCTTATACGATCGATATGCCAACTCAATGCTGTTTAAATAAAGGAAAAGTAAATACTCTTGCTTGATATTAAAGCCCGGTGGTGGTGGCCTGAGCTCTTCTATCGCCTTCGCGTTCTCCTCACTTTCAAGGATCGCTCTATTAAAGTTGTCCACAATATCAGCTACTTGCCCGACAACTGTTAGGCGCGTTGTTGTCCTAGAGAAATTGTGCGCAACAAAAGCTATATAGGCCGTCAAAATTGCCGAAATTGCAGTAGCAATATCTTGAATACTAATCTGATGCGCAAAAGTCCACGCTTGCGGAATGCTAGACATTTCGCTCCCCCGCCGTTCGCTATATCAAACATAGGCATTATCACACTTGGGGTAGCTGTCAATCGAGAGCTGTGACAGCGGGCGATGTCAAATTTCGAAAGGCCCTTACAAACAGGAAAAAATCCTGCTTCGAGCCGGCACGACTTCCAGGCACCGCCTCACAATGGGCAAGATCGGCCTCGCAAGATGTACCGTGGTATTTTTTGCTTATTGAAGTATATCACAAAGCGATCGGAATCTAGAAGACTCGGCTCCAATGTGCCCAAACGCATATAGATGATCACGTAATTTTATAAAATCGGATAATTCTAAACATTTTGGATTGTCCGACCCCATATCTATTAACCAATTTGTTATACTAACAAGCATATCGTTACCATTTACTACAGATGATAGCCTTTCTTCGCCTGGATAGACGACGTTGTACTTGTCCATTAGGGTCGCCATAAATGTTCCCATCAAATATTCCGTACTTTCCAAGCCATGCCCTGTACGTAGAACCTCCCCATCATACCCCTCCTGCAACCATTCCAACTTTATACCCCATCGTTTGCACAACCAGCTATATACTATTCGAGCACAGCGCCCATTTCCATCCGTCCAGGGATGGATTGCAATGATTGACATGGCGAGGATGAGCGCCATATCGTGATTTCGGCGGCAGTGTTCGACAGCTTCTGACCAATGACGCATGGCGGAATTAAGAAGCGAAGGAGGCAAGCCGCGCAGCCATGGGGTTTTTCGCCACGGATCCATGAAATCTAAATGGCTGCGAATGCCATATTCGACAAACCGTTCGCGGAGTCCAATATGCTTGCCCTGACGAAATAGCAATATTCCGT
>FTCT01002797.1_pt1 | contig 12284 bp, 8 predicted proteins | sample 1658881 | NCBI WGS metagenome assembly FTCT01 (sample SAMEA3914864, study PRJEB12502) | metagenome | biome: forest; material: soil | place: USA | collected 2012-03-12 | depth 0.3 m | reverse complement strand
TGGCCTATAACTCGACCGGCCAGACGATCAGCCTGTCGGCCTCGGGCGTCTACTCGACCCTGGCGGTCGGGACGGGGCCGACGCACGGCTCGGTCTCGATCAGCGGGACCACCGCGACCTATACGCCGACCTCGGGCTACTTCGGCGCCGACAGCTTCACCTATGTGGCCACGGGGCCCGGCGGGACCTCCAGTCCGGCGACGGTCAGCCTGACGGTGGCCACACCGGCGGCGCCGACCGTCTCGGCGGCCTCGGCCAATGTGGCCTATAACTCGACCGGCCAGACGATCAGCCTGTCGGCCTCGGGCGTCTACTCGACCCTGGCGGTCGGGACGGCGCCGGCGCACGGCGCGGTGTCGATCAGCGGGACCACGGCGACCTATGTTCCGACCGAGGACTATTTCGGCGCGGACAGCTTCACCTATGTGGCGACCGGCCCCGGCGGGACCTCCGCTCCGGCGACGGTCAGCCTGACGGTCGCCGCCCCGCCGCCGCCGGTGGTGACCCCGCCGCCGCCCGTGACGACATCCCCGGCCGCCCCCGGCGGTTCGGTCAGCGTCGATCTGCCGACCACCACATCGGGCGAGGTCACGGGTTACCGGATCACCGTCAACGCCGGTCACGGCTCGGCCGAGATCGAACACGTCTCTTCGATCAGCAGCCTGTCGGCCATGCTGCAGGTCAGCGGCGCGCCCATCTACCGGCTGAAGTACACGCCGGCGGCCAACTTCATGGGCGTGGACACCGTCACCCTAGTGGCCACCGGTCCGGGCGGCGACTCGGCGCCGGCCGTCTTCACCTTCCAGGTCCCGGGCAAGGCGCCCGACCTGACCGCCCAGGTGGTGTCCAACACCTCGGTCACCCTGCGGCCGACCCAGACCCTGACCGGCGGACCGTTCCAGGGGCTGCGTATCACCCGTCAGCCGGCCTACGGCACGGCGACCGTGCAGGGGCTGACCATCGTCTTCACCCCCGGGGTGAGCAATGGCGGGGCGACCTCGCTGGACTATGTCGTCGACCTGTCGTTCGGATCCTCCGCTGCGGGCCGGATCGACCTGACGTCGAACGCCGCGCCCTCGGCCCAGGTCCTGACGGCCCGGACCCCGGCCGGCCGTCCGGTTACGGTGCGCATCTCCGACGGCGCGATCGGTGGACCGTTCACCGGCGCCGCCATTACCGGGATCACCCCGGCGGGCTCGGCGACGGCGATCCTGGTCCAGGGCGGCACGACCGCGGCCCCGACCTGGGACCTGACCGTGACGCCGCAGGGGACCTTCACCGGCAATACGGTGATCGGCTTCACCCTGACCAACGCCTTCGCCACCACGGCGGGGACGCTGACGGTGACCGTCGATCCGCGTCCCGATCCCTCGCTGGATCCGGATGTGCGCGGCGTGATCTCGTCCCAGGTCGAAAGCGCGCGCCGGTTCGCCGACGCCCAGACGGACAACTTCAACCGCCGCCTGGAGCAGATCCGGCAAGGTGGCGTCGGCGACAGCAATATGCTGAGCGTCAACGCCGGCTTCGCCATGGACGGTTCGCAGGGCGATCCCGACGCCCAGCTCCGGCAACGGCTGGGCGGCTCGTGGCAGGCCTTCGGCGACGAGTCCCTGCGGGCGCGTCTGGGCCTCCTGGACGATGACCGCGACGGCCTGTTCGGGCGCGACCGCATGACGGCTCCGACGCGGGGCGGCGATGCGGATCGTCTCGGCGCCTTGCCGTCCCCCCCGGGGCCATCCTCCGCGGGGGCAGGCGACGGCCGGCCTTCGCCGATCGGCGTCTGGGCCGCGGGCGGCATCGACTGGGGCCGTCGGGACGCCCAGACCGGGACGCGCGACTACCGCTTCTCGACCTCGGGCGTCAGCGCGGGCTCGGACATGCGCATCTCCGACACTCTCGTGGTAGGCGTCGGCGCCGGCTACGGCTTCGACCGCACCAAGGTGGGCGATGAAGGCTCGCGCTCGGAGGGCCGCTCCATCGTGGTCGCGGCCTATGGCGGCTGGCGACTGAGCCCATCGCTGAGCCTGGACGGCGTGCTCGGCTACGGCGACCTGAACTACGACTCGCGGCGCTGGGCCACGGCGGCCAATGCGGGGGCCGGGGCCTATGCCTTCGGCGACCGCAAGGGCGACATGACCTTCGGCTCCCTGTCGCTGGTCTGGGATCAGAAGCAGGGCGGGGCCAACCGTTCGGTCTACGGCCGGGTCCAGGCCCAGTCGGTGACCCTGGACGGCTTCACCGAGACGGGCGCGGACATTTATGCCCTGACCTATGAGGCGCTGGACTTCGACAGCCTGTCCTCGACCCTGGGCCTGCGCTACGACTGGCGGATCGATCGGCGGAACGGCTACTTCCGTCCCGCGGTGCGCCTGGAGTGGACCCACGCCTTCGACCACGCCGGGCCGCAGACGGTGGCCTATGCCGACTGGCTGACCAGCCCGCGCTACGGCGTGACCCTGGACGGCTGGGACCGCGACACGATCGAGGCGGGCGTGGAGGGCGACTGGAAGATCGGGGACAGCCTCGACCTCTCCATCCTCTACCGCGCCGCCCTTGGCGCCGACACCACCTCACAAGGCCTGCAGTTCAAGCTGATGACACGGTTTTGAGGCCGGAAGAGCGGGAGAAGAAACTTTCCCGCTCTTTCATACTTCGGCAAGGCCTCCAAGGGACCGTGTCATCTGCGGGTTTGCTTGTTGCGGCGAGCGGACATTCGGACCTGCGGCCCCAAGTCTGGCTCGTGGCCGCCGGCAATGTCCGCCTTTGGCGCACTGCCGACCGGGGCTTTATCGCCCCGTTCTGCAAGTGGCGACGTGTGATCGGCCGCTCATGCGTCCTAACTCCTCAAGGTTTCGTCGTGAACCCGCCGATTAGCACCGGTCCGCGGCTCGCAGCTTCGCTGATGTCGGCGTACTGAGAAAGCCGTCTCCACTCGCCGCCTATGCGCTGCTCCCACAAACACAGCATGTACGAGGTTTGAAGACCGACGCAGGTCACGTGCCTAACGTCCGCGGACGCGATAGGGGTGTCTCCCTCGGGTGAAAGAGCCCCGGCCCACGAACTGGGTGCGAGATGTGCAAACAGGGTTTCCTCTGTCGGGGAATCGGCGGGCGGTGGAATGACCGCCGCCTGGATCTGCGGCGCTTCCGGCGGATCCCAAAGCCCGCGTTCGATGAGAGCGTGAACTCCGGATTGATCGCTCGGCTGTGACGTCGCCGAAGCGCAGCCGGAGAGGGTCAACATGCAGACGAGTGGCAAGGTGCGCAAATAGACCCCGTGGGACTTAAAGCTCGGCCAGAACAGAATGGAAGAGCCCAGCCACTAAGCAACGATTGGCCGGAGTCTGAGATGGGTCTGAAGCGGTCGGCACGTCACCGGCATCACCGTTCGGGTTGTTCGTCAAGGCGTCCGTCGCTCTCTCTCGTAATCGCCGAGTGTCCAGAACAAGCCCCAGCCCTCGTAGAACACGGGCGAGCCGCTTCTGTTCGCTCAACCTGACGCGTCATCTGAGACGCGTCCATTCTTCTGGCGCGTCCGATTATCATCGATCAAAATCAAGCCCTTCGCCTGCCCGGGCCCACGACGAATCCGGCATTTGGGTGCTCCACGACGCCTCGTCTGCTGACCCAAGCCGCGATCGAGGATCAAGCGTCACAGACCTGCTCGCACCAAAGTCTGCAAGATCAAGCTGCTGACAGGCGGATCCGCGAGTCATGGGCCAACGTCGAGAGTTTGACTGGTGAGAGTACGATTCAAGCGCAGCGACCAGATTATTGGCAATGGCCAAGCTGGACTTCAGGCCGCTGGGCGGGTTTCAATGGCCGTCGTTATGGGACGTCTCTTGGATCGCCTGAAGGCGGGTTCAGCCGCCTACAACGTCGAATCGACCGGCGAGGGCGGCTTTGTCCTCATTCGCGACGACGAGCATGCCGAGGAATTCTCGCGCCTCGTCCGTGAGCTTATCAATCGCCCGACCGACGAGTTCATTGTCCTGCCAACGGGCGATGGCCATGCCGGGTACGAGAGAGCAGTGATTCTGCCGCTCTGATGATCACCCCGATCTCTGTCTTACGCTTCCGAGTTCGCGCCCTTCTTGCCCAGGATAGACTGGGCGGCCGAGGAGGTTCGCGGGTTGCTCTTGCCCTCCTTGGCCGCAGCGGCGTTGGCCTTGCGAGCCGCCAGGCTGCCTTTACCCTTCGTCTCGGACATCAATGCCTCTCTTTCAAATGCTTGGCCCGTCAGGCGTCGGCTTTAGCCGCGAGCCGCTCGTGCAAACGTCCGACCCAGGCTTTCGCCGGTTCGCCGCCCCACAACAGCCAGGCGATGTAGCCGGCCGACGGTTTGTCCGGATCGGCCCAGTTCTTTCCCCGTTTGTCGACCTGATGACGGGCGAAGTAGCTGTACATTGACTTGATGTCCCGGTCGGACACCGCGCGTCGGTCCACGAGCTGATGGGCGCGCCGGACGCCGACTTCTGTGCCGCCCCGTCCGTGCGTCTGGCGCAGGTCGAGGCCCTTCTTGGCCTGCGTAGCCATGGCGGCGGTCGGCGTCCGTTGGGCATCGGTGAGTGAGTGCGGCTTCGCCATGGTTGCTCCTTTCAGGTCCAACACGATGTCGGATCGCGGGTTCCGATATCGCGTTCGTCCGCTTCGGCTGCGGCGAAGGTCACAGAGCTCAAGGCCCGCGAGCCGGCATCGCCTCAATCCTCGCGGGAGCGGCCGACGGGCGCCAGGGATCTGGTCAGCCGCAGACCGCGATCACTGAGGTTCCCCTCTCGCGCTGCGGACAGTCGCCAACACGGGATTTGCAGAGCCCGTCGGGCCGAACGTCTGACTATACGGTCGTACTGTCGGGGATGACCAGTGGCGGCCCAAACTTCGGTTTTCGGATGTGGCTGATTTGGAGCTCGTCAGATGTCGCCGCCGCCGCCGCATCGGGCTCAAGATGCACCCTCTGGCGGACTCGATAAGAAATAGCGGCCCAACCCTGCCGGATCGGATCACCATGTAATCGGCGAGTCTCGGTGGCGTAGAAGCAGGCGACCCGGCCAGTCGTCAGGCCAGTCCGGGTCGCCATCATCGCCGTCGGGGGGACTGACGCGATGGGTCAGGCCTCACGTGGGGACGTGGGGATAGCCCGACCGAGACCGTGATCGCATGAGTGGCCTGATCCTGCCAATAACCAGAGCTATGATCGAGGTGCAGATGATCAGTTGCGGAAGGCGGCTCCCCTGATGATCTGCCATACGTAAGCAGCGTCATTCACGGGGGATGAGAGGAACGGGAGCTCCGATATCCCCGGCCGGGTCGAGCCGTACGATACATCGCCTGGCGGCGCCGGCCTTCCACGTTGCGGACGCAGGGCTGCTCTCGACCGTCTTTTACGATGATGTCTCAGCCGCCAGCCGAGATATCGCCCACTGCTCAAGTCCAACCATGGCGGATACCGGCGACTCTCCCGTGTGGGCGAACCGCGCTTCGACAGAACACCATCCGTCGCGGCTGGTCGCCTGCCCGTCCTCTGGGCAGGGTCTCGCCTGGTACGAGCAGATCGCTTCGTGGTTCGGGAGATAGCGGCAGGTCGCGGATCGCACGCGAACACGGGCCGCTCTGTTCATGGAAGCGGTATCGGACACACCGACAGATTGGACTATGTTGTCCAATCGAAGTCCTGTCTCCAGCCGGGCGATTTCACGAGCCGACGGCAGGGGCCAGGGTACGAAGCGGCAGGTTTCGGCCAGCGCCTCCATCAACCACCGCTCACCATCGCGTTCAAAATGGCTATGGCAGGAATAGCGTGGGCCACCATACTGGCTGAACGTCGTAAAGCGACAGGAAGCCCGCGCCGATCCACGACGTTCACAACGCGGGTCGGAAACAAAAGCGGCAGGCGGCCTCCCGCAGATTGCCTGCTCCGGACAAGGCGTTTCGGCGACGAAGGCGCGATAAGCGCGCTCGACCTCCGCAATACTCGGGACAGCAGGGGACTGCGGCAGCGACCCTTGCGAGGGCGTCGCGCAGCCCGCTACAGCCATCGCGAAAAGCGGGCCGCTCTTTCGTGAGATCATTCGTCGCGCTCCGGTCGGCAGTCAGGGAAACTGCCCGGCCTCACATACAATCCGCTCCCGGACGGGCGCGCAATGCTGGGGCGGCGCTTCTACCCGAATGCCAGGCGCCCGTTGGTGGCTGCCGTCATTGAAACGCCTGCCCGGGCTTCTCTGCGACCACCAGAGCCAGATCACTCTCAACGAAAGGGGTGAGGTAGGCTCGCACGGGTCGGTCGAAGCAGGCCATCCAAGGCTGGTTTGACAAGAAATAGGACCAGAAATTCCGCCCCTCCGGACTGGCGGCGAAAGCCTTCAAAGCGATCAGATCAGGAACGTAAAGCCGCTGTGCGATGGGTTCCGCGACACATTGTATGGCTTGATCGATCACACCATCCGGTGCGGCCTTCACTCGGGCAATGAAACGATCCGACAATCGGAAGTCACGATCGTAAGCATTCACGCCTTGCGCGTTCAGCACTTCCGCAGATAGCCGGCTCGCGGCCATGTTGATGCCGTGGCTGTATTCCGAGACGTAGGCCTGACGAGGAAACAGGGCTACAGCAGCAGCCCTTCGTTCCGGCCCCGGATCCTCAGGCAAGGCTGGAGGAATGGGAGCGATCTGAATGGCAGCGGCAAAAATCAGCGCAGATATCATCGTTCCCTCATTGCGAAGCGAATAACGCCGGTCAGCTAAAGGAGCCTGGGCCGAAGGCAACTCTAGGGCCGCCTGTTCTATGCGTTCGCACGTGGTTCGACGATCCTTATTGGCGGTATCGGCGCCGGCCAGAGTCCGGGCATCCCTCTGAGGTCCAGACACAGTCTGTCGCCGACGCTCAGCAAGCGTCTCGTTACCCAGAGAAGCTTAGGAGGTTTGCGGAAACGTTCAGCGGTGCGCCGGAGCTAGGCTGAACCGGTGCCTGCGCACGGCCGGGAGGTCAAAGGTCCCATGCGACGGCTGTGTGGTGATTGAAGATCGTCCCAGGGGCGTCAAAGCCGGCGCCGCCGGTTTGAAAGCGATCGAACTGTTGGGATTCACACCTCCGTGACGGTCACGGGCAGATTCTGATGGACCCCGGTGCGCCAAATCGCCCACAGCGATCTGGGACAGGCCCCGCTGTTTACTGGGCCGCAATGGGCTCGCCGCGGCGGCCTGCGCCGCAACTCTCCCGGCGCTTGCAAACTCTCGCAGACTGATTCACCGTAGGCCCGCGTCCTTCATGGACGCCGAGGCGTGAGAACCTCGCTTGAAACGACTTAATTTCCAGGTTCCGCAGCAGCGGCTGGCTGGCGCGCATGTCCAGGCGTCTTCGGGCGCTAAAGGCGTCGGCGCGTGCTCAAGCATGTTCTCAACACCCGGTGCTTCGGCCGGGCTGGCCTCTTCAACTGGAGGCGAGCCCGTGACGGACGGCTATGGACGAATAGGCAGGCAAGGCGGCCCCGGTCTGGCGGCGCTGCATGAACGCTATGACCGATGGCTTACCCGCGCCGTGCGCAAGCGGTTCGGCGCACAGGACGCCGACGATGTCGTTCAGGACACCTGGGTCCGCATGGCATCACTCGATCTCGTTGAGGCTATCCGCCACCCCAAGGCCTTTCTCCTGCGCACGGCGATCAATCTTGCGCTCGATCGCCACCGCCACCGCGCCGTCATCGAGAAATCTGCCGATGCGCTGCGTGGCGCCGGCCAGGCGCAGTCCGACCAACTGGAGGCTGTGCTGCTGGAAGAAATCGTCCTTGGCTTGCCAGAGCCGTTGCGCGATGTCTTTGTGTTAAGTCGCTTCGCATGTTTGAGCCACGCGCAGATTGGTGAGCAGTTGGGCATCTCCATCAAGACCGTAGACTGGCGTATGACAAAGGCGACAGCCCTTTGTACGGCTCGATTGTCTCTCTGAGGGGAGATCGACATGAGCGATCAACAGCGTCGGGTAGCGAAGGCTGATGCCGAAGCCGCGTCCTGGCATACCCGGCTGGCGAACCGCAGCGTCTCGGCCGAGATGATCAGCGATTTCTACGCCTGGCGTCAGGATCCCGTGAACGAGGAGGCCTACGCCAGGGTCCAGGCCATGTGGGCCAAGGCGAAGGTCCTGGAAGGGCGGCCGGACATCCAGGCGGCGATCAACGATGCGCTGGCGCGCAAGAAGAGGCCGGACCGTCGCGCGATCTGGATCGGAGCGCTGGTCGCCTCGACCGGGATCGCGCTGGCGATCGGCGGGACCTTCTGGTTCCAGGGCCGCAACGCCTATGCGACAGATGTGGGCGAAGAGCGCCTGGTGCAGTTGGACGATGGCTCGACCGTCAGGCTGGATACGGGATCCAGCATCAAGGTCGCCTTCAGCGGCGGACAACGACGGGTCGAGCTCCAGGAGGGCAGGGCGCTTTTCACGGTCGCCCACGATACGTCGCGGCCCTTTGTCGTTCTCGCCGGAGGAACCCAGGTGCGCGCCGTCGGCACAGTCTTCGACGTGCGGCGCGCCGGAGCCGGGGTCACGGTCTCGATGGTGTCGGGGCTGGTTGAGGTTTCGGGTCCCGGCTTGCCCGGCGTTCCGCCCCGACGTCTTGCCGCCGGCCAGCGGGCTCTGGTGTCGCCTCAGGGCCTCCAGACCCAGACGATCAATGTCGCCGACGCGACCAGCTGGGCCGATGGACGTCTTGTGTTCCGCGGAACGCCTCTGGGCGAGGCGGTCGAGGAGGTGAACCGCTACCTCACCGACAAGATCGCCCTCGCGCCAGGAACGCCCCGGTCTCAGCCGGTCAGTGGGGTATTCCACACGAGCGATCGCGAGGCGTTCGTGTCCGCCGTCTGCGAACTGCTCCAACTCACGGCCGAGACGAACCCCGACGGATCGGTTCGTCTGACGACGGAAAAAAATATGCGCGCGCCATTGGGAGAAACCCGAGGCTGAGCCGTCCACCTCTTCGACGCACCTCGCGCGTCGGAGGGGAACCAGAATATGAGTCAGTACCGTCATCTCGCCGGGGCGCTGGCGGCCGTATCCGTCGCCGCGATCAGCACTGCCGTCGCCGCCCAGGACGCGCGCCCGTTCGACATCCCGCCCGGTGCGCTCAACGACGCCCTGCCGGTGTTCGGCGCCCAGTCGGGACTGCAGATCCTCTACACGCCAGACATGGTAGCCGGCGTGCAGACGGGCGGCCTGCAGGGTCGCTATGAACCACAGGCCGGTCTGGCCCGACTGCTCGCGGGCTCCGGGCTCGGCTGGACCCAGACCCGGCCCGGCGTGTACGTGCTGCGCCGGACACAGACGGCCGCTTCCGACGATCCGACCACTCAGGTGGATGATGTCGTCGTCACCGGGACCCTGCTCAAGGGGTCGGGCGAACTGGCGTCGCCTGTTCTGGTTCTCGATCGCGACGCCCTGGATCGTCGGGGGCGCGGCACGGTCGCAGAGATTCTGACCGACCTGCCGCAGAACTATCAGGGCAGCGGCACGCCGGGCGCGTTGTTGGCCGGTGCAGACGGCAGCGGATCCAATGGCGTCGTGGCGACCGGGATCAATCTCAGGGGGCTGGGCGCCGACGCGACCCTGGTCCTGGTCGACGGACTGCGACTGGCCGGCACGGGCTTCATGGCCGAGTTCGCCGACGTTTCCGCCTTGCCGTCGGCCGCGGTTGAGCGCGTGGACGTTCTGCTCGATGGCGCGTCGGCCTTGTACGGCGCCGACGCGGTCGCCGGGGTCGTCAACATCATCATGCGCCGGTCCTTCGATGGGCAGGAAAGCCGGTTTCGAGTCTCGGCGGCGAAAGGCGGGGCCGAGACGGTGCAGGCGTCCCATCTGGTCGGGACCTCCTGGTCATCCGGCTCGGCGCTTCTATCCTATGAATACCAACATCAGGATCCGCTGAATGCACGCGACCGCGCCTATACGGCGACGGGTGATCTGAGGCCGTTTGGCGGATCGGACTGGCGCGGGATCTTCAGCGTGCCCGGCAACATCGTCGCGTTCGATCCGGCGATCGGGAGCTACGTCGCGAGCTTCGCAATCCGGCCGAACGCGACCGGCGCGGCGCGGACGCCCTCGGACTTCACAGCAGGCCAGGCCAATCTGCAGGCGCCGTCGTTCGGCGTGGATCTCTCCCCCGGGCTCGAGCGCCACAGCGTCTACGGCCGGGTCCGACAATCGATCGGCGATCGGGTGGATCTGACGGCTGATGTGCGTTTCAGCCGCCGCACCTATGGCTTCGACAATGTCGCGGCGGCGACCATCCTGGAGGTCACAGACGCCAATCCCTTCTTCGTATCGCCCAACGGCCAGACGGAGCATACGATCGCCTATTCGTTCCTGGGCGATCTGGGTCTGACCCGGCAATCGGGTTCCTCACGCAGTATGGGCGTGACGGCGGGCGCCAGCTACGACTTCGGGAAGGGCTGGTCCTTGGAAGGCTACCTGTCCTACGCCGACGAGCGGGGCGAGGCGGAGATCACAGACCGGGTCAATACCGCCCGTCTGGACGAGGCGCTCGGCAATACGCCAGATGATCCCGCGACGACCTACAGCGCCGCGCGCGACGGCTATTTCAATCCTTTCGGCGCCGGGGCCGCGAACGTCCCGGCGGTGCTGGACTTCGTCGGCGCCGGATATTCCAGCGAACTCGACCGTAGCCGGGCGATGTCCGCCAACCTGCTTGTGGAGGGGCCCGTCCTGACCCTGCCAGGCGGCGATCTGAAGATCGCCGTCGGCGCCCAGGTGCGCAACGAGGCGTTCGAGACGCGCTCGACGTCCTTCCTGTCGTCGTTGACCCCGATCGTGACGGAGACGCCGCAGCGTGATCGCACAATCGCGGCGGCGTTCGCCGAGGCGCGTCTTCCCTTCTTCGGTCCGGATAATGCGCAGCCTGGTTTGCGCCGGCTGGAGCTCTCTGTCGCCGGCCGGATCGAGGCGTACGACGACTTCGGAACCACCTCCAATCCCAAGCTCGGCCTGGTCTGGTCACCGGTCGCCGACCTGACATTCCGGGGATCCTGGGGGACGTCGTTTCGCGCGCCTGCGCTTCCGCAGGTGTTCGATGAGTCCGCCGTCGGCGCGACGCTCGTCCCCCGCGCCAACGGGTCCCGGCTCCTGGCCATCTATCTTTACGGGGGCAATCCCGACCTGAAGCCGGAGACGGCCGAAACCTGGACGACGGGGTTCGACTATCGCCGCGCCAATGGGCTGCAATTGAGCGCGAGCTACTTCAACACGCGGTTTGAGAATCGCATCGCCCAACCGACCAATGAGAACCTCTCGGGTGTTCTGACCGATCCGTCGCTGGCGCCCTTCGTTCGCCTGATCGACCCCGCCAACGCCGCCGACCTCGCCCTGGTCCAGAGCTATATTTCCACGCCCGGATTCGTCTTCGGAAATCTGTTTCCGCCCTCGACCTACGGCGCCGTGCTCGATGGCCGCTGGGTCAACGCCGCCTCCGTCGCCCTTAGCGGCCTGGATCTCGCGGCGACCTATCCGGTCACGATGGGAGGGGCGACAGCGACCCTCGACGCGACCGCCTCCTACCTGTTCGACTACCGGACCCGGACGACGCCTGCCGCTCCCACGCTGGACGTGCTCGACCAGGTCGGACGCCCCACAAGGCTCCGCTCCCGGGCGGGCGCCTCGACGCGGTGGCGGGACTATTCTGCGGACCTGCACTGGATCCATGTGTCCGACTATGCCGACGCCTCGGGTCGCAAGATCGAGGCCTGGGACACGGCCGATCTCAACCTCAGCTGGTCGCCCATCGGCGGCCGTTGGGACGGGCTGACCGTCGCCCTGACGGTCCAGAACCTGTTCGACCGGGACCCGCCATTCTATGACAACCCGACGGGCTACGGCTTTGACCCAGGTCAGGCCAATCTGCTCGGTCGCGTCGTCGCGTTTCAGCTGACCCGGCGCTGGTAGGTCCACCATGTCCGGAAGGTTCGTTCGCCTCGCGGCGGCGGTGATGTCGCTCGTCTGGATTTCGACCCAGGCCCTCGCCCAAGCGCGTCCAATCACCATCGACGACGTCGTGGGCCTGGAGACGATCGGAGCGGTCACCATCGGTCCGGGTGAAGCCTGGCTGGTCTATGAACGGCGCGGCGCCTTTGACGCTGCGACAGACTACGACCTCGGCTATCGGTCGGTCTGGACGGTCAGCGCTCTCTACGCGCTCGACCTGCGCCATGGGGGCGCGCCCGCGCCGCTTTTGCCGAACTCCGGACCCGGCGGGCTGATCCTCGGCCCCTGGTCGCCGTCGGGCGCACGTC
>FTCT01002759.1_pt1 | contig 12320 bp, 15 predicted proteins | sample 1658881 | NCBI WGS metagenome assembly FTCT01 (sample SAMEA3914864, study PRJEB12502) | metagenome | biome: forest; material: soil | place: USA | collected 2012-03-12 | depth 0.3 m | reverse complement strand
TGGCATAGGCGCCCGGCCGCGTCGCCCACGGCAGCGGCAGGCAGCTGAAGAACAGCAGGGCCAGGCCACCCGCCGCAAACGGGATCTGCCATAGCCATCCGGTGACCTTCGAGGTGAATGCCGCCTTGAATGCGGCCTGCGCCGTCGTATCGACGTGGAAGACGCCGAGAATGCCATTGATGACGTCGGCATTGCCGGTCAGACCCGAGCCCATGATCACCGCGGCCGCGACAATCAGCAGGATGCGGCCGAGCCATTCGACGGCTTCGGCAACATGGCGGACCGGCATGCCTTCGGTATGGATGGCCAACGGCGTATGGGCCGGACCTTTCGGGGCAACCCACACAGTGACCCAACCCAGCAGCAGCATCAGGGCCATGACGGCATAGGCGGCCGACCAGCCGACGCGCGTCGCCAGAATCAGCGGTACGAAGCCGGAGACGATGAAGGCCATGCGATAGCCCCACTGATAGGCGGCCGTCATGACGCCCATCTCCTCGGTGCCACCGGCCAGCTCGATGCGGTAGGCGTCGAGCACGATGTCGTGGGTGGCGCCGAAGATGCCGGTCAGGGTGGCGAACGCCGCCATCTGCATCAGCTGTGTCTTGGGATCGGTGAAGGCGACGGCCAGCAGGCCCAGGGCCATCAGGACCTGCAACACGATCATCCAGCTGCGGCGATGGCCGAGTTTGTCGGTCAGGACAGGGATATTGATCCGGTCGACCAGGGGCGCCCACATGAATTTCAGCGTGTAGGCAAAGCTGACCAGGATGAAGAAGCCGATGACGCTCAGCGACACGCCTTCGACGCGTAACCAGGCGTTCAGGGTATCGCCGATCAACAGGAACGGAATGCCGGTGGCATAGCCCAGTGACAGCATGATCAAGGGCTTCGGCCGCGTATAGGCCGCCAAGGCCGCAAGCGTCGATTGCCGTGCTTTTGTTTCGCTCATGGTACCGTCCCCTTGGAGGGGCCGACGGTACGGGCGTTTGACGCGCCTGTCTAGGTGACCGGCTTAGGAGGCCTTGGCCGCGTTTTGCGCCTGGGCGCCGGCCCAGGTTTGCAGGCGCGCCTTCAGGGCGACGATCTCGATCGGCTTGGACAGGAAGTCGTTCATGCCGGCGTTCAGGCAGGCGCGGCGGTCTTCTTCGTAGGCATTCGCGGTAAGAGCAATGATCGGCGTGGTCAGCCCTTTGGCGCGTAAGGCCTTGGTGGCGCCGATACCATCGAGCCCGGGCAGGCCCAGATCCATGAAGATCAGGTCGAACTGCCGCGTCATGGCGATCTGCACGGCGTCCTCGCCGGTGGCGGCGCGTTCGACGCGGCAGCCCTCGCGTTGCAGCAGGATCTGCGCCAGCAGGGCGTTGACGGGATTATCCTCGACCAGCAGCACGACCTTGTCGGCGGCCGATTGCGAGACGATGCGTTCGTCGTCGCGCGCCGCGATCGGGGCGGAATCTTCATTGTGGTCATACAGGGCCTCGATGCGCTCGAACAGCGAAGCGCGGCGCAGGGGCTTGATCAGATAGCCGGCCCAGCCGTTTTCACGCCAGCATTCCAGCTCGTCGCGCTGTTCGGGCGCCAGCAAGATCAGGCTGCGCTTGGACGGGGCCGGGCACGGTGCGCCGATGGTGGCGCGATCGGCCATAATGACGGCGAAGGGATCGAGCGTATCGGCCAGGCGGCCGGTGGTGCGCATCTTGACGCTGCACGCCGACAGATGGGTTTCGGCTGATTGCGCCAGGATCGGATTGTCGCTGACCAGGGTGACGGCATGGGGGTGGCGCGGGCAGACGGTGCGGCCGCCGACGCCGAACGGAGCGCGGAACTCGACGGTGAAGACCGAGCCCTGGCCAAGTTCGCTGTCCAGCGTCACGGTGCCCTGCATGGCTTCGACCAGCTTCTTGACGACGACGAGGCCGAGGCCGGCGCCGCCATAGCTCTGGTCGCGGCCGGGCATGGCCTGGCCGAATTCCTCGAAAATGCGTTCGCGCGCTTCCGGAGCGATGCCGGCGCCGGTGTCGCGCACGCTAAAGCGCACCAGGCCCTGATCGGTCAGGCCGACATGGATCAGCACGCCGCCCTGGCTGGTGAACTTCAGCGCATTGCCGGCCAGATTGAACAGGATCTGGCGCAGGCGGCCTTCGTCGGCATGGATATAGCCGAGCGCCGGATCGAGGCTCCAGGCGATTTCGATGCCGGCTGAGTGGGCGCGCGGCGACAACAGTTCGGCGACGCTTTGCAGCAGGGATTCCAGTCGAACCTCGCTGACTTCCAGGGCGATGCGGCCGGCGTCGATACGGGCATAGTCGAGCAGGTCATTGACCAGGGTCAGCAGGTGCTCGCCGGATTCGCGGGCGGTAGCGATATAGGAGGCCTGGTCCGGCGATAGCGGCGTGCGCTCCATCAGCGACAGCATGCCCATGACGCCGTTCAACGGCGTGCGGATCTCATGGCTCATCATGCGAAAAAAAGCTTCGCGCGTCTTCAACCGCTCTTCGGGAGACAATGCGTGGTCCTCGAAACCCGTCGTACTCATCTGGTCTTCTGCCCCGGTACTATGTTCTGTCCCGACGCTAGCACGCAAAGGTTAAGGGCGATCCAAGACAAGGTTAAACGAACATTGTTATGAGTCCTCACCCTTGCGGCGCAGGCGGCGGCGTCCAATCTCCTGGTCATGACACAACGCGGCAGACTATACGGGTGCCCGGTCGAGTTCGCGCTCGATGCCCTGGGCGGCAAATGGAAGACGGTGATCCTGGCCTGGCTGAAGCACAGGCCGATGCGCTATTCGGACCTGCGCCGCGCTATACCATCGCTTTCAGAAAAGATGCTGACTCAGCGCCTGGCCGAGCTGTGCGAGATCGGCTTCGTCGCGCTGGAATCCGGTGAGGACGGCAAGGGTCGCTATGCCCTGACCGAGCGTGGCCGGGGCCTGGCCGCGGCGTTGCAGGGTCTCTACGAATGGGGCAATAGCCACGAACACGCCTTCGGCATTCGCTTTCGCACGGACAGCTATCCCGAACTGGCGGCGGAATAGGGTTTAGCGCGCGGTCAGGGCGCCGCAAAAGCCCGCGACGTCCGTTAGAAGGGTTTCGTTGATGAAGCTCAGCGTCGCGATTGAACGATCGCGGGCCTGGCGATTGCCGAAGCCGCAGGCGTCCTGGATGACCGCGGCCACAAAGCCGTTGTCGGTCGCCTGGCGCACCGTGGGCTCGATGCCGATCTCCATGGCGATGCCGCAGAGCGCGATCGCCCGAACGCCGCAATCGTGCAGCACGAAGCGCAGCGGCGTGGAATCGAAGGCGGACATGGTCAGCTTGTCGAACACGGCCTCGTCGGGCCGCGGCTCGAGCTCCGCCACGATATTGGTCGCGTCGGCATCACGCTGAAACCAGGGCGCGATGCTGTCCGGATCCGTGCGATGTTGCCAGGTCATGGCGGTGCGCAACTGGGTCATGCCCATCCATTTACGCGAAAGGGAGCAATGGCGCGTAAAGGCGACACGCATGCCGGCCGAGCGTGCGGCGTCCAGCACGATGCCCGCCTGCTCGATGATGGCCGCGGCGCCGGCGACCTGGCGGCAGATGCCAACCTGCATGTCGTAGACGATCAGCGCCATGCGCTGCGGGTCGCACCATTCGACAAGGTTTGACGGGATTTCGATGCCTTCGTTCGACTTGATCATGCGGGGACCGTCCGGTTCCAGGGTTTGGCGACGTCGACCGTCGGATCGAACAGGAATTCCAGCGGCAAGGGCGCATCGAAGGCCAGGAAATGCCATTCCAGAAGCCCGGCCTTGGACAACGGGAAGTCGTCCGTATAGCGGCGGACGGCCTCGACGCTGTCCAGTTCGAAGACGATGATCACCCCGCCGACATCGGCGCGCGCATAGTTTTCGCGCACAATGCCGGCCTTCCACAGCCGCCAGACATTGGCGACCTCGTCGCGCAGATAGGGTTTCAGATCGTCGAGCGTGACGCCCGGCTTGAAATTGTCATAGGCGATAATCTTCATCGACGGCCTCGTTCGCGCGGGGTTGGCTCCACGCGAAGAGGCTATCGATTGCAAATTGGGCCTTCAACGAACGACATGGTTCGTTAGGCTTGCTTGCGCGCCTTGGCCCGATAGTAGGTGACCAGCATGACGAGACCGGTGGCCATCATGGCGAACAGGAAGGGCAAGGGCGCATAGACCACCCACATCGGCGGCTTGCCGAAGGCCATGACGATGAAGTTCGTCGCCACGGTGATCATGAAAATGATACCGATCCAGCGATGGGCCTTGCGATTCCACACAGTCAGGCGCGATGGCTGTGGCTGGGGTTGCATGAACTGGGCGTAGCTCATTTGCGTGCCTCGATCATCTTCCAGGCATTGCCCGACGGGTCGCGGAAATTGGCATCGACGCTGCCGTAGCGCGACACGGGTTCCTGGATGAATTCGACGCCTTTGGCCTTGAGCTGTTCATAGGTCGCCTGGCAATTGGCGACGGTGAGCACGAGCGGCGGCATGGCGCCCTTGGCGACCAGGGTGCGCATGGCGGCGGCCGTTTCGGCGTCGAGCACGGGTTCCTGCGGCAGGAACAGGCCGAGTTCAAAGCCCGGCTGGTCGGGATAGGTGACGGTCAGCCAGCGATAATTGCCGTTCCTGGCATCGGTGTGCACCTTAAAGCCCAGCTTGTTGACGTAAAAATCAAGCGCTGCGTCCTGGTCATGGACATAGATGCCGACGACGCTGATACCGTTAGTCATGGGAGATCCTCCGTTTCATCTGCGTCGTTTGTATCGCCGCTTTCCTGGCGCCGCTTCTCCAAAACTGCGATTTTGAGGTTGGGGCGGTGGGCGGCGGCCACGAAACAGTGCGGCACCGGGTGCAATTGATGGGCTTGCGCCTGGGCCTGGCTGCGGATGTCAGTGGGACTGGCGCCGGTAATATCGCGAAAGATCCGGCCGAAGGTGCCCAGGCTGTTCCAGCCGGTGGCCATGGCGATCTCGATGATCGGCAGATCGGTGTCGCGCAGCAAGGCCGCAGCGCGTTCAATACGTCGCGTCAGCAGGTAACGATGGGGTGGCAGGCCGAAAGCGGTTTTGAAGGCGCGGGCAAAGTGGGCCTGCGAGACGCCACTGACCTCGGCCAGATCGGCCACCGTCAGGGCGGCTTCGAAGTCCGCATCCATCCGGTCCTTGGCGCGCAAGAGACGTCTCAACAGGGCAGGGGATTGGGCGGCCATGCGGACTCTTGGCACGCCCTGGGTTAAGGTGCAACTAAACCGAAATCGTCGCCCGCAAGCCGTCGCGTTCCGTCGCCGGACCCTTGCGGCGATAGATCAGAGCTTCGGCAATATGGCGGCGCAGGACATCGGGCGCCTGTTCCAGGTCGGCGATGGTTCGTGCCAGGCGCAGGGTCCGCGCCCAGCCGCGCGCCGACAGGTTGGAATGTTGAGCCGCTTGGGTCATCAGCGCCTTGGCCGCCGCATCGAGCGCGCAGATGGTGTCCAGGCCCGCACCATAGGCCGTGGCATTGAGCGCATTTTCCGGCGCCAGGTTCAGTTTCTGCGCCCGTTCGGCCTGGATCTGGCGCGCCGCGGCGACACGGGCGGCGACCTCGGCACTGCCTTCAGCCGGCGGCGGCAGGGCCAGATCCACAGCGGTGACCGGCGGTACGTCGATCTGCAGGTCGATACGGTCGATCAGCGGACCCGACACCCGGCCCTGATAGTCCTGAATACAGCGCGGCGCCTTGCCGCACGCGCCCTTGCCGATGCCGCCATAGCCGCATTTGCACGGGTTCATCGCCGCAACCAGCTGGACGCGCGCCGGATACTTGACGTGGTGATTGGCTCGGGCGACGACGATCTCGCCGGTCTCCAGGGGTTGGCGCAGCGAATCCAGGGCTTGCGATGAAAATTCGGGTAATTCATCGAGGAACAAAACTCCGTTGTGCGCCAATGAGGCCTCGCCCGGCTTGGCGCGGACGCCGCCACCGGTCAGGGCCGCCATCGAAGCCGAGTGGTGCGGCGCGCGAAAGGGTCGCTCCCGGGTCAGTTCGCCGCGTTCCAGCAAACCGGCCATCGACCAAACCTGCGAGGTCTCCAGCAACTCGCGCGCCCCCAGTGGCGGCAGGATTCCCGGCAGGCGTTGCGCCAGCATCGACTTGCCCGACCCTGGTGGCCCGACGAACAGCAGGTTATGTCCCCCGGCCGCGGCGATCTCCAGAGCCCGCTTGGGGCCCTCCTGGCCCTTGACCTCGCGCAGGTCGAGCTTGTGGCCGGTATCGACCACGGCGCCGGGCTTGGGCTGATCGAGGACGGTGTGGCCCTTGAAGTGATTGATCAGGGCGACCAGGGAACGCGGCGCGACGATCGGCAAGTCTCCGGCCCAGGCGGCTTCGGGGCCATTGGTTTCCGGACAGATCAGGCCCATGCCGTAGCTGTTGGCGGCAATGGCGGCGGGCAGGGCGCCCAGCACCCCGGCGATCTGGCCGTCCAGGCGCAGTTCGCCGATGCAAATATAGCGTTCCAGGGCGTCGCGCGGGATGATGCCCATTTCGACCATCAGGGCCAGGGCAATCGCCAGATCAAAGTGGGTCCCCTCTTTCGGAAGATCCGCCGGCGACAGGTTGACGACGATGCGCTTGCCCGGCAGCGACAGGCCAAGGCCGGCAAAAGCGCCGCGCACCCGTTCGCGACTCTCGGCGATCGCCTTGTCGCCCATGCCGACGACGTAGAAACCTTGCTTACCGCCGGTGAAGATGGCTTCGGCCTCGACGCGGCGCACGTCGAAGCCTTCGAACGCGATGGTGGATACACGCGCAGGCATGGCCGTCCCCCCGGGATGCAGCTTTAAGTGTCTATATATTGTAGGACATGAGTACGCGCCTACCAAATTATCCACAAGCTAGGGTAGGTTCTGCGACAAATCAAGAACAAAAATCGAACACAGCGAAAACGCTGACCGTCAGTCGCATGAAAGACGAGGTAAATATCCGAAATTTCTCATTTTTGTGACGAAATGGGCCTCTTTGTCAGGCCTGATTCGTTAACACTTGGTTAATGCGATCCCACAGAATCGCCCCCGCATCAACCCCCTCGAAAGCCTTTAATTGCACGGCGCCGGTCGGCGACGTCACATTGATTTCGGTGAGATAATCCCCGATCACGTCGATTCCGACGAACATCAGGCCCTTTTCCTGCAAAACCGGTTGTAAACGCCGACAAATCTCGCGATCGCGCTCGGTCAGGACCAGGCGCTCGGCGCGGCCGCCGACACGCAGATTTGAGCGCACGGCGCCCTCTTCCGGTACCCGGTTGATCCCGCCGACGATCTCGCCGTCGATCAGGATGATACGCTTGTCGCCCTTGGCCACGGCCGGGACGAACTTTTGCAGGATGATCGGCTCGCGCGAGATGCCGCCGAACAGTTCGATCAGGGCATCGAGATTGCGGTCGCCGGCCTTCAGCTTGATGATGCCGTTGCCGGCGGCGCCGTGCAGCGGCTTTAGGATACAGTCGCCCTCGCGTTCGAAGAAGTCGTGCAGGGCGTCCGGATCGGCTGAGATCATCGTCGGCGGCTGCAGATCCGGGAACCGCGTCGCCAGCAGCTTTTCCGGGGCGTCGCGCACGCTGGTCGGATTGTTGACGACCAGGGTCTTGGGGTGAACGGTCTCGAGGAAATAGGTCGCGGTGATATAGGCGATGTCAAACGGTGGATCCTGGCGCATCAGGATGACGTCGAGGTCGTTTTCCAGGTCGAGCACGGTCGGCGCGCCGGCGGTGACGTGGTCACCCTTGATGTCGCGCAGCGCGACCTTGCGCGCGCGGGCCGTGACGCGGCCATTTTCCATGGTGAGGTGCTTGGGTTCGTAGACCCAAAGGTCGTGGCCGCGTTCCTGGGCGGCCATCATCAAAAGGAAGGTGGTGTCCGAAGCGATATTAATCCGTTCAATGGGGTCCATCTGGACGGCGACGCGCAGGGTCATAGATCGCTCCTAATCTCAATTCCCTGCCATATGTGTCAGGCGCAGTGACAAAACAAGCGGCTAAAAGCGTTCCGTCTTTTCGAATGCGTTGAGCCTGTGCCGTGGCCAACGCCCGGGCGCGATCGTATAGAGGTCGATACCGAGATCGAGCGCCTTGAGTCGCGGCCGGCTGGCTTGGATGCTGAGCGCCGATTCCCACAGCCGGTCCTGTTGTTCTTCCGACACCGAGTCCCCGGCCTCGTCATGACTGCGCCGCAGCTTGACCTCGACCGCGGCCAGGCGTTTGCCACGCTGAGCCAGGATATCGATCTCGCCCTGCGGCAGCTTCAGGCGAAAGCCGAGGATCCGATAGCCCTTCAGCATCAGGTGGACCAGGGCGATATATTCGGCCCAATGGCCGGTCTGCCGCGCCCGCCGTCCCTTTTCGCTGCGGCTGGACGCTACACTCATGAGCGGCCCTTCAGCTCCAGCGCTTTCTGATAGATCACCTTGCGCGGCAGGCCGAAGACCTGGGCCAGCTGCTGGGCGGCGTCGGACGGCGAATAGTGTTCGAGCGCCAGGGCCAGGGCCTCGTCGAGACTCTCGACCGATGGCGCGGCCTCGGTCGGTGGGGCGACGATGATGACGATTTCGCCCTTCGGCTCCTGGAGGTGGTCGTCGCCAACCAGTTGGCTCAGCGGCCCACGGTGAGCGCTCTCATAGAGCTTGGTCAGTTCCCGACAGACGCAGGCCTCGCGATCGCCCAGGACGGCCAGCAGGTCGATCAGGGCATCGTGCAGGCGCGGCCCGGTCTCGAAGAAGACGAGCGTCGCCTTTTGTGTGGCGAAATCGCCGAGGAACGTCTTTCGGGCCGCCTGTTTGTTGGGCAGGAAGCCGGCAAAGGTAAACCGGTCGGTCGGCAGGCCGGCCAGGCACAGGGCCGCCAGCACCGACGAGGCGCCGGGGATCGGATGGACATTGGCGCCGGTCTCGCGGGCGATTTCGACAAGACGGAAGCCCGGATCGGAGATCAGCGGCGTGCCGGCGTCCGAAATCTGGGCAATGATCTGGCCGATGCGCAGGCGCTCGATGATTTCCGGCAGCACCTTGGGCCCGGCATGGTCGTCATAGCGCAGCAGGGGCTTCTTGATGTCGTAGGCGGCCAAAAGCTTGGCGGCGACGCGCGTATCCTCGGCCAGGACCACGTCGGCGGCCTTGAGCACGTCGAGCGCCCGCAGGGTGATGTCGCGCAGATTGCCGATCGGCGTGGCCACGACGTAGAGGCCGGGGGTGACGGGCTTGGGCGGAGGCGCAAAGAAAGGCGAAGACATGAAGAATTCTTTTTTAGACGCGCGACTTTATCCAAAAAGTGCGCGATGGATGAAGTACACTTTTTGGGTCGTGCTTACGATAGCAGTTCGAACAACAGCCGGTCCAGCACCACCCGACCCTTTGGCGTGGCGCGCAGCCGATTGTGATCGAGCGCCAGGAATCCATCGGCGATCAAGGCCGCGGCCTTTGCGGTCAAATCAAGGGATGGCGCGCGTGCCAGATCGAGCCCTTCGGCCAGCCGCAGGCCCAGCAACACAGCCTCTTCCTCGGCTTCGAGCGGGGGCAGGGCTTCGCTGTCATGGCCGATACCCTTTTCGTTGACCCGCGCCGTATAGGCCTTCAGATCGCTGAGCGCCGTGGTGGCGTGGCGCGTCCCGTCGACCGTCAGCCGGCCATGGGCGCCGGGCCCGACGCCGATATAGTCGACACCCTCCCAGACAAAGACATTGTGCGCCGAACGCGCTGCCCGAGCCCGCGCATGGTTCGACACCTCGTAGGCTTCGAAACCCAGCGACTCCAGGACATCCTGGGTCTCGAAATAGAAGGCTTCGCCAGCCTCGTCATCGACCGGTGCCCAGTTCCCCCGGCGGACGGCGCGACCGAAGGCCGTGCCGGATTCGATGGTCAGCTGATAGGGCGAGATATGCTCGACGCCCAGATCCGCAGCGCGGGTGAGCTCGTCGCGCCAGTCGGCAACCGATTGGCCCGGCCGCGCATAGATCAGGTCCAGTGAGACGCGTCCGAACACCGCCTGCGCCGTCTCGATGCCTCGGATCGCCTCGGCGGCCGAATGGTTGCGGCCGAGGAATTTCAGCGCCTTGTCATCCAGCGATTGGACACCCAGCGACAGTCTGTTGACCCCGGCCGTCCTGAACCCGCGATAGCGAGCGATCTCTGCGTCGGTCGGATTGGCTTCCAAGGTGATTTCAATTTCATCCGCATACGGAGGAAATAAGGACTTGGCTTCCGCCACAAGGCTTTCGACCCACTCCGGCGGCATCAGGGACGGCGTACCGCCACCGAAAAACACGCTGGCCAGCCGGCGCGGACCGACCCTCTCTGCCTGCGCGCGCAAATCCATGAGGATGGCCTCATAAAGTGTGCGTTGCGAGGCCTGGCCGCGGTCGCGGGTGACGTTGAAATCGCAATAGGGGCAGATACGCGAACAGTACGGCCAATGGACGTAGAGCGAGATCAAAACAGCGCGGCCTTGAGCTGCTCAAACGCCCGGGCGCGATGGCTGATGGCGTCCTTGGCCTCGGCCGTCATCTCGCCAAAGGTGTTGGTATAGCCGTCCGGCATGAAGATCGGGTCATAACCGAAGCCATAGCGTCCGCTCTTCGGAAAGACGATGCGCCCGTTGATGCGGCCTTCGAAGACGCAGGCATGACCCGCCGGCCAGGCGACGGCCAGGGCGCAGGTGAAATGGGCGCGCCAGTTGGGCGTGCCGCCGCGCTCGCGATGGGCGTTCTTCATCTTGTGCTCGATGACTTCCATGGCGCGGTCGAAATCCTTATGCGGCCCGGCCCAGCGCGCGCTGAAGATGCCGGGATCGCCGTCCAGCGCGTCGATACTGAGTCCGGAATCGTCGGCCAGGGCCGGCAAGCCGGCGGCCATGGCCGCCAGACGCGCCTTCAAAAGCGCATTGCCGACAAAGCTGACTTCCGTCTCCGGCGGTTCGGGCAGGTTGAGGCTGGCCGCGGTGATGACCTCGAAGCGGCCGTTCAGCAGGGTCGAGATCTCGGCAGCCTTGCCGGGATTGTGCGTGGCGGCGATCAGCTTTTCACCGGGAATCAGGGACAGGGCCATCGGACACCTTTATGAAATTCTTTGGCCGTTGTGGCGCAGGACGCCGCAAATGAAAAGCGATCATTGCGCTTGGACGCATCCGGAGATATGCCTTGCCCATGCGTTTTCTAGGGCCCCGCTCGATTTCCAGCCTGCTGAAGACGGCGCTCGACGTCGTCTATTACGGCCTGTTCGGCGTTGTCGCCGTGGTGTTCATCGCCGCCGTCTGCCTGATCTCGGTGCCCAGCCTGTCGCGGGAGATGGTCCATCGCCTAAACCTGCCTGGCGCCGGCGCGGCAGCCCAGCCGGTGATCATGCTGGCCTTTGGCCTGTCGCTGAGCGGTTATCTCCTGATCACCCACTGGACGCGCCAGGTCTTCAAGACCCTAGCGGAAGGCGACGCCTTTCATCTGGACAATACCCACCGCCTGCGCTGGATCGGCTTCGGTTTGGCCGGGCTGGAGATCTTCTCCTACCTGACGCGCTTCGTGGCAGAGGGTGTGTTTCACGTGCGCTTCGAGCCGATCTATGGCCTGCGCGCGGTGACCGCCTGGTTTTCGGTGCTGGTCGTCTTCGTATTGGCCGAAGTCTTCCGCGAAGGCGCGCGTCTGCGCCAGGAAGCGGACCTGACGATATGATCAAGCTGCGCATCGCCGAAGTCCTGGCCCAGCGGCGCCTGTCCTTGGTCGAACTGTCCGACCGCACCGGCATTTCCATGCGCGACCTGGAAATCCTGCGCGACCAGCGCGCCATGGCCGTGCGCCTGAAGACGCTCGACTGCCTGTGCAAGGCCCTGTCCTGCCAGCCGGGGGATTTGCTGGGGTATGAGGCCGATTAAGAAAAGAGGGGCCACAGATTACACATATGAACACAGAGTACTCTTCAGACCGCGCGTAGCGCTTCAAATAGCCTAATGAAGCGCTACGCGAAGACAATAGGTAGGAAATCTGTGCCGCCGCGTAGCGGCGATCTGTGTCATCTGTGGCCGCCCTTTCCTAACCCTTCATGCAGTAAACAGGGCGGCCGAGCTAGCGGCCGAGCGCCTTGTTTTGCAGGTCGAACAGCGTCTTGCAGCCGGCGTGGGCCAGGTCGAACAGCGCATTGAACTCTTCGCGCGAGAAGCCGCGCTTTTCACCGGTCGCCTGGATCTCGACCGAATCCCCCGCGCCGGTGATGACGAAATTGGCGTCGGTCTCGGCATTGCTGTCCTCGTCATAGTCGAGGTCGAGCACCGGCGTATTC